>Ga0209109_10001524_pt1 | contig 12809 bp, 11 predicted proteins | sample Rifsed10ft2_FD_184004 | JGI IMG/M metagenome (GOLD analysis project Ga0209109, IMG submission 184004) | Soil microbial communities from Rifle, Colorado, USA - sediment 10ft 2 (version 2) | ecosystem: Environmental > Terrestrial > Deep subsurface > Rock core/Sediment | place: Rifle, Colorado... | reverse complement strand
TTTCCGCTGACTTCGCCGTTGTTTTTCGGGCGTTATCAACGCATCCCCGGCCACGTTGCGCTCGTCGTGATCCGTTCGACGCCCGAGTACGTTCTGGCCTACGTGTTCCTGCAACTCTGGGGGCCCTCGATGCTGCCCGCGATCGTCGCTCTCTCGCTGCATAACGGGGCAATCATAGGTCATCTCGTCGGGCGCTATACGGAGCAGATGAGTCTGCGCATCGACGCTCCGCGCGGAGTGAACCTCTATCTCTACGAGGCCGTTCCGCGCGTCTATCGGCAGTTGCTCGCGTTTCTGTTCTATCGTTGGGAGGTAATCATGCGGGAAACCGCGATCCTCGGCATTCTCGGCATCGCGACGCTCGGTTTCTACGTGGACAGTGCTTTCGCCGAGATCCGCTACGACCGGGCGGTCGTCTTGGTCATGATCACCGCGGCCCTGAATATCGCGGTCGACGCGATCTCGCGCGCAGTCCGCGCCCGGCTCCGGCTCAAGACGGGCATCGACCACGGTTGAACGGCGTGAAAAAGAGCGACACACCAATACTCAAGGATCTTGTGCTCGTCGGCGGCGGCCACAGCCACGTCGCGGTGCTCAAACGCTTCGGAATGAGGCCGCTGCCGGGCGTGCGGATTACGATGATTTGCCGCGACGTGCACACGCCCTACTCGGGCATGTTGCCGGGGCTGATCGCCGGACATTACACGTTCGATGAAGCACATATCGATCTGCGGCGGCTCAGCATGTTCGCCGGTGCACGCTTTTATACGGACGAGGTCGTGGCGCTCGATACCGCGAACAAGTTGATCCGTTGCAAGCACCGTCCGCCCGTGCCGTATGACGTCGTTTCCATCAACATCGGCTCGGCGCCCTCGACGGCTGCGACGCCCGGTGCGGAAACGCATGCGGTTCCCGTCAAACCGATCAATCGCTTTGTGGCACATTGGGAGCGCATGATAGAACGCGTGCTCGAGCGCGAGCACGCGCCGAGGATCGGCGTAGTCGGCGGCGGAGCCGGTGGAGTGGAGCTGCTGCTCGCAGTGCAGTACCGGCTCGGAACGCTACTTGCCGAGCAAGGCCGATCGGCCGCGCCGCTCGAATTTCATCTCGTGACCGACGAGCGCGATATCCTAACGACGCACGGCCCCGGTGTCGCCGCGAAGTTCCGGCGTATATTCAACGAACGCGGCGTGCGCTTGCACACGAATTTCCGGGTCGCGTCGGTCCGGCGGGGCGAGGTCGTGAGCGATTCCGGCGCCTGCGTCGAGCTCGACGAGATCCTCTGGGTGACGCAGGCCGGCGCGGCGACGTGGCTGCGCGAGGCCGGACTCGGCGTCGACGCGCATGGCTTCATGTGCGTCGCGGACACGCTCGAGTCGACGTCGCATCGGAACGTGTTCGGCGCCGGCGACGCCGCGACCGTAGTCCATCATGCGCGGCCGAAGTCCGGCGTGTTCGCCGTGCGCCAAGGGCCGGTGCTCGCGCGCAACCTGCGCCACGCGCTGCTCGGCAAGCCCCTCCGGCCGTTTCGGCCGCAAAAGAACTTCCTCGGTCTGATCTCAACGGGAGACAAGTACGCGGTTGCCTCGCGCGGCCGTTGGGCGGCCGAAGGCGCGTATCTGTGGATCTGGAAGGACTGGATCGACCGGCGCTTCATGCGCAAGTACGACCATTTGCCCGAGATGAACGAAGAGCAAAGGCTCGATCTTCCTACCGGCCTCGCGGACAAAGACGCGATCGCGGAGATTTCCTCGATTGCGATGCGCTGCGGCGGGTGCGGCGCCAAGGTCGGAGCGACCGTGCTGTCGCGGGCATTGAGCCGGCTCGAACCGGTGGACCGGCCGGACGTCGTTGTCGGCCTGCACGAGCCGGACGATGCTTCCGTGGTCGAGGTGCCGCCCGGCAAGCTCATGGTGCAATCTGTCGATTCGTTTCGCGCCATCGTCGACGATCCCTACGTTTTCGGCAAGATCGCGGCCAACCACAGCCTCGGCGACATCTATGCGATGGGCGGGGAAGCCCAGTCGGCGCTCGCGATTGCCACGGTACCCTACGGTATCGAGGCCAAGGTCGAAGACACGCTGACTCAATTGATGGCAGGCGCGATGGAGGTGCTGCGCGAGGCGAACGTCGCGCTCGTCGGCGGTCACACGAGCGAAGGCGCGGAGCTCGCGCTCGGCTTTGCCGTCAACGGACTGATCGATCGCGCGCGCGTGTTGCGCAAAGTCGGCATGCGTCCCGGTGACGCGTTGATCCTCACCAAGGCGCTCGGCACGGGCACGCTGTTCGCCGCGGACATGCGGCACGAGGCGAAGGGGCGATGGATCAACGCGGCGATCGACTCGATGTTGCAGTCGAATCGCGCGGCAGCCGAGACGCTTCTCTCGCACGGCGCCACATCCTGCACGGATATCACGGGCTTTGGTCTGCTCGGTCACCTGATCGAGATGGTGCGGCCGTCTGAGGTCGACGTCGAGCTCTGGCTCGACGACATCCCGATCCTCGACGGCGCCGCCGATACCGTCGCGCTCGGGATCATGAGCTCGCTGCAACCCCAGAACGTCCGCCTGCGCCGCGCGATCCGTAACCTCGAAGAAGCCGCCAAGGACGCACGGTATCCGCTGCTATTCGACCCGCAGACCGCAGGAGGGCTGCTTGCGAGCGTGCCCGCCGACCGCGCCGAGGATTGCCTCGCGGCGCTCAGGCAAAACGGTTACCACCGTAGTGCGATCGTCGGCGCCGTGAAGCCGCAAGGCCACCAACTCGAGCCAGTGGTGATCGCAACTTCCTCGGAAGGATCCCTATCACGATGACTTCGGTGCCGGCGCGCCGGCGCGCCGGCCCAGTGGGCGACGCTCCATCAGTACGGCCTAAAGCTCGCGCAACAGCGTCCGCCATGCGGCGCGCTCCCGAGCGGGGGTGAACCGAGGGGCGCGAGCACGGCACTCGCGCTCGAGGGTGGCGAGGAAACCGGAGTCGTTTTCCACACGCAGCAGCGCGCGGCGCAAGTCAGCGGTGTCCCGAGCTCGAAAATATCCGGCGTAGTCGGCGCCGAGCAGTCCGATCGAGCCTTCGATGTCCGATGCCACAACCGGCAGCCCCGCGGCGACGGCTTCGGAAATTACGTTCGCGCCGCCTTCCGCGATTGAGCTTAACACGAGGACGCGCGAAGTGGCGTAAGCGCGCCGGACGCGCCAATGCTCAACCTCGCCACGCCAGGAGTATCGGGGATTGCGTTTCATTTCCGCTTCGGCAGCCCGCCGCCAAGTACGATCGAGCGCCTTGCCGTAGTGAACGACGCGCAGGCGCGACGCTTCGGGCACCGAGCGCACAGCGAACGCAGCGCGCAGGGGATCCTTCTCGTCGCGCAAGTGACCGGCAACCAGCACGTCGAAGTAGCGCTTGTGCGGTTTGCGCGAAGCGGCGAGCGGCTTTGCTGACTGGTAGACGACGTGAAGCTTCGCGGTAAAGCGATCGGGAATCGAGCGGTGAACCAAGTCGTGCAAGCTCACGAGGGCCGTCGCGATTTCCATCGAGCGCCAGGTCGTCTCCGCATTCGAATGCTGGTACCGGTAGATGTCGGTTCCGGCCAGGAGCACGACGAGCGGAGCATCCGGGTGAAGCCGATGAAACCTCTCGATGGATTCCGCGCTGCGCCACGCATGAATCGCTACCATCAGGTCCGCGTTGGCGCCGTCATAAGCATGCGCAACGCGGACGTCGTGACCCAGGCTTCGGAAAATCCGGGCGCAGCGCATTGCCGTCGTCCGGTTGCCGCCGCGCATGCTTTTGCCGGCCGGCGTGATCAAGCTAATCTTCATCGGCTCGCGAATCCGTGTCGGTTATCATGCCCGGCAAGCGGGTGACCCCGCACGGAATCCGGAGATGGGAGACGGCATGACGCTGCGCGTTCCAACGGATCACCTCGTTGCCATCATGCAAAGCGCTCGCCGGCGCACGCTCGAGCTCGTCGCAGGGCTGACCGCGGAGCAGTTGATCGGCCCGAAGGTGCCGACGGTCAACCCGCTTCAATGGGAGATCGGGCACGTGGGCTGGTTTCACGAGTATTTCATCCTGCGCCGAATTTACGGCCGGGCTCCGCTGCTCGCGCGCGGCGACGCGCTCTACGATTCGATTGCCGTCGACCACGATACGCGTTGGGATCTGCCGCTCTACTCGATCGAGGAAACGCTCGATTACCTGGCGCGCGTCCATGGCACGCTCGTCGATCGACTCGACGCCGGTCTCGCCGGTGAAGAGGACAGCTTCATCTATCAGTTCACGACCTTCCACGAGGATATGCACGACGAGGCGTTCCTTTGGGCACGGCAGACGCATGCTTACCCTGCGCCCGTCTTCCACGCCGACGGCCCGCGGGAGGTCGTCGAGCACGACACGGGATCGCTCGCGGGCGACGCGGAAATACCGGGCGGCAAGTTCCCGCTCGGCTCTCCACCGCACGCCGCATTCCTTTTCGACAACGAGAAGTGGGCACACGTGGTCCGCGTCGAGCCGTTTCGCATGGCGCGCGCGCCTGTAACCAACGCCGAGTACCAAGCCTTCGTGGACGACGGCGGCTACGCGCGGCGCAAGTATTGGGATGACGCGGGCTGGGCTTGGCGCGTGGAGGCCGAGGCAGCGCATCCCGTGTACTGGCGACTCGACGGACCCGGCCGATGGCAAGTGCGACGCTTCGATACCTGGCATCCCTTGCCGCCGCATCAGCCTGTCATTCATGTTTGCTGGCACGAGGCAAACGCCTATTGTCGATGGGCCGAGCGGCGCTTGCCGACCGAGGCCGAATGGGAGCTCGCCGCTTCGATGCGGCCCGCCGCGCGAGGCGAGCTCCGCAAAGCAAGATATCCCTGGGGTGACGAGCCGCCGCGCTCACGGCACGCGAACCTCGACGGCTTTGCGCTCGGCTGTGTCGACGTGGCGGCACATCCAGAGGGGGACAATGCGCTCGGCGTGCGACAGTTGATCGGTAACGTCTGGGAATGGACGCAGGACACTTTCAATCCCTTCCCAGGCTTCTCACCCGACGCCTACAAGGAATATTCGGAGCCTCTGTTCGGCAAAACAAAGGCGCTGCGCGGCGGTGCGTGGACCACGCGCGCGCGCATGATCACGTCGACATACCGAAACTTTTTCGAACCGCATCGGCGCGATATATTCGCGGGATTTCGCACCTGCGCTTCGACTTGAGACGGCGTCTCGATGGGTGCTCGCTTGCGCTTTCCACGCGTACGGTCTATCCGTCCGTAGCCTTCTTGGGCAGCGGGACGCGCCGCTTGACGCCCGGCACGATGTGCTCGAGCCGGCCTCCCGGCACGACATCGGCCGCCGTAATCTCCGCAACCGGTGGCTCGAGGCGCATGCCATGCGCGATCGTGTTGAACGACACGTAGTGCATCACGGCGCCGGCCACTTCGACGAGAGCGCGGTCGTCGAGACCGCTGCGCTTGCGCAGAAGTTGCGTGAAATACGCAATCCAGTAGGCGCTCTGCCGAAACTGCGCGACGGCCAGCGCCACACATCCCTTGACGAGATCGTCGAGTGTGCCGGCACCGAGGATCAGCCGATCTTTGCGCCAGGTTGCATCCAGCAGCCGCGGCTGGTGTGCGAGCGCGCGCCAAATAGCCGGCACGCCGTCCATGCCGAGCGTTCCGCGGCTCCACTCGCGGATTTCCTCGAGGGTCGGTGCGGCGTCCGGAGCGCTCCGCTCGTCGAGAAGCGGGACGAGCGAACCCGCGGCTCCCTCTGTCACGGCCGTGGGAACATCGGGCTGGAGCTGAAACGCGGCCGCTGCCGACGTCAGGCTCGCGACATGCTCGGCGAGCGCTGCAATCTCGGCGACCGCGCGATCCGTACCTGTAAGCCGCAACACGGCGGCCGAATGCAGCGTGAGTCAGTACTCGCAGCGATTGGTCATGGACACAGCCGCGTGCATCGCTTCCTTGGCGAGCGGAGGCAGCGCCCCGCGAAAGAGGTACGTTGCGAGCGAGTGCTCGAAGTTCGCCTCGAGCCACGCCGGCCAATGTGTCTGCACGCCGAAGATTCCCGGCCGCAGCAGGTCGTCGGCACTCTGGCCGATTCTCTTCGCAATGCGCTCGAGCGTGGCCTGATCGTCGGCGGAAAAGTCGGATAGCTGCGGTGTGCGCAAAGTGGTCATTCAGCGCTCCTGATGTACGTGCCCGGTCGGTGCCGACAACTCTCGTGCATGGAACCGATGGCTGTCAATGAGTCGATAGTGTGCGGGGCTGCACGGTCGGTGTATGTGATGGAGGGAATGCTGTTGTCATCGATTTCCACGCCACTCGTTTCCGTCGCGAGTGCGAACGTGCTGGTCGGGCGAAACTCGTCGGCGGCGTTCTTGATCCAGAGCTCGGCGTTGAACCGGGATACGACGGAATCCGCCGGATCGCCGGTGAGCTCACGGGAGAGCGCGCCGCTCAGCGCGTCGCCGCGTCCTGCGCCTTTGCGTACGCTGCGATCTGGGCTTTCACGCTTTCCTGCCCCTCGACGAGCGGGATGCCGCAGACCTCGCGCGCAAACGCCGTAAGGGGGCCGTTCGGGTGGAACTCCGTGCGCATCATCGTGAGCATGCGAATGGTGTTGAGCGGAGTGCCGTTGAATTGATCGAACATGCGTCCGCGATCGCCCCAATCGCTCAGAAACATGTCGCGCACGATGCGGAAAACCTTGAGGCGGTCGCGGCCGTCCTTCCAGGCGCCTTGAAACATAGTCGCGAGAACGCCGAACCGGTCGAAATCTTGGGCGGCCGGCTGAATGATCGCGCTGCGGCCGCTCAAGTCGACGAGCTCGTGGATGATGTCCTTGGCGTGCTGCTGGTAGAAGGCCCGCCCGAAGTCGAGCAGGATGTTGTTGGGCTTGTACATTCCGCCGGGCGTCGTGAAACCGGTCTCGTCGGCGGCTACGTTGAATGCCCGGATCGTTTCGCGGAAGCGGATGATGTCCGCGATGCGCGCGGCGGTAGCCGGGATCTTCAAGAGGCCCGAGCCGTCACCCACGAGCAACGCGAGCCCCGCAATCAACTCCGTTTTGACGCCGAAGCGGATCAGATCCGCCCAGTGCAGCCAATCGAACAGGCGCTGCGGGTAGTACATCGCATGTTCTGGATTCCCGAGGTGGAAGATGTGCTCGCGCGGAATGAAAACGTCGTCGAAGATGATCATGTTATCCATCTCGTCGCCGAGCGCCATGAGCGGGTGCTCCGCGGTGGAGAGGCCCTCGCGGGAGGCAGCTTCGCGCGACACGATGCTGACGCCCGGCGCGTTCACGGGCAGCACGAGATACATGACCTGGTCGCCCGGCATGCCGGGACGCCAGAAAACCCCGACCATGAGCCAATCCGCAAACGCCGAGCCCGTCCCGACCGCCTTCACGCCGCTGATCACGATGCCGTCCTCGCGATGCTCCACGACGCGGCAGTTCGGCGATTCCGCCTCGGCCTCGGGCCGCGATCGATCGACCGGCGGATCGATGACGGCCGGTGCAACGTTGAGATCCTCGGCCACCATGCGTTGCCAGAAGCGCCGAATGTTGTCGGCGAACCCGGTAGCGTCGACTCCGATGGAGTTTTCTTCCCACGGAGCCGGGTCGTCGATATACGTCAGGAACAGACTGTTGTTGACGTCCGGCAGCCGCGCAAAAAAAGAGCGCCCGAACATCCTATAGAGCGTCTCGTGGTAGCGCTCCCGCTCGAGAAGCTCCTCCTTGCTGCGGTGGAGCAGCCACATCTTGGCGCGCCGCACGCCGTCGGGGTCGACGAACGTCATGACCTCCCGGATAGTGCGCCCCGGTCCTCATGTTGATGCTCATTCGTTGACCTCAAACGATTTGGCTGATCGCGTACGCCACGAAGGCGGCGAGCGGTAGCGTTGCAACCCACGACAACAAGACGGCGTTGGCGGTCTTCCAGTCGATGGAATGCGCACCGACGCCGACGCCGGCAATCGAGCCCACCGTAACGTGCGTCGTCGACACGGGCATGCCCAGGTTGCTTGCAAATATAATCAGCCCAGCTGAGATCAGATTGGCAGAAAGCCCTTGCGCGTGATCCATTCTGACCATGCGTTGACTCATTGTCCGCGCCACGCGGCGCGAGAATAACAACCCGCCCGCAGCCATGGTGGCAGCGACGGTTAACATGGAGCCCTTTGCATCGAAGGCCTGAGCGGCCACCAACAGCGCCGTGAGCTTGGGCGTGTCGTTGACGCCGCGCGCGAAACAAATGCAGGCGGCAGAGAGCGTGTGAACGCGATCGAGAACCTTGGAGACCTGCACGCGCGCCGCCGGGGCATCCAGCCGATCGCATTGCTCATCGGTAGCGACGATCAAACGCGGCCCCACGCTCTGCCGCGCGGCGACGCAGCCCGAATTCCAGTCAGTCGCCGCCGAGTCCGCCACGACGCACGCGCAGTCGTCCTCGCGGTTGCGTTTGCGGATGAGGCCGTATGCGACTCCACCCAACGTTGCGGCAACGAACGGGCTGATCAGGAGCGGCAGCAAGAACGTGCCGGTGAGGTTGGCCAGGTTCACGCTTCCGCCGTTTTCCGCGAGCCCGGCGCCGACCAGGCCACCGATGAGCGCGTGGGTCGTGGATATCGGCAGACCAATACGCGTTGCGAGCGCGACCGTAGCAGCCGCACCAAGCCCCACGCTCAGCACGAATGCCGAATTGCCCGCCACATCGTCGGGCACCAGGCCTCGGCCTGCGAACTGCGCAACGAGGGACTCGGCCAGCATGAGGGACGCCAAGCTGCCGAGAACCGTTGCCACCGTCGCCAACGTGAGGGCCTGCCGGTACGTTAAGGTTTGTGAGCCCCAGACCGTGGCGAACCCTTTGAAGTTGTCGTTGGCGCCGTTGCTGAACGCGAGGAACGCGGCGCCTGCGATGAGTAGTAGCTCCATGCGAAGCTTCCCGAAGCCGCTCTGCCGTCAGCAGCAGGACGAGCTGACGCGGGTGTCGTTTGCGAGATCGAACGGCAACTCGCCGCCGCAACCCTCGAACAGCCCGTAATGACGGCTGAAGTCTCCGATAAATTCGAAGTGCGCTTTGAAGCGGGTCCCGTTCAGCATGCGCCAGGTGTTGCCGCAAACCGGAAACACGCGCCCAGCTTCGATCGAATGGTGTTTGTCGAGCACGAAACGGTCGGGATGTCCCGGCACGCTGCCACGGTAGATTACGGCCTGGCCGTAGTCCTCGCACGCGCTCTCCAAGCCGTCCAGCTTGAATAGACGATAGGTCGCCGAGACGAAGCGAAGCCCGCCGACGCGCTCGGCAAGGCGCGCATCCGTGATGCCGAGCGGTCGATCGTTCACTAAGCGTGGATCGGCGAAGCCCGTGCGGTGGGCAAGGCGATAGAAGTCGTTCCAATACAGCGCGCCGCCCAAGCACTCGCCGTAGAGGACCGGATCGTTGCGCAGCGCGTCAGGCACGCGCCGGTCGGCGTAGACGTCGGCGAAATAGAGCTCTCCGCCGGGTTTCAGAAAGCGATGCACACCGCGCAGCACGGCGTCTTTGTCGGGGGAGAGATTGACGACGCAGTTCGAGACGATGACATCGAAACTCGCAGGCTCGAGGTCGAGATCGTCGAGTTGCTCGATGTACCCCTCTCGGAAGTTGACGTTGGCAAAGCCGAAGCGCTTCGCGTGAAACGTCCGGTGCCGCTCCGCGACCTCGAGCTGCTCCGGTGTCATGTCGACGCCGATCACCTCGCCGCGCTCACCGACGAGCTGCGCGAGCGCATAGGCGTCGCGGCCGGAGCCGCAGCCGAGATCGAGCACTCTGCAACCCTCGAGCAGGGCTGGGCAAACCAGCCCGCAACCGTAGTAGCGGGCAGCGACTTCCGGATGAATGTTGACGAGCAGCGGTCTAAGCCACTCCGGCACTTCGGTCGTGTCGCAACAGGCGGAAGTTTTCAAGTCGCCCGAGGACTGCAACGTTCGACCGTAATACTCTTGCACTAGCTCATGCATCTCGATCACTCCTGCTAAGGTCCTGCAGCTACATTACGCGCTCAAGGCGCCGCTGCAACTGCTGCCTTGACCCGCCGTGCAACCGTAACAGTGATCAGCGACCTGGATCGGATGTCCGTCGAGATCCTCGTGAAGCAAATCACGCAGGTGAAGGCGCCGACCCGCCGTGATGGCGAGACCAAGCTGCTGGTTGAAGTCGCAGTCATACAGAAACCCGCGCCAATCAACGCTGACGAGGGTTCTGCACATCACGTGATCCAGGTTACCCGCGGCATAGTTATCCTTGAGCAATCGCATGTATTCGTGGAACCGCCCTTTGGAGATCAGCGTGCTGCCGAATGTTGCTGCAAGATTCTGCTGAATTCGGGCAGTTCATCGACGCGTTTACCAGATACTCGCTCGTGGCGACCGTTTTCCCAGTGCAATGCAGAATCCAACGACCGCCCATCACTCCACAATTTCAATACCTCGCCAAAAGGCGACATAGCCTAATATTTCCCGCGCCGCTGCCTTCGGATCCGGATAGTACCAGGCCGCATCGCGGTTCACGTCCTCTCCAACGACGATATCGTAATAGCTCGCTTCGCCTTTCCACGGGCAAGCGGTATGCGTAACACTTTTACGCAGAAAGCGATGATCGACAGAGTCCGGCGGAAAATAGTGATTGCGTTCAACAACGACAGTTTCATCGCTGTTTGCGATGGTCTCGTTCTTCCAGATCGCTTTCATTGCGTTAACCTCCGCTGTTGCAAGAGTATGTGTTGTCCTCGATCAGACTAAGTACTTGATGTCTGACGCGAATGTCGGATAGGCGTACACTGTTTCCTTCAAATCGAGTGCCGTGACCCCATGCTGCATAGCAAAAGCGAAGAGATGAATGATCTCCGCGCTGCCATGGCCGACGAGATGGGCGCCCAGTATTCTGCCGCCCTCCTCGTCCAACAGAACCTTGCTATAGGCCACGCTCTCGGCCTGAGTTCGGGCAGAACGCCATTCCCGCATGTCGTTGACCTTAATGACAAATGGTAGTCCCTTGGCCACGGCCTCTGACTCAGTAAGACCCACTGTCGCTAGAGCGGGAACGCTAAAGACACTTGCCGGTATTGCCCTATAGTCGGGCACCTTCGTCGGACCATTCAGAACGTTCTCCGCCACTAACTTGCCCTCGTATGTCGCTACGGGCGATAGCTGCGCCGAGGACCAAAGAGCATCGCCAGCCACATATACACTGGGATTACTAACACTGCGCAGGTACTTATCGACAGCGATACGGGGACCGACGTGCTCGATGCCACCCGCCCCGAGATCCAGGCGTTCGACATCAGGCACCCGACCCGTTCCGTTCGCGACCTGGTCCGCCGAAAGTACTCGCGCCTCTCCGCCCAGATCAAAGTGGAGAGTCACTCGCTCTCCACGGCTCTCAATCCTAGTGACACTGACATCGGTATAGATCTCTATGCCGATGCGGCGACTTTCTTCGGCAAGCGCATCGACGGCATCCCTATCGAAGCGAGGTAGTAGTGCGGGCGCGGCCTCCAAAATGGTGACCTTTGTCCCAGCCCTGGCAAAGACATGGGCAAACTCAAGCGCGATCACGCCGCCGCCGATGAATATGAGGGAGTCAGGTCGATCTGTGAGGTTAAGAATCTCTTCACTCGTTATCAACCGCTCGGCGCCGTCAATGGGCAGAGGTCGAGGATACGACCCTGTTGCAATGACGATGGAATCGCCTTTTAACCTGTCCCGTTCTTGCGAAATGGTGTCTCGTCCGACAAATTTCGCTGAGCCTTTGTGGAGATCGATGCCGCGTCCTCGAAGGCTTTTGGCAAAGTCTTCAGAGACCCCGCTCACGAAGCTCTGTTCGCGCTTGATAAGTGCGGGCCAATCGAGGCTGGCGCCGTTCACCTGAATATGGTGCTCAGCCGCTCGCTCGATCTGATGTAACGCTTCTGCTGCCGCCACAAGCACCTTCTTGGGAACGCAGCCCCGAATCGGGCAGGTTCCACCCACATCGCGATCCTCGATGATGGCAACCGACTTGCCTGCCGCTCGTACCGTACCTGCGGCGGCCATGCCTGCGTTTCCGCTTCCTAGGACGATGACGTCGTATTGCTTGTCCACTATCGTTGCCTCTCTCGCGTCCGAGGGACGAAGTATTCTCCACTATACGGTCGACGTAGCTACCGAGAGCCTCTGAAAATCTTCGCCAGTGGCGCCCGCATTGCGCTCGCTCGTCACAGTCCGGGTGTCCCAGATCAACAGTTGCCCGTTCTGCGTCGATCTCAACACGGCCACCCTATTAAAGCGCGGCGTGCTCCTGGACAAAGTGAGCGCCTTGCGCAACTGGCGTGAGAGCACTCTCTTCAGTGACCTCGAGAAAGCTTCGCTTGAATACGCGGAGGCGATGACATTTCCGGAGCGCGAGGTTAATGATGCGCTCATGGCGCGCTTGCGAAATCACCTAAGCGAGGATGCGATCGTTGAGCTGACGGGTCTCATCGCGTTTCAAAATCTATCGAGCAAGTTCAATAGCGCCCTCGGAGTGCCGGCGCACGGTTTCTGTGCAATTCCAACCAACGCAGATCATGAAGACGGCGTCTAAGCTGCGCAACACGAGAGCATATGGACGTCCTTGGTGAAGGTCTGCGCGCACAACTTGAGGCCTTCGACCATCGTCAGATAAGGGAACAGCTGATCGGCGAGCTCGGCAATCGTCATCCGGTTGCGGATCGCCAGGGCGGCCGTCTGGATGATCTCGCCGGCCGATGGAGCGAGCACCTGTGCGCCCAGCAGCCGGCCACTGGCTC
>Ga0209109_10001522_pt1 | contig 12812 bp, 13 predicted proteins | sample Rifsed10ft2_FD_184004 | JGI IMG/M metagenome (GOLD analysis project Ga0209109, IMG submission 184004) | Soil microbial communities from Rifle, Colorado, USA - sediment 10ft 2 (version 2) | ecosystem: Environmental > Terrestrial > Deep subsurface > Rock core/Sediment | place: Rifle, Colorado... | reverse complement strand
GGCGGTCACGATCGGCAGCGGCAGGCTGCGGCCCGCCACGGCGAAATCCTTGGAGTTGTGAACCCGCGTCGCCGCGACCAGACCGATGGTAATGGAGATCAGCAGGTAGAGAATGACGAATCCGATCAGCATGGCCGGCGCTCTCCTATCGGCGGGTCAGGGAGGCAATACGCAGCGCCCTTACCCAAACGGGGCCAAGTTTACCGGCGCGCAGCGGATTTGCAACGCGCGCCCGGCTAGAGGGTGAGCAGCATGACCGCCATCGCTGCGAGCAGCGCCGCGATGGCGGCGAGCCAGCGGGTCTGGCGGCGTTCCTCGCGGTGCAGCTGCGCGAGCAACTGCGTCAGCGGCTCGGCCTCGCGCCCGGCAAGATACCGATGCAGCAGCCGCGGCAACTGGGGCAGGAGATTGGCCCAGTACGGCGCCTCAGTGCGCAACTGCCGCAGCAGCCCGCGCCAGCCGATGCGCTCGGACATCCAGCGCTCCAGATACGGTTTCGCGGTGACCCACAGGTCGAGGTCGGGGTCGAGGTCGCGGCCGAGGCCTTCGATGTTGAGCAGCGTTTTCTGCAGCAGGACGAGCTGCGGCTGGACTTCGATATTGAAGCGGCGCGAGGTCTGAAACAGCCGCAGCAGGAGCTTGCCGAAGGAGATCTCCTTGAGCGGCTTGTCGAATATCGGTTCGCACACGGTGCGGATCGCCGCCTCGAAATCATCGATGCGCGTGTCTTTCGGTGCCCAGCCGGACTCGACGTGCACCTCGGCGACGCGCCGGTAGTCGCGGCGGAAGAAGGCGAGGAAGTTCTGGGCCAGGTAATTCTTGTCGGTTTCGCTCAGCGTGCCCATGATCCCGAAGTCAAGCGCGACGTACTGGCCCGCGGGCGTGACGAAGATATTGCCGGGGTGCATGTCGGCGTGAAAAAAGCCGTCGCGGAACACCTGCGTGAAAAAGATCTCGACGCCGGCGCGCGCGAGCTTGGGGATGTCCACCGCCTGCGCGCGCAACGCATCGACCTGGGAGACGGGCGTGCCGTGCATGCGCTGCATCACCATCACCGCGCTCGTGCAGTAATCCCAATGCACCTCGGGCACCAGCAGCAGCGGCGAATCGCGAAAGTTGCGCCGCAACTGGCTCGCATTTGCCGCCTCGCGCATGAGATCGAGTTCGTCCTCGAGGTGCCGCGCGAATTCCGCGATCACTTCATGGGGCTTCAAGCGGCGGCCGTCCGCCCACAGCAGTTCGATCAGTGTCGCGCCGGTGTCGAGGAGGGCGAGATCATTGGCGATGATTTCCGCGATGCCCGGCCGCAGCACTTTCACCGCGACTTCCGTGCCGCCGGCGAGTGTCGCGAGGTGCACCTGCGCCACCGAAGCGCTTGCCACCGGCACGCGCTCGAAGGTTTCGAACACCGCAGATGCGCGCTTGCCGTAAGCGCGGGACAGCACCGCGTCCACCTGCTCGGGGGCAAACGGAGGCACCTGATCCTGCAGCTTCGCCAATTCGTCGGCGATGTCGGCGGGCAGCAGATCGCGGCGCGTGGAAAGCACCTGACCGAACTTGACGAAGATCGGCCCGAGCGTCTCCAATGCCCGCCGCAAGCGCACCGCGCGCGGATCGCCGAAGCGGCGCAACCCAAGCAGCACGTTGAGCGCCCCGCGCAGCCCCCGCACCCGTTCGTGGCCCAGGATGAACTCGTCGAGCCCGAACCGCAACGCGACGCTGAGGATCTTCAGCAGCCGGAAGAATCGCATGCAAGGATTCTAACCGCTAGGAGTTTGCCGGACTTGGCGCCGGCAAACTCCTAACGCAAGACCGGCGCAAGAAATGGGGCAGGAAAGGAAAACGGATAGTTGAATTCACGCCTGCGTTTCTTCATATCGGCCGCTTCGGGTGGTTTTTCTTCCGAATTGTCTGCCGGTCTTGCTTATGGCAGCCTGTGGGACTGTTAGGTCCGACAGGCTGCTAGCGGTTCACGAGATTTTCGAGACGCTTTTCGAGGCGCGCGACGTCGTCGCGCAACCGGTCCACGTCGCTGTTGAACCTCTCGACATCGCTCGCGCGGGCGATGAGCGGCTGCTCTTCGGTCCAGTATTCCGCGAACGAACGCGCCAGATTGTCGCCGGCCTGCGCACCCCATTGCCGCAGCGTCTCGCCGGTCTGCATCATGCGGTGCGCGACGATGTCGCCGAACACGCGCGCGAGGTCCTCTTCCGCGTCCCACCGCAGATTGCGGCAGACGTAGTTCAGTGCCTCGGCAAACTCAGTATCCCCGCTGACCGCGACCTCTTTCCACGCGGCTTCGTCTCGGGCGGCAAGGCGCATGGCGATGCCGGGCGAGAAACGGACAGTCACGTCCGGCGTGCTTTCCGACGCGGGCTCGACCTGGCCGTCGGAGCGCACACTCACGGTGAGGACGAAGGGCAAGCACTCGAACCGCGCGCACTTGCCGGCGAAAGGCCGCAGCCGCGCAAGGGCCCAGCCGTTGCGTGCGAGCAGGTGGTTGAGCGGTCGCGCGGCGAGCGTGTCGAACATCGGTTCGGAAACAAAAACTCCCGGACGAGCCGGGAGTGTCTGCCGTGGCGCCGCTGCGGCTCAGTCTTGCTGGATGCCGGACACGAGCCAGCCCGAACGTCCGTTCACCGGCTTCTCGAGATGCCAGACTTCGCCGAACGCCTGTGGCTCCTCGCCGACGTTCTCGCGGATCAGACCCGAGTAGCGCACGCTCACGACGTATTGATCACCTTCGGTCGCGACATCGAGCACGTCGGCGTTCAAGGTTACCACTTCGGTTTTCTGCGGCGTATCGCCTTTGGCGCGGATGTCGGCTTCGATCTCGCGAGACAGCTCGGGCGTGAGGAAGTCCCGCATCGCCGACAGGTCCTTCCTGTCGTTCACATCCTGCATGCGCACGAAATTGAGTTTTGCCTGACGGGAGAACTCGTCGGCATTGAAGCCGGCGGGCCAGCGCGCCATGGCCGCAACCGAGTTCGCCGCCGCGCCCGCGCCGCCGCCGTACATCGGCTGCACCTCGACAGCCACTCTACCAGCGGGCGCGCCTGCACCCGCGTACTGCACGGGTTGCGGCGACGACTTCGCCCGCAGGGTGCGGAACACGAAGGCTACGACCGCCACGAGCAGACCGATCAACAACAGTCCGGCTAATATTCCAGCCATGCCGTTGTTGAGGAACAGGGCGGCAAGACCCGCACCGAGCGCGAGGCCGGCCAACGGTCCGAGCCACCTGCTGGCGCCGGTGGGCTGCTGTTGCGGCGTCGCCGAACCTTGCTGCTGCTGTGCCGGCGCCTTGGGCTGCGCCTGCTGCGTCATGGTGCGCTGTTTGCCGATACTGCGTGCGCCGCCGAAGCGCGCGGCATCGGCGTCGATGGCTGCCATGGAAAATCCCAGCATTGCGATGAGGATGGTGAGCAGTTTTTTCATGAGTTTCTCCGTGAGGATGCGCATGCGGCGCCGCGCATGATCGCGATACCCGGCACGCGGTGCGCGGCCAGCAGGATGCATCATACGCCCAACCATGGCCGCCTCGGCCGCTGATGCACAACCAATTGATTATCTGCAGGATTTCCGTGCGCCTAGAAGCGGTAGCCGCGGTGCAACGCCGCCACGCCGGCCGCGAGATTGAAGTACTCGACCCGCTCGAATCCGGCCTCTTCCATCATGTGCTGCAGTTGCTCCTGGTCCGGGTGCATGCGGATCGATTCGGCGAGGTAGCGATAACTGTCGGCATCGCCCGCGATGGCCTTGCCCAGCCGCGGCAGCACCCGGAACGAGTAGGCGTCATACAGCGGGGCGAGCGGCTTCCACACGCGCGAAAACTCGAGCACCAGCAGGCAACCGCCGGGCCGCAGCACGCGGCGCATGTCTGCGAGCGCGCGCTCCTTGTGCGTCATGTTGCGCAGGCCGAAGCCCACGCACACGCAGTCGAAACTGCGCTCGGCAAACGGCAGCCGCTCGGCGTCGCACTGCGCGGCGGGCGCAAGGATGCCGTCGTCGATCAGGCGATCGCAGCCCTTGCGCAACATCGACGCGTTGATGTCGGTCAAGGTGACGAACCCGGTATCGCCGACGCGCTGCGCGAAGAGCCGCGCAAGATCCCCCGTGCCGCCCGCGGCGTCGAGCACGCGCTCCCCGCCGCGCACCCCGCTCGCCGCGACGACAAAGCGCTTCCACAGCCGGTGCAGCCCGCCCGACATGAGATCGTTCATCAGGTCGTATCGCGCCGCGACCGAGTCGAAGACCGCCGCGACCTTGGCGGCCTTCTCTTCCTCGGCAACCTTTTCAAACCCGAAGTCGGTGGTCTTCGTCATTTGAAATGCGTGATCCGTGAGCCGTGAATCGATGAGGTCAAAGAACGGCTCGGTCGGATCACGGATCACCGATCACGCAGTTTCTCTGGTGCTTCAGTCGGATCACGGATCACGGATCACGGCTCACTTGGCTTTGACCAGTTCGCGGCTCGCGCATGCGGGAGCCGCATCATAGCGCACGCGGCAGCACGAGGAAAACCCCGCACCCTCCGCGGTGAGGGGGACGGCGACCGGCGCCCTGGCGTGCGCCGGTCGCATTCGATGCGGACGGAAGCTAGATCAACGTCACCGTGCCACGGTCGAAGTCGCTGCCTTTCTCGAGCAGGGTCAGCATGGTGGCAACCTGGTGCCGGTCGGTGACAATCTCGATAAACGCACCGACCTCGAACCACCCGGGCGGAAGGATCAGCGTTGCCGGGGTGGCGGTTGCCGCGTCCGCCGCGAGCAGCAGGGCACGTTCGTAGCGATTCCCACTCCGCTTCACGTCCGCGGGGCGCACCGCGACCGCCTGCGGCGTGCCGGGAAACAGGCGTATGCCGCACCGCAGTTCACCGCTTGGCTCAGTCCGCACCCATTGCACGATGCCGAGGCGGAACTCGCCCGGCGTGCCGTGCCGGACTGCGACGATCTGATTGTGGCTCACCCGGCCAGGACCCTGCGGCTCGCGCAGCACGCACATGAACCCCGATGGGCTGTGATTGCCGATCTTCCAGGTTTCGAACGGGAACTCGTCGCGGCTGGCGATCTCGTGTTGGGTGCGGACCACGTAACCGAAGGTGTCGAGGTCCCGCTTCTCCCGCGAGGTCAAATCGCCCGGCTGCCGAAACTCGCGCTCGCCGCGCAGTTGGAAGTGCGCCGCGGGAATGCTGAAACAGATGCTCGCGTCCACGTCGGCCGGCTCGCGTTCCTCGATACGGCCGGTGCCGGCGCGGCACCACTGCACGTAGAGCAGCATCAACAGGCTTTCGCAGCCCGGCTGGTGGGCATTGCCCCCCAGTCCGAGGCGTGCCGGGGTCTGGCCCTGCTTCAGGGCGGTAATCGCCTGGCGCAGCGCTTTGGCGAGCCCCTCGACATCGAGGTAGCGTAGGCTGGATGCCGGATCGAGCTCGCTTGCAAACGACGCGCCGGCCATGCTGTCGAGGTCGACCGCGAGAGCGGGCGAGGGGAGTACCGGCAGCGGCTGCCGGCTCAACTTCGCGAGCCCCGCCCATTTTTCCGCCCAGCGCAGCATGAAGTCCTGCTGGCGTGACGAGAGGCCGTAGGGATTCGCGAGATGCGCGAGCAGCACGTGCGTGTAAATATCCGCGCAGCTTGATTCCGATCCCTGGTGGCGGAAGGAGTCGGCCACGCGCGCGTGGATGAAATCGTGCTGCTCGGCGAGGAGATACAGTGCATGCAGTTCTCCCCACAGCTCGCCCGGGACGCCGCGGTAGATCCGGTAGTGATCGATCATCTGGCAGCCGATGAGCCGCATCAGGCGCGCCGTGATCATGGCGGCATGCGGGGCGATGGCGAAATCACCCGCACGGTAGGCGGCGAGGCACTGCTGGTAGTTCCGCGTGACCCCTTCCCACAGCTCGAGCGCCTCGCGCCAGGTCGCGGCTTCATCGGCATCGAGGGGCAGGGGCTTGCCGAGATAGCGGTTGGCGCACTCGCCCTGGACGAACGCGATGGACTGCCGCAGCGCCTCCAGGATGTTCACGCGTTCGAGCGCCGGCAGGTCGGCGGCATGGAGGGCGGCGACCTGGGCGTTAAGAAGACGCTGGGCCTGCTGAATATTGGTCAGCGGAAGTTGCGCGACCCAGCGTTGGCACGCGCTACTGTCAGTGAATTGCAGCGAACGAGTCTGGGGCGCGGCAAGCGTTTGCATGCTCATGGAGCGGTTCCTCTCAGGTGGATACGGGTACCACGCTGCCCACAGACCCTCGTTGAACGCACGTGTGGCGCGCGGCATGACGGCTGCCACCCTAACCGAGCCTTGCGGGGAGAACGCGTGAACTAGATCACGGCGCGCGACAAATTCGGCGGCACCGGGGCAAAGTTCACGTTATTTGAGGGCGCGCCGGCCGGCCCACGTGGCCGCCGCGCGTGCAAGCGCGACCCCGCGCGCAACAACCTTTCGCCGCCACATTGGGTCGCTGGGGCACAAGACCTCGAGCAGACGTTGACGGGCCGGGTGATCGAGGTTGCCGGCGCCATGATGATGCCAGCGATTTTCCTCGCGCAGGAAATTGCGATTGAGATCGACGTTGTTCTCGTTGGTGCGCCGCAGCCACGCCATTCCCCACGGATTCAGCACGTGAACCAGGACCAACGCGCAGCCCGGCGCGATCGCCGGCGGGTCGTTAAGCAGCGCATGCTGCACCGCCGAGCCGGCAAAGGCCTCGACCCCGTGCAGTCCGCTCGTATGCAACAATGCCGCGCGGGCATCTGCCGGTCCAAGCCATGCGATGTCGATCGTGAGGGTTTCGCCGATGGGCCCGACCGCGGCGAGCGGCAACGCGTGCAACCCGGCTCCGATGCGACGCGCGGCGGCGCGAAAACGTTCGCGCGCAGTGGTGTAATCGGGCGCAAAGAAACGCTCCGCTCCGCTCACGCCCGCATTGCAGGCACCGCCCGCATCCGGCATCCGGCTTCCCCGCCTCCTACTTGGCGCGGCTCATTTCCGCGAGCGTCCGAGCGAGATCGGCGTTGCGCCCTTCGAGGAACCGCGCCATCTGTGCCGATGCTACTCCTTGACGACGGAGTCCTTCAGGAAATCGGCGCGCGGCGTGAGACCGAGGCCCGGCGCGGTGGGGATTTTCACGATGTTGTTCTCCGGCCGCGGCGGATCGACGAACACCTGCTCGCCCACGTTCTGCATGTCGAGGTGAAATTCGACGCGCCAGCCGTTCATCAGGCCGGCCATCGAATGCATGTTGTGCAGCGGCCAGCCGCCGCCGTTGGCGATCGGCAGGTTGTACATCTGCGCCATGTGCGCCACTTTCTGCGTCTCGGTGTAACCACCGTTGTAGCAGCAGTTGGGCTGGATGATGTCCACGGCCTGCCGGTCGATGAGTTCCCGCAGCCGCCAGCGGTGGCCTTCATTCTGGCCGGCGGCAAGCGGGATGCGCGTGGAGCGCCGCAGGTCGGCCATCGCGCGCGCGTCGTTGGCGTAGAGCGGCTCCTCGAACCACGTGAGATTGCAGTCCTCGATCTCGCGGCACAGAAGCTTGGCCTCGACCGGAGAGAACTTGTAGTTGGCGTCAATCATGAGTTCGACGTCGGGGCCGATCGTCTCGCGCACCAGCCGCACGCGCTTGGCGTCTTCCTTCCACCCGCCTTTGTCCACGCCCACCACCATCTTGAGCCGCAGGTGGCCTTCGGCGAGCTGGTCTTTGGCCGCCTGCCGCAACTGGTCGCGGTCGTACTCCGGGAAGCCGAACGTGCAGTAGGTCGGCGCCCAGTCGCGCGCCCCGCCCAGCAATTGCGCGACGGTGCGCCCCGTCGCCTTGCCGTGGATGTCCCAGCACGCGATGTCGACGCACGAGAGCGCGCTCGAGATGACGCCGGTCATGCTGCGCTGGTTCATCTTCCACCAGACCTTCTCGTGGATTGCCTCGGTGTCGCGCGGATCCATGTCCTTCACGACCGGCAGGAACTCCTTGTTGAGCGCGGTGACGATGGCGTGCGGCAGAAAGGCGCCTCCGGTCAGGCCGTGACCTTTGTGGCCTTCGTCGGTTTCGACTTCGCAGAAAACGATCCTTCGGCGCAACGGATGCTCGAGCAGCGGCACGCGCGCGAAAATCTGGTGGATATTGGCCTTGATCGACTTGATTTTCATGGCGACTCCCCCGTTGGCGATGGCGATCGTGCGCTGCGAAGAGTATACACGCAGGCGCGCTGCCGCCTGCAGGGCCAAATTGACGCAGCGCCGGTCCTTCATCGATAATCCCCTCCCCTGCCATGCGTGACCCAAACCAACCTGCGCTCATGGATCCGACCCCAGCTCTGATCAGCGACGAGTACCGCCGCCAGCAGGAGGAGTTGCACAGGAATCCCAAGTACGGCATGGCCTCGGTCAGCTTCGCGCCGCTGGTGGCGCAAGTGCTTGACGCCTTCGGCGCAAACACGTTGCTGGACTACGGCGCGGGCAAGGGGCGGTTGGGCGTGACGCTCAAGCAACACATGCAGCGGCCGCTGGCGATCTTCCATTACGATCCGGCGGTGCCCGAATGGGCGGCTCGGCCGGCGCCGTGTGAATTCGTCGCCTGCATCGACGTGCTGGAACATATCGAGCCGCCGCTGCTCGACAACGTGCTGGACGACCTCAAGCGCGTCACGGCGCGGGTGGGAATCTTCACCGTGCACACCGGTGCGGCGGTAAAAGTCCTGGCCGACGGGCGTAACGCGCATCTCATCCAGCAGCCTGCTGCGTGGTGGCTGCCAAAATTGCTGGAACGCTTTGAACTGATCAACTTCACGCGTACAGACATGGGCTTCTGGGTGGTGGTCCAGCGCAAGCCCGCCTGACCGCTCGCAGCAGGGCCTCAAAACAATTCAATTCCGAAGGCAGCAATGAACTACGCCATCGATATTGCAGCGACCCCGGTACTGCCGGTTGCCGAAAGCACCGAGGTGTTTCCGGTGGGACGCATTTACTGCGTCGGCGATCTGACCATCGCTTACGCCGGGTAAATGTCTAAGCCGCCGATGGACGCCGATGGACGCCGATAAGAACCCCGAAGTGCAGCCGCCGATGGATTCTTCTCAATACCCCCTTGAGGGGTACGCCGATGGACGCCGATTGAGGTTGGATCGGATCACAGAAAAGATCATCGGGTGCGTGCATCAGGTGAGTAATGTCCTCGGTCCCGGATTTCTTGAAAAGGTCTATGAAAATGCGCTGGCTGTTGAACTCCGGCAACTCGACCTCCAGGTTGTCCAGCAACACAGGATCGAAGTTCGTTATAAGGGCGTTCTGGTTGGCGATTTTGTCGCCGACCTCTTGATCGAGGAATGTGTGATCGTGGAGGTGAAAGCGGTCAAGGCACTGGACGATATCTTTACGGCTCAGTGTTTGAACTATCTCAAAGCCACTGGGCTACAAGTCTGCTTACTGGTTAACTTCGGCGCTCCGAAGGCGACCGTGAGGCGCGTAGTGCACGGTTTCTGAATTATATGGTAGTAGCTTTTGAATCTTATCGGCGTCCATCGGCGTACCCCTCAAGGGGGTATTGAGAAGAATCCATCGGCGGCTAATTCGAATTTGGTTCTGCATTGATCAGCGGCTAACAGGAGACAGCGATGCAAATGCGCAAGCTTGGGAAGAACGGACCGGAAGTTTCGGCGGTTGGATTGGGCTGCATGGGCATGTCGATCAGTTACGGCGAGCCGGACGACGTGGAATCGATCGCGACCATCCACCGCGCCATCGATCTGGGCGTGAACCTGGTCGTGACCTCGGACGCCTACGGCAACGGCGTCAACGAGGAACTGATCGGCAAGGCGCTCAAGGGAAAACGCGATAAGGTGCTGATCGCGACCAAATTCGGCAACCTCGCGCTTGCGGCGCGCGCTGATGCGGGCAGTGCGCCCGCGCTCACTGGCGGGCACCCGGACTACGTGCCCAAGGCGTGCGAGAAAAGCCTCAGGCTGCTGGGCGTCGACGTCATCGATATCTACGGCCTGCACCGCGTGGACAAGACGGTGCCGATCGAGGACACGGTGGGCGCCATGAAGCGCCTGGTCGAGCAGGGCAAGGTGCGCTACCTGCAGCTCTCCGAGGCCGGGCCGCAGACCATCCGGCGCGCCCACAAAGTGCATCCGATCGTCGCGGTTGAAACCGAGTATTCGTTATGGAGCCGCGACGTCGAGAACGAAATACTTCCCGCTTGCCGCGAACTCGGCATCGGCTTCATGGCCTACGCGCCGCTGGGGCGCGGATTCCTCACCGCCACCATGAAGACGCTCGATGCGCTGCTGCCCAAGGACCGGCGGCGCGACCACCCGCGCTTCGCGGCGGACAACATCGCCCGCAACGCGCGCCTGCTCGAGCCCCTGGAAAAAATCGCGGCGGCGAAGAAGCGCACGCCGGCGCAGATCGCGCTCGCGTGGCTGCTGGCGCTGGGCGGGGACATCGTGCCGATCCCGGGCACCAAGCGCCGCGGCTTTCTGGAGCAGAATTGCGCTGCGGCCGAGATCGCGCTGAGCGCCGCGGAGATCGACGAATTGAAACAGGCGTTTCCTCTGAACGTCACCGCCGGCACGCGCTATCCGGAGAAACAGTTGTCGGGGCTCGGCATTTGACTCGCGCTGGTCGCACGCCGGGCCGATTGTCGCTTGCGTGTTGCGGAAGCCGATGCTACCATCATGTGGACTTCGAAAAGATGGTTTCAGGTCATCGAGTTTCACCGCCGAAGCACCGGGGACCGACACGGGCAGGAATTGAACAACAAGAAAAGGCAGGGCTCGCGTTAGTCGATACAGCACGCGCCAGGTCGATCCGAGGAGGATCCTGTGCGTGTTCGGGACCCGGATGCTTCGGCGGCGCTTTTCTCTTCCGAGTATCTCCAACGTATGGCCCGGCCGATCAGCTGTCACGTGCGCCTGACGCCGCGAGCAGATCGTGGCGCAGCCGCTCGAGCGCCACTCGCCGTCCGGCGCCTGGCGGTAGACGCGAAACCCCGGAAACCAAGGCGATTCGTCACCTGCCATCAGCCAGCGCCACTCGATGCCGGAACGGTGACCGGTGGCTTCAACCCCAGGCGTTTGGCGCGGCGGGCGAATTTCTTGTCGTCAAACGTAAGCAGCGTGGCGCAGTGCTGCGATGACGCGAGGTGCAGCGCGTCGGTGAAATCGATCCCCAGTTGGTAATAACGCAATGCCGCTTCCACGGTGTCCCCCTGCTCTACGGTAACGTTGCCGAGCCGTAATAGATGCACCAGCGCGGCGTGAATCTTGTCTGGCATGAGCTCATAGTAGCCGCGCAATACCCATTCAAGCTCGGCCACCACGGTCTTGCTGACGAACAATTCCGGCTCCGTGGTCATGATGCGCGTGGCGATCGCGCCCTGGCGCGGTTCGTCCTGGACGTAATAGCGCACCAGGATGTTGGTATCGAGCGACTTCATCTGCGCTTCTTCGCGAGCAGCCGCGCCGGGTCCATCTCCTCGACCGGAATCATGGGCCCTTTGTAATTGAGGATGTTCGGGCCGTCCTGCGGCCGCGATGGCGCGTTTTTCCTGACCACTTTGAGCCGCGCCCCGGCGCCCGCGACCTTGAAATCAACTTTGCTGCCAGGCGTGATGCCGAGCGCCTCCCTGACCCGCTTGGGAATCGTGACCTGCCCTTTGCTGGTGACCGATACCGCTGCCATAAGCGCTCCCGCAAGTAATACTTGGTAAGTATTCTAGCATGGCGGGGGCCTGGTGTTCCCTTCGGGGATGGTGGAAACCCCTCGCCTTCAGGCGAAGCAAGTTACGGCGAAATGTGAGCGCAGCGAACATGAGTATTCCTTTCCCCCTCGATATGGGAAGACCGGTCACAGAACGCTCCTTCCCCCTTGACGGGGGAAGGTCGGGATGGGGGTGAGAGTGTGGACGGAAGGGGGAGGAGAATTTGTTTTGTCGGCTTCCAGCCGACGAACATCCTGTATCGGCTTCCCAAAAAGCGGGCACCAAGCGCGGCGGCTATCTGGAGCAGAACTGTGCCGTGGCCGACAAAGGGGTCTCACGCCCCGTTACGCGGCGATCGAGAACAGCAGGCGCATGGGCGGGAGAAGGGACGCTCGACATGCCGGTGCGAGATATGTCAAAATGCCACTATGAGTAGTGACATTTTGCCAAAGTACCGGTCGAGGGCGCTGGGCCGGCTTGCGCGTGCAGCGCTCGCCGCGATGCCGGCCGTGGTGGTGACCGGCCTGCGTCAATCGGGGAAGAGCACGTTCCTGCAGCGCGAGAGGGGTCTCGCCGGCCGCCGGTACCTGACGCTGGACGATCCCGCGCAGCTTGCCGCCGCACGCTCCGACCCCGAGGCGTTTGTGCGCTCCGAGGCCCCCCTCACGGTCGACGAGGCGCAGAAATGCCCCGAGTTGCTCACGGCGATCAAGCGGGAGGTGGACCGTGCGCGGCGTCCGGGGAGGTTTCTGCTCTCGGGCTCGGCCAATTTCGCCCTGCTCAAGGGAATCACCGAGACGCTTGCAGGGCGGGCGCTTTACCTTACCTTGCATCCGTTCACGCGGCGCGAGCTCGCGGGAAAGCTCGCCGTGACGCCATTCATCCGGCGCGCCTTCGAGGCGGGGGAGCCGCCCCGCCGGTGCAGGCCCTTTGCTACACTACGCCCCATGGAACGCCGCACCGCTTTGAAGCTCATCGCCGCCGGTGTCGCCGCCGAGCGCCTGGAATCCGCCCAGCACCACCTGGTCCAGATCGCCCAGTCCCCCTCGACCTACAAGCTCCAGTTCTTCTCCCCCGAGCAGGACAAGCTGATCGACCGCCTCGCGGAGCT
>Ga0209109_10001521_pt1 | contig 12813 bp, 9 predicted proteins | sample Rifsed10ft2_FD_184004 | JGI IMG/M metagenome (GOLD analysis project Ga0209109, IMG submission 184004) | Soil microbial communities from Rifle, Colorado, USA - sediment 10ft 2 (version 2) | ecosystem: Environmental > Terrestrial > Deep subsurface > Rock core/Sediment | place: Rifle, Colorado... | reverse complement strand
TGGGCCAGCCGGTCTACATGCTGACCCCCGACGTCGTCGGCGTGCACGTGACCGGCCAGCTGCCGGCCGGCGTGACCTCCACCGACCTGGTGCTGCACGTGACGGAAATGCTGCGGCAGGCGAAGGTCGTCGGCAAGTTCGTGGAGTTCTTCGGCGAGGACGTCGCCAAGCTCACCGTGCCGGATCGCGCGACCATCTCCAACATGGCGCCCGAGTACGGCGCGACGGTCGGGTTCTTTCCGGTGGATGTGCAAACGCTGGCGTACCTGCGCCAGACCGGGCGCCCGGAAGCGCAGGTTGCCGCGACCGAGGCGTACTACAAGCTGCAAGGCTGCTTCGGGCCGGTCCGCCCCGGCGAAGTCGATTACAGCCAGTTGTTGAAGCTCGACTTGACCACGATCCAGCCCAATGTCGCCGGCCCCAAGCGCCCGCAGGACCGCATTCCGCTTGCCAACCTCAAGTCGAAGTTCGAGAGCCTGGTCAAGGCGCCCGTGAGCGACGGCGGCTACGGCAAGGCGGACGCGATCGCCCGCAGCAGCGAATTCGATGCCCGCAAGGCCGCGGGAAACGGCGACGTCGTGATCGCCGCCATCACCTCGTGCACCAACACCTCGAACCCTGGGGTGATGATCGCCGCCGGGCTTGTCGCGAAGAAGGCGATCGAGCGCGGACTCACGACGAAACCCTGGGTCAAGAAGTCGCTCGCCCCCGGCTCGCGCGTGGTGAGCGAGTATCTCAACGCATCCGGGCTGCAAAACAGCCTGGACCAGCTCGGCTTCATGCTCGCGGGCTACAGCTGCACGACCTGCTTTGGCGCATCCGGTCCGATCGACGCCGACCTCGAGAAATCCATCAATGACCGCGACGCGGTGGCGTGCGCGGTGCTGTCGGGCAACCGCAACTTCGAGGCGCGCATCCACCCCGCTGTGCGCGCGGCGTTCCTGATGAGCCCGCCGTTGGTGGTCGCTTTCGCGATCGCCGGTCGCGTGGACATCGATCTCGCGAAAGAGCCGCTCGGCGCCGGCACGGACGGAAGACCGGTTTACCTCAAGGATATCTGGCCGACCCAGGACGAGCTGGCGAACGTGCTGCGCACGGCGGCGAGCCCCGACCAGTACCGCGCGGTCTACGGCATGGACCACGGCGTCGCCAACCCGTTCTGGGAAGGCGTTCCCCGCGCGACCGGCGACCAGTACGCCTGGAGCGCCGACTCGACCTACATCAAGGAGCCGCCCTTCCTGGAAGCTAATTTCACTGAATCGTGCCTGCGCGAGTTCAAGGGCGCCCGCGCGCTCGCCGTCCTCGGCAATTCGATCACCACCGATCACATCAGCCCGATCGGCAGCATCAAGGCGAGTTCCCCCGCCGGCCTGTACCTGCAGGGCCTCGGCGTGAAGCCGGCCGATTTCAACAACTACGGCTCGCGGCGCATGAACCACGAGGTCATGGTGCGGGGAACGTTTGCGAACGTGCGGTTGCGCAACATGATGGTGCCCGGCGTCGAGGGTGGCGTGACCACGCACCAGCCCGGTGGCGAGCAGATGAGCATTTACGAAGCCGCAATGCGTTACGCCGTGGAAAAGGTCCCGCTGTTCGTCATCGCCGGAGAGGAATACGGAACCGGCAGCGCGCGCGACTGGGCGGCCAAGGGCACGCGGCTGCTCGGCGTGAGGGCCATTGTCGCCAGCAGCTTCGAGCGCATTCACCGCAGCAACCTGGTGGGGATGGGCGTGCTGCCCTGCCAGCTGCCGGCCGGCGTGACGGCCGCCACGCTCAAGCTCGACGGCCGCGAGCGCTTCGACTTGACCGGGCTCGACGCAAACGCGAAGCCGCGCCAATCCGTCACGCTTGTGATTCACCGGCCCGATGGCACGCAGGACCGCGTCTTGCTCGCGCTCCGCCTCGACACGCCGGCGGAAGTGAACTACGTCCGGCACGGCGGCATCATGCCCTACATGCTCAATGAACTCGTGGCCTGACGGCCACGAGTTCATTAGTTGGAGAAATCGATGACAGATGCGAAAGCCGTGGCTCCGGGTTGCCTGACCGGCGTTCGGGTACTGGATCTGACGCAGTTCGAGGCGGGCACCTCCTGCACCCAGGTGATGGCATGGCTCGGCGCCGATGTGGTGAAGGTGGAGAACCCGGTTGGCGGCGATCCCGGGCGGCGGATGGGCGACACGAAACCGCACCGGGATGATCCCTATTTCCTGAATTACAACTCCAGCAAGCGCTCGCTCACCGTCAACCTGAAATCCCCGCGCGGGCTGCAAATCGTCAAGGACCTGGCGCGCAAGGCCGATGTCTTCATGGAGAACTTTGCGCCCGGGGCCATCGAACGCCTGGGCCTGGGCTACGACGTTCTGAGCAACCTCAATCCGGGCATCATCTACGGACAGGTGAAAGGCTTCGGCGAGGGCAGTCCGTACGAGAATAATCTGGCCTTCGACATGATCGCCCAGGCCTGCGGGGGCACCATGAGCATTACCGGGCATCCTGACGGGCCGCCCGCCAAGCCGGGCCCGACGCTCGGCGATACGGGGACTGGCATGCTGATGCTGATCAGCATTCTTGCGTCCCTCCACAAGCGCAAAGAGACCGGCCGGGGTGTGCGGCTGGGTGTGGCCATGCAGGATGCGATGCTGCACTACATCCGCAATGCGTGCGGTGTCACCACGAAGACCGGAAAGCCGGCGCGGCGTGCCGGAGCGCAGTCGATCATGGGCAACAATCCCCCCTGCAACATCTATCCTTGCGCCCCGGGGGGACCGAACGACTACGTTTACGTCTATACCAGTCGCGGCAACCCGCAGCATTGGCCGCGACTCCTCGAAGCGATCGGACGCAAGGACTTGATCGGCGATCCACGCTACGAGACGCGGGAGGCCAGAGTCGAGCATGAGGCGGAAATCGACGCAATCATCGCCGAGTGGACGCGCAAGCACGACAAGTACGAGGCGATGCGCGTGATCGGTGCCGCCGTTCCTGCAGGCGCCGTGCGGGATACTCTGGAGCTGCTGAACGATCCCGATTTCGAGGAACGAGGCATCCTGCAGACCATACAACACCCGACGAACGGTCCGTTCAAGATGGCGGGCTGGCCCGTGCGCTTCGACGGCAAGCCGCCCGTGGTGAAACCCGCCCCGTTGCTCGGCGAGCACAGTTCGGAGGTGCTCAAGGACTGGCTCGGCATGAGCGAGGAGCAGGTGGCGGCGCTGCGCACGGAAAAAGTCATTTAATTGCACTGTGTCACAAAATAGATTCCTTCCCCCGTCAAGGGGGAAGGAGTATCTCTGGTGTTTTGTGACACAGTGCAATTAGAGATCGCTTATCAACACTTTGTGATCGAGGAGAAACGACGATGGCGGAACTGACAGGCTCTGAAATACTGGCGCGATCGCTGAAAAACGAGGGCACGAAAGACCTTTTCTTCATCATGGGCGGGCCGATGATGCTCGCCGAAAATTCATGCGTCAACGAGGGGATACGCCCGATCGACGTGCGCCACGAGCAGGCCGCCGCGCTGATGGCGCAGGCCTACAGCCGGCTGCTGCAGAAGCCGAGCGTCTGCATGGCGGCGAGCGGCCCCGGCGTGATCAATCTGACGACCGGCGTCGCCAACGCGCTGATCGACTGCGCCCCGGTCGTGGCGATCGGCGGCTCGAGCGCCATCAGGCAGTTCGGCAGGCAGGTGTTCCAGGAGATCGACCAGCTCGCGATCATGAAGGGCTGCACCAAGTGGGCCGACCGGGTCGTCAATCTGAAGCGGATACCCGAGATGGTGAATACGGCGTTCCAGAAGGCGATGGGCGGCAAGCCCGGGCCGGTCTATCTCGATTTTCCGGCCGATATCCTCTACGACAAGATCCCGGAGGACCAGGTCGATTGGAGCTTGAGCGGCCGCGCGCTGCTCAACCCGCGGCCGATGGGCGAACCCGCGCGTGTGGATGAGCTGATCGCTGCGCTCTCGAAGGCGAAGCAGCCGATCATACTCACCGGCAGCGGCGTCATCTGGTCGCAGGCGTGGACCGAGCTGCAGTCGTTCGTGGAGAAGTCGGGCATACCCTTTTACACGACGCCGCAAGGCCGCGGTGTGCTGCCCGACGATCACCCGCTGTCTTTTCTCACCATGCGCTCCTCGGCGTTCCGCGATGCCGACCTCATACTCATCATCGGCACGCGCATGAATTACATCATCGGCCACGCCGCGCCCCCGCGCTTCGCCGCCAACGCCACGATTGCCCGGATCGACATCGACGCGGATGAAATCGCATCGTCCCCGCGCAAGGTGCATATCGGGATCGTCGGAGACTGCAAGGCGGTGCTGCAGCAGCTCCTGGCGGCGATGCCGGGGCGCGTGAACGCGGGCACTTTCGCGCCGTGGCGGAAGACGCTCGGCGAGGGTGAGGCGGCGAAACGCAAGGAAACCGGGGGCGGCATGTCGATGAATGCGACGCCGATACACCCGCTGCGGCTGTGCGAGGAGGTCAAGAACTTCATGCGGCGCGATGCCATCCTGGTGGTGGATGGGCAGGAGATCCTGAACTACGGCCGCCAGTCCATGCCGACCTTTGCGCCGGGCCACCGGCTGAATTCCGGTCCGTTCGGGATGATGGGCGTGGGCCTGCCCTTTGGCATCGGGGCCAAGATCGCGTGCCCCGACAAGCAGGTCATCGTCGTCCACGGCGATGGTTCCTTCGGGCTGAACGCGATGGAGCTCGACACGGCCGTGCGGCACAAGGTCCCGATACTCGTGGTAATCAGCTTGAACGGCGGCTGGACGGCCGATCCGAAGCGCGAAAAAGTGGGGCGCGATCTCGGCTATACCCGTTTCGACAAGATGGCCGAGGCGCTGGGCTGTTACGGGGAGTACGTGGAAAAACCGGAAGACATCGCAGCCGCGCTGCAGCGCGCCCAGAAGAAGGTTGATCAAGGCATGGTGGCGCTGGTCAACGTCAAGACCGACGATAAGGCACGCGCCGGCACGGTGGCGTTTTCATCTCATTCGACGTGATGAACTCGCGGCCTGATCAGGAAAATGTGTGCGTCCCATTTTCCCCGCACCGGTGCTAAAATACCCACTTAGTTAACCAAGTGGGGCAGCTATGGAAAAAGTCCAACTGTTCGAGGCAAAAGCGCGCTTGTCGGAACTGGTGGATCGCGCCGAGGCCGGGCGGGAAACCGTCATCACCCGTAGAGGGCGGGCGGTCGCACGCCTGGTGCCGGCGCGCTCGAAGAGCCGGCGAGAAGTCAATCGCGATGCGATCGTGGATGAAATCGAAGCGTTTGCCAAGACCGTCAAGGTCAAACGTCGTTTCAATCTCCGGGAGCTGATCGAGGAGGGGCGCAAGTAGTGGCGTTCGTCGCCGACAACTCGGTCATCGTCGGTTGGTTTATCCCGAGCCAGGCAAGCGACCTGACACGCAAAGCCCTGCGCATGTCGCGACGCGAGCAGGTGCACGTGCCGGCGCTGTGGCAATCGGAGTTTGCCAATGTGTTGGTCGGGCTGGAACGGCGCGGACTCCTTGCGGAGCATCAGGTCGATGCAATCGTGGCCAGGGCCGAGCGCTTCGGTTTGGAGATCCATGACGCATTCGCCTCGATATCCCCCCTGATCAGCCTGACGCGCACTCGAGGCATCAAGGCTTACGACGCGAGCTATCTTCATCTCGCCGCCTCGCTGGGAGCGCCGCTCTATACGCGGGACGGGTCTTTGCGTGCCGCGGCGCGATCGGCGGGCCTCACCGCGCCCTGATCCGCAGGTGATGCTTCACCTCGAACAGACCGGCCAGGAGATCGGGCGCATGGACCCGCTTATTGCTGCGCAGGCGATTGCGGTCGGTGCCGTTTGTGCCACTGACAACCTGCGGCACTTCCTCCGAATCCCCGGACTCGTCGTCGAGAACTGGCTCCAGCCGGAGTGACTGTTCCATTCGGGTAAACCGGGATGGAAAATCGGGACACGCCTTTCTTGATCAGGAAAATGTGTGCGTCCCCTTTCCCCTTGAAGCAAGAGGTCAGGACGGAAATGGCATTTTTTCTCGACACCGAAACAACCGGTTTGAACCCCGGCGCGGGAGACACCATCGTCGAGGTGGCAATTGTGGACGATTTGGGACGAATTCTCATCGAGACCCTCGTTAACCCGAGGCTTCCGATCCCGTCTCAGGCCAGTATGGTTCACGGCATTTCGGACGAGATGGTCCGCACCAAGCCGACGCTGCAGCAAGTGTTGCCTAGAATTCGCGAAATCATCGCAGGAGAACAGCTCGTAATCTATAACGCCAAGTTTGACACGCCCTTCTTTCCGGATCGACTTCGGCATGCGAAAACAATCTCATGCGCGATGAGACGGTTTGCAGATACCCTAGGCGGTCCGTGGCGCAAATTGGAAGTCGCTGCGCGGCACGTCGGGCACCAGTGGACGGGCAATAAGCACCGTGCGCTTGCGGACGCTCTCGCGTGCCGCACCGTTTGGCTATGGCTGGAGCGACAGGGAAGGCGCAAAGCATAGGGAGAACGCTCATGGCGGACCGGCCAACAAGAAATTGCGGGGTGTAAAGGGCGGCGCGAGCGCGAGTCGAAGGCAGCATGATTCTGGGGCCCATCCCCTGGATGTTGGTCGCTATTTTTTCCGCCCAACCAGCTTCCCAGACAGTTCCTGCACTTGCGCGTCCAGAAAGGCTACTGCCATGCCCATCCGCAATTTATCCATAGACCGTATGCGTGATATTGTGGAACCTGGATCACAGTTGAAAGCATTCGGCCTGCATGAAGCGAGATGGACGTACGCTCGATCACAAGACCCTTGAAGAAATTCGGCGTCTGGCGGTCCAGAGAGTTCACGGTGGCGAGAAGCCATCAGTGGTAATGGCGTCTTTCGGATTTAGTCGGACAACGATCTACAAATGGCTCAACGCCGTAGCGGGTCGAGGACGCGGGGTCAGGGCGCTGCGTTCCACGCAGGGCACAGGTCGTCCACGCAGTTTAACGCCTGTCCAAGAGCGCCAGGTTTTTCGCTGGATTAACGGACACAACCCGCGACAGTACGGCTTTGAGCACGGGTTGTGGACACGTCGCCTTGTGGCCGTGCTAATCAAACAGAAATTCGGCATTCGTCTCAGCGTAACCACGGTCGGGGCGCTACTGGCGAAACTCGGACTAACACCACAGAAGCCGTTGCGGCGAGCTAACGCGCGAGACGATGAAGCGATTGCGAACTGGCGGAAATGCTTCCCGACCTTCGGTGTTCGGCATCCGCGATCCAGATCAGACACTCCGGCGCCATGAAGCAACAAACTTCCAAATCTGCGAGTCATAGACGCTGCTGTACTGACAGTGCCTTGGCCCAAAGGAACAAGGTGGCGCGAATTCCAGAAGGTTAAGTGTGATTCTGCAATTGATACTCTCAGGACTCGACTGTCCAACCGTTTTCTGGCTTGGAGCCAAGCACCACGACCGGACGAAACCATTGTGCCAAATTGGAAGATTGACCTCCGCCTGAGTGGCAAAGCGCGAGCGCAAAATCCACCCCTACGGGTCAAGCGAAAGACCGGTATGGCGGAAGAACCCTTCGAGAAGTTTCGGCTTTCGCTTCACCTTGGAGAATTCGTCGATCAGCCGGTGACGAAGCTCAATTAAATCCCTTGGACAGTAGTTGGCTAAACGGCCGTACTTGACATGAGACCAAACCAGGTCGACAGGATTTAACTCGGGTGCGTACGGTGGCAGAGGTTCAGCAACTACCGTTTGATGTGTTGCAAGGTAGTCTTTCACCGGCTGTCCCCAATGAATAGGGATTTGATCCCAAATAACTGTTAGGGGACTGCGGACCTTTCGGCGCAGGCTTTCCACGAACGCAACTACCGAATGTCCACGGAAATTGGTGTTGTCGTGCGAGAGTTGAAAGTGAAAACCGAAGCGCCTATCTTCTCGCCGGATTGTTATAGCGCCAATTACAGAGATACGATCGTGCGGACGTGAGACTTTAATTACGGGGGTCCGACCACGAGGAGCCCAAGTACGCCTGACCACCGGCGAAAGCATAAAGCCAGCTTCGTCTATGAAGACGATGTAAGTCTTACGCGCTCTTTCTGTAGTGGCCATCGCTCCAGCTACGTGATGGGTGATCGTTTCTCGGTGCGTGCCTCGAATCAATAGGGTCAGACTCGACGGGCGTTCTGTGCGAGGCTCAGCCGCGGAGCGAGCCGCGCGCGGGTTCAATACTGCCCGAAGCAGAAGCGAAAGTGCAGGGCGGGCTTGTCAATAATTGAGCCTCGTCCCTTTCGTACTTTCCAAAGCAGAAGTTGTCGCTTTGTTTTATGAGAGATTCCGTGTGTTTCCGTGTGTTTCCGTGGCTGCCGTTATTTTTCTTGCGGCCAGGGCCGCGCTCCGTCCTGCCAGGCGGCCGAAGATGGCGCCGCTCGTCAACCCGGTGGCTCCGGGATAGTTGAAGTAGAACAGCCCGCCCACCATCTCTCCCGCTGCGTAGAGCCCGGGGATCGGTTGGTGGTTCGTGTCGAGGACCTGGCCCTCGGTCGTGATGCGCAATCCGCCGAACGTGAAAGTGATCCCGCAGGTCACGGCATACGCCTCGAACGGTGGCGTGTCGATCGGATTCGCCCAGTTCGACTTGGGAATCGAGAGTCCCTCGGTGCGCAGCCCGTCCTTCACATTCGGGTTGAACGGAACCTCGCGCTTTACCGCCGCATTGAATTCCCGGATCGTCTTTAACAGCCGCTCCCGATCGACATCCTCCAGCTTGCCGGCAAGCTCCTCGATGGTATTCGCGGTGACCCGGGTCACGTGCCGGGTCCGGTACTCGGGACGGAGCAAATGGACGACCTTGGCGTCGTAGATCTGCCATGCGAACTGGCCTGGCTGCTCGAGGATGATCCGTCCGTACTTGGCGTAGGTGTAGTTCCGGATGTCCGCGCCTTCGTCGAGAAAACGTCTGCCTTCGCTGTTGACCATGATCGAAAACGGGTAGCTGTCCCGCTCGTAGTCGTCGGTTAGCGCGTAGTCGCCGAAGTCGGCGGCATAGCGTTCCCAGCCGACCGCGTGGCAGCCCGACCAGTGCCCGCATGGCTGCGCCCCGATGCGCAGCGCCATCTCCAGTCCGTCGCCCGTGTTGTACTTCGTCCCCCGCACCTTCGCCAGGTCCCAGCCCTTACCGAGATAGCGGCTGCGCCAGGCCGCATTCGCCTCGAACCCTCCGCAAGCGAGGATAACGTTCCTTGCCGGAAATCTTTGAGTTGAACCGTCGAGCTTGACCACCACGCCGGTCACGCCCTGGTCCGTATGCACCAGATCCCTTACCCACGCCTTGTACAAGACCTTGACACCGGCCTTCCCGGCGGCCTTGTAGAGCCCATCGACCAGCCCGCGGCCCCCGCCCACCGCGGCCAGCGTCGCGCCGCCCCAGAAGGTGAACTTGCCGCCGACCTTGAACGATTGCCGCCCGAACTGCGGCAGGAAGCGGATCCCCTTTTGCTTCAGCCAGTGCATGATGCCGTTGCTGTTGCGCACCAGGATTTCGCACAGGTCGGGATCGGTCCGGTTCTGGGTGATCCGGGCCATGTCGTCGAAGAATTTCTCTTCCGTGTAGGCGCCGAAATCGCTCACCATCTCCTCCTCCGTCAGGTCGGGGGAAAGGGCCTTGATATCGTCCGCGCCGTTGTAGACGACCCTCATCAATCCTTCCGTGAACGAGCTGTTGCCGCCGCGCTCCTCTTGCGGGGCGCGCTCCAGCAGCAGCACCTCCGCCCCCTCCTCGCGAGCGGAAAGGGCCGCGCACAACGCCGCGTTGCCGCCGCCGACGACGATGACGTCGTACGTCTCGCTTTTTTTCATCATCAGACGATGTCCTGGCCCCTCACCCCAGCCCTCTCCCCGCTGACGCGGGGCGAGGGAGAATTGAAACCGCTTGCTGCGTTTTTGGTATTGATCCTATCGGCGTGTATCGGCGTTCATCGGCGGCTCCCGGCTCACTCCGCGCGCAGTTTGAGCGCCTTGACCATCTTGCCCCATTTCACGTTTTCTTCCCTGAGGAAGGCGCCGTACTCCTCGGGCGTGTTGCCGACGATCTCCATTCCCAGCTTCGCGATACTCTCCCTCACCACCGGGTCGGAGAGCGACTGGACGATTTCCTTGTTGAGCCGGTTCACGATCTCGCTCGGGGTGCCCGCCGTGGTCAGTATGCCGAACCACGTCACCACTTCGTAGCCTTTCAGGCCCAGTTCCTCCTGGATCGTCGGAAACTCCGGCGCGATCGTGGATCGCCTGGCGCCCGTGATCGCGAGACCCCTCAACCTCCCGCTTTTTGCGTACGGCAGCAGGCCGGCGATGCTGGCGAACATGATCGGCACCTGCCCGCCGATCAGCTCGCCGATCGCCGCGCCGTCGCCCTTGTAGTGGATCGCGACCATGTTGATGCCGGTCAGGCTTTTCAGCAGCTCCACCGACATGTGCGGCGAGGAGCCCTGGCCGCCGGTCGCGAAGTTCAGGTCACCGGGCCGCTTCTTCGCCATCGCGACCAGCTCCTTGATCGATTTGACCCCGAGCGAGGGATGCGCCACGGCGAGCAGCGGATTGTGGGAAACCAGCACGACCGTCGAGAAATCCTTGAGCGGGTCGTAGCCGACCCTGGCATACATATACGGCGCCACGGCGTGGGTCGTCTGGCTCGCCAGGTACAGCGAATGGCCGTCCGCGGGGGACTTGGCCACCAGCTCCGCGCCTATGGTCCCGGTCGCGCCGGGGCGGTTTTCGACAACCACCTGCCGGCCCAGCCGGTCCGTGAGCTGCTGGGCCATGAGGCGGGCCACGATATCCGATGGCCCGCCCGCAGCGAAGCCCACCACGATCCGCACCGGCTTGGACGGGTACGGCTGCGCATGCACCACCGACATCCCGGTTGCCAGAAGCAACAGCCCTATCACCGATCGCTTCATCATGTTCACGCTCCTCCGTAGAATTATCTGCGTTTATCTGCGGTTTCATATTGTTTCTATCACCGGGCGGCGGCCCCCAGCAGCAGATCCGCCCCCTTCTCTGCTATGGCAATCGTCGGTATGTTGGTGTTCGAGGACGGGATGGTCGGGCAAATCGACGAGTCAACCACGCGCAGGCTGGCGATGCCGCGCACCTTGAGTTCGGGATCGACCACCGCCATCGAGTCGAGGCCCATCTTGCAGGTCCCGACCATGTGCCAGCTGGTCTGTATCGTCTCGCGCATGTAATCGAGCAGCGCCGCATCGTCCTGGATTTCCGGCCCGGGGCGTGTTTCGCGCACCACCAGCGGCTTCAGCGCCGGCATCTGGGCAAGGCGGCGGGCAAAACGCATGCCCTCGACGAAAAGCTGCGCGTCGGCCTCGTGCGAAAGGTACTTCGGGTCCATGCTGGCCTGAGCGAGCGGGTCGCGGGACTGGATGTGCAGCGTTCCGACCGAGCGGGGCTGCAGCACCTTGAGACCGAACGTGAACCCCGGGTGCGGGTCGAGTCCGTAGCGCGGCGTGCGGGCGTAGCGGTCCTTGCCCGAGAGCGGCAGCAGCATCATCGCCAGGTCCGGCTGCATTGCCTGCGGGTTGCTGCGCCAGCCGATCTGCGCCGTCGCCGAGCAGATCGTAAGCAATCCCTCGCTCCTGAACATCCAGCGCAGCCCCTCCTTCACCTTGAGCCAGGGGTTGCGCAGCACGTCGTTGATGGTAATCGGCCGCGCACATTCGAATGAAATCCGCGCGTTGGGATGGTCGCGGAGGTTCTCCCCCACGCCGGGCAGGTGATGCAGGACGCCGATGCCGTGCCGGCGCAGTATGTCGCTGTTACCGACGCCGGACAGCTCCAGCAGCTGGGGCGAAACGAGCGGCCCCGCCGCCAGAACGACTTCGCGGCGGGCACTCGCCTTCACGATCTTGTCGCCGCGCCGGAACTCGACACCGGTTGCGCGTTTCCCTTCCATCATTACGCGCGTGGCCGGGGCGTCCGTCACCACCGTCAGATTCCGGCGATTGCGCGCGGGCTTCAGGTACTCCGCCGCCGAGCTGCTGCGCCAGCCGTTGCGAGTGGAGTACTGGAGATAGTAGGCTCCCTCGTAGCTGCCGTCGTTGTAGTCGGGGAGCTGCCTGAATCCCGCTTCCCGGCATGCCGCGAGGAACGCGTCGGAGAGCGGATCGAACCGGTCGAGGTTGGTGCAATGGATCGGCCCGCCGCGGCCGCGGACCGCGGGATCGCCCTCGGGGTAGTCCTCGAGGCGCTTGAAGTACGGGAGCAGGTCCGAATAGCCCCAGCCGGCGCATCCCTGGTCGCGCCAGCCGTCGTACTCTTGCGGATCACCGCGCACGAATACGTTGCCGTTGATCGAGCCGGATCCGCCGATAACCCTGCCGCGCACCCAGAGCTGCGGCTTGTTATTGAGATGAGACTGCTGCTCGGTCTGGTACTGCCAGGTATACCGCTCGTCGTTCAGTACCTTGGCGACCATGAGCGGGATCTTGAGGTTGATGCTGTCGGCCGGTCCGCCGGCCTCGAGCACCAGCACGCTGTGGCGCCCGCTCTCCGTCAACCGGTTGGCCACTACACAGCCCGCGGACCCGGCCCCGACCACGATGAAATCGAATTCGGCATTGTCCGGAAGGGAGGAAGCGTACATCCGGGCGCTCCTGTGTGAAGTAACGGTGACGCGACGGTGAGCCGCTTCAGGTCTTCTGCCGTGATTCGGCCATCACCTGCTTCGCGGTACGGAAGCAATCCACGCCGACCGGGATGCCGCAATAGACGGCGATCTGGATCAGAACCGAGCGGATTTCTTCCTCG
>Ga0209109_10001520_pt1 | contig 12814 bp, 7 predicted proteins | sample Rifsed10ft2_FD_184004 | JGI IMG/M metagenome (GOLD analysis project Ga0209109, IMG submission 184004) | Soil microbial communities from Rifle, Colorado, USA - sediment 10ft 2 (version 2) | ecosystem: Environmental > Terrestrial > Deep subsurface > Rock core/Sediment | place: Rifle, Colorado... | reverse complement strand
CCGCCCAGCCCGCCGGGGCGGTCCGAGGCCAGGTACAGCTGCCGCCCGTCGCGGGACAGCATCGGGCAGCCGTCCAGGAACGGCGTGTTCAGCTCGGAGTTGGTCCCCGGCACTGACTCCAGGCTCAAAGCTGGCCCCCAGGACGAGAACGAAGGCGCCGCAAGAACAGGTGTAGCTGCGAGCACGCCGACGAGCAGCGCCAGCGCAACCACGATCAAAAATCTTTGCTTGTTCATTTTTGTTGCTCCTCTTTGGCTGATTGGGTGGTCCCCGAATTGAGACGTGATACAATACATCCGGCGCGTGAAGAGAGTGATACCCCTAAGCGCAAAGCGCGGTGGGGCCGCTCTGGACACTGCGTCGCCTGAGGAGATACCGCTCACCGCCAAGTCAGCCGGTATCTCCTTTTTTCTTCGGTGTTCAAATCAGATGCGGTGCTTCGGGGGAGCACGGATCGTTTTCTTCATGTCAACTCCGCTTTCTTCGCCTCACCCCCCTCCGCCAATCCCAGAACCACTGACACACTGAAAACGCTGAGGCCACTGAATCAGCGCCATCAGCGCGCTTCGCGTCAGTGCTTCAGTGGTTCAATCCCCTGGACACGCCTCCACGTGCAAATACTTCTGGCACTCCTCGGTCGTCAGCGAGCGCGTCACACGGGATTTTGCCAGCGCGATGAGGTCTTCCAAGTTTAGCGCGTAGATGCGCACTGTTCCATCAGTACTTGCTGTGACCAGACGACTCCCGTCGTTGTTGAAGACCGCGGCCCATAGACCTCCCGTGTGACCCGATAAAGTGAGCAGTTCTTCACCATTGGCAGCATCCCGGATTCGCGCTCCATCGCCGCCAGTGGTAGCAAGGCGCGCGCCGTCCGCGCTGAAGGATGCGCCGTTAACTGTGCTGGTGTGGCCGACCAGATTAAGCAACTCCTGGCCGCTGGCAACATCCCACACTTTTACGATTCCGCCGAATCCACTGGTGACCAGTCGTGCCCCATCCGGGCTAAAGGCCAGTCCCCAGATCCGCCGGGTTTGATGACCGGACAGGGTCAGCAGTTCTTTGCCCGTCGCAGCCTCCCACACCCTCGCGGTTCCATCGGGCGCATCACTGGCCGTTGCGATTTTGGTTCCATCGGGGCTAAAGGCAACATTCGTCAACCCGGCTGTATGGCCCGAGAAGGTGAGTAATTCTTTTCCAGTGGCGGCCTCCCAGAGTTTGGCGACTCCATCTGCGCCCGTCGTCACGATCTTGGTTCCATCCGGGCTAAAGGCGACATCCAGCACGCCGGGGAATAAGCCGCCGACGACTCCTTCACTGTGGCCGGAGAGGGCAAGTAATTCTTTGCCGGTGGCGGCATCCCACAGTTTCGCCGTGTTGTCCGCGCTGGCAGTGGCAATGCGCGCACCATCCGGGCTGAACACGGCGTTGTACACTCTATCCGCATGACCTGAAAGAACGAGCAACTCTTGTCCGGTTGTGGCATCCCATACGCGCGCTGTCCTATCGAAGCTGGCAGTGATGATCCGTTTCTCATCCAGGCTGAAAGCGACGTTCCTGAACGGGCCGCCGGCGATCGTGAGCAATTCGCGGCTGCCTGCCGGAGAAATATCCCAGATACGGGCAGTCAGGTCAGTGCTCCCCGCAGTGGCGAGATGCACTCCATCAGGGCTGAAGTCAACGTCATTGACAAAACCGGTGTGGCCGGCGAGCGTAATCAGTTCCTGACCAGAAACGGCGTCCCAAAGTTTTGCCGTCGCATCCCCACTGGCCGTCGCCAGTTGTGCACCATCAGGGCTGAAGGCTAAGTCCAGAATCAAATTGGTGTGGCCAGATAACCTGAGTAGTTCTTGCCCGCTTGCCACATCCCACACCATCGCAACCCCATCGAACCGGCCAGTGGCAAGCTTTGCTCCATCGGGGCTGAAGGCTACATCCAACAAAATGGCTTCGCCGCTGAGGGTAAGCAATTCGCGCCCCGTCACCGCATCCCAGATTTTTGCCGTGCCATCATCGCTGACGGTGGCGAGCCGCGTACCGTCCGGGCTGAAGGCGACACTGTTAACCCAACTTGTATGCCCGCTCAAGGTGAACAATTCTTTGCCCGATACGGCGTCCCAAACTTTGGCTGTCCCGTCATTGCTGGCGGTCGCCAATCGTGCGCCATCTGGGCTGAACACAATTCCGTTGATATAGTCGCTGTGCCCAGGGAAAACAAGCAACTCCTGCACGGTTTTCACATCCCATACTCGGACCAGTCCGTTTTCGACGGCGGCGGCAAGCCGTGCGCCGTCCGGGCTGAAGGCCACAGCGCTCACAGAGCCGTCGGGGGCTGTCTTCAGGGTCAGCAATTCTTGCCCGGTGGCGGTATCCCAAAATTTCACCGACCCATCATCACTGACGGTGGCGAGGCGCATCCCATCCGGGCTGTAGGCGACGTGCGCCATATGGCCGCGCAACGTAAACTGCACGCGCAAGGCTTGCACGGCCCGGTGCAACGCTTCTTCGGCTTCGCGGGTGTAGGTTTGCGATAAACCGTGCAGAGCCAGCAAAACACTGCGCTCCGGGTCAACTTCGAGATTGCTCACGGCAGCAATCGCCAGCTCGCGCGAGGCGGCGAGTTGCTTTTCCTGCTCCGCCCGGTCGCGTTCGGCCTCGGCGATGGCCTGCTGGGTGGCGCGGCTCTGCGCTTCATCCAGTGCCTGTGCCTCCGCCGCCTGCGCCGTGGATCGCTGTGCGACTTCCTGCGTATTAGCGGCCTGCGCGGTGCTGGCAATGGCAGCGTTTTGAATCGCGAGCGTGGCGTTGCGGTTGGCGGCTGTGTTTGCCTGTCCGCCAAAGATCGCGGCCACAATCGCGGCGAGGATAGCCAGCGCGCCGACGGCAGTGATCACCCGGTTGCGTGTCCGCAGTCGAATGGCGGACTGTCTCTCTGTCTCGGCCAACTTGCGCGCTGCTTCGAGTTCGCGCCGTTGGCGGGCTTGCTCTGCCTGTGCCTGTTTCTCTCGCTCGGCAATGCTCGCAGCGAGATACGCGCGCTCTTCGTGCGTGAGCGCCACTGCGCTCCCCGCCGCCCAGCCTTCGAATTGTGCCAGCCGAACCCCGCTCAACAGGAAACTCTGCTCGCGGTTCGCGCTCTGCCATTCGGCGGCGGCGTTAGCGAGTTGCCGTTGCAGGCGCACATCGGCGCGGCTGTTTTGTAGCCACTCGCGCAGGCGCGCCCACTCGCGCAGCAGCGCTTCGTGCGCCACTTCCACCGTCGGCCCGCGCGTGAGCGGGTCGCGGTCGAAGGAGAGGAGGCGGTGTTTGCCGAAGGCGTCAATCACCATTGTCATTCGACCCTCACCCCCGACCCCTCTCCCTAAAAGGGAGAGGGGGGGCGCACTCCCTCTCCCCAGCGGGGAGAGGGCTGGGGTGAGGGGCGCATCGGCGACTGCCATCACCTCCGCCCGCAGCACCCTTCGCCGCGTGTCTTCTGTTCCCTCGCCCAGCGTCACCAGCCGCAGGAACAACTGCCGCGCGGTTTCCTGTCCGGCTTCGCCCAAACTCGCAAACACTTCTTCTGCCCGGCGGCCCAATGCGCCCAGCACCCCGCCGACCTCGGCATAGGCTTTTTTCGTCAGCGTGCGGCCCTCGCGTTTCTCGAAGAGTTCGGTAAGCGCGTATTGCAGCAGCGGCAGCGCGCCGGGCTGGTCGCCCACGTCGTGCATGATGGCGGCGGCCAGCCCCGTCTCCAATTGCAGGCCCACGCGCTCGGCGGGGCCGAGGATAGCGCGCTCCAACTCGTCGGGGGTGAGGGGCAGGACGAACTCACTACGCTTCTGCAGGAGTTCGCCGAAATCCACGTAGCGCAGGGGCCGGTCGGTGAAATCGGCGCGCAGGGTGACGACGATGCGGACGCGGCTGCGCTCGTCGAGCACGGCGGTGACGAGGCTTTTGAGCAGATTCGCGCGCACGGCTTCACGCTCCGCGTGCACGAGCGTAAAGACTTCCTCGAACTGGTCAATCACCAGCACGAGCTCGACATTCGGATCGTCGGGCAGGCAGCGGCGCACCGCGCGCAACAGGCCGCGGTCGTCCTCTTGAAGTTGGGCGAGCAGGCTCTCCGGCGGGTTCACCGCAATCCGCAGGAGCGCGGCTTCCAATTCCTCCAGCGGGTGCGCGCCGGGGATGAGTTCGACGACGAACCAGTTTTCGGAGCCGGGAAGGCCGCCGCGCCGGAGGGCAGGCACAAGCCCGGCCCCCACCACCGACGATTTGCCGCTGCCGCTCGGCCCGACCACGGCGAGGAACCGCGCCAGGTCGCCGCCCTCGGCGAGGCGCGCCAGCAGTTGCTGGACGAGGGTCTCGCGCCCAAAGAAGTCGGCGGCGTCCGCCTCGCCGAACGCGCGCAGGCCCTTGTATGGGTTCTCCGGCTCGGGCAGTTCGCCGTCGGTGGGAACGCGATAGACGGTATCCAGCACTGCCGCCGGGCCGCCGGCCACCACCCGGCGCAGGTCGGCCAGCAGGTTGGGGATGTCGGGATAGCGGTCGCGCGGGTCTTTGGCCGTCGCGCGCGCAATCACGGCATCGAGCACGGCGGGCAATCCCGCGCGATGCGCGGCGAGCGGGGGCAGCGGCGCGGTGAGGTGTTGCTGGATCAAATCAATGGGGGTCGGCCCCTGAAACGGCCTCGCGCCGGTCAGCAGTTCGTAGAGCATGATGCCGAGGCTGTAGATGTCGGCCTGCGGCTTGACCGTCTCCGATCGAATCTGCTCCGGCGAGAAGTAGGCGGGCGAGCCGACGATGACATCCGCCTGGGTCTGGTCCTCGAGATTGGGGTTGCCCAGGTTTTTCGCGATGCCGAAGTCGGCGAGGTAAGCGTTGGCGTCCTCGTCGAGCAGGACGTTGGCGGGCTTGAGGTCACGGTGGACGACGCCAACCCGGTGCGCGGCGTGTAAGGCCGCGCCGATTTGCTCGATCATCCGCGCGACCATCTCCAGCGCGAGCGGCCCACTGTGGAGCATGTTCAGCACACTGCCCCCGCGCAGCAGCCGCATGACGAGATACGCCACCCCCGGCTCGCGCCAGTAGTCGTAGAGCGGGACGATGTGCGGGTGCTCGAGGCGCGCGACGAGCTGCGCCTCGGCCTCGAAACGGCGGATGAACTCGGGGTGATTCGCGTACCGGGGGAGGATGATTTTGACGGCGACTTCGCGCTCGACGAGGGGCTGCACTCCGCGATAGACCACGCCAAACCCACCCGCGCCGATGCGCTCGCCAAGTGTGTAACCCCGGATGGCGCGACCGCTCAGGTCTTCCGCGCCAATCTCCTCGGGCCGGGGCATCGGCGTGGGCGTTGGGGGTTGAGCGCGCTCCGGACGGACGGCGCGAGCCTGCCGGACAAATTCGGCGCGGTCGTCCAGCGGGATGGCGAGCGCCATCGCCAGCCGCTCGGCGATCTGCACGGAGGGGCGAATCTCATCGTATTCGATCTTGCGGATGGTGACGGCCGCGCAGCCAACCCGGCGCGCCAATTCTTCCTGCGTCAGGTCGAGCGCCCGGCGGCGCTCCCTGACCATGCGGCCAAAGGACTCTTCGTGGGCCATCTTGCCCTCCCGTGTTGGAAGTGAGAGGAGGTTAGAGGTCGGAGGTCAGATTCGGAGGTGTGTTCTGGTCTCCGACTTCTGATTTCCGACTTCCAGCCTCCGATTTCCACTCTAGCACTTTCCGCCGGGCGGTGGCAAGGGATTCTGGCGTTTATATCACTTTTTTTATCACTTTTTGCCGGGGAGGCGTTGGCCGGAGGTTAGAAGTCGGAGATTGGAGATTAGAGATTGGGCGCGACGGGCGAGCGAGGCAGGGGGCGGGGTGACGCGATAGGCGGCCTGCTCGGCGGCAGCGGTGAGCTCGTCCCAATCTGCGCGGGCGACATAGAGGGCGAGTTCGTGCGGGGTCTGCGCGGGCGCGCGGCGAAGCTTGAGGCACCTCAATCCGGCGCGGTACGCGGCGAGGATGCGCAGCCGGTTCGGGTCGGAGTCAATCGCCGCCGAATAAGCCGGGCGAGCGCGGGGCGCGAGTCGCCGCAGGGCGAAGACGAGCAACCCGCAGCCGAGCAGAAAACTGAAGATGAAGAAAAAGATCGAGGCCGGGCCGAGCGTCTGCCGCATGAGCGCCGCACCTGCCGCGGCCACGTCCGTCAGGCTGAAGGGCAGCGCCTCCCAGGTGTTCGAGAAAATCCAACGTTGAACCGGCGCGGTGTACGGCGAAGGCGTCCATCCCGGCGTGGGGTCGAAGGGAACCCAGCCGTAGCCGGGGAAATACACTTCCGTCCACGCGTGCGCGTCCGAGGCGCGGACGACGTAGTAGCCGGAGAACGGGTTGTGGTCGCCCGCGCCGTAGCCCGCCACGAGGCGCGCCGGAATGCCCAGACTGCGCAGCATGACCACGTGCGCGGTCGCGAACTGCTCGCACACGCCGCGCTTGTCCACGAAGAGGAAGTTGTCCACCGTCTCGGAGTTGGGCGGTTGGGGAGGGGGGAAGAAATCGTAGGGAACCGTGAGCAAGTAGTCGCGCAGCGCAGAGGCCTTGTCGTAGGCGGTGGGCGCACCGGCGGTGAGCCGCTGCGCGAGGTCGCGGACGCGCGGCGAGAGGTTGCCGGGCAACTGCAAATAGCGCGCGGCGACTTCGGGCGGATAGCTGCCCGAAGCCGCGCGCAGTTGTTCCGGCGAGAAGTTCGGGCGGCGCGAGATCACGGTGTAGATGTCGCCCGCTTTGAGCGGCGCGCCGACTCGCAGGCCGTCGCCGGAATCCAGGGCCACCTCGGAGGCGTTGATGTAAAGCTCGACCGGGCGGTAGGCGGCGAAGACGAGGTTGGGCTGGTCGTGGACGATGGCGAATGACTGCACCACCTCGTCGCCGAGGGCCTGCTCGTCGGCGGGAATCTCGAATGCGCCGAGCCGCCGCTGACCGGTGTCGTTGGAGAGGTCGGTCAAAGACTTGTCCGACTGCGACCAGGCGTGGCCGTCGTAGTAGTCGTAGGAATGGCTGCGCCAGTAGCTCCACGCGGGCGATTGAACGTACATCACCACGCCGTCGCTCAACCCGCCGCGATAGCGCAGGTCGAGTTGGTTGTCGAAGCCGTAGTAGTAATCGCCCTTTTGATCCGACCAGCCGTTGATCTGCAGGAGCGGCACGGCAGGGTTGACGACCTGCGCGGTGGGGCCGCGCGGGATGGGCAGGCTCAACGAGAACGGCGGGTAGAGGGGGCGACCGGCGAAGTGGGGGGTGAAGGCGAAGGTGAGAAATGACAAAATGACAAATGACAAAAGCCAAAGCCCAACGGTTAGAGGTTGGAGGTTAGAGGTCGGAGGTCGGAGGTGTGCGCCTTGCGCCTTGATCTTTGCGCCCTGCAGTCCGTCTTCGACCTCGGCGCGGTAGAAGACGGCCAGCGCGAGCGCGAGGAAGGCCAGGACAAAGATGATCAACACGTAATCGCGGGCGAGGGTGGCGCCCACGTATAGGATGATCAGGCTCATGCCGAGAGAGGAAAACAGATTCGTGCGGCGGCGGAGGTCGAAGGCGGTGATGGCCTGCGCGTACAAGGCGAACTGCGCCTGCGGCAGTGTGAAGCCCGCGTAGAACCCGGCGCACAGGTAGACGACGGCCAGATGCAGCGTGACGAAGACCGCCAGCCGCACAGCCGGGTTCGCCCGCTTCGCGTCGCTCTGCGCCGCGCGCCAACTGTAGTAGTGTGCGCCCGCAAGCACTGCGATAGTCAGCAGCGCCGGGCCCCACAGCGCGCCGACCCACGCTACGGCGAGGATGGGCGGCAGGGAGGCGAGAAACACCAACCGGCGCAGGGCAAAGGAGCGCTCGAGAGGCGCGGGTTTGCGTGGCGGCCACAGACCCAATCGCATGGGGGCAGTGGAGCGCGGGGGGGTAGTCGTCATCTCAGCGCTCTGTGCGCGCTCCGCGGTGTGCTGCCGGGGATTTTTCAGCGCCCAAAGTCCTTTCCCAATCCGGCTCGCCGCCAATGACGCACACGCTCACGTCGCTCGCCTTCAACGCCCCGGCCACCTCGTTTGCCTTGCCTGACGCCCCCCAGCCATCCGGCAGAAACGGGTTCGGGTCAATCACGACGGCCAGCACGCCGAGGCCTTGATTTTTCAGTTCGACCAGCGGCGCGATGGCGTCGGCGTCGGGAGACGGGAGGACGGCGGCGACGAAGGACGTGGCGCGCAGCCCGCGCAGGCAGTCCGCAAACGACTCGTCCGCGTTCGCGTCCGCCTGTACGCGCGCGAGGGTGTTCATCAGCCCCCACCAGCTCAGCGGTCCCGGCGGGACGGGCCAGGTGCGGCTGTTCGCCACAAGCGAAACGGGCAGCCCGCGTTGATGGGCATAGCGCGCGAGCGTCGCCACGAGTTTGATCGCCAGCTCCAGCGAGGTGTTCTCGCCGAATCCGACGATAGAAGAGCCGCGCAAGTCGAGCGCGATGGTCAGCCCCGGCTCGGTCTCCGCCGCGAATTCCTTGACGACGAGTTGTCCAACGCGGGCGGTCGAGCGCCAGTGGACGTGCCGGGGCGAGTCGCTGGGGCGGTATTCGCGCACGCCCACGAACTCGCCGCCTATGCCGATGCGCGTGAAGGTGTTTTGCGCGGCGGGCGTGCGGTCGAGGAGAGCGAGGCGCTCGAGCTCGCGGTATTCGGGGAAGACGAGCACGCCGGTCGGGGCCGAGACCTCCCGGCGCGCGGAGAAGAAACCGAACGGGGCGCGGGTGGAGAGCGCAACCGGCGGGAACTCGAACCAGCCGCGCCGGGCGCACGTCGCCTCGTAATTCAGTGTGAGGTTGGCTCCCGGCGGGAGGCCCGGCACGAAGAAGGATTGCGTCCGCTCGTCCGCGGGCGCGAGCGGGCAAATCTCTTCGCCGCGCACTTGCAGCGCTGGGGCGCGGCCGGTCGTCGTCAGCTCGATCTCGACCGTGATCGTCTCGCCCGCGTAGAGTTCCAGTTCAACCGGGGTGGCCAACCCGTTGATGCGGCGGGCGAGCGTCAGCCCGCGCAGCATGCGGCGGGGCAGGAACCCCGTGGTGAGCCACACGCCCGCTGCAAGCGCGGACAAAACGTACAGCCAGCCGACCTGAGTTTGATTGGCGAAGAAGTAGAGGAGGAGGGCAACGGCGGCAATCGCCCAGCCGCGTTGTGTGGGCCGCATTACTCTAGACGGCCCGCGGCGTACAGGGCCAGCGCGCCGACGGCCATGCCGACCAAAAACCAGCCCGGCTGGTCAATGCCTGCAAATGCGACCACCAGCCCGCCGATGAAGGCTCCGGCCAGCGATCGCCCCCACCAACTGCGCAGCATTCTGACGTATCGGTTTGACTTGTTTGATTGCATACGCCTCCTACGCATTACGCACAACGCCATCCGTGTTCCGTATGGCGTAGTACGTACTCCGCTATACTGGCACTTCCACCTGCTCCAGCAGCGCGCTCACCACGGCTTCCCCGGCGGCCAATCCGCGCGCGCGGGTGATCAGGCGATGCGCCATCGCCGCGGGGGCCACCGTCTTCACGTCGTCCGGGATGACGAAATCACGCCCGTTCAACAGCGCGATCGCCTGCGCCGCGCGCTGGATCGCCACGCCGCCGCGCGGGCTGACGCCGAGGATCACCTCCGGATGGCTGCGCGTCGCGCCGATCAGCCGCACGATGTACTCCTTGATCGGGCGCGCGACCTCCACGCGCAGCACGGACTCCTGCAAGCGCAGAACGTCGTCGAGCGCGAGCGCGGGCTGGATGCCGTCCAGCGGATTGTCGTGCTCTTCGCGCTCGAGAATCAGCACTTCCGATTCGTAGCCGGGGTAGCCGAGGCTGAGCGAGAACAGGAAACGATCCAACTGCGCTTCGGGCAGCGGGAACGTGCCCACGGTTTCCACCGGGTTCTGCGTGGCGATGACGAAGAAGGGCTGTTCGAGCAGGCGCGTCACGCCGTCGGTGGTGATCTGCCCTTCGGCCATGGCCTCCAGCAGGCTGGACTGGGTGCGCGGGGTGGCGCGGTTGATCTCGTCCACCAGCGCCACGTGCGCGAACAGCGGGCCGGGCACGAAGACGAACTCCTGCCGCCGCTGGTCGTAGAGGCTGCTCCCGGTCACGTCGCTGGGGAGCAGGTCGGGCGTGCACTGGATGCGCTTGAAATCGGTGGCGAGCGATTTGGCGAGCGCCTTGGCCACGAGCGTCTTGCCGACGCCGGGCACGTCCTCCAGCAGCAGGTGGCCGCGGGCGATGAGGGCCGCGAGGATCAGCCGGAGTTTGCCAGTTTCCACCACTGCCCCCGCGAGGATCGCCGCGCTGAGGCGCTCGATCAATTCCGCCGAGGTGGCGGCGGGGAGGGGAGCGACCACGGGGGCGCGGGTGCGGGTCAAGGTCAACATGCCGTCATTCTAACACGGAGCGCCGCCCGTGCGGTTGCCAGTTCGTGCCGGGGCAGTATCATTCGTGCGCACTCCTGTGATGTGTACGGTGCGCAAACACGAAGTGTCTCCGGGACGCTGCGTGTCTGCGCCTGATATAGGATCAAAGGGCTATGTATGAGCGGTGAACAAGCACGAACCCTGTTATTCGTAGGCGCACATCCGGACGACGAGACGTTCGGACTGGGCGGCACGCTGGCGCACTACGCCATGCAGGGAGTCAAAGTGGTGTATGCGTGCGCGACGCGGGGCGACGTAGGCTCCGCCGACCCCGAGCACCTCAAAGGTTTCTCCAGTTCCGGCGACATGCGCTGGGCCGAGCTGACCTGCGCTGCGCAGGAACTGAAATTGGCCGACCTGATTTATCTGGGCTATCGCGACTCGGGCATGCCCGGCTCGCCCGACAACCGTCATCCCGACGCCCTCGCCGCCGCGCCGCTGGAGGAGGTGACGGCTAAAGTCGTCAAAGTCCTGCGGGAGGTGAAGCCGCAGGTCGTGATCACCTTCGACCCGATCGGCGGCTACCGGCACCCTGACCACATCGCCGTCCACAACGCAACCGTGCGCGCGTTCCACGCGGCGGGCGATCCGGCCCAGTTCCCCGAATGCGGCCCGGCCTACCCGCCGCAGAAATTGTATTATTCGGTGTTTCCCCGGTGCTGGCTCAAAATGGCCGTCAGGTGGATGCCGCTCTTCGGGCAAGACCCGCACCGCTTTGGCCGCAATAAAGATGTTGACCTGACGAGCTTCGCCGATGTGGATTTCCCCGTGCACGCGACGATCCGCGCGAGCCGCGAGGCCGACGAGAGGCGCAGGCGTGCATTCGCCTGCCACAAAAGTCAGTTGGCGAGCGGCCCGCGCACGGATGGCGTGTTGGGGCTGATGATGAGACTCACGCTGATCCACGATACCTTCATGCGCGCCCACCCGCCGGTTCCGGCGAATGCGCGTGTGCGCGAACGCGATTTGTTTGAGGGGGTGAACTGAGTGTGGGGGTGTGGGGGCGCACAATGACCGTGATGGCCCAATACCGCGATCAGCCACGCAAAGCGGCCATCTGCTAATCCACCGGCTGCTTGCCAATCTCAAAGGTGCAGGTGGGGTCGCCCCGGGCGATGCACAGCGTCTCTTTCACCTCGAAGCGGCGGTTGCCCATGCCCCAGAAGATCGACTCTTCCAGCAGCCCGCCCGCGAGCTGGCAGCACGGCTCGTCGGAGTGGCGCTGCCAGCACACCGGGCAGCGCTCGATGACCCACAGGTGCTGCGTGTCCGTCTCCGACAGCTTCACCACCTGATCGCTGAACTGATTGAAAACCCGCGCAAACACGTCGAGGCCGACGCGGAATTTCATGCCGAACGGCATCAGCCGCATGGGCATGTCGGCGATGCCGAGGATGGGGTCGAAATCCTTCAGCCCCAGCTCAAACGTCCCGCGCCCGATGCGATAGTTCATATTGCGGCCCGCGCGCGCGCCGTACACCTGCTCGGTCGCCGCCTGCAGCGCGCTGACCGTCTCGAACGGAAACCGTTTGTCGAGATTGGCGGGCAGCGCCCCGGTGTTGGCCAACTGCGATTGTCCAGCCACCCGCAATACCTCGGTCAGGCGGTCCACACCCAACTCCTTCTTCATGGACGCGAGGATGATGCGGCCCATGCGGTTGGGATAGAAGAACGGCCCCTCCAGTGATCCGGTCGGCATGTGTTTTCTCCGAGAACGCGCCGGAAGTATAACGTGAAATGCGCGTTGAGGCTAATCCACGTATAAGGCGATGACCTCGCGCGGGCCGTGCACGCCCACCGTCAGCGTCATCTCGATATCCGCCGTGCGGCTGGGGCCGGAGATCAGGGTGAGATTGCTCGCCCCGCTCACCCACTCGGCGCAGTCAGACAGGGTGGCCCACCACGCCGCCCACGAAGCGTGGAGTTGTTCCGGCGTGAAGAGGGCGATGTGCGTCCGGACGGAGAGCGACGCGAGGCGCGGGCGTCCCGGCCCCGAGCGAAGCGCGAGCGTCCCCGTGTCCGCCAACGCCGCGTCCGCGCCCGTGATCCCGAATGTGGTCTTTTCGATCTCCGCCAGCTTCTGCGCTCTGTCCGGTTCTCCGCGCGGCACATCGGCATCTACGATCTTGATCCCTTCCTGCCGCAGATCATTCAGCAAGTCCGGCACAGGCAGATTCTCGGCGCTCCACGCCAGCACCGCCTCGGCGTTCCGCTCGCGCAACAGTTGCATCACCCGTGCCGAAATCTTTTCCGCCGCTTCGGCGATGAAAGTGCCGTCGAGCTTGTGCAGCTCGTCGGCGAATTGGTGAACAAGCAGGGAGTAATCAGTCATTGGTAATGGAGGCGGAAATGTGACCGATGGGGCCGA
>Ga0209109_10001519_pt1 | contig 12821 bp, 9 predicted proteins | sample Rifsed10ft2_FD_184004 | JGI IMG/M metagenome (GOLD analysis project Ga0209109, IMG submission 184004) | Soil microbial communities from Rifle, Colorado, USA - sediment 10ft 2 (version 2) | ecosystem: Environmental > Terrestrial > Deep subsurface > Rock core/Sediment | place: Rifle, Colorado... | reverse complement strand
CCGCCGGTAACAGCGGCGCGAGCGTTCCCGAGTATCCGGCGGCCGAGGAAACGCCCGGTCTGCTGGCGGTGGCCGCCAGCACGCCGAGCGATGCGCTCGCCTCGTTCTCTACCCGTGGCCCATGGGTGCACGTGGTTGCGCCGGGCGAAAACATCCTGAGCAGCGTGCCGGGCCGCACAAATGACTTGTGGAACTTTGGCACGTGGAGCGGCACATCCATGGCTGCGCCGTTTGCGGCGGGCCAGGCGGCCCTGGTGCGGGCGGCTTACCCGAATTTGACGGCTATAGAGGTTGTCCAACGCATCGTCGCGACGGCTGTGGGGATCAGTGGCCCGGTGCCACTCCGGATTGACGCGGCAGCCGCGCTAGGCGCCGTGGGCGCCACGCAGGACACGTGCCAGGGTTTCCTGGGGGCGGTGACCGTGGATAACCTGCGTGTGCCGCCGAACGCCAGTTGCACGCTCGTCGGGACACAGGTGATGGGAACGATCAAGGTCGAAAACGGTGCCTCACTCACGGCCACGGGGGTCAGCGTCACCGGCAATGTCCAGGCCGAAGGCGCAACAGTGGTCAAGGTGCTGGCCGGCTCCACCGTCGGCGGCAGCCTCCAGATCAAACAGGGTGGCGCAGCCCAGATTGACGGGGTGTATGTCAACGGTGACATCAAGTTTGAGTCCAACGACGGGGCGTTGAGCGCCACGCGCAATCGGGTCGGCGGCAATGTGCAGGCCTTTCAGAACACGGGTGGCGTCATCATCGCGGATAACATCATCACCGGCAACTTGCAGTGCAAAGAGAATCTCCCACCACCCACTGGCGGGAACAACGTAGTCCAAGGCAACACAGAGGATCAGGGTGCCGGTCTTGGTGTGCCATAGCAGCAATACGTATTCTTGGTCGCTGCTACATGGAAATGTCTGTGGACAAGTTCACGAAGAAAGTTTGAGTCAGGGGCGCTGGAATGGGAATGCCGCGCGTTTGGATTGTATACGAACCGCCCCTCTACGCCGAGGTGTTGGCCTGGGTGTTGGAGGGCCTGGGCTCGGTTGAGGTGGTCAGGCAGCCGCTGGCGAGCGTGGATGTGATCGTGTTCCCGCTGGACAACTTCGGCCAGCCGCAAATGAGTTTGGCCGTCCTAGTATTTTTTCTCTGCCTCTCCACTCTATATGTAGTACCGGATACGCACTGTAGAAGCAGGAGTTGAACACATGTTCAAACAATTGACCTTGCCGACCCGCCTCGTCCTAGCCCTGGGGCTGCGCTGCTCGGCGCTGCACCCGCGCGCGCGGACGAGCAGGACGGTTACGTGCTGGGCAAATGGTAACATGGTGAAGGTGAATCCTTTGGAGACGATTTTCGTTATGCCTCATAGCAGATTGTTTCCAAAGCGAAGGAGTCTTTATGCGCATCTCAAAGCGAATGGCCGGCCTGCTCGAAAAAGCGGCCACGTGCTTTGACCAGGGCACAAGTCCGTTTCACCATCCCGACTGGCTGTCGGATAGCGAAATCACCCTCACAGAATGCGAGCAGCTGTCCAAATTGATTGGCGCGGTGCTGCAGGGATTCGTCAAGTCAACGGACAAAGCGCAGACCGAAATCCTGCTGCTCGGCCAGGCGGACGGCGGCCTGCCCGCCGAGAGGCTGCGGGCCTTGATCGAGCAGCGCGACGTGGTGAAGCGCTTGGAATCCGTCCTTCTATCGCGCGGCTAACACCGTCGGCCGGCGACGGACTACGCCCTCATGCGGCGAAGGCGGTTAGGACGATCGGAAGGTTTGCCGCTGGAGGGGCGGATCGATCAGTCCGTGACGCAAGGCGTGGCTGACCGCTTCCAGGCGCGAGTGGGCGCCCAGCTTTTCCAGCAGGTTGCGAATATGGGAGCGCACGGTCAGGGCCGAGATGTTCAGCGCGTCAGCAATCTGCTCACCGGATTGGCCCTGGGCCAGGCACGCGAGGATTTCCCGCTCGCGGGGTGTGAGCAACTGACGGCTGGTTGGGGCCGCCGGCTCGGCGCGGGTGCGCGGTATTCTCCCCAACAATCCCAGGAGCAGGCTGGTCGGCATGACGATCTCGCCTTCGGCGGCCTGCCGGATGGCGGCGATGACTTCGGACAGAGGCCGCTCTTTGGATACGAAACCATTGACGCCGGTATCGAGGGCCCGCGTCAACGTCTTCTCATCTGAGAAGGAAGTCAGCACCAGGATATAGGTGTTGGGACATAATCGGTTGATTTCCGGGACCAGAGTGAGTCCGTCGCCGTCGGGCAGCGCGACGTCCAGTAAGAGCACGTCGGGGCTTGTCCGCGAGAGCCTCTCGCGCGCGGCGGCGCAGGTGTCGGCCACGCCAACCACCCGCAGATCGGGTTCGCTGTGGAGGATAGCCGAGAGCGCATCGGTCAAGAGTTGATGATCGTCCACAAGGATGATCGAGGTCGTCCTGGATTGCGTTGGGCCTTCGCTCATTCAATCACTCCTCGCTCACGCAGGCCTCGCCGTCAAGTGAGGCCGTTTTCAATGGGCAGCGTCACCACAAACGTGGCACCTTGACCCGACTGGGAATGGACCGTGATTTCACCATGGTGTTGGTCAACGATGTGTTTGGCGATGTACAAACCCAGGCCGCTGCCGGGGAGGCCGCGGGTGCGCTCGTTGTGAATGCGCCCGAAACGGGTGAAGAGGATCGGCCGGTCGGCCTCGGCGATCCCGATGCCCTGGTCGGCCACTGTGATCTCGGCCCTGTCCAGCGCTGGCGCCTGGCGCAGTGTCACCTGAACGGGCGTGTTGGGCGGCGAGAACTTAACGGCGTTGTCAATCAGGCTCCAGAGCATCTGCCGTATGTACAGCGCGTCGCAGGGGATGATGGCCGGGGCCAGGTGATCGTCGAACGTGATCTCGCGCTGGCTCCGCCGTTTAGCCTCCGCGACGACTTCTGCCAGTAAGTGGCCCATCAATACCGGGGCCAGGATCAGGTCCAGCTCGTTGTCGTCAATGCGGGCCGCCGCCACCACTTGCTCGACCATCTGCGCGAGGCGCACGGCCTGCTTGGTGATCACACGCGCGTAGCCTTCAAAATCCGCGTTGGCCGGCCGCAGCGCCGGATTGCTCATCAATTCGGCATAGCCGACAATCGAGGCCAGCGGCGAACGGAAACTGTGGGCGACCTTCGCCATGAACTCCAGCCGTGCGGCTTCGCTTTCCCGCAGGCGGGAGACCAAAACATTGTAGGCTTGAAAGGCGGGGCTGTTCTGCCCGAGCAGTGAGCGTGGGAGCTGGGCCGGGTTGCGGGCGCTGTCCTGAGCGATCTCGATGAGGGCGTGTTCAAAGTAGTTCAAAGCCGAAATGGGCGAGGCCAGCAGGCGCGTCACGAACAGCCCGCTCAAGAGCGCGCCCAATAGAAAGATAAAGGCCGTCACCAGGACGACCTGACTCGTACGGACGAAATAGACCCGTTCGGCTTGATCCTCCCAGGCGTTAATGTCCTCTCGCAGATTCCGTTTGGCGGCCAGGAGCCTGAGGACCACCGTGTCCGACTGCTCGTCAAACAGGCTGATCGCCGCCTCGATCTGTCCAGAGCCAAGCAAGGGGATGATTTCATCCGCCAGCGCATCGTATTCTCTCTGCAAATCCCTCAGTTCGTGCGAGGTGGCGATAGTGGTCTCAGGCAGGCGCACCAGCCCGGCCTGTAAATCTGCCAGCTTGGCCTGCAATTCGGCATACGCACGCTCGAAATCCTGGGCCGCCAGGTCTCGGAGGGTCAGCGACTCTTCGTCGCCCGCGATGATGTACGACCGGGTATGCAGCACCTCTGCGACCACGGCGTCGTTGAGTGTGACGGCGAGTCCTCGGGTGATGCCAGCATCAGCCGACGCCTCGTTGAAGGCCCGGGCTACCTCATAGTAAGCAAGATACCCCACTACCAGGGAGGTGCCTGTCATGAGGAAGCCAGCCAGGAGGCCGATCAGCAAGCGCCGCTGAATAAGGCGTGCTAACGTCAAGGCTGGCTGGGTACGATGGGGACCCGCGCCGCTTTCTTGCATGACTTACCTCATCGCGTTCACTTTGTGAAACAAAAAACCGACCACAGATTAGGTGGCCGGTTTCGCTGCTGGCTCCCCGAGGGCTTCCCAGCCTTGTAGCTGGGCAAGCGACCAGATTGAGGCCCTCGGTTCGTCGCCTCCACTCCCGTGTCACAGACTCAATTGTCAAGGCACGACGACAGGAGGACCATGCTCGCTGCCTCGCGAGTGAAACACCGAGGGCGTGGTCTTGGTCATCCCAGCTAGCCAGGGGATTCTGTATTCTGCTTTCGGAATTACTGATTAAACAAGGGTTGTGGCGTCTTACAGTTCTGAGAGAATCTTGCCTAAATCATTACTATAATATTACAAACACATTTCACATCTTTGTCATTTATATCCTGATTCCAACTAGGTGTCAAGAGGCAATTCTCTAGAATTATGTCTTCCACAAAATCACTGGGGTGGCAGATCCCCAAACGTAGCTTGCCGCTTTCGCGCCCGACCACACCCGCCACAGGCAGACTGTCGTTATTCCGGGTGCCGCGGCCCCAGCCGCCCCAGTCAAGGGCGCGAGCCGCGAAGCGGCGAGCATCCCGCGCCACTACCCGCCAACTGCACTCGAGCGGCTTTCCCGCTCAGACCGTAGCCAACGCAGTGTCGATTTCGGCAGTCGCAAGTGGACAGCTCCATCGGCGCAGCTCCTTGATGAGACTCCCATCAAGGAAACTGCGGTTGGAAAAGCGCGACAACTGCTCCAAAACACCACCTGCCCGTTACAGGGACACTACCCAATTGCGGTTTCCTGATGAATATCTCATCCGGGAGCTGCGATCATGGACTTGTCCACCTGCTACTGTCGGAATCGGCATGAGATGAGGGCCGTGGTTACCGCGCGCTGCCGGACCATTTTCTGGGCCGGTAACCGGGCAGCACCACGCTCGGAATGCAAAAACTGGCTCTAGGAGGTCGAGGCACTGCTCGCGGAAGCAATAATGCGGGCCACGTCTTTTCGGGTGGCGCCGAGCGCCATCAGCGAACGGATCAGAAGATCAAGCGACACAGAAGCATCACCGGCCTCAATTTTCGCGACCCGCGACTGGCTGGGTCGCATCCGTCATCGTTAGGCCGAGAGGCGCCACGGCCCCTCTGCATGACCTTCGGCCAGTGTCACTTGCTCACGACAGGAGCGGCGTTCATCTTGCCCGTCCCCATCCACAGCAAACTCAGCAGAAAGACAATGAAGAGGATCACGGCCCCGCTGACGTACGGATAATTCGCATTGAGGTCGAAGACTGCGCCCGCCCAGATCGGCCCCACCACGCGCCCGAGGCTCACAAAGGAGTTGCTCAGGCCCATGGCTGCGCCTTGCCCGACCGTCGCACGCTGCGAGGTGAGCGAGTGAACGGCCGGCCGGAAGAAGGCGGTAATCAACACAAACAGCCCGGTGGTGAGCAGAACGGCGATGTAGCTCTTCGCCAGCAGTAGAAGAAGGAACGTCACCGCGCCAGCCAGCAGCGCGCCCTTAATCACCGTCGCCTCGCCCCACCACCTGGTCGCCAGGCCGGTCAACAGGCCCCGGCCAATCACGGCGACGCCCCCGACCACCGTGAGGATCACGCCCACCCGCTCTGGGCCGTAGCCAAGCACGTCGAGCGCATACAGGCTGAAGATCGCTTCGAAGTTGCTTGTCCCAATCGTGCCAGTGAAAGCGAGCAGCAACAAACCGCCGATGGGGCTCCACAGCGCGTGCCACAGTCCGCGGAAGTCCACGAGATTAATCTTTCCCTTGACCACACGCGCTTCCGGCGGAAGCGTTTCGGGGAGCAGCAGGGCGATCAGCAACAGGGAGACGAGCGACATCGCAGCGGCGACGAAGAACGGCGTCGAAAGCGAGTCGCCGGCCAGCCAGCCTCCCAACCCGGGGCCGAGGATGATACCCAGGACCGCCGCGCCGCCCAGCGCCCCCATGCCACCGCCGCGCTCCTTCTCCGTGGTGCTGTCGCCGATGTAGGCCATCGCCGTCGAGAGCGCCGCCGCCGACAACACCCCCGAGAGCGCCCGCGAGGCGTACAGCATCCACAGCTTGGTCGAAAGCCCGAACAACGCCATCGAGAGGCCGTAGCCCAACATGCCGATCATCAAAATGGGTTTGCGCCCGACGCGATCGGAGACGCTGCCCCACAACGGGCCAAAGATCAGTTCGGTGAACGCAGCGGTTGCCACGAGCAGGCCGAACGCGCTGCCGCCTGCGCCCATTCGCTCGATGTAGAAGGGAAAGATTGGAACGACCATCCCGAACCCCAGCATGACGACGACCAGGCTGAAGGACAGGATGAGGAGGTTCTTGCGATTGCTGGTCCGCGTTTGTGTTTGCATTTCAGATCTGTTCCAGACCTGTCAGGTCGGCAAGACCTGACAGGTCTGGGCCGCATGTCTCGCGTCAAGTTCACTTGCCGTTTTTCGACAGCGTCACGACGCCAGTGCTGCCGTCCACCGTGATCATCTGACCGCTCTTGATGCGCCGCGTGGCGACGCCCGTGCCCATCACCGCCGGGATGCCATATTCGCGCGCCACGATCGAGCCGTGGCTGAGCGGCCCGCCGATGTCGGTGACGACGGCGGAGGCCATGGCAAAGAGCGGCGTCCACGCCGGTGTGGTCGTCCCGGCCACCAGCACAGCGCCGGGGCGCATCTGGTCGAAGTCCTCCGGCCCGTGCAGCACGCAGGCCGGCGCCGTGATCTTGCCCGCGCTCGCGGCGACGCCTTTGAGCGTATTGCCTGTCTGACTCTCTGCCGTTGCGGGCGTGAAGGCCTCCATATCGAAGCCCATGTACTTTTTCTTGGGCGGCAGCATCGGCGGCGGAGTGACGTGCTTGAGCACCGCGTGGGTAGACTTGCGCCGCGTGACGCGCTCGGCCAGGCTCGCCGGTGATTCGCCGCGCTCCAAAGCGGCAACGGCCTCGCGCACTTCGTCCGCTTCCAGCCAGAGGATGTCATCGTGTTGCGCGATGACCCCAGCCTGCACGAAGCGGCGGCCCAACTCGCGCAGCATTTGCCGCAACAGCGGGTAGCCCAGACCGATATCGGCCAGGGCGTTTTCACGCACCTGGGCCATGGTCTGCGCCATGCCCAGCGTCTTGCGGAAGGCCCATTGGCGCAGCCCTCTCAGCCGGTTGAGCGTGGCCTCGGCGGCCTGCACACGCTTCTCTTCGGCGGCGCGCTGGCGCTCATGCGGGTTGGCGCCCTCGCCACGTAAGTACATCTTGACCGTTTCCAGCATCGGCGTGGGGTCGTCGAGCGGCAGCGGCTTGGCAAAGTCCAGGTCGTACATGAGGTGACCGTAGGCTTGCAGGTGGGCCTGGAAGCGGGCCTGGAATTCGGGCCAATCTTCTACCCGCATTGCCTCTCCCGGCGAGCGAGGCGTTTCCGCCAACTGCGCGGCGAGTTGATGCGTTGGGGTCTGTTGCAGATACGCGGCCAGGCCCTCCCGCCCGCGGCACCATGCGGCCAGGTCATAGAGCGACTTTTCTGCCTGGATAGGCGTGCTGTCGTAGCCCATCAGGAATGTGACCGCCGTGGGATCCCCTTGTCGCTGGGCCATCTTTTCGTACACGCGCGTGAAAAGCATTTCCGAGCCGGCCGAGGAGCCAGTCGTCGCCACCATCAGCGAGGCCAGGTGGAGCATGGCTGCGTCGTTGACTTCCTGAATCCCGGCCCAGAGTTCGGCGGTGGACAGCGCATCCACCGATCTGGCTTGCCAGCGCCCGACCGACGCCACGTAGCGCGGGCGTATCTCGTCCCGCCAGAGCGGCAGGCCCTCCCGAATGATGCGCGGGAAAGCCAATAGCAACTTGGTGAGGATCCACCACCATTGATGCGGCGTAAACGCGACGCCTATGTAGGCATAGTCGTTGATGGTCAGGATGTAATCGTCTGGCAAGTCCGGCTCGGAGCGGGTCAACGGTCTCATCACCTCCTTGATGCCGACGCGGGCGATAGCGGGTAATCCCAACGTAGCGAACAGCGGACTGAGCGGGTCGGACATCATATCCACGATACTGCCGCGCATGTATTGGCCTTTGGGGTTGGGCAGTTTCCACTCAATTGCCGTTCCGCCTGTCGGCGTGCCGCGCGCATTTAGGTAGACCTTACCCTCAGCTCCATCCACGGTGACGGTATCGCCGCTGTGAATGCGGCGGGTGGCGACACCCGTGCCGAGCACGGCCGGGATGCCGTATTCGCGCGCCACGATGGAGCCATGCGAGAGCGGCCCGCCCACATCGGTCACCACCGCCGACGCCATCGCGAACAGCGGTGTCCAGGCCGGGGTGGTAATCGAAGCGACCAGCACGTCGCCCGGTTTCATCTGGCTGAATTCGTCCGGGCCGTGTAGCACGCGCGCTGTGCCTGTGATGCGGCCTGCGCTGCAGGCCACACCTTTGATCATCTCCCCCGTGCCGCTGCGCCCGCGCCGCGTCCTGAGCGACATCAGGTCGAAGCCGAAGACTTTCATCTGAGGCAACGCCATGGGCGGACTGACGCGCATCGCCGCCAGCCGCTCCGCTTTGCGCTGGGGGATCTTCTCCGCCAGCGACTCCGCCGGCTGCCCGGCGTCCAACCGTTTTGCCGTCAACAGAACTTCATCCTCTGTCAGCCAGAAGATGTCGTCGGCTTTGACGATCACGTTGCGCTGTGCGAAGCGGCGGCCCAACTCGCGCAGCATTTGCCGGATGAGTGGGTAAGCCAGACCGATCTCGGCCAGCCCGTCTTCGCGCAGCGGCGCGTACTTCTGGGCCGGGGCCAGGAACTTGTTGAACAGGTTCAGCCGCCACCCTTTCAGGCGTCGAGTCGTGGCTTGCGCGGCTTGCTCGCGTCGTTTCTCGGACTCTTGCTGGCGGGTGTGTGGATTGACTCCCTGGCCGCGCAGATACAGCTTGAACGTGTCCAGAACCGGCGCGGGGTCATCGGCCGGCACCGGATGGGCAAAGTCCAGATCGTAGAGGGTGTGCCCGAAATTCAGCAGGTGTTCGTGGAAGCGCTGCCGCCATTCCTGCCAGATCGTCGGCGGCACGTCGCCGGGCGCGTTATCGCTTTCACCCGGAGCCGCCAATTGCGGCGTGGCGGTGCGGTCCAGGCAATCTCTCAGCGCCGGATGTTGCCGCGCCCATTCCGCCAGACTGTAGAGCGATTTGTCGGCGCGGATGGGCAGGCTGTCGTAGCCGAGCAGGTAGGCGGGGGCGGAGGGGTCGCCGCGCCGTTTGATCAGCCGGTCGTACACGGTGGTGAACAAGGCTTCGGTGATCCAGGCCGCCGGGATGACGCCGGCGACGAGCGCGAGGTATGCGTCAATGGCAGCCTCGGTCAACTGCCTTGCGCTGTCCACCAATTCGACCGACGAGGACGCGCGCCAGTTTTTCGCCTGCCAACCTTCAACGGTTTGATAGTAACGAGGACGGCCTGCCTCAGTCCAGCGTTCCACTGCGCCAGTGAACATCATCTTCATGATCTTGCCTGTGTTCACCAACACATAAACCAGACCCTTGAGGCTGAGTGAGCCGTTGAAGTAGGCGCAATGATTGACCGTGACGATGACCTCTTCCGGCATCACGCCCTTCATGCCGAGCGACTCGTCCAACAACCGGTGCATGCTGGTGTTGATGGCCGAAAGGCCCAGCGTGGCAAACAGCGGCGACAGCGGGTCAATCATCAATTCGACGATGTTGTTGCGCATCGCCGCGTAAGCGCCCTTGGGCAGCTTCCATTCGGTCGGCGCGGGCAATTCGGGTTCTGGCAATGCCGTGATCGGCCGCGCCTGCACGATGGCAAATCCCCCCTCTCCTTTTAGGAGAGGGGATGGGGGTGAGGTCCACGCCCATTCAATGTCCATCGGCATGCCATACAGTTTTTCAATCTGCCTGCCGAACTCTGCCAGTTTACTGGCTTCACTGTCCGAGAGCACGGGCGCGCGGCGCATGGCTTCAGGCACAGGCTGCTCTTCCGTGCCGCCTTCGATGCGCACCGTCATCACCTGCTTGTCGGCCGTCTCCCGGCTGAGCACTTTGCCGCTGGCTTTCTCTATGATGAGGGTGTCGGGCGTGACCAGGCCGCCCACAATCGCTTCGCCCAGGCTCCACGTGGCGGTGATCATTGCCTGCTCGCGCTGGCCGGTGATGGGGTTGGCGGTGAAGAGAATCCCGGCGGCCTCGGCCGGCACCAGGCGCTGCACGACCACCGCCAGACTCACCACCTCCTGATTAATGCGATGCTGCAGGCGATAGCCGATGGCGCGGGCCGTCCACAACGAGGCCCAGCACTTCTTCACGGCCTCCAGCACTGCCTCCGCGCCACGAATGTTGAGATACGTATCCTGCTGACCGGCGAAGGAGAGATCGGGCAGATCTTCAGCCGTGGCCGAAGAGCGTACGGCGACCACGGCCGCACCCTCACTCCCATCCCCTCTCCCACCAGGAGAGGGGAGCGTAGCGTAGGCAGTGGCAATCGCCTCCGCGATTTCGCGGGGCATCTCCGCCTGCCGAAAGAGATCATGAATGGCGCGCGAGGCAGCCTCCAACGTTGAAGGTTGCGCGGCGTCCACGCCCTTCAACGCGTCGAGGATGCGCGGTTGCAGGTTGTTTTCAGCCACGAACTGTTTGTAAGCGGTCGTAGTGGCGTGAAAGCCGCCCGGCACGGGCAGGCCGGCGTTGGCCAGCCGCGCCAGTGAAGCGCCCTTGCCGCCGACGGTTTCCAGTGTGGCCTGGGAATCAGCCAGTGAGAGAACGTATTGGAGTGACATGGTTTGCCTCCTTCGGAGACAGAGTTTCTGTTTCGATACGGGTCACAGAGATCAGGATTAGATTCAAATCCCAAAGTTTGTTCAGGATGCCGCGCAAGGCAGGCTGGTCAACGACCGGGCTGGTGAGCGTGGTGATGGCCGAATCGTCGGTGCTCGTGCATTCGATCGTCAATCCGTTGAACCATCGCGACCAACTCTCGTCAAGTCGGCCCTGCACCGTGATGCGGTAAGTCCAGCTTTTGTCAGAGGCATCGCTCATGGCGTCTCAACCTTGCCCTGGGCAGCACGCCCGGGGCAGTTTCACTGTCTGAAGGCCCAGCCGCCTGGCGGTGCGGATGGAGCCGAGGTTGTCCTCTGCGCACGTCCAGTTGATCCACGACAGGCTGTGCGTCAGGCCGTGCTCGAGCGCCGCCGCAGCGGCAACGCTCGCCAGCCCGCGCCGCCGGTACGTCTCCAGTGTGAAAAAGCCGATGTCGCCCGTTCCGTTCACGACAAAGTCAATTGTGGCCCAGCCCGCGATGCTGGCTTTCCTGCTCGTCTGATGGATGGCGGCAAAGCCGAAATCCTGGAAGCGCGGATCGGTCGCCGAGTGCCATTTCTCAATCGTCAGCCGAACGTCGTCGGGCACCTCCAAGTCGGGGCGACGCAGCAATTCCACACTTATCGGCTGAATGGTGAATCCCAGCGGGACGCGAGCGCGCCAGTCGTAGTGAAGCTCGCGGCAGACGTAGCGCCGCCGGGGCATCGCCATCAGATGACTTGGTTCGGATATGGCTGGCAGCATCCCACCCCAATCCTGAGGATCACAGGTGAGGAACACGATGGGCGTTTTCGGGCCGACGATTTCCCGTGTGAAGATGGCTCGATTCAATCCGCGGTTGAAGGCAACGTTCGCCGGCTGGCCGGCGAGGAAGCCCCACACGCCTTCGTCCTCGCTGGTCAGAAAAGTGCTCAGGCAGGCTGTCTGAGGCTGATCGGGATGATCAACGAATATTCTGCCTGGATAGACGCCTTCCAGCACCGCCGTGCACATCGGTTGCATCGCCCACAGTCGCTGAAACAACGGCCTTGCTCTTTCGTATTGCGCTTTTTCTAGCAAGCAGATCATCGGCCAGGCTCCTTCGGAAAGTTGCTCCTAATCGTGAGCTGCGGCGCTCGCCCATTCGGGGCCGTATGCGCTGCGCTTCCTTCGTCACGCATTTGCCAACATGGCGATGAACAAGAACAGGTCGGCGGCGGCGTGGAGGAGTGTAGCGCCCCACAGGCTGCCGGTTTTCATGATCAAAAAACCGCAAGCGATTCCCAGAGTCAGGGCGTATGCCAGCATGAACGGAATCGCAACAGGCATGACATAGACGGCTCCCACGTGCGCCAGCGAGAACGCGATGGAGGTCAGAAGCACCGCGCCGCCGAGTCCCAGCAGGGGTTCCAGGCGCTTCAGAAAGACGCCCCGCATCCACAACTCTTCCATGAACCCGTTCGCGAAGGAGAAAACCAGGCCCCACAGCACGGCCGCGCCCAGACTGTCCACGCTGGAGTATCGAGCCGCGAAAAACAGGAAGGCGGACGAGGCAAAGTTGAACAACACCAGGAGGCCGATGGACAGGCCCCACTTGAGATTGCCTCGCTTGAGGTAGAGCGATCCCAGATCAGCGCCCGATAGCTTGGTGAGCACGAGGATCGGCACGACGATCATCACCATTTCGTATGATTTGGCGATCGCGATGCCCTGCGATGTGCTGGTCGTCAGGTTCAAAGCGCCCAGGAAGGCGTCGGTAAGACGCGCCATGAGTGTGGAGAACAGCAGAGCGGCGGACGCGGCAAAGAAGGTGAAAGCAGCCCGCCAGTATTTCTCCAAGCGCTCGTTCTGTTTCAGGAACACGGCGACGATCAGGAAAAGCGCGGAGAGGCCGGCGAGATAGAGCGGGTTGTTGTTCGTCGGGAAAATCGTGAAGTGTCCCGAGCCGAACACGAAGATCGCGAGACCGCACGTCAGGGATAGTGCGAACAAG
>Ga0209109_10001511_pt1 | contig 12846 bp, 12 predicted proteins | sample Rifsed10ft2_FD_184004 | JGI IMG/M metagenome (GOLD analysis project Ga0209109, IMG submission 184004) | Soil microbial communities from Rifle, Colorado, USA - sediment 10ft 2 (version 2) | ecosystem: Environmental > Terrestrial > Deep subsurface > Rock core/Sediment | place: Rifle, Colorado... | reverse complement strand
GGCGATGTCTGTGTCCATTACTGAAGAGAGAAAGAGGTAGTAGTAGTCATAGGAGTGTGCATGACGGGGAAGACAAGGGGATTCTTGCGAACGAGCGGGGGAAATGCGTGGGGACGGGGGTGTGGGTGCGCATAAACATCGTCCACAGCCAGAACGTGCTGCTTCGCTGGTCCCACAATCTCAGCGCGCCTGCTTGATGCGCGCCGTGAGCTCTTGCACGAGGTTGTACACAGAGCGGTCCTCACGGATGAGACGTGTGATCTTCGACGTAGCGTGGATGACCGTCGTGTGGTCGCGCCCCCCGAACTCCTTGCCGATCTTCGGCAGCGAGGAGTCGGTCAGCTCGCGTGAGAGGTACATGGCGACCTGGCGCGGATACGCGACCGCCTGCGACCGCCGTGGGCTCACGAGCTCCTCGAGCGTGACCCCGAACCGTTCGGAGACGGTCTCCTGGATCTTCGGGATCGTCACCTCAGGCGCGGCGTCGCCCTGCGGGAACACGTCCTTCAGGACCTGCTCGGCGAGGTCGACGGTCATGGAGCGGTCCGTGAGCGAGGAGAACGCAACAACGCGTGTGAGCGCACCTTCGAGCTCGCGAATGTTCGAGGAGACCCTGCCGGCGATGAACGTCAGGACCTCGGGATCCGTCACCGCGATCCGCTCCGTGTTGACCTTCTTGCGGAGGATGGCGATGCGCGTCTCGAGATCGGGTGGCTGGATGTCGGTGAGCAGACCCCACTCGAACCGCGAGCGGAGCCTCTCCTCGAGCGTCGCGATCTCCCGAGGTGGCCGATCGGACGAGATGATGATCTGCGCGCCGCCCTCGTAGAGCGAGTTGAACGTGTGGAAGAACTCCTCCTGGATGCGCTCCTTCCCCTCGAAGAACTGGATGTCGTCGATGAGGAGGACGTCGTAGTTGCGGTAGCGACGTTTGAAGCCCTCGATCCGCTTGTCGCGCAGCGAGTCGATGAAGTCGTTCATGAACGTCTCGCTTGTGACGTAGCGCATTGTCAGCCGCCGCGAGTGCTGACGCACGTAGTGCCCGATCGCTTGGAGCAGGTGCGTCTTTCCGAGGCCGGTGCCGCCGTAGATGAAGAGGGGGTTGTACGCCTGCGCGGGCGCTTCGGCGACTGCCAGAGCGGCCGCGTGCGCGAAGCGGTTCGACGAGCCGATGACGAAGAGGTCGAACGTGTACTTCGGGTTGAGCTCGACCTCCGGGCCTTCGCGGAACCCGAGATCCGTGTCGCGCTCCCTCGGCTCGGCAACGGGTGTGCGGGGTGGTTGCCGTCCTGTCGCCACGCGATCGGCGACCGTGAACGAGACCGAGACGTCTCGTCCAGCCGCCTCTTGAGCCGCGCTCGAGACGAAGCCGTGGAAGTGACTCTCGATCCAGTCCCGCGTGAACTCGTTCGGGACTCCGACGACGAGCGCGCCCTTGTTCAGCCTCACGGGCTCCGCGTCGGCAAACCACGTGTCGTACGCGGACTCGCTGATGCTCTGCTGGAGCCGGAGCCGAACGGCTTCCCAGAGACCGTCAGCAGTCGGTTCCGTGGGGTGTTCCAACCGTCGTTGCGCTCGTTGGCCGTCGCAAGGGAATGGCGAGCATAGCAGCGTTCGGGCAGGCTCTCAACGCGCCGAAAAACACGGCCTGTGGAAGAATAACGGGCATATTTGCAGGGACTTTCTGCAATCCACACCACTATCCACAGGTGTGGAAGAAGGAGTTGGGGTTCTCTGTCCCGACAACGACGCGACCGTCTGTGCAGCGCTTTCGACCTGCGGTAGGCATCCCGGCACTGTGGAAAACTGGCTCGCCGGCAGTCGTCTATACTGCCCGCTCTGCTGCTCGCTGGGCCCGGCTCCGGGCCCTTCTTCCGAAGAGGACTCAGAGACGTGAAACGCACCTACCAGCCGAACGTGCGCCGCCGGAAGCGCCGGCACGGCTTCCGCGCACGAATGGCGACCCGAGGCGGTCGCGCGATCCTCAAGCGCCGGCGCGCCAGGGGACGCAAGCGCCTCTCCGCCTGAGGGGCACCCCACAGGGGCAACCCCAGTGCAGCGCCGCCACCGGCTCTCCCGCTCCAAGGACTTCGACGCGGTCTACCGCCAGGGGACCTCGGCATCCACGAGGTACCTGACGCTCCACTGGTTCCCGCGTGACGAAGACGCCGGCGGTGAGCCGCGTCTCGGCCTCGCCGTACCTCGAGCCGTGGGGTCCGCGGTCGTTCGGAACCGCATGAAGCGCCTGCTCCGGGAGTCGTGGCGGTCCCTCCTCTCGGACGTCCCTCGGGGCCGTGACTACGTCCTCGTGGCGCGGCCTGGCCTCGCCGAGCCTGCCGAGGCGCGCGGCGCCGACTGGCTGTCCGCGGAGATCGCGGAGATGCTCGCGAAGGCACGCGGGTGAATCTCCTGCGACCCCGCTCTCTCGGCATCGTCGCCGTCTACGCCTGGCGGTGGACGCTCGGGCTGCTAACCCCACCGGGCACGTGCAAGTACCACCCGAGTTGCTCCCAGTACGCGATCGACGCGCTTCAGGAGTTCGGGCTCGTGCGGGGCGCGGTCCTCGCCGGCTGGAGGCTCCTCCGCTGTAACCCGTGGAGTCACGGGGGAGTGGACTACGCGCATGACCAGCGGGTGTTCCCCCTCATCCGCTCGAGGAAGGCGAAAGCGTGATCGTCGGCGGCGTCCTCTCTCCGATCGAGAACGTCCTGACGGAGGTCCTCATCTGGTTGCACGACTCGGTCGGCTTCTCCTGGGCGTGGTCGATCGTCGCTCTCACCGTGATCGTCCGCATGCTCCTCGTGCCGGTGGCGCTGCGGCAGATCCATTCCATGCAGAGCCTGCAGATGCACGCGCCGGAGATGAAGGCACTTCAGCAGCGCTACAAGAACGACCGCCAGAAGCAGAGCGAAGAGCTCATGAAGTTCTACCGCGAGAACAAGATCAACCCGTACGCCGCCTGCCTCCCCGTCGTCTTCCAGATCCCGATCTTCATCTCGCTGTTCTTCGTCCTGCGCGGCTTCGAGGCGGAGGTGTTCTGCGACCCTGAGATCGGCGGTCAGGTGTTCTGCAAGACCGTCGGCGGAGTGCTCACCGTGCTTCCGCAGTTCCAGTCCCAGCTCGAGTGGCTCGGGCTGGTCAACATCACCGAGCCCACGAAGGACGGCTGGGGGCCGGTTCTCCTCGTCGTGTACGTCGCCAGCCAGCTGACCTCGACCTGGCTCATGTCGACGCAGATGCAGAGCACCGCGCAACGCGTGATGATCATGGTGCTCCCGATCGTCTTCATCCCCTTCATCCTCAACTTCCCCTCGGGTCTCATGATCTACTGGCTGACGACGAACCTCTGGACGACAGGGCAGGGAGTCCTGACGCGACGGCAGATGCCGAAGCCCCCTCCACCCCCGAAGCGGACAAGCCGAACGCCGGCGAAGGAGGCACCCGCGGCGACCGAGCCCGCGGCCTCAGCGTCGCGGAGCTCGAGCCACGGCCAGGCCCGCTCCGGGCCGCCTCGCCGGGTGAAGCGAAAGCGCGGCGGAAGGCCCAGGAGATGACAGAGCCGATGACCGGGCCGGTCCGCGTGGAAGCGACGGGAGAGACCGTCGGCGAGGCGAAGTGGACGGCGCTCCGCGAGCTCGAGCAGCTCGTTCCGGGCCTCGACCGCGAGAGCGTCCACTTCGAGATCCTCTCGGAAGGGGAGCGAGGTCTGCTCGGAGTGGGCTTCACACCGGCGCACGTCGTCGCCGAGGCCCCGGCGAGCTCGGATCTCGCCGAGTTGAGCCCGGAGGCAGCCGCTGCAAGGGAGTTCGTCCAGCGGGTCGCGAACGCTATCGGTGCGAATGTCTCCGCGGTCGTCGTGCAGCGGGAGGGAATCGTCACCGTGACCTGCTCGGGAGCCGACCTGGGTCTCCTGATCGGGAAGCACGGGCAGACGCTCGACGCGATCCAGTACCTCGCGAACGCAATCGCACGAGCCGGAGTCGCAGAGCACGATGTCGTCGTCGACGCTGCGGGCTACCGGGCTCGCCGTACGGCCACGCTCGACACGCTCGCGCGGGAGTCGGCTCGCCGCGCCTCCGGGACGAAGAGCCGGGTCGAGCTCGAGCCGATGACGGCGGTCGAGCGCAAGATCATCCACGAGGCGCTCAAAGACGACCCCGAGGTGGAGACGGCGAGCGAGGGCATGGAGCCCAACCGATACGTCGTCGTGCTGCCTCGCCACTCCGCCGACTGAGCACGTGAGCGACGTGCTCGAGCGCTGGCTCGAGGAGACCGTGGCCACGCCGGGGATGACCGGGCTCCGCGACCTCGCAGAAGCGCGGCGTGTCCTGCTCGACGATGCGCTGCGAGCGGTGTCCGTGGTCCGCGCGAACCCGGGCCCGATAGTGGACGTCGGCTCCGGAGGTGGCTCTCCCGGAATCCCGCTTGCCGTCGAGCTCCCCGAGCGGGAGGTGACGCTGCTCGAGGCAGAGCGCCGGAAGTGCCTCTTCCTGGAGCGATTTGCGGCCGAGCTTCCGAATCTCGCCGTCGTCTGGGGGAGGGCCGAGAAGCAGCCGACGGACGTGTTCGGCGTTGCGCTGGCCAAGGCGCTCGCGAAGCCGCCGGTCGCGCTCGAGCTCTGCCTCCCGCTCGTCCGCCCGGGTGGAATCGCCGTGCTCTGGGTGGGGAAGTCGGTTGATCCCGCGCCCGCTATGCGCGTCGCCGAGCGGCTTGCAGCGACGGTCGAGGACAACCTCGACGGCCTCCTCGTCGTCCGCAAGACGGGATCGACGCCTCCCGGGTTCCCACGCCGTCCGGGGATGGCGAAGAAGCGGCCCCTGGCCTGATTTGCGCCGGAGTCTCGGCGTCCGAGGCCGGCGTTAGTCTCGCGTGGTGCCCGCCCGGGTCTACGCAGTCGCGAACCAGAAGGGCGGCGTCGGGAAGACGACGACCGCGGTCAACGTCGGCGCCTGCCTCGCCGAGGCGGGTGAGCGCGTCCTCCTCGTCGATCTCGACCCGCAGGCCAACGCGAGCTCGGGCCTCGGCATCCGGGCGAACGGCAGGTCCACCCATGACCTGCTCGACGGGGTACCGCTTTCCTCGCTCGCGCACGGCACGTCCTTTCCGAACCTCGACCTCATTCCGGCGAAGAGCGACCTTGCGGCCGCAGCAGTCGAGCTCTCGACTCGCGCGGGCGGGGAGCGCTACCTCGCCGACGCTCTCGCGGACGAGATCGACGGGTACTCGTTCGTCTTCCTCGACTGCCCTCCGTCGTTCGGGCCGCTGACGGTCAACGCGCTCGCCGCAGCGACTCGCGCGCTCGTCCCGGTGCAGGCGGAGTACTACGCGCTCGAAGGCCTCTCACAGCTGCTCGGGACGATCAACCTCGTCAAGGCGCGGCTCAACCCGACCCTGGCCGTGGCGGGCGTGCTCCTGACGATGGCAGATGCCCGCACACGACTCGCTGCGGAGGTGGAGGCCGAGCTTCGCCGGCACTTCGGCGAGCTCGTCTTCACGACGACGGTTCCCCGGTCCGTGCGCCTCGCCGAGGCGCCGAGCCACGGACTCCCTGCAATCGCCTACGACCGCCGCTCCGCCGGCGCGCAGGCCTACTGGAAGGTGGCGATGGAGCTTGTCGAGCGTTCCTAAGGAGCGCCGCGGTCTCGGCCGCGGGCTCGAGGTCCTCCTCGGCGAGGCAGGGCAGCCGGAGCTGCTGCACCTCCCCGTCGAGACGATTCATCCGAACCCGCGGCAGCCTCGCCGGCGCTTCGAGCCCGAGGCCGCAGCGGGCCTCGCAGCGTCCATTCGCCTCCAGGGCGTCCTCCAGCCGGTCGTCGTCCGGAGGCGGTTGGAGGGAGGCTTCGAGCTGATCGCGGGCGAGCGGCGCTGGCGTGCCGCGAAGGCCGCCGGCTCCGCGACGCTCCCGGCGCTCGTGAAGGACGTCGGCGACCGCGACTCGCTCCTGCTCGGGCTCGTGGAGAACGTGGCGCGCGAGCAGCTGTCACCGGTGGAAGAGGCCCGGGCGTACGCGTCGCTCGTGGACGAGTTCGAGCTTTCGCTCGGCGACGTCGCGGAGCGCGTCGGGAGGTCGAAGTCGGCCGTCTCGAACCGGCTGCGCCTGCTCGAGCTTCCGGAGGATGTCCTCTGGATGCTCGCGCGAGGGGATCTCACGGAAGGTCACGCACGCGCTGTGCTCGCGATACCGGACGACGATGCCCGACGCCGGCTCGCACGGCGCATCGCGAAGGAGGGCATGACCGTCCGAGGCGCCGAGCAGGCGGCGCGAAACGGCGGAGCGAGACGACGCCCACGTCGCTCGACCGCAGTTGACCCCGAGCTCGCCGACCGCGCGCGGGCAGCCGCGGAGCGCCTCACCGGCCTCCCGGCACGTATCGCGAACGGGGCGCTCGAGATCCGCTTCGACGACGACACGAAGCTCGCGGAGCTCGTCGAGACGCTCGAGACTACGGCTGCCCAGCCGTAAGACGCGAGCACCCCACCGCAGCTCGCTCGCCGTCGCGAGATGGGCGATCGTGGATTCGAACCACGGACCTCCGCCTTATCAGAGCGGCGCTCTAACCGACTGAGCTAATCGCCCGCGGCTCGCAACTGTAGCGCACCCCTTGCCGTCTAAGATGGGCGAGGGCCAGGCGATGCGAGAGATGACTCTCTACGGCGTCAGCTTCGAGCCGATCGGCAAGCAGCCGATCGTTCTCCTGAAGACGGCCGACGACGACAAGTTCCTGCCCATCTGGATCGGGCACGCCGAGGCTGCGGCAATCCTGATGAAGCTCCAGGGCGCGTCGCCGCCCCGGCCGATGACTCACGATCTCCTCTCGGACGTGATCTCCGAGCTCCAGGCCGAGATCGTGAAGGTCGAGGTCACCGAGCTCCGGGACAACATCTTCCACGCGAGGATCACGATCGTCCAGAACGGCCGGGAGCTCGAGATCGACTCCAGGCCTTCCGACGCCATCGCGCTCGCCGTGCGCTGCGAGGCGCGCATCTTCGTGTCGGACGAGGTCATCGCCGAGTCGGGCATCGAGTTCCAGGCTGACGATGACGAGCAACTCGGACTCGTAACAGCGTCGAGCCTCGCGGATCTCGACCCGGCCGAGTTCAGGAGGTTCCTGGAGACCGTGACGCCGGAGGAGTTCGCCTCGAGCCTCGAGGCTCTCGAGGACGAGGAAGACGAGGAAGCCGGGGAAGCCGACTAGCAGTTGCGCAAGACCTGAGTCCGCTCGCGCGGACTCCGGTCGACATCAAGCCGTGGGTCCTGCCTCAGAGGAACGCGACAGACGCGATCAACGCCACGCCGTTGAAGACTATGTGGAGGATCATCGGCGGGTAGATGCTCGATGTTCTCGCGCGGAGCCACGCGAGCCCGAGCCCGACGACGACGAGCACGGGCAGGGCGACAAGGAGCCCGTGATAGAGGCCGAAGACGAGCGAGGTGACGAGGATCGCCGTCCACCTTCCGTACGGCTCGAACAGCCCGTAGCCGAGCCCACGGAACATGAGCTCCTCGACGATAGGGCCGAGGAACGTCACGGCGACGAAGAACGCGACGAAGGCGCCGGCTCTGCTCGAGTCCCACCCGTCCGGAACGAGGTTCTGCTCGTCGGACGGGTTCGTGTCCGTGAAGAGCGAGAGCACGCCGGCGTAGACAAGCGACGTGAGCCAGATCACCGCGAGGACGGCTCCGAGGAGCCCGAGCGCACGGGTCCACGAGGACGGCCTACGCAGGGCGAACGTCTCCCGGGTCGGAGTCCCCCACGCGATGAGTGCGACTATGGCGAGGAAGATGCCGTACTGAACGACCGCGAGGATCGCCGTGCTGTATCTGTACGCGAGGTCGTCAGGCGGATCGTCGCCGGCGTGCTGACCGGCGTAGTTGAGGGCGGTGAGCAGGAGCATGAAGACGAGCCAGGCGATGAGTCTCCAGGGCGCGTGGTGTGCGCTGCGGTTCGTCGGCATAGACCCGCATTCCACCACGGCGGTGCGAGCCAGGCCGTGAGGATCCATCGGAGCGCCGTCGAATCGGAGACCGTCACGCCCTCTACCATCACGCCATGAGCCGGGATCGCCGTCGCAGGCCCCCACTCGATCCGGAGCTCCTCCTCGCCCGTCACCGGCGGCAGCGCGCGGTTCGGCGACGGCGGAGGCGCGCTGCAGTCCTCGCGACCGCGTTCGCGATCGTCGCGCTCGGCGCGGCAGCGGTTGTCGGGGGCGGAGCGGCCGTGTTCGCGTACGGATCGTCGTGCGACCTCGACTCGCTCCGCATATCCAAGGCCAACCGGATCGGCCAGAACTCGCTCGTCTACGCGGCGAACGGCGTGCTGCTCGGCGTGATTCCGGCCGAGCGCAACCGGCAGCCGGTCTCCGTCGCAGACATGTCGCTCTGGATGCGGAAAGCGACCGTCGCGATCGAGGACCGACGGTTCTTCGACCACGGCGGGCTCGACATCGAGGGAATCGCCCGGGCCGCCGTGAGGGACATTCGAGCCGGACAGATCGTGGAGGGCGGCTCGACGATCACGCAGCAGCTCGTGCGCGACCTCTACATCTCGCGGGAGCGCACGGTGCAACGAAAGCTCAAGGAGGCGTGTCTCGCCACGAAGCTGGACCGGGAGTGGACGAAGCAGCGAATCCTGACGACGTACCTCAACCGCGTCTACTACGGGAACCAGGCGTACGGGATCGAGGCTGCGGCGCGAACGTACTTCTCGAAGCCTGCGGGCGAGCTCACGCTGCCTGAGTCCGCGCTCCTCGCCGGGCTCACACAGGCGCCGTCCATCTACGACCCGTTCATCGCTCCCGCCCGGGCGCTGGCGCGACGCAACGACGTGCTCGCCGCGATGCTGGCGACGCACGTCATCACCCAGGCTCGGTACGAGAAGGCACTCGCGGCGAAGCTGCGCCTGTACCCCGGGAGCCTCTACCAGGAGATCCGCGAGCCCTACTTCTTCAGCTACGTGCGCGACGAGCTCACGGCCGTGTACGGAGCCGAGACCGTCCGGTCGGGTGGGCTGCGTGTCTACACGACCATCCGACCCCACTACCAGCGGCTCGCCGAGGAGGCGATCCGCGACACGCTGACGTATTCGTCCGATCCGGCCGCGGCGCTGATCTCTATCAGTCCGCGGACGGGCGCCATCCGGGCGATGGCGGCCGTGATTCCGGATCAGCCGAAGAACCAGTTCAACCTGCTCTCGCAGGCGCGACGCCAGACCGGCTCGACGTTCAAGACGTTCGTCCTGACGGCGGCGGTCGAGATGGGCATCAACCCCGATTCGACGTACTACGTCTCGGCGCCCTTCACGTACCGGCCCCGGCCGGACGGCAACTGCGACGACGGGAGCTGGTGGTGCGTGCACACGTACGCCAACGACTACTACGGCTGGAGCTCGATTCGCAGCGCGACGATCCGGTCCGACAACGCGGTCTATGCGCAGCTCACGCTCGACGTCACGGCCGAACGGGTCGCGGATGTCGCGCGCCGGATGGGAGTCCGCTCCGCGCTCGACGTGAACGGGGCGTACGTTCCGGCGATAGGGCTCGGGTCGATCGCCGTGTCACCTCTCGACATCGGCTCTGCCTACGCGACTCTCGCCGCGGGTGGGGTCTACGCGGAGCCGATGGCGATCCGGAAGGTCGTGCTCGCGGATGGCCGGGTCGACTCCGAGGCGGGCTGGGGAGTGCCAAAGCGGCGTCGTGCCGTCCCCGAGGGCGTTGCGGCGATCGTCACGCGCATCCTCGAGCAGAACGTCCAGTCCGGGACGGGAACGCGGGCGAACATCGGACGCCCGGCAGCCGGAAAGACAGGGACGAACACCGAGCACGCAGACGCCTGGTTCGCCGGTTACACGCCGAACCTGGCGACGACGGTGTGGGTGGGATACACGCGAGGCGAGATCCCGATGGAGAGCGTCCACGGCATCGCCGTGACCGGCGGCTCGTTCCCGGCGGAGATCTGGCGGATCTTCATGGACGGCGCGCTCGAGGGAGTCCCCGAGACCGAGTTCCCGGAACCGGACCGCTGGCCGTCGTGGAAGCCGTTCACCCGCGGCCAGTACGCGCTCTCGTACGACCCCAGCGCCAGCGAGACGGAGACCGAGACCGAGGGCGAGACCGATTCCACGGAACCGGACGGCCCCGCGTCGCCGAGCCCTCGGCCTCCGCTGAACCCCGGGACGCGAGAGCCGTAGGCCTCCGGCCGTGGTGCGCGAGCTGCTGACCGTCGACGAAGCGCTTGCCCGCATTCTCGAGCGGGCTCGTCCACTTCCGGCCGAGTCCGTGCTCCTCGCGGACGCGGCCGGGCGCGTCGTCGCAGAGCCCGCCCGCGCGCTCGTGGATCTGCCGCCGTTCGCCAGCTCGGCGATGGACGGCTTCGCGGTTCGGGCCGCTGACACACCGGGGACGCTCCCGGTTGCGGTCCGGGTCGCCGCGGGACACCCGGCGGCGGCGCCTCTCGAGCCAGGATCCGCCGCTGCGATCGCAACGGGTGGCGCCGTGCCCGACGGCGCCGACTCCGTCGTTCCGGTCGAGCACGCGGTCGAGCGCGACTCTCACGTGGAGATCCCGGGCCGTGCGGAGCTCGCCGCGCACATCCGGCCACAGGGAGGCGACGTCCGTGCGGGCGAGGAGGTGGTTGTTGCGGGGACGAGGATCGGCGCGGCGCACATCGGAGCTCTCGCCGCTTCCGGAGTGGGAGAGGTGCGCTGCGCGCGGCGTCCCCGCGTCACGGTGCTCGCGACGGGGAGCGAGCTCCGGTCTCCCGGCTCAGCGCTGGGGCCGGGCGAGATCTTCGAGTCGAACCGGGCGATGATCGCTGCGGTTCTCGCGCGAGCGGGAGCGGACGTCGTGCTCCTGCCCGTCGCCGAGGACGACGAGAGCGCGCACCGCTCAGCGCTCGAGCCTGGTCTCGAGGCGGACGTGCTGGTCACCTCGGGTGGGGTGTCCATGGGCCCGCACGATCTCGTGCGCCGCGTAGCAGCCGACCTCGGCGTCGAGGAGATCTTCTGGGGTGTCGCCGTCAAGCCCGGAAAGCCCCTCAGCTTCGGCGTTCGTGGGGCGACTCTCGTCTTCGGCCTCCCCGGAAACCCCGTCTCGTCGCTCGTCGGCGCCGTGCTCTTCGTCTCCCCGGCTCTGCTCGCGCTCCAGGGCGCCGCTGATCCACGCCCTGTCTTCGACGTCGGGCGAGCTCGTTCGGCGCTCCGTCGAAACGCGCATCGCGACGAGTTCGTCCGTGCCCGCCGGTTGCTCGATGAGAGAGGCGTGGTTGTCGAGCCGGTCTCCGGGCAGGAATCGCACATGATCGTCCGGGCGGCGTCGGCCGATGCGCTCCTGCACGTGCCCCGAGGCGAAGGGCGGATCGAGCCGGGCGAGCCTGTTCGCTACCTGGCTCTGGCGTAGCCGCCCCGGCCGGGAAGGCGCACGGCGATCTGTCGGACCGAGCTCCGAACGAGTCCCGGCGGAGGCGGCTCGAGACCGCCTGCGTACGGTGCGTACCGGCCGAAGGCGAGTGCGCCGAGCTGTCCGGCGGCGGCGGCCCAGGCGAGAGCGAGCAGCACCGAGATGACCGAGACATACCCGACGCTGACGAGGTCGAGGACGTAGAGCGCGGTGTCGATCCATCCGAGCCCCAGCTCGGATGTGAGCACGGCAAGCCCGGCGAGCGGTCCGAGCAGGCCGAGCGCGAAGAGTGCGGCTCGAACCGAGACCCGGGTGTAGAGAGGCAACCAGAGCCAGGCATAGAGCGAGGGCAACAGGAAGACGAGCGCATACGGCGCGACGAGTCCCACGACGACCGCCACGCCCGCCAACCACGTGAGCGCGACCGCGTACCCGGCCAGCCGTGCCTCGGCGGTCGTCCCGGCGATCGGAGCAAGTCGCCTCCTTCCGACGAGCCAGCCCGTCAGCAGGGCGACAGCGACGAGCCCGAGCCCCGCAAGCGGCCAGTCGCTGACGAGCGACGAGTACGGGGGGAGAGGGAGTGCGGCACCTGTGGGCAGGATCCCGGCGAGACCGGCCACCCAGATGAGGAGCCCGGCGTAGAGCCAGAACACGACGCGAGTCCGCAACGCGCGCAACGCCGGCGCGAGTGCGAGTCCCCGTCGTCTGCTGCGAACGAGGAGGTCGAGAACGCCGAGCGCGAAGGGGACGACGGCGACGAGCAGCGTGAGCCGAAGCGCCCAGCCGCTTGCGACCCGGTCGCCGAGGAAGATGCTGTCGGGAGTCCTGAACGCCGCGCTGACGCTCGCGTCGATGGAGCCGACGAGCGCTTCGGTCGCCGCGCCCATTGCGCCCAGCCTGTCGGCCGAGAGAGATCCCGCGGGATCTCCGAGCGGAATCGGCGGAGCGCCGGCTCTCTGGGTCGTCAGAGTCACCGCGGCGATCCCCGCGGCGAGGAATCGTCCCTGCTCTCCCGCTCCGTATGGAACTCCGAGATCGACGATCTGCGTCGGGATCCCCGGCAACGCGGGATCGATCCCGGTCTGCTCTCGGATTCGAGCGGCCGCGGTGCTCACGAAGGCGGGAGCCGGAGACCTTGGTCTGTCGCCGGCAACTGCAACCCGCGGTCGCCCCCTTCCGCCGATGCCGTCGAGGACGATCGCGGCCATGGCGCTTTCCGTGTACCGAGACGTGGCCACGAATCGCGCCGCACCCGCGCCGCCAAATGCGCCTCCGTCACTCGAGACGAGGACGAGCGTTCGCTGCGGCCTAGGCGCCCCGGAGGCCCCGCGCGGCGCGAAGCCGCGGGCCAGCTCGATCAGCGCCGCCGTGCCGGACGCGTTGTCGCCGTAGGGGAGGCTGGTGCCCGCGTTGTCGCGATGTGCCACGAGCACGATGGCGGCATCGGATCGT
>Ga0209109_10001509_pt1 | contig 12854 bp, 10 predicted proteins | sample Rifsed10ft2_FD_184004 | JGI IMG/M metagenome (GOLD analysis project Ga0209109, IMG submission 184004) | Soil microbial communities from Rifle, Colorado, USA - sediment 10ft 2 (version 2) | ecosystem: Environmental > Terrestrial > Deep subsurface > Rock core/Sediment | place: Rifle, Colorado... | reverse complement strand
TGGCCGGGAATTCGTCGGCAACCAGATTCTCCGCAAGGCCGGGGACATCAAGCACATTGTTTCGCTCGCCTTCAAGGATTACGAGTTCCCCATCACCGCCGGCGAAATGCGCCCGGCCCGCGAGACATGCGAGAAGTGTCATTCCCCGGAGAAGTTCTCCGACGACAGTTTCCGGCAGGTCACGCACTTCGGGGACGACCAGGACAATACCCCGACGACGATCCTCCTGTTCGTCAAGACCGGCGGCGGGAGCAGTCGGCAGGGGCTGGGGCGCGGCATCCACTGGCATATTGAGAACCGTGTCCTCTACTACCCCGCCGACAGACACGATCAGGAAATCCCCTATATCCGGGTCTACAACGACGACGGGAGTGTGGAGGAGTACGTGGATCTGGAGTCTGGCTTTGATCCGCAAAGTGTGGAGGAAGACAAGCTTGCGGAGATGGACTGCATCACCTGTCACAATCGGATCACGCATAAGGTGGACACGCCTGAGACGGCCATGGACAAGGCGCTGAATCGAGGCGTGATAGATCCCGGGATTCCGGATATCCACCGCAAGGGTGTGGAAGTGCTGCGCGCCACTTACCTCAGCCAGGGGCAGGGGCTGAACGGCATCGCGGGGTTGATTGACTACTACCGGGTGGCTTACCCGGATTACTTCAGCGACCACTTTGACAAAATCCAGAGCGCGGTCGGGGCTATTCAGGACATCTACCGTCAATCGGTTTTTCTGGAACAGAAGTCGGACTGGACGTCACACCCGAACAACGTGGGCCACAAGGATTTCCCCGGCTGTTTCCGTTGCCACGACGGCAAGCACCTGAACGCCGACGGGAAAGCCATCCGGTTGGAGTGCAACGTGTGCCACTCGGTTCCGGTCGTCGTCGGCCCGCAGGATTTTGTGACGAACATCGAGATCAGCCGGGGGCCCGAGCCGCAGAGCCACCTCAACCCCAACTGGATCGCCGGCCACCGCACGCACCTCGGCCCGACGTGCGCGCTGTGCCACACCACCTCCAACCCCGGCGGCACAGACAACACCTCCTTCTGCTCGAACTCGGCCTGTCACGGTGCGGCGTGGACTTACGCCGGCCTGGATGCGCCGGGACTGGCGGAGATTGTGGCTGCGCAACTGCCCACGCCCACACCGGCGCCCACGCCGGCGCCCGTCGTCGGCGCGCCGACGTATGCGGCCAACATTCAGCCCGTGTTCGCCTCGCTGTGCGGCGCGTGCCACGGCGAGGGCGACGCCGCCGGCCTCAAATTGACAACGTATGCCGACGTGATGACCGGTTCGTCCAATGGCCCGGTCGTCGTGAGCGGCGATCCCGAGCACAGCAAACTGGTGGAGGTTCAAAGCGGCGAGCACTTCGGCAAATTGTCGAATGAGGAACTGGAGCTAGTGAAGCAGTGGATTGCCGGAGGCGCGCCGGAGAAATGAGAGTGGCTGCATGTCACTCTGAGCGAGGCGAAGAGTCTCTACCACAGGCGCAGAGATGCTTCGCCGCTTCGCGGCTCAGCCTGACATTGCAGAAGCAAGTCCTATGAACCCAAGGCTTTGGCTATCGCAAGCGTCATCCGCATGGCAACGTGCCGCTGGCTGGTTCCAGCGCAACCTCCGCGCCCGCGTGGCGCTGGGGATTGGCCTGCCCATCCTGCTGGCGCTGTCCGCCCTCTCCCTCGTGCATTACTGGCGCGAGCGCCACCTGCTGGCGGATCAGGCCCGCCTCTCGGCCATCCAGTTCGGGCAGGTGATCACGGGCAGCCTGCGGCATTCCATGCTGGTCAACGACCCCGGCATGCTCAGGGCGGTTTTGGACGACATCGGCGCGCGGGAGACCATCGAGCGGGCGCAGGTCGTGGACCTCGCCGGGCAGGTGGTGGTGGACAGCGGTCCCGACCGGGACGGGCAGGTGCAGCATGTGGTGGAGCCGGGCTGCATGGCGTGTCATCGCCTCTCGCCCGAGACGCGCCCGGACACCGCCGTGCTCTCAACCGACACCGATGTGATGCGCATTGCCGTGCCGATCAACAACGAGCCGGAATGCGCTGCCTGCCATCTCACCGAGGACGTGCACCTGGGCATCCTGCTGGTGGACGTGCCGATGAGCATCCTCTGGCCGCACGTCTTTCAAAGTCTGGAGATTGACCTCGCTATCTCGGCGGGGATCACGCTGCTCATGACGATGGCCGTCTACGGGTTGATTCATCGGCTCGTGGTGCGCCGGATGGAGACGTTCCGGCGGCCGCTGGCCGAGTACGCCATGGGCCACTTCGGCGTGCGCCTGCCCGCAGATGCCAGCACGGACGAGATTGGCGAGCTGGGCGTCGCCTTCAACCGCATGGCCGACGAGCTCGAGCGCCACGCGCGTGCTGAAAAGGAGCGCGCGGCCGTCCGCCAGCGCGCCATCGTCGAGGAGCGCGAGCGCATCGCCCGTGAGCTGCACGACGGCCTGGCGCAGGTGCTCGGCTACGTCAACACCAAGGCGACGGCGGTGCGGCTGCTGCTCAAGAAGCGCCAGACCGAAGCCGCCGAGAAGCAGCTGCTGCAACTCGAGGAGGCCGCCCGCGGATTGTTCGTGGATGTGCGCGAGGCGATTCTGGGCCTGAAGATGGCGGGCTCCTCCGACGTGCATCTGGCCGCCATGCTGGCCGAATACGCTGCGCACTTCAGCCGGTTGAGCGACCTGCCGGTCGAGGTCGAGGTCGCCCCGAGCGTCGCGCAGCTCGCGCTCCCGGCGGAAACCGAGCTGCAATTGCTCCGCATCGTCCAGGAAGCGTTGTCCAACGTCCGCAAGCACGCCTCGGCCTCGGCGGCCCGAGTGTGCGTGCGCAACGGCGGCCCGACGCTGGAACTGACGGTGAGCGACGACGGGAGAGGCTTTGAGTTCGAGCAGGCGCGCCAGACCGGGCGGCCCCATTTCGGGTTGAGCACCATGCGCGAAAGAGCCGAGGCGATCAGCGCGGAATTCAACGTGGAGTCGCAGCCCGGGGCCGGGACGCGGGTCACGATCCGGCTGGTCGTCAAAGAGAGTTGAAGCGATGCGAATCTTGGTCGCGGACGATCACTCGCTGTTTCGCGATGGGCTGGTCAGTTTGCTCGAGGCAGCCGGTTTTGAGGTCGTGGGCCAGGTCGGCGACGGCGCGGCGGCCGTGGAGGCCGCGCTGCGCCTGCGGCCCGACGCAGTGCTGATGGACATCACCATGCCCGGGCTGAACGGGCTGGAAGCGCTGCGGCAGATCCAGGCGGCATGGCCAGAGGCCCAGGTGGTGATTCTCACCGCCTCCGACGACGAGGCGAGTCTGTTCGAGGCGGTCGAGGCCGGGGCGCACGGCTATCTCTTGAAGAACCTGAACGCCGACGAGTTTGTGGAGATGCTCAACGGCCTCGCACGAGGAGAGGCGGCCATGACCCGGCAGACCACGGCCCGCCTGCTCGCCGGCCTATCTCATCTCTCGCACGCGCACCCTCCCTCGCCGGAGGTATTGACGCCCCGCGAGATCGAGCTGCTCGAATTGATGGTGAAGGGTCTGTCGAACAAGGAGATCGCGCAGGCGATATCGCTCAGCGAGAACACCGTCAAATACCACGTCAAGCACATCCTCCAAAAGCTGGGCGTCCAAAACCGCACCGAAGCGGCGGTGCAGGCCGTGCGCATCGGCCTGCTCAAAGCCAATCCCCACGCATAGCCAGCGCATCACTTAACTGGATATTGACGACCCGATGAGTTGCCAAACAAAACTCATCACGCCGCGTCACACCTGAATCGGCCCTCGCCGGTCAAGCTCATCTCCTCACCCGTGCGGGTAGTCTTCGGCCTACTCGACTTCACACGCAGATTTAGACAATTTGGGGTTTCGCTTAAACTCACTTTGCATTAATCTTCACAAAGTGCGAGAGGTGCGAGTGGAAGAGGTGGGTGTGGCTGGGCCGCGTGTCATTATCTTGTCGAGCCGTTCGTTATTTGTGGAAGGCGTCGCCACCCGGCTGCGGCAGCAATTGGCCGAGCAGGATGTGCAGACGATTGATGCGCGGCAGGCTGATGTTCTGAATCTGGTAATCGCCGGACAGCCGGCGGTGGTCATCCTCGACGCGACGGATGCGGAAGCGGCGCAGGCGTGCTCAGTGGGGGACTTGCTGAAGGCGCTCCCCTCGCTCAAGATCATCCGCCTGGATCCGCAGCAGAACCAAATTCAGGTGGTGACCAGCGAACAGCGCGTTGTGCACGAAGTGCGTGATCTCATTGACGTGATCGGGCTGGGAGAGACGGTCAAAACGGAAGAGCCACCCAAAGAGGAGACGAAGAGAAAGGAGGCCATCGGTACCCAGGGCGAAGCGACGAACTCAAAAGGCTGATCAGCCTAATCCGAATTTCTCAAGAGGAGGTAATGCAGTGTTCAAGAAATCTCTCGTACTATGTTTGACCCTGGCGGGGCTGGCGCTGCTCCTGGCCGCGTGCGCCACGCCGACCCCGGTGGTCCAAGAAGTAAAGGTCGAGGTCACTCGGGAAGTCGCCGTCACTCAGGTGGTCGAGGTCACGCCTGAAGGCGGTGTCCCATACCGGGAACTGTGGGAAGGCTCCGCGCACAACGCCGTGGATACTGAGCCTTTCCGCCACTGGGACGAGGCAGATCCGGCTGAAGTCCCGACCTCCTGCGCCAGGTGCCACACCACCGCCGGCTACCAGGACTACCTGGGCGCCGACGGGAGTGAGGCCCTCAAGGTGGACAAGGCCGTGCCGGCCGCCGAGGCGCAGGGCATTCAATGCGTGGCCTGCCACAACCCCGTCACCACCTTCCAACTGACGAGCGTGGCCTTCCCCGGCAAGGACGACGAGGGCAACACCATCGTCATCAGCGGTCTGGGCGACGCCGCGCGTTGTATGGTCTGCCACCAGGGCCGCGAGTCCAAGGCCTCCGTGGACGCGCAGATCGAACAGTTCAAGGTGACCGACGTGGACGCCGTGGTTGCCCCGATCAAGAATGACCAGGGCAACGACGTCCGCTTCGGCTTCCGCAACATCCACTACTTCGCCGCGGCCGCCACCCTGTACGGCACCTACGTCAAGGGCGGCTACGAGTACGAAGGCAAGCTCTACGACGCCAAGCACGACCACGTGGCCGGCTATGATACCTGCATCGGCTGCCACGATCAGCACACCCTGAAGATCAAGGTGGATCAGTGCGCCGAGTGCCACGGCGAAGGCGTCAAGGAAGAGGGCGGCCTGCAGAACATCCGCGAGGAACAGGCCTCCGCCTGGGACTACGACGGCGACGGCGACGTGGAAGAGGGCATGTACTACGAGATCCAGGGCCTGCAGGAAAGCCTGCTCGCCGCGATCCAGGCCTACGCCAAGGACACGGCCGGCGCCGGCATCGTGTACGATCCGGCTGCCTACCCGTACTTCTTGCTGGACGCGGACGGCGACGGCCAGCCCGACAAGAACGACCAGGGCGCGAACGTCGGGTACAACGCCTGGACTGCCCGCCTGCTCAAGGCGGCTTACAACTACCAGGTCTCCATCAAGGACCCCGGGTCGTTCGCGCACGGCAACAAGTATATCGTCCAGCTGCTGTACGACTCGATCGAAGACCTGGGCGGTGACGTGAGCGGGCTGGCCCGCAACGACGCCGGGCACTTCGCCGGCAACACCATGCCGTTCCGCGACTGGGACGACGCGGGTCTGGTTCCGTTCCGTTGCGTGAAGTGCCACACGGCCAGCGGCCTGCCCGAGTTCATCAAGAACGGCGGCACCGTGGTCTTCGACTCGCGTGGCAATACCCTGACGGCCGGCCTGAGCGCTCGGGCGCCGACCAACGGCTTCGCCTGCGTCACCTGCCACGACGGGGCCAACTTCCCGGAGCGCTACCAGGTGGCCAGCGTGCCCTTCCCCTCCGGCGCAACGATCGGCTTTGAGAAGGACGCCGATGGCAAGTTCGTGCCCAACGACTCCAACCTGTGCATCGAGTGCCACCAGGGCCGCGAGTCCACCAGCAGCGTGAACAACGCGCTGCGGGGCAAGGACGCGGACACGGTGGATGCCGCGATCAGCTTCAAGAACATCCACTACTTCGCCGCCGGCGCCACCCTGTTCGGCGATCTGGCCAAGGGCATCTACCAGTACGACGGCCAGACGTACAACGGCCAGTTCACGCACGGGGACGTCGGCCCGACCGAGTGCAAACAGTGCCACAACGTGCACGAGCTGGAAGTCCAGGTGGACGTGTGCGCAAACTGCCACAAGGGTGCAGCGAGTATCGAGGATCTGTACAACGTCCGTGGCCCGTCTGATGCAGACTTCGACGGCGATGGCGACACAACCGAAGGCATCAAGGGCGAACTGGAAGGTATGCAGGCTGCTCTGTACGAGGCGATCAAAGCCTACGCCACCGAGGCCGGCGCCGGCATCACGTACAACGCCGCTGCTTACCCGTACTTCTTCTTGGACAAGGACGGCGACGGCCAGGCCGACAAGAATGACCAGGGCGCCAATGTTAACTACAATGGCAACTGGACTCCGCGCCTGCTGAGGGCCGCCTATAACTACCAGTACTCCCAGAAGGACCCGGGCGCCTTCACCCACAACGGCCAGTATGTCATCCAGGCCCTGTACGACAGCATCAAGGACATCGGCGGCGATGTCAGCCAGATGACGCGGCCCGAAGTCAAGTGAGGTTGCGCGCATCCTGCGCCATCCTGTGCCAGGACGACAATCGGGGCGGGTCTGAGGCCCGCCCCGATCTTTTTCTGTGGGGATAAGGGGGCGTCCTTCAGAAGATGAGGGCGCACAACTGCGCCGGAGACATTACTATGCGCAAGAAAGCGTTCGTGCTGCTGGCCGGGGTGGGGGCGGGGTTGCTGTTGGCCGCCTGTGCCACGCCGACCCCGGAAGTCCAGGAGGTGACGGTCGAGGTCACTCGGGAAGTCACGGTCACCCGGGTCGTCGAGGTGACCGCCGTGCCGGTGGTGCCGGTTATCCCCAATGAAGAGGCCTGGGCCGGTTCCCCGCACGCCGACAAGACGGCCCTGGCCTTCAACGACTGGAACGAAGCCAACCCGCCGGAGGTCCCGCCGGACTGCGCCCGATGCCACAGCACGCCGGGCTTCCAGGATTTCATCGGCGCGGATGGGAGCGAGGCCGGCAAGGTGGACAAGCCCGCCGCGGTTGGGACGGTGATCCAGTGCGACGCCTGCCACAATCCGGTCGCGTCCACGTTGTCCAGCGTCACGTTCCCCTCCGGCGCGGAGATCACCGGCCTCGGGCCGGAAGCGCGCTGCCTGCAGTGCCACCAGGGCCGCGCGTCGAAGACCTCGGTAGACGAGTCCATCACGAAAGCCAATCTGACTGACGACGATACCATCGGCCGAGACCTGGGCTTTACGAACATCCACTACCTGGCGGCGGGCGCCACGATGTACGGTACCCAGGCCAAAGGCGGCTACGAGTACGATGGCAAGACCTACGACGCCAAGTTCCAGCACGTCGAGGGCCTCAACACCTGCGTCGGCTGCCACAACCCGCACACCCTGGAACTGCGGCTCGAAAAGTGCCAGGTCTGCCATACGGGCGTGCAGACCGAGGACGATCTCAAGAACATCCGCATGTTCGGGTCCGCGGAGGACTACAACGGCAACGGCGACACCCAGGAGGGCATCTACTACGAGCTCGACGGCCTGCGCACGATGCTCTATCAGGCCATTCAGGCTTACGCCAACGAGGTGTCCAAGACCCCGATCGTGTACGATGCGGCGACCTATCCGTACTTCTTCAAGGACACCAACAGCGACGGCGCGGCGGAGGCGGACGAGGTCAAGTTCGAGAACAAGTACGACGCCTGGACGGGCCGCCTCGCCAAGGCCGCGTACAACTATCAGACCTCCATCAAGGATCCGGGCGCGTTTGCGCACGGCGGCAAGTACATCATCGAGCTCATGTACGACTCCATCGAGGACCTGAACGAGAAGCTCTCGGCTCAGGTTGACCTCTCGAAGGCGCAGCGCACTGACGCGGGCCACTTCGCTTCCTCGACGGAACCTTTCCGCCACTGGGACGCGGAAGGTGAAGTCCCCGCCGGCTGTGCTCGCTGCCACAGCGCCATGGGCCTGGCGACCTTCATCAAAGACGGCGTAAACATCTCCGTCCCGCCGGCCACCAGCGGCTTCCTGTGCGCCAACTGCCACGACGACCTGGCCACGTTCACCCGCCGCACGCTCGACGCGGCGAGGTTCCCGAGCGGCGCGACGCTCACTTTCGGTGAGGGCGAAGACGCCAACCTGTGCATCGCCTGCCACCAGGGCCGCGAGTCCACGGTGAGCGTCAATAACGCGGTCAAGGGCATTGGGGATGACGAGCTCAGGCTGAGGGAGGATGGCCAGACGAGCGTGTTGGGCTTCCGGAACATCCACTACTTCGCCGCGGGCGCCACGCTGTTCGGCGATGCCGCTAAGGGTGCGTACGAGTACGACCGGCAGACGTACCTCGGCCAATTCCAGCATCAGGATCCGGCCGGCGGACTGCAAGGCCCGACCCAATGTGTGGAATGCCACAACGTCCACACCCTGGAGGTCAAGGTTGACCTGTGCCTGAATTGCCACAAGAACGTGAAGACCGTCGAGGATCTGAAGGCCGTCCGTGGCCCGTCTTCGGACGCGGACTATGACGGCGACGGCAATGTGGAAGAAGGCCTCTACGGCGAGCTCGACACGTTTCGCGAGAAACTCTACGCCGCGATCCAGGCTCACGCCAGGGACCAAGTGGGATTCGGCATCGTGTACAATCCAGCCGCCTACCCCTACTTCTTCCTGGACGCCGACGGCGACGGCCAGCCGGACAAGAACAACCAGGGCGCCTCCATCGGCTACAACAAGTGGACGCCGCGCCTGCTCAAGGCGGCCTACAACTACCAGTACAGCCAGAAGGACCCGGGTGCGTTTGCCCACAACGGCAAGTACGTCATCCAGTTCTTGTACGACAGCTTGAAGGACGTCGGCGGCGACGTGAAGGGGATGGCGCGACCCTGACGCGCAAGCCCCGAACCGTAGCACCAAAAAAGCCGGGCACTGTAAAGCGTCCGGCTTTTTTTGATTCTATTCGAGTTGCCGCTCAGGTGAAGCCGCTCTATTTTCTATCTTGCCGCTTGCCTTTGCCCGCGACAAAGCGCACGATTCGCCTCCCTTTGTCCGTGACGGCCACTTCCTGAAAACCTGCTTTCGCGAAGATGGCAGGGGAGCCCATGAACCGGTAACTTTGATCGGGCCTGACCGGGTAGCCTTCGATGACCGTCGCCCCCTGTGAGATCGCATAAGCCACCGCCGCCTGCAGTAGCCGGACTGACAAGCCTTGCCCGCGCACCTGGCGGTCCACGAAAAAGCATACCACTGACCAGACCGGCGAATCGTCAATGCGCTTGAGGGTTGTCGAGCGTTCCAAGAGCGCGTAGGTCTCGCGCGGCGCAATGGAGCACCAGCCGACGGGCTTGCCCGCCAGGTAGCCCGCCAGGTAGCCCAGGATCCCAATAGGGACATTTCGTTTGACGAGCGCTTTGAGCCTGTCTCTGCGGCCCGCCGAATCCAGTTGAGCAAACTCACTGCTCTTCAAACGCCACCGCATGCACCAGCAATAGCCCGGGTTGCCATGCTGCTCAAACAGTGACACAAGGTCGCGCCACCGATCGGCGGTCATCGGATGGAATTCAAGTTCGGACATTTCTTTTGAATCTCTTCGCGGCGCGGCATGGCTCACGAAGCCGCCAGGGCCTGCTTGACCCAACTGAGTGAGCGCCACATCTGAACGGTGACTACCAGGTACCAGAGACCAACCAACGGTCCCAGGTCAATAAGATTGCTTTCACCGGGCGGCTCCGGGAAGGTAAAGAAGTTAACGGCCAGAAGCAGAACGGCCAGCAGAAGACCGCTGCCGGCAAATCCCAGCCCAAAGCGCGGATGCGCCCGCATCGCCCAGGCAAACAAGGCCGTACCCAGGGCGATGTAGACATCCCAGGCCACATCCAGGCCCAGCCAAACAGCCACGACCTGCTGCTCGACGGGTTGACCGGCAGCCCGAATGCGAACAGCGAGTTGAACCAGCAGCATGGTGGAGAACAGCGCCCCGCCGAGAAAATTACAGGCCGCGGCCAGTTGGGCTGACACCGAAGGTTGATGTAAACGAAGAAAGCGATATAGGCCGACGCTCGCGACGCCGAGCAGTGGCCCCACGGCCGCCGCCAGGGTGACAGTGGCCAGCTGAGGCAGTGGGATGAAGATGAGGCTGGGATAGACAACACTTGTGGCTAGCCCGCAGCCTATCGCGAGCCGTATCCAATTCAACTCGACTGAACGAATGGTAGTCATCGTTGGTCCTTCCATTTTCTCGCCTGTGGACATGGTGTGGTCGGCCGGATCATGGCGGCGGCCAGGCTAGGATGACCTCCGGCGGTATCTGCTGGTCTTCGTACTTCCTTCTTTGGATCGTGATCGAGCTGATGATCCACTCGCCGGTTTCCTGTCGAGTGGAGAAAATCCAGTCCCAGTCGTCATCTGAAGTTCGGACAAGAATGGCCGGCCCGTGGCTGCACGCCCATACGTCGGGTGTATCACATAAGCCACGAATCTGCCGCGGCGGCTCGGCCTGTTCGGCCCAGACGCTCTTAATCGTTTCGACCGAGAGGAGCAGCCCCTCACCCTGGAGAACCCCGAATCGAACATACGGCTCACCAGGGCGACAGCCGGGGTCAACGACTTCATCATGGTCGGGGCAAATACCTTGCTCGGTGCGCGCCAGAATCCGCTCGAAGTCTCCGGCCACAATCAGGTCATTCACCCAGGCGACAAACTCGCAAAAGCCTGAGTAAGAGAGCGGACAATCCGGAAGTAGGCTGGCTGTGGCGGCCGATGGCGATGCGGGTGCGGAAGGGCTTGCGGCCTGCCCGGAATTCAGAGTTGCGCTAGCCGAATCCGCGAAGCGATCGCCTAACCCCCGTTCATAAAGCCAGAATGCAACCAGGGCAGTTGCGATTACTGTGGCGAAAACGACCCATGCATCGCGTCGAAGAAGCCAGCGTTTCATGATTGCATTAGCGTTGTGAGATGGGTCACTGCGCCTGCCCAACGTGGCGGTTGAGCCGCGGGGCCACTGGCGAGCCAGGTGGACCCGTCGGCTCCAACCGCGTGTTAGGCGGCGTGTGTAGGTGCGCGTGTAAGGTGTGCTGCAAACGCTGTCAGTTTGCGCTCACCGCTTTGTCGGCTGGGCCTGTTTCCTGGCCTCCGCTTGCGCCAGTTTTTTCGCCCGCTTTAGCGATTCAGCAATCAATCTTTTCAGTACCGGCATATTCACATCTTCCAACCGCTTGATGTATAAACAGCCCTTGCCGAGCGAGTGCTTGCCCAGTTTCGCCAGCAACTCGGCATTGTGTTGCCACCCGCCGAGCATGTACAGGGTCAGAGTTTGTTTGCGCGGCGACATACCCGCGAGGGGCCAATCGCCTTCGCGACCACTCTTGCCCACGTAATGGTAAACGTCGAAACCGACGATGCTGCCCCCCCACATTTTGGGTTCGGTTTTGGTCGCCGTTCGCAGCATCTCGACAATCGTGTACGAATCTGTGCGTTTTGCGTCATCTGAGATGTTATCGAGAAATTTCGTGACGCTGGCATTGTTGACTTTCGTTTTAAGCTCTGTCATTCTTATGCCTCCTTGGATGAGCCGGCAATGCGTTCAGATTTCATTCTTCGCAAATACTCGGGATTTGGAGAACGGCCAGGCCGCCTAATGCTGCGGTTCAGCCGCGTTGCGGAGCGCAGCAGAGCAACGTCGGCTGGAACTGCATGTTAGCTGGCTCTTTCTTCTCGCGATTACTGACTCTGGACGTAACAGCCTCAGTTCCTTTTCACCATTGGCATCGTTGACTTGCCCAATCACCTGACCGACAGCTCTTCCCTACAGCGGAACCAGTTCAGTGGTGGTGGCTTTCGACTTGGCCCGCCTTAGATCTCGCACGTACTGGAGCGCGCCAGGGGTGTTGTACTTTTCCTGATACGCCCGATCCACGGCCTCCTTGAGGCGCTCACTTCTGGTGGGCACGGCGCGGATGGGGATTTCCTGATCACCGATCTGCACGGTGCCGCGCGGCTCTTTACGGAACGCTTGATACCAGCCGTTCGGCAAGACACCCCAAGAGCGCACAAAGACACGGTCTTCCACCACGACTACCCATAGGCCGATGAAACGATGCGGCTGAGTGCCGGCTCGGATGCCAAGGATCTTGCTTTTTCGGAACAGGGCCAGAAGATCGTCCGAAAAGCGGCCAGTGGTCTTCATCTGGACTGCCTGCCAGTTCTTGATAGGATATCGCAATGAGTGACCCGACGCTGAACCGTGGGTTCAAGTTGATTCTATAGCCAGCTAACGCTCGCCTTCAGCGTCGCGCTGTCAGGCGCGTCCGCTGCAAGGCGTTATGCGTCGCTGTTCGCAAACAGAAACTCCAACTGCCACATTGCCTATACGTGTTGATCTACCAGAATCGTGTTTCCATCTGGATCAACAATCATAAAGCTAGCCGGCCCAGTAGAGCGTTCGTCTGCTTCTGAAATCATGTTTACGCCACGACCTTTGAGCTGGCGCTGCAACTCTCGAACGTCCGTGAATTCTCTGAGTTGCTGAGCATCGCTACTCCAGCCCGGGTTGAAGGTGAGAATGTTCTTGTCGAACATGCCTTGAAACAGCCCAATAGCGTGGTCGCCATTCTTCATAATTAGCCAATTCTGCGATTGATCTCCTGCGAAAACTGTAAAACCCAGCTTTTCGTAAAAGAGCTTCGACGCCTCGATATCTTTTACAGCCAAGCTAACAGAG
>Ga0209109_10001507_pt1 | contig 12864 bp, 14 predicted proteins | sample Rifsed10ft2_FD_184004 | JGI IMG/M metagenome (GOLD analysis project Ga0209109, IMG submission 184004) | Soil microbial communities from Rifle, Colorado, USA - sediment 10ft 2 (version 2) | ecosystem: Environmental > Terrestrial > Deep subsurface > Rock core/Sediment | place: Rifle, Colorado... | reverse complement strand
CCTGAAATCTATCAACAAACCCAAGGGAGAATCACACACTTTCTTGCTGGAATTGGCACAAGCGGTACGCTTATGGGAACCGGCAGGAGGCTTAAAGAATTTAACCCCAATATTAAGGTCGTAGCAATTGAACCCGCTGAATCTCTACACGGACTCGAAGGACTAAAACACATGGCTACATCCATCGTCCCAGGAATCTATAATTCAGCATTTCCTGATGAGATAATCCAGGTATCAACAGATGACTCATATAAAGTAATGAAAGATCTCCTGAAAAAGGAAGGTATCTTTGTAGGACACTCGAGTGGTGCTGCTGTTCATGCAACCCTTGAGTACGCTAAGAGATTAAAAGAAGGGGTCTTAGTAACAATCCTCCCTGATGGTGGATATAGATATTTAAGCGGGGGTTTATGGTGGTAAAGATAGTTAAATCAACTTACGATGAAATAATCAAACATGCCGAGGCTGGCTACGCGGAAGAGGTCTGTGGCGTACTTATTGGAAACAATGGTTGTATAATTAAATTTAAAGAATGCAGGAACCTAAACCGTGAAAGGGCGCGTGACCGATACGAACTTGATCCACTTTCTTTTAAAGAAGCCGATGATTGGGCTAGGCTAAATGGTATGGAGATCCTGGGAATCTATCATTCTCATCCTGACCATCCATCACGTCCATCAACGTTTGATAGGGAAAGGGCATGGCCAGATTGGATATACATTATTCTTTCAATAAATCACAGCAAATATAGCGACGGAAGAGCCTGGATTCTTCACGATTTTGATTCTCCATTTCTAGAAGAAAAAATCGAATTGGTTTTGTAATTATTCAGCCACTAAGTAACCAAGGCGCAAAGGGAAGGAATATGAGTTTTAAAGAAGGAGTCAGAGGTCAGAAGCCTGAAGAAAAACTTCTGAATTCCGACTCCTGACGCCTCAACTGAACTCGACGAAGTCTTCTGAATTCTAATATCGTGTCTTTGTGGCTAAGCATTCACCAGGAGGAATGAAAAGTGGAATTAACAGATGAACAGATATATCGCTACAGTAGGAACATACTACTTCCTGAAGTTGGTGGAGTTGGGCAAGAGAGACTTCTTCGCTCGAAGGTGTTTTGTGTAGGCGCTGGAGGTCTCGGTTCACCAGTTGCACTTTACCTCGCTGCTGCAGGGATAGGTACTATTGGAATTGCTGACTCCGATCAGGTTGATATATCCAATCTTCAAAGACAGGTGCTTCATTTTACGGATGACATAGGTAGATCTAAGGCTATTTCAGCCAGAGAAAAATTAGAGAGACTAAATCCTGATGTAAATGTAATTGTTTATGAAGAAATGATAACGAAAAACAACATTAGAAACATTATTAAGAATTATGATATTGTGCTTGACGGCTCTGATAATTTCCCTACTCGCTATCTTGTTAATGACGCGTGCTATTTCGAGAAGAAGACCCTTGTTTCAGGTGCCATATTGAGATTTGAGGGGCAGGTATCGGTATTTAAGCCTCATGCAGGCGGGCCTTGTTACCGTTGTCTTTATTCTGAAATTCCTCCTGCTGGGATGATTCCAAGCTGTCAGGAAGCAGGGATCCTCGGTGCCGTTGCGGGAATTATAGGAACAACTCAGGCTGTTGAGACACTCAAAGAAATTCTTCAAATAGGACAAACCCTTATTGGAAGACTACTTATCTTTAACGCTTTAACTATGTCAGTTATGGAGGTTAAGGTAAAGAGGGACCCAAAGTGTCCTCTATGCGGTGAAAGTCCAAGGATCAAGGATCTTATTGATTATGAACAGCCTGAGTGTGAGGTTGATTTGTCTTCAATACTAGGCACGTAAAGTTTGACTGAGATAGGGATAAGTGCTAGGATTAGGCGGCAAAATATAAATGTAAGTGATGAAAAGCCAAAGAGTTAAATATGATCAAGCAAAGTTGCAAAATGAATTCCTTGGTAATCACCTTTTTACTCCGTGCCTAAATTTTACTGTTATACTCGCAGTCATATAAGATAAGATGTCAAAAAAGGATCCTTTATCTCGAGCAATTGAGCTTTTTCAAAAGGCTTATGAATATCAGATGAATGGTGAGCTAGATCTTGCTATAGAGTACTACAAACGCTCGATCGAAACCTATCCTACGGCTGAAGCCTACACATTCCTAGGATGGACCTACAGCTTTCAGGGAAAACTCCAGGATGCCATAACTGAATGTAAAAAAGCGATAGAGGTTGACCCAGATTTTGGAAATCCATACAACGATATAGGAGCATATCTAATTGAACTTGGAAAATACGACGAAGCAATACCCTGGCTTGAAAAAGCGATTCATGCAAAACGGTACGATCCACGACACTACCCTCACTATAATCTAGGTAGAGTCTATTTGATAAAAGGGATGATGAAGAAGGCTCTAGAGGAATTCCAGAAGGCGCTAGAGGCATATCCAGATTACACACTCGCCAAAGAGGCAGTTGATAAAATAAAGGTCTCGCTCAATTGAATTTAAATCAAGTGTAATTTTATTAAAAAGAAAAACTTCTTCATCCATTAAATCTACCCAATTTGATCTTTATCCTCAAAAAACCAAATTAATTTTATCCAGATGTGTCAATACAAAGTGAAAATGTCACCCCTGATGCAAAGGGAAAACGTCACCTGTAAGTAGATTCTCAATAGGTAGAGTGTTAGTTTTATTCCTTTTAGTTTCATAAGATGTAATTTCCTTAAAATCCAGATACCGGTCCTTGTATTTTATCTTTATAGAACCATCTAATCTCTTCTCTACCACTACCTTAGCCTTAGCAAATGATATTCTATACTTATCAGGAAGTATCTGGAATATACGATTCCTGAAGGAGATAGTATTATCAGACATAACGGTTCTTTGTTCTTTTATAGAGAAGACTGACTCAAGGTTTAATTCCTTTGGTAAAACCCTCCAAGCACCCTCTTTATCTTTGGGAGGGTTAGAGAATTTCTTATTAAATCCTGGTAGGAACTTATTGTGGAGATAATTGTTAGCCTTCTCTATAGAGGATATTTTATAGAGTTTTAATTCCTTAAGGAGCCTATCCTGGAAGGTTCCAAATAATCTCTCTATTCTACCCTTAGCCTGAGGGCTACCTGCAATAATAAGCCTTACACCAAGCTCATTTAACGCCCTTTGAATCTCTGTAGGGCCATAGTCATACCTGAGATTTACCCTGTAAGAGTAGTGCCTTTGAGTTATGAAATGACTTGCCCTGAAATAGGTTCAGGGCTTGCTCCATCAGTGTATAGGGCAGCCGGTATCCCCTTTTTCTCTATAAGTCTCTTTATAACCCTCATATTGTTCTCTGTGGAGTCACTATCCACAAATAGAGCATAGGGAACCTCTCCTGTAGCATCATCTATAGTGGCTATAAGCCAGATAGTGTTTTCCACCAACCACTTGTGCTCAGAAGAATCCATCTGAACTAAAAGTCCACTCTTAGGCATCCTTGCTCTCCTTGTACGGTGTCCTGGTGGAGATTTGCTCTTTGCCCTGAGACCTGAGACAAGTAGAAGCCTTCTTATAGTCTCTCTGGATACCTGAATCCCATGCTCTTCCTCTAGGAATTCCCCAAAATGTGAGACATTAAAGCCATTGTACGTATTAAGGTAGAGATTAAGGATGGTTTCTTTTGTTTCCTTTCCTATAGTGGTCTTGGGGGGTTTCCCTCTATTACCATGTACAATCCCCCTAAGATCGGCTTCTCTAACCTTGTTCTTAAGCCTTATTATCTGTCTTTTGGATAAGCCGAGTAATGATGCTGCCTGGTTGTTAGAGATTTTTCTATCCAAAGAGTTCTTTATTACTTGATATCTTGTAATCTCTTTCTGGCTCAAGGTTATCACCTCCATAGGGATTTCTACCTCCTGATGGGTAATTTCTACTCAAAAAAGAAATTATCCCGAAACCCGGGGGGGTGACATTTTCATTTTGCAACAACATTAATGCTAAGTTAGACTTGACTCATTGAAGTATAGCCTAAATATGACAATTTAGAGATAATGCACAATGATTACAGCTAGTTATAATGTATTACTAATAATACTATAACGTTTGTTAAAGTATTTAATGACTTTTCTTAGATATTGATTGTAACTACCTGTTTATTATGTTTTATATACGCAGAATAGAACTAAGTTAATTATAGCTTAATCAAATCTACTATTACGAAAAGTATCTAATTTATAGAGTAATTAAATTTTCAAGCTTTTTATATGTTATTCGTATTATGCGCTAAGAATTTGTAACCTGGGAATGTATTTACTCTAAAAGTTCAACAACGGCTTATAAACAGAAATCTATCATACTGAATCTGATAGTATGATTACCGTATCATGTTATGATCCTATCATCATATCATCTGATTGTAGTATTTATTATAATTTAACCTCAATATATACACTTCTACTCGAATAGACATTAAGGCTTACATATATTAATTATTGATAATTCTCGTCCGATGGCAATATACGAATTAAATTGATATTGAGCCGGTCGCTTAATCATCTGCTTCTAAAAAATACTTGAAACATTTAAATTGGGCAATCCCCATATTTACTGTTTTGAATATGTGATAACACATTACATTAGATAGACGTAGGTGAGTCCTAAGTAAAACGTAACTTATGCATAGGTAAAGTTGGCAAAGTGCTCTTATTTAAAGAAGCGAACTTATATTGAAAGTTTATCTATCATAGTCACGTAACTATAGAAGCTTAAGGTAATTAGAAGTTAAGGTATAGACCATTACGATAAGAGTTGGCTTAATACCTAATCTTATCATTAATAAAAATATTTGAACAATTGTTTTGAAACCAGCATAATAAATAATGGAATAAGAAAGTATTACAGAGTTATAATAATATTATGTATGAAATATATATTACATCTGCCTGGTATTGTAGGATTATTAATGTACTATTGCAAAATACATCGCTATAATACAGTATTGACAGTATATTACCCTTTATTAGTAATGTAATATCTAAGGTGTATCAATTAGTTTCTCTATATTATGTACATAATGTAATATAATTGACAAACTAGCACTGAGTACCATGAACTGTAACTTAGACATATTTTTACACATATATGACATAGATACAAGTAGATTTAAACATCTTAGGCAAATAACTGATTATGAGCATATATTGTGTATTTAATTATGATATACTGAGATTTTCTTTAGATTAAATTAATATTTTACTATTAGGGCTGAAAATATATGAATAATATAGTATGATAATATTATCGTACAATAATATGATACTATGAAGGTAATATCTATATGCAACCAAAAAGGCGGTGTGGGGAAATCAACTGTAGCCTATCACTTAGGTTGGGGGCTTTATGAATTCAAGCACAAAGTTCTTCTTATAGATATGGACCCTCAAGGCAACCTTTCCGCTACCTTTGACAGACAAGAGAATTGCAACGCAATGGAGATATTCTCTGATAAGCCAAAGCTTAGCAGTGAAATCATAGTCAGTGGTATTGAAAACAATTCTATTAGTTTGGTCACTAGCAACATTCATCTTTCTAAAGTTGAATTCCAGATCTCATTTAAGAGTTATACAAAACTAAGGAATGCGCTCTCTATGGAAACCAATAAGAAAGATAAGTGGGATTTTGTCATAATAGACTGTCCCCCTTCACTCGGGGTTTTTACTGTTAATGCACTTACTGCTTCGGATTATGTATTGATACCATCGTTACCCTACTACTATAGCTTACTAGGTCTCAGAGATTTAATGGAGATAGTAGAAGGGGTTCAAGAAGAGGGACTAAATCCTAGGCTCGAGATTCTTGGTATTGTTGTTAATCAATTAGACCGCACAATAGTGGCTAGGGAATCCCTAAACGTTATTAAGAACAAATTCTCTAAGCTTCTTTTTAATACCAAATTACCTAGAACTATTAAAGTAGAAGAAGCTATTCAAGCTAAAAAGCCCATATGGTTATATAGGCCTGATAGTTTAGCAGGTACTGCTTTCAAAGAATTTATTGATGAATTTATAAAAAGAGTAAAGAGGAGGGGGAAATGATATCTAAGAAAAAATCCCAGTTGGGGTTAGGTGATATTTTTAGAGATATGGGGAAAAAGATAAGTAAATCCAGTAGCGAGAAAGAGGTTAAGGGTAGAAAGAGCTTTACAATAGACAAAGATGTTATAGACGATTTAGAGACTCTGGCATGGTATATAGAAAAATCATCATCTGAAGTCGTGGAAGAAGCTATCAGAATCTATATAGACAACAATAAAAAATTATTAGAGAAGGCTAAGGGAATAAAGGATGCTAAACAACGAGGTGCGTAGTCGATATTTATACTTTCCAAGGATGGCTACCGTATACACATATCTCGTCTTATCTTTTTAACAGTGATTAGCCAAAATTCTACTTTTCTCATAGCTTGTTGATACCTCTCTTCAATGTCTTTTAACGCAAGATGATATATCTTCAAGCTTTCCTTATGAACTATGATTAGTAATGAGCATAAGCTCAGCCGACGGCAGGCATGGAAGCTTCCTTGTTTTCTTAGGTGATCGTAGGACAAACTGCTCTCTGATCCTACGGTATGCATATCTGAAGTAGTTATAATCCCAGCTTCCCTGCTATATGATCCTCACAATTGCTAGGTCCCAACTAACTCCAAAAGTTCTTTGGCGTTTTGTACTGCAAATCCTTGAAAATCGTTATTAAAATAAACATAGACATCAAAGCCCTTTTTCAACCACGTTTGTATCTTTTGAGCCAGAGTCTTTACCTCTTCATAGGTGTATTTAGAACTAAAGAGGGTTGTGGAGCCATGCATTCGGATATAAATGAAATTGGCGGTAACAGCCTCAGCCTTTGGATACTTAGGCGAATCGGCAATAACCCAGGCTATATTAAATCGCTTTAGGATATTATAAATTGCTTCATCACCCCAACTCTTGTTGCGGAACTCAAAAGCGAATCTTATATTTGTTGAACTTATGAGCTTTAAAAATCCTTTTAACCTTTTAATATTCTCGTCGTCGGCTTTAAAACTCGGAGGGAACTGAAATAGGATCGGTCCTAATTTTTCCTTAAGATGTAAGGTATTTTCTAAAAATCCTTCCCAAGCATCTTTTACGCCTTCGAGCCGCTTTATATGGGTAATAAACCGACTAGCCTTAACTGCGAATATAAAACCCTGAGGCGTTTGATTATACCAATTTTCATAAGTTTTAGGTCTTGGCAAGTGATAAAAAGAGTAGTTTATTTCTGTGGTCTTAAAGTGACTGGAAAAGTATTTAAGCTTACCCTTAGACGGTAAATTTTCTGGGTAGAAGATGCCATCCCAATCGCCGTAGATCCAACCTGAGGTCCCGATATGTAGATTTCCCTTTTTTATCTTCGACATATCAAAAAATTACATCGCTCTAAAGTCATGTATGACTTGTATTCTATAGTATGAACCCGACTTGTGGCGATATTTGAGTTGTAATAAAACTTATCTGACATTAATAAAGAGATAATTTTTATAACTATGTATTATTTGAAAGGGTTTCTAAAGCTGTTTATGAACTTAAATATATTATAATCATCTTTACTACAATCAATATCATAATATACTTTATATTATAGCTAGAACTATCCGATCTTCTTAGATTATTGTACTATAACGGCCTGAAATGAATATTTGTACCTATCTGATAGGCAGCCTATATAACGTGTTTCGAAATATATCACTTAGAACTGAACATCTCCTTGGCTGCGCGTTCCATTTCCTTAGGTTTTACGTCACGAATATGTGTGGCGACCTCCCACATATGGCCAAAAGGGTCTTCTAACTTGCCATATCGGTCGCCCCAGAACATATCTGCCACGGGCACATTACGACTTTTGCGCCAGCCTTAACAGCACGGGCAACAAAGGCATCTACGTTCTTTACATATAGGTAAAATGCGATTGGTGTGCCTTTAAGGCTGGTAGGTCCTAATGCTCCCCATTCTGGGGATTCGTCAACCAGCATAACTACTGAATCACCAACGCGTATCTCGGCATGTAGAAGCCTCTCCCCATCCGGAGTTAGCATTCTAAACATTTCCACTACGCTAAAATCCTTCTTATAGAATTCAATGGCGTTAGCCACCTCTTTGCAAATTAAATGTGGTGTTACTGTGCGCATACCCTTCGGGATAGGCTTTACCTTTGTGGCTTTTTTCTTTGGCATTTTTCTCATCCTTATGTTTGCTTAGATGCTTAGATCATCGCCCTTGATTCTATATCATAATATTAAAATAAGCGCTTTTAAATCTCCCAATTCTTCAGCAGATACTACATTGAGTAACTAAACTTATAGTTTCAACTATTTTATCATCATACTGAAGGCAGCTAGAAGTTCCATAGAAAGTAGACCTTTGGATGACTCAACTCTGGTGGCCTTTTTATTTAATTCCTTCCAGGTATCTAAGTTCAAGCTCACGGAGTCTCTTAATTTTATCCCTCACTTCTGCTGCGCGTTCAAACTCAAGCTTCTTTGCAGCTTCCTTCATCTCCTTTGTAAGGTTTTGAACCACGCCAGAGATCTTTTCAGGAGAAACCTCAAATATATCTACATCACCCTCTTCAACCGTTGGAACTGTAAAATAATCCGCCTCATATATCGTTGATAGTATATCACTCACTCCCTTTTCAATGCTCTTCGGAGTTATTCCTTTTTTCTTATTATATTCCTCTTGAATGTTCCTCCTCCTCGTAGTTTCAGAAATCGCCTTTGCCATTGAAGAGGTAATCCTATCGGCATAGAGGATGACCTTCCCACGGATGTTTCTTGCAGCGCGTCCAAAGATCTGAATCAGTGATGTGTCAGAGCGGAGATACCCCTCTTTATCCGCATCAAGAATAGCAACGAGTGATACCTCTGGGATATCAAGCCCTTCTCGTAGGAGGTTTATTCCAATAAGAACATCAAATTTTCCAAGCCTTAGGTCCCTTACAATCGCAATTCTCTCTAGAGTATCAATATCAGAATGGAGATACCGAACCCTAACACCCAAATCCCTATAATACTCTGTTAGATCCTCAGCCATTCGCTTTGTAAGTGTTGTTATAAGAACTCTATCACCTATACTTACCCTTTTTCTTATCTCTTCAAGGAGATCATCAACTTGATTGTCAGCAGGTCTTACCTCGATCTCAGGGTCCGCAAGCCCTGTTGGACGTATTATCTGTTCAGCTACCTTCTTACCTACCTTTTCAAGTTCATAAGGACCCGGAGTAGCAGAGACGAATATCACCTGATTAACCCTTTCTTCAAACTCAGAGAAATTGAGCGGACGATTATCAAGCGCGGAAGGGAGCCTAAAACCGTGCTCAACAAGGGTGAGTTTTCTGCTTCTATCCCCTTCATACATTCCGCGAAGCTGAGGCACCATTTGATGACTCTCATCAATGATCATTAAGCAGTCCTTAGGAAAGTAATCAAGGAGTGTCCAGGGTGGCTCTCCTGGTTTTCTTCCTGAGAGGTGTCGTGAGTAGTTCTCAATTCCTGGGCAGAAACCCATTGTTGAAAGAAGCTCCAGATCGTAATTGGTCTTCTCTTCGATTCTCTTTCTCTCAAGTAACATTCCGCGGGATTCAAAATACTCTATCCTCTCTTTCAATTCCTCCTTAATATCTTCGATAGTTTGAAGAAGCCTTCCACGAGGCGCAACATAATGTGTCCCCGGAAATATTGCCGCTTTATGAACTGTTCTAAGAGACTTTCCCTTTATGGGATCAATCTCTTTTATTGAATCCACATAATCGCCTATAAACTCTATTCTTAAAGCGATTATTTCTTGATGTGAAGGGAAGACCTCAACTATATTTCCCTTTACTCGAAAGCTGCTTCGATAAAGATCAAGATTGGTCCTTTCATATTGAACCTCTGCAAGCTTCTTAAGAAGCTCATCCCTGTCTAGCCTCATTCCTTCTTCAACGATAGTAAGTAGTCCATAGTAATCCTGAGGGGCTCCTATACCGTATATGCACGAAACGCTTGCTACTATAATTACATCCCTTCTTTCAAATAGAGAAGAGGTGGCAGCGTGGCGGAGTCTATCTATATGTTCATTGATTTGTGCGTCTTTCTCGATATATGTATCTGTTGCGGGAATATACGCCTCTGGTTGGTAGTAATCGTAATAGCTTACAAAATAATGGACTGTGTTATCAGGAAAAAGCTCCCTGAGCTCTCCATAGAGTTGAGCAGCCAGTGTTTTATTATGAGAGATGACCAGGGTTGGGCGTCCTACATTTGCAATTACATGAGCAATAGTAAATGTCTTTCCGCTTCCAGTAACCCCAAGGAGCACCTGGTGCTTTAGATCTCGAAGCACCCCTTCAGTAAGCTTCTTTATAGCCTTAGGCTGATCGCCTGTTGGAGAGAAATTGCTATTGAGTTTAAATACACTATGCACACTTAATAATTCAGTTTAGCATGATTCTAGGTCTACTTCATTGTTGACGCTATAAATCGAAGTGCTATGATTATAGCAGGTGAAGGTTAAAGAGGTTATTAAAATGCTTGAGCAGGATGGGTGGAATCTAGTGAGAACAAAGGGTAGTCACCGACAGTTCAAGCATCCGAAAAAGCCAGGGACTGTAACCGTTGCCGGTCAGCCTAATCTAGATGTGCCACCCGGCACACTTAATAGCATTTTAAAACAGGCTGGACTAAAGAAATAAACTAGGAAATATAATGCAATACGTTGTCATTATAGAAAGTGGTCAAAATAGTTACGGTGCCTACGTGCCCGATTTACCCGGTTGTGTCGCTATAGCAACAACAAAAGAGGAAGTACTAGAATTGATTCGAGAAGCTATCGAATTGCACCTTGAATCTATGCGTGAGGAAGGGATTTCAATTCCTGAACCCAGTTCAACCATTGAGTATGTTCAAGTCTAGTGTTGGCATATTAATAACACTTTTCCCGTAAAGTTAAAGGATAGAATCATCTCTATTGTTTATTTTCAACAATATCCAACCATAAAACTACTTCTATTATAATTTGATTCTAATGGCACATAAGGCAATTACAGAACTCAAATTCAAACCACTGACTAGAAAAAATTGGGACGATTTTGAGACACTATTTGGCGAAAAAGGGGCCAGTGGTGGCTGCTGGTGCATGTGGTGGAGACTCAAACGCTCTGAGTTCGAGAAGAGTAAGGGTAAAAAAAACAAGGGAGCGATGAGGAACATCGTAAATTCAGGAGAGATTCCAGGCCTTCTCGCTTATTCAGATGGTAAACCGGTTGGATGGTGTTCAGTTGCACCCCGTGAAAGATTTCCCTCTTTAGAACAATCTGGGGTACTCAAACGCATTGATGATACCCCTGCATGGTCAGTCGTCTGCTTTTTTATTGATAAGTGTTATAGAAATAAAGGGGTTAGTGTTAAACTGCTCTCGGCTTGTATTGAATATGTAAAAGAAAAGGGAGGGAAAGTTCTAGAGGGTTATCCAATTGAACCAAAGAAAGGACGAATACCCGAAGTTTTTGCCTGGACCGGTCTTGCAAACACTTTCAAAACCACAGGCTTCGTAGAGTGTGTGCGCCGCTCTGAAACCCGCCCTATTATGAGGTATTACATCTATTGAGAGAAGGTTTAAAACAAGACGATTGGAGAGAAATCGCTATTGAGCTTAAATACACTATGCACACTATAATTCAGTTTATCATAATCCTAGTAACGCTTCATTGAGAGGCTTCTGGTCAAGCGCATCCTACGGAAATACAAGTATCCGCCCGATCTGGAGCAAAAGGCGATTGACCTTGTGCTGAAGCAGGCGGAGGTTTTGTCAGAGACATGGACGTAGTATAAAATAACTATGAAGAGAAACATATGAATTCAAATAAACCACAAACATGGAAAAGCTATGAAGACGCTGTACGAGCCATTATTTCCCAGCATCGTGAATTTTTCGGACTCGAGTTTATTGAACCAACCTCAGGAAAAGTAGAAGGGAAATCAGGCTATAGTTGGAACATAGAGATAATTGGTTACACTTCTGGAAACCGCAAGATGGTTCTAGTGGAGGTCCGGCGTAAAACAACGAGAAACATCATTCCTGAAGAAGCAGGCGCTCTAGCCTACCGAATTGAAGATACAGGAGCTGAGAAGGGCTATTTTGTTTCCCCGCTTGAAACAAGGTTATCAAGCGGCGCCAATAAAATCGCTAGCTTTGAAGAGATCGGTCACATTCAAGTATCAGTTGATTCAACACCGGATAACTACCTACTGAAATGCCTAAACCAAGCCTTCATCAAAAAAACAGAGAAGTTCGTACTAAAAGAAGAGGTTACAATCATAGCTAGAGATAAAGATGGAAATTTAATCCGCAAAGTAACTTCTTAACTTCAATTAGACACAACCCTCCCATTGAACAATGGAAAAAATAAAGACATCCGCCAGCAAAAGACATAAAAAAAGATGTTTGGATGTCCCATTGGATTTATAAACGGAAATATGTTCATGGGGCTTCACAACGATAGGATTGTTCTAAGACTCGATGAGGAAGAACGAGAAAACTTTGTTAGACAATACAACGCTAAAATTTTTAAGCCGATGCCTGGGAGAAAAATGCGTGAGTATATCGTGGTCCCAGAAAAATTATTGACGAATGTTACTACTCTTAAAGCCTGGTGCGAAAAGTCATACGAATACGCTTCAAAACTAAAGCCTAAGGAAAAGAAACCAGAAAAGAAGGCAATAAAAAGAAAAATCAATATCAACAATCTTGATTTACTGTGTGCTTTTGAAACCTAGGCTGAAATTTATAATCTAAGATTTAAATGCAATTTTTGACCGTAGTTTAAGT
>Ga0209109_10001504_pt1 | contig 12870 bp, 24 predicted proteins | sample Rifsed10ft2_FD_184004 | JGI IMG/M metagenome (GOLD analysis project Ga0209109, IMG submission 184004) | Soil microbial communities from Rifle, Colorado, USA - sediment 10ft 2 (version 2) | ecosystem: Environmental > Terrestrial > Deep subsurface > Rock core/Sediment | place: Rifle, Colorado... | reverse complement strand
GAAAGCGCGGGGATGCTTTTGGGACAATTGTTGGAAATGGATATACAGGTGGAAGCAGAAGATGAGGAAGGAATAAGAAAAGAACTACTTGAATTGATAAAGTGGATTGAAGACTTAGGAGACTTTGAAACGGGGAAGAAGTCTCCAAGAAAGTACTGGAACATGAAGAAGAGGGCTAAGCAGGTGGAGGGAGTGAGGACAGACAACACGGAGATGGAGATATGGAGAGTGATGTAATTCAGATTTTTAAAGTCCATCAAACGCCTGTAGATGTATTGGGTTGGGATATTAAGAAAGATACCGTAGAAATAAATTGTTATCTTATAAACAAGGCGATAAACGAAAATAATCGAAAAATCAAAAAGCTATCGATAAAACCAGATGAGTTTGGTCATTACTATGCGTTTGTTGATCCCGCTAACTATTACATACTGGATAAGCTAAAGAAGCTAAAGGAAAAAACATTGAAGAGAAAGAAGCCGAAGAAGGCGATACAAACGACCGGAAAGACGGAAATTCCCAGAAATTACGAGGGAGTGAGGATAAGTCTGTATGTTGACACCTCCATAGACAGCGAGTTGTCTTCTCAAAAAAGAGGTTTAGCTCTTCGGCAGATCAAAAGAGAGATTGCTGAAAGGGTGAATGGAGACATGTATCAGGACGATGGCGGGTGGATTCCGTTTAAGATTGGGAAGGAGCCGTATCAGACGGGCCCCGTGCGCGTTGGAATGAAAATGAAGGTGGAGAAGAGATGAGTGGGAACCTAACGTCATTGGGCTCGTTTCTATCGAAGAACAAGTACATAGGAATACCGATTTTTATCCTTATAGTCCCGATTAGATTTGTTATTGGCTATGTGTGGTGTACTTCAGAGATCTGGGAAGATATAAAAATGGAGTATGAGGAACTGTTTGCCCCGTATAAGGCAGTATAAAAAGATATGTGATCGATGTGGAAGACCGAGAGTAAAGTGGAAACTCCAAGAAGGCAGAAAACCACGATTGGTGTGCGTGGAGTGTATTCGAGAGAAAGATCGGGAGAGAGATCAAAAACCGTATAGAAGACACAAAAAGTCAATCAAGGCGTCTGGATTGCTTCCCGAGAACATTGACACCTTGTACGACATACAGGCGCACGCCTGCGCCATTTGTAAGAGAAAGACGGTGCTTGTACTGGATCATTGCCACTCTTGCTTGAAACCTAGAGCGTTGTTGTGTGGTTATTGTAATAGAGGGCTAGGGTTTTTCTATGACAACCCGAATCTGCTGATGACTGCGAGTGCTTATTTGCGTGGTTATTGCGGCCCCGTGTGCGTGCGTGAAGCGACCTCTACGGCGTGACTCCCCCCTCCCCATTCGCTTAGGGATATGGGCACATACCCCCCTATGCACATATTCCCATATCTCTATATCTCTATCACCTGCACTGATGCGTCGTTCACATATCACCATATGTCTATATGCAAATGTCTGCGCGTATGGCGTAGATACTACGTTACCTCTGTTACCTCTGTTACCTCTGTTACCTTGTAACTGTGTCACCCCAGCTCAGGCCATGCCGTATCGTCATATACCTAATTGCGCATGGGGATAACAGGTGTATGAGCGTATGGCTATATGCGCATGATCAGGGGTATACCCGTATGTGCATATGCAGCTAGGGTAACAGGGAGGGCGCTGTTTCACCGTATGTATCCGGCGAGCCTATTCAACCTAGCCTATCTGTGCAGGTAGACGTTTTCCACAGGTGGCGTACGGTTTCATGCGATTGAATCCGGTGAGTTGGATTTGTAAGTTTGGCGCGGGGGTGGCGCTGGCATGGGCGTTGCATGTGTCAAGGTTGACCGTGCCACCTCTCCGGTGGCGCGATAGGTGAGGTGGTAGACATGGGTCAATGGGAAAGTAGCTACATGCGCATGCAAACCATGTTTTACTCTACAATCGTTTTTCTTGCGATTCTCATTCAGCTAGTCATTGAAAGCAAATGAACCGTGCCAACTCCCGCCGCCTAGCACTCGCCTATTCCCGCAAGGCTATTCATTCTGTGAGAATAGGCGATAGCTTGGATGCTTTTAAATTCGCCCGTTTGGCTGCAAGGTGCGCTCGTAACAAGCGCTTGGCATCAATCGTGCTACGTTATCAGATAGGCGATAGGGACCCCAAAGGTTAGCGTCGAACCTACCGCCGAGTGAATCGGAGCCTAGCAATAACGCGAGACTCCTAAAAATTAGGAGATTCAAACAATGCAATCCGTCAACGAGCAAGAAACGCCGTTCACAATCGAGGGTCTGGAGTACGGTTCTCCGGGCACCTCTCAGAAGGCTCGCGAACCGCTCGATGCGCATAACACGCGAATCGTGGACGCCTTCGCCAGCGATTCCGCGCAGTATGGGCGGGGCACCTGGTATGACAAGGGGATCGGAAACAGGGTGTATTTCGTTTCCGCCACCATGCCCGCGCAAGGTCCCGCCGCCGAGCAGCGTTTCGCCGAGCGGTATCAGATGAACGTGTCGGTCCGCAAGGCCCGCCATCTGTCCGAGAACGGCAAGGTCCGTACGGTCATGACGCACAAGGCGAAGACTCCCACGCGCCGTCACAACAGCGCGTAAAACCTGTTCTTAGTACTTGCGCAAGAAACTAAAAAGTCTTGCGCAGGATAGTAAGAACAGAGAGGTAAACAAAAATGAAATCGTCACAAACGAAGAGAATGCAAGCAATAGAACGCCAGTCCGAAAGAGATTGTCTCGCGCCGGCAGGACAAAACCACAAATTAAACGCGAGACTCGGATCGGGAATCGGAGCCAAAAGAGAACGGACAAAACTTCAAGCCGAAGTGCTCGCCGACCTGCGAACAATATTCGGCACGGGAGAGGAAAAATAAAAAATGTGGAATCCCACCGTTTACGACCTACTCGCCTATAAACGGCGAAACGGTCGCGCCAACGCTGCAACGATTCGGTTGCTTCATTTCTACGAGTTTGGCAGGTAACTTTCTGTTTCTAGTTTCTGTGCAGAATTGAAACGGCTAGACTAGCGAATCGTCAGAAGTTCCCGTCCAATTCTGCACAGTCTAGTAGAAACAAAAAGCGGGAGGATAACTCGGAATGAAAACCGTGTTTGAGATTCGCCACAGTCGCAAATATCCCAATCTCTTTATTGTTCGGATATTAGTGGGATATCTCTCGGACAAGGTTTTCATTGAACGTCGCATTGATGGACATATCGCTCTAGTAAGGTATCTCCGCAGCCTTGCAGATAAAATCGAAACCTGGAACAGATAAAAAAAATGGACTCATTCGAGTTTCCAGACTTCGAAATAAAGCTAGTTCCCGAGCCCGTTAAACTATCGGGTGATCCCCGCTGGTTTGAATCTCTTGAACATTCCGGTTACATGTCGCCAAAGGATAAGGTGATTTTGTTTCTTTGGCACCGTGTAAAGTTTGGTCAATCAATTGTAATAACAAGAGAATCAAAGCGCGTTCTCATTGAAGACGCCGTTCTGGAAATCAACATCATTCAGAACGTGACAATCTTTAAGAAAGTCGGAGATAATGGCTATCTCCGGGTAAGATAAAAAGAGTTGATTACTCTTACTTGTCGCTAGAAAACATTGGTGTTGATATCGCCTCAGGGAAACGAGTTCCCGTTCTAGTTCTCTCTAGCGGAGATCGTAAAAATCGCTAATGAGCGAAATCCGTGTTGAAGACAAGCTAGAGATTTTAAAAGATGCACTGGATCACATCTCCATGCTTTATTTGCGAGTTGTTTGTTCTGGAGGGGCGAACAGTATTCACGAATTCGAAAAAGCTTTATCCGCAGCAGTGCGGATTGCAAATACCGCTCTCGAGGAAACAGAATAATGAGCGAATCGACCTGGCTTAGCTGCAAAATCTGTGGCGCACTAACGAGTGCCTCAAGAAAGGCATTTGTTACCTATTTTTTGGTTTGGGTTGAACCGGCTTGCGATGATTGTCATCAATGGTTTCGAGAATTCTGGAGAACTTGGAGAGTGGAGGAAGAATAATAAGAGTTATTTAGCAGGTACAGAGATCATAAAAGGAACGGTAAACTCTACGGAGAGACGCTAATCCTCTATGGGACATAATCGTTCGCCATTATCGTGGAAAGAGAGGGCGTAAATTCTCTCGTCTCTGTGCCTACTAAATGACTTTTGATCTTAACAAAGGAGAAACAGAATGCTAGACCCGGACGAAGACAGAGACGTAAGAGAGGCGGTTTTGTTCTCTGCTATCATTGGCGGTCTTCTGGCGAGAGACTACATTCACGAGGAGTATCACAGACGAGACAAAAGTCTTTCGTCACTTTCGTTTGGAGCTTGGTTGGGGAAAAGGGCAGAGCAAATCTACAACGAAATGACGAGTTCGTAAGAGCAAAAGAGGCAAGGGGCGACACGCCCGTTAATAAAAAAAAGTTGCCCTGAAGTAAAAGGGACAAAACATTAAAAATAATGTGTGCGCCCCTTGCCTCTCTATTCCAAGCCAATGAAAAATCCAATAATTCGCCACCCCATTGCCGACAGGCAATATCAGACCATTAACGCTCTCTTTAGAGGCGAAACGGTAGAATTAGAGGGCGTGAAATTTGCGATGGATGGAGATGGAGAGGTATTCGAAGGCGATATCTATATCGCCGAAAGAAACACTGGACCGAAACTCTTAACGGCCAAAGAAGTGGATTATCGTGGTTGGATTGTGCCGGTGGAAAAGGCTTATCCTTACGATATCATAGAGTGCGTTAAGGTTAAGTTAGTAGAGTAAGAGGAGATACCCATGATATTTAACGCCCAAACGACAACCGGTGAAAAATACACACCGGCCATGACCATACAAAATCAACAAGAGGCCGATAACTATTTCGAAGAACTCGTGCTCCATAATATGTCATTTGGTAATAGCAGGGAAAAGGCCGAAAGCGTGGAACGTGAGAATCTGGGCTATTGGGCTGGTTACTACGACCCCGAAACAAGAAAAAGGGTTGAAAGTCTTTTTAAGTGCGAGCATCCAATCTTTGGATCCATAGAAAAGCACGGAACTCCTTCTCCAGCAACTGCGTTCTACGCAGGAATGGGATACGCAAGGGGCGAAGGACAAGCATTTTAACAAGCTATCAGTTTAAATGAACACCTACTTCACCGCTGACACCCATTTTGGTCACAACAATATCATCGAGCATTCTTATCGCCCATTCAAATCTATTGAGGAAATGGACGAAGCAATAATTAACAGGATTAACCTAGTAGCCAAACCAGAGGACGAGCTTTATCACTTAGGAGACTTCGCTTGGAGTGAATCTTGGAAGACTTATAGATCTAGAATCCACTGCAAACGAATTCACCTAATTGCTGGGAATCACGATTCATCGAAGGAATGCAACAAGGCTTCTAAGCAAGGATTGTTTGAGTCCGTTTCAAAATACATAGATCTAAAGAAAGACGGATTCAAACTAATTCTTTGTCATTATCCTATCGAGTCTTGGAGGCCCGGTTATGTTCATCTTCACGGACATACTCACGGGAATAGCAAAACAATGCCGGGAAGACTAGACGTAGGAGTTGACGCACAAATGTTTAGTCCGGTGTCTTTTGGATTGATTCGAGAGGCATTGCAACCTCAGGAGTTTGAGGAGAGACACTAATGAAACAAGAGCAATTCAAGGAGTTGGCAGACTCAATTAGAGATGCCAACATTAAGGATTGTCTTGCTGACGAGTGTACTTGTGTGACATTCGAAGGACACAGCGCCAATCTTCGTCTGGCAAATGAATTGTCTTCTAGCAAACTTTCGAGGGAAATAATCGAACGAGTGAGGCTGGAGAAGAAGCTTGAGACGATTACCAAAGCCCTTCTCGAAGAAATAACCGCATTTCGCTCCGAGCGATTAAAATTAGAGAACGAAATTATTCTTCTAAAGAACAACAACAAGAAACTAAGAGAATTGTGGAAGCCAGACAATGCTCTTGGATATCTCTATCAAGTAACACTTGCTGCGAGACTGTTGAAGAATGGAAATATTATTTCGTTCAATAGTGGAAACCTAGCCGATTATCTTTTTCGGTTTGTGGAAAACGCTCGTCGCGTTCTTGACGAAACAAGAGAAAAATGAAGATAAATTTTGATCGAGTTCGGAATCTAAAACTCTCTGATTTTGTTGAGGTTCCTCCCGGAGATGACCTAAGATCCGGATATACTTTAGTCGGCAAGGTTCGTCCATGGGACGAATCTGATGATGAGTATGTTGTTTACATTGATGGAGATTTACTTCTAGTAAGCATGGAACCAAACGACAATACTTCCAGTATCATGGTTAGTTTTTGTCCAATGTGCTTGTACTACACAAAAGAAACTACTGATCATGTATGTAAGACGGAGTAAGGGGATTGCCATGAAAATCAAGCTTCTAATCCCTAAGTCAGCATTGGACGACATTCTCATTGCGTTCTCGATTTCTATTTTGTTTATGGTAATTGGAGCGACCCTTGTACTCTGAAAAACAAATCCTTCTGTCTGCTGTCCTAATGTTTCTTATGGTCACTTTGTGGAGCCAATCTCTTACCATGGAATTGGGATCGTCATACAACCTTTTTAGCGGATTCGTAGTTGGATTTGTATGGTATACATATATATTCCATATCGCTAGGCATCGCTAAGACAATGTCTTTTCCTAAAAAGAATCTTGTGGAGATAGTGCTATATTTAGGAGGAGTGATCATCTTCGCTTGGTACTTATGGTTTTGGATTGGAGTATACATTGCCCTCTACTAGACAATGCTCCGAATCTCTTGACTGTTCTTATTGGAAATGCAAGCTTGATTACATCAAGTCTCTATTCCAATTCGATTTTAAGTCAATGTTTTATCCATATAAATACTATCTTCTCGACAAGATCAGATGGAAGTATCGAACGAAATACCGATTGGAATTGCCCTCTAGAGAATAAGTTAATAAGCTAGGGGGAAACCTCTGATGCAATGCAAGCAATCCTGGCAAGCTAGGACAGAGTTAGCCCCCTAACTTATTGGCTTAATGATATAATGCAGTTAAAAATCAAGCGTGGTACGAATGATTCTGGTTACCACTGATAGGATGACTAACAGTCATAGGCCGTCAAAAGCCAATCCAGGATCAAAATCTTGACCATGCTTGTTTGATTAGAGTTTCGTGGTACGAAAAGGCTGGTTATCTACTATATACGCTACCCAACCTTAAAAACTTGACCACGAATTGGAATTTGCGAGATCCTAATGTTCAATAGATTGCTCTCCCTTGCCTCTAGAAAGCTCCCTAACGCCCACGTAGTGGCTATGGCAAGGGTGAGGCACTCTATCTACATAGGCACCAATTCCTTCAAGACTTCTCCCTCCTATTTTAGGAGAATGCCTAATGGCGTGGAGATGTACACAGAACACGCCGAAATGAATCTCCTGAAGAAGTTGAGAGGAACCGACCTAAGCAAGGTAGTTATCTATGTGTTTAGATTTATGGCCAATGACGAGCTTGGAATGAGTCGTCCTTGCCAGGCTTGTCAGACCATGCTGAAGAACGCTGGAGTTAAACCCCGTAATGTTTTCTTTACGGATAAACTAGGTAACTGGCAAGTTCTCAACGCTTGGGAGTAAAATGAAAATCTGGAGAGAAGCTTGGCCATTTGTGATGTCCGCATCAATTGCGATGACTGTGGTATTTGTGGCGCGTTTTGTGGGTCCGTTTTTTACGGTCTTGGGTTTGGCATGCATTGTTATAACAGTTGTCTTGGGCGCCGCAATCAAGGATATTCACTGGAACTACGTCAGAACCAAAAAATGGGGAAGACCGTAAATGTGTGTAAAATTCGAAGGCGACTGGAAGAAAACAAACAAGGATCTCCTGGTTTACAAGATCGTTAGGAGGTCTAAAGACGGCAAGCAGTATCTGTCTCGGTATCTTTCTAAACATAGAGCATCCCAACTTTGGGAAGGGACCAAGGGAAAATCAATAAGATACAGAGTGGGAGTAAGAATATCCTGCATCATCGATTCCTCTAATTTCGGATATTACTGCTATCGAGATCCTATCTGCGACCCTCCATACAACCTTCATACCATTCCGCCATTGACGGCTTTGATATGTAGAATTCCCAAGGGCAGCATGATTAGATACGGAACGTACTGTGGTAGCGTCAATCCTACCATCAACACCAACTGTCTAATTCCTATAGAGGAGTATCCCCATGTCCAAGACAAATAGGGCAAAGCAGGCACGCAACAAAGAGAACAAGGAAAAGAGGGCTCTTTGGGAGAAGGGAGAGCTTAAGGACTTTCCTAAAGAGACGTGTAACGGGAAGCGTAATAGAAAGAAGTAGCCAATGGACTCTCAGGGTTGCAACGATTTCTACTTGGCTTACGGTGTCGGAGCGTTGCTAACCTATTACATGATTAGCGCTCTCTGTTCGAGAGTTGATTCGTTTAAGTCCATGGTAGTAGCGGTACTGGCCTCTCTTTTTTGGCCGATTACATTCACATGGGGAATGTACTTCACGTTTAAGGGCAAAGAGGAGTATTAGGTAAACATGAAGCTTGATTATACCGTTGTTCATATTGATACCGGCGTGCCCTTCGAGAGAAGCGGAGAGTTTGTTGACAAAACTCATTTGCTTCATCTACTAAACGAATGGAATAGGCAATATGCCACAAAATGGCATTATTTTTCCAATGAAATTGGTATGAGTAATTACATGGTATATCCATATGCCGACCCTTTATAAGACTTGGTCTTACTACGTAGTTGGTCCGTGTTACGAAAGGGCATGGAGATTTCTCTACAAGCGTAGATACTATCTAATGTGTACCGACACCAGAACAATAAGTGCCCACAGATTCGCCTGGATTGCCGAACGGAAGGGAAGACTACTCTCAAGGTCTTTTGGAAAAGAGTTTTTGGGAGTGTTCTTTCCAGGTGCATCCGGACTGGAGAAATCGAAATAAGGTCGGGATCGTTAAGAGGAAATACAAATGAGAGTTTGGCTTGATGATATCCGTCCAATGCCAGAAGAGTTTGACGTACATGCGAAAAACGCAGGAGAAGCAATAAAACATCTTTTAACCAAAAAAGTAACATTTATTTCACTAGATCACGATCTAGCGGAAGAACATTATAGCGGGCCAGGATATTCGGGATATTCGATAATCCCAACCGGATACACGGTTGCTTGTTTCATCGAGGAACAAGTAGAGCTTGGCAAAATACCAATGCCCGAGTGGACGTGTCACTCTCAAAATCCCGTTGGCAAGCAAAACATAGAGATGGCAATGAGAAGCGCCGAAAGACTGGAGAAATCGAAATGATTATCAGGCGACCGAAAATTGTCAAGGAATCGTATCTTTGGTTCTTGGACGATGTGAGAGACTCGGGACTAATCAACATGTTTGGTGCTGCCCGACATCTAAGAGAGATGTTTGATGAGCTAACAAAGGAACAGTCGAGAAAGGTGTTATTGTATTGGATGGAATCCTTCGGAAAGGAGGATCGATAAATGAACAACTTTGTTGTGAAGAGTTGGACAGATCGCTCCACTGGAGTATCGTACTTTTATGTGGAGAGTTTATACGACGGCTTCGTTTTCGGGGAGAGTCGTAGTCAAGAGAGCGCTCAGCGCTTGGCTACCAAATTCGACAGGCTGAGCAATCTATAACCTAATCCGAAACTAAAGCGGAGGAAATATGAGACAGTCGTCTCGCAAGCCTAAACAATAGACAAACCCAAATGGCAGGAAAGATACCCAACACAGGGAAAATATATAAAGATACTTGAATTGAACGAGTCTTTTGCATTGCACGAGACTCGCGTGGTATTTCTATTCATTAACTGCTCCGCCTAAAGTTGATTAGGCCAGTAGACAAGGGAGTTAGTCAATAATAGAATCTGAAGAATGTGTTTTGTACTTAGGGGCTTGACTTTCGGTCGATTATGTCTATGACGCCTGAAACAAGCCCCATTGTAGAGAACACATGGATCTTTCTAAATTTTATTGTCTGAAATGTAACCAGGTTCGGGGGGCAAACGTTCACAATTCCTGCGAACGGTGTAAATTTCAATTCCTTGGAGAACCTTGCATTTATCCGGACCATCACCACAAATTTGTTCCCAAACCTATACCAATGAAACAAAAAGTTCTGTCTCCCGATGAGCTGTGTGCTAAGTGCAAATCGCCTTTCGATAGCATTGCACATAACGCAGCACTTTTAGAATGCACGATGAAGGGTTGCAATCATCACGAATTTGTGTATCCCATACACACGGAACAAGAGGCTCCGATTTCTAATGATATGTTTACGTTGTGCGATAAATGTCAATTGCCCCTTGACGACATAGAACATAGCTCAGCATGCTCGATTAAGGGCTGTAATCACCATGAATTTGTTTGGCCCAAATGTATTAAATGCGGTCTTCGCCTAGAATCAAAGATTCACAGCCCGGCCGAAAAGTGTAGTCCTGGGGCAAGGTGTCAAAATCCAGATCATCACCACGAATTTGTTCCTCCCGTGCAAGTAGCGACTGAAAACAAGACCACTCCCCCCTCATTATTGGGGTTCCCCTCAATAGCATCGTCAAATCAAAAACAGGACGTGAGTAATTTGGAGAAAAAAGCGAAGACGCAAAAGGCGAAGGGAGTTCTAGGGCTTCCCAAGATTTTGGAGGCCGGAGGTTTCATTGATAAATGGGGCAACGATCTTTCTCTGAAAATCAATCCATCTGCTCTCGTCCAGATGGAAGAGGATATCGAACAAGCCCTATTGGAAATCAATGAATCAAAGGTTTTTGTTCGTCCGTGTCCGAAAGTTCCGAGACACGGATTTGTAGAATCTAGAGCATTGGATGCCAATAAGAACAATGTAAAGAGAGTTCTTGAGGAGGCGTTGTTAGTCGATCCTCAATCAGAATTGCTGGTATGCAGACCAATCAATGCTAAATGGTCTGCTGTTTGGACTCCTTATCTAATATCCTTTGGATCGGGAAACGATGGAGCTACGTCAGGCAGTCCATTCCTTTCTCTCGTTCTGAGTGGGAAGAATCCGTTTAAGGGGATTCAAAGCGCATACGGAATCAAAGAGGAAGAAACTCCCTACGTTGAAATTGTTTCAGATACGTCTAATAACCACCATGCCGTTCAATTCAGAAGTGGTCCATCAGTAAACAGTTTAGGAGAGGGTGACTTTATTCCCAAGTCTCTTAAAATCAAGAGAGTAGTAGAAGCCACTGGGGATTTATTGGAATTCGAAAAGATCGTAATCGAATCCGAAAAAGAAAGCGGAGTGGTGTTTTATCGCAAGGGAGATTCTCTTATTTCTCATTACGCTGCTCACTGCGTGATGAGAGGCATTCCCTACATTACTTCTAGAATACCAAAGATAGGAGAATTTCTCAAAAAGAGTTCAAATACACAAGGCGATTACGATCTATTTCTCCTTCGAAAGGGACTTCTGGATGGTATGTCTGGAGTCCTTTCGAAGGACTCTTCTAAGTATCTGACAAAAATGGCCGTTGTCGCAACTCACCATTCCCAGATTTGGAGATCGGGTGAGTCTGTTTACACACTCGGATTGATGTCTGGCATTCTTGTTAGGATGTCGAGCGTGATATGTTTGCATGAGATGAAGTATGTAAAGCCAACCAGCCCTTCACACAAAAAGTGGAAGGGAATTCCCCAAAGCAAAGGACGTAACGGAACTTATCAGGGATATCTGAATAAACCAAAGATCTCAAGACAAGCCTTGTCTGGATCATTTAATGGATTTTTGTATGGAAATTGGGAAGGAGCCGTTGGCGGAAGAAAATGGGCAGAGTGCGCAGCACATGTAATTGATTTGGATGAACTTCACCTAAAGTTTATCAAAAATCCTTCTCAAGAACTGGCCCAAAAGATCGGCTTGAAAATGCATTCGATTGTCAATGTCAGTCACAATAACGGTCGAATGTTAACAAAGTTCGTTAGCGGACAAGACTTGGATAAAATCGCCGGAGGAAGCGCTCCTCAAATAATCAAATCGATATCTGATTATGTTAGTCTTCTGGACAACAAGGGAAATTGGTCGTCGTTTCTAGAAGATTTTTCTCTGCCCAAGAAGGCGTTATCCCCTAAGGGACGTAAGTTCTGGAAAGACGGAGAGTGGGTAAAAACAACAAGGGATGCGGATCGTTCTGAGGTAAAAGTCGAAGCGCAAATTCGATTATTGGACCCCTCCAATAATTCATATAGAATTCAGATCAGAGCGTCGAAGTCATATAAAACAAAAGAGGATTCAATTCCACCCTCTCTTGAGGAATGTATTGAAGAGAATAATTCTCCATTCCGAACAGAGAAAAATGTCTTTGTTGAAGAGTATTCTATTCACAATCAAGAGATATTGAAGAGAGCGAGTAAGTTTTCCATGTATGGGTCTGATGCCCTATACATGCCAATGAAGGTTAAGCAGGATAAAAAGAATTTAGAACTGTGTCGCATTAGTCTTGGAGATGATTTCAATGCTCCAGAGTTTCTGTTTAATAGAGAATTACAAACCCTCGAAAGGGGATAAATGTCAAAATATACATACAAAAGTGGATATGACGCCTGGTGTAAGCACGAGGATAACAAATTTCTTACTCCCTTTTCTAAGAAATCTATTGGAGTGGGTGGGTCTCGAGGGTCAAGCTGCACCAACGATTGCGACCTAATTGTTGATTGTGGAAGGCTGGTTCCTCCTCAAAAGGGGTTGTTCGCTTCCAACAAAAGGTATAGAATACTGGAGAAATACATAGAGACTCCAGACATAATCAAAATCGCATGGACCGATTACTCAATTCCTCCGGTGTTACCGGGTTTTTGGGTAGACCTAT
>Ga0209109_10001502_pt1 | contig 12885 bp, 13 predicted proteins | sample Rifsed10ft2_FD_184004 | JGI IMG/M metagenome (GOLD analysis project Ga0209109, IMG submission 184004) | Soil microbial communities from Rifle, Colorado, USA - sediment 10ft 2 (version 2) | ecosystem: Environmental > Terrestrial > Deep subsurface > Rock core/Sediment | place: Rifle, Colorado... | reverse complement strand
CCCACCACGGTGTGCAGCTCGTCGATGAACACGATGATCTGCCCCTCGGCCGCGGTGATCTCCTTGAGGACCGCCTTGAGCCGCTCCTCGAACTCGCCGCGGTACTTGGCGCCGGCCACCATGGCGCCGAGATCGAGCGCCACCACCCGCTTCTCGCGCAGCCCGTCGGGGACATCGCCGCGCACGATCCGCTGGGCGAGCCCCTCGGCGATCGCCGTCTTGCCGACCCCGGGCTCACCGATCAGCACCGGGTTGTTCTTCGTCCGCCGGCTGAGCACCTGGATGACGCGACGGATCTCCTCGTCGCGGCCGATCACCGGGTCGAGCAGCCCGCGGCGGGCGGCATCGGTCAGGTCGCGGCCGTACTTCTCGAGTGCCTCGTAGGTCGCCTCGGGGTTCTCGCTGGTCACGCGCTGGTTGCCTCGAATGGTGGTGAGCGCTTCCAGGACCGATGCAGCCTCGACGCCCTGGTCGCGCAGCACGCGCTGCGCGGGGTTCCCGGCCGCATCCTCGATGATGGCCAGCAGCAGGTGTTCTGTCGAGACGTAGTCGTCGTGCATCCGCTCGGCGAGCAGGTGGGCGTCGGAGAGGATCCGCCGCGCGTCGTCACCGAGGGTCAGCTGCGCGCCGCCGCTCACCTTCGGCAGCTTCGCCAGCTCGGCGCGGACCGCATCGGCCAGGGCGGCGGGGTCCTTCCCCATCCGCTCGATGGCGGCCGGGACGACGCCATCCGGCTGGTCCACCAGCGAGAGGAGCAGGTGCAGCGCGGTCAGCTCCGGGTTGCCCTCGCCCTCGGCCAGCTGCTGCGCAGCGGCAATCGCCTCGTTGGCCCGAGTCGTGAAGCGTTCAGTTCTCATCGGGCAAGAACTCCAGGCGTTCCATCATCCAGTCGAGTGCAACCACGTTGGCGTCGTAATCCCCGATGAGTTCTGTTGTCGTGCTCGCCAGGAGATAGGCATCGCCGCTCCCGGCGGCCGGCAAATCCACCACGTAGAGCACCCGGGTGACAGGTGCGTTGTCAGGCTCCTCCGGATCCGTGATCTCCCAACGCACAGCCTGCTGACCGTCAACAGTCAACTGGCGCTCGGAGAACGTCCCTGAGGGAGCACTTGGCTGGTCCCCGCTTTGAAGGAGGATGAAGACGCGAACATACGTTGGGACCTCGTCTGGTAGATCGAAGACTCCGACATCGGAGAAGGCCCGACACGCCGGCACTCCCCCCGAACCCTGGTTGGTCGACCAGTTCCCCGGATACACGACGCGATACCCTGCCGACGGGTCTTCGCAGGTGTTTGTCGTCGCCAGGTCCGGGGGTTCGTCGGGCGACTCCGATTCAGCGGGGCTCTCAAGGACCGATGCCTCAGCGATGAACGAGGAGCGTTCCGACGAGTTGACGGTCAGCGGCCCGCACGCCACCAACGCCCCCACGAGCAGAATCGAGCCCCATCTCCCGGGGCGGCATCGCGCGCGCCGTGACTCACTGAACACGGCCTTCCTCGCGCGGATCCGCCTGAGGGTGCTTGCCGAGCACGTTGGCCAGCTCTTCTCGAGCCGTCTCGTCGAAGGTCGGCAGAATCACCCGGACTCGCACGACGAGGTCGCCACGGCCATCGGCGCCACGCCCGTGCTTCGGCAGGCCGCGGCCGGGGAGATGGATCTCCTGCCCGTTCTGGGTATTGGGGCGGACCCGCAGCTTGACCGTGCCCGTGGGAACGGAGACAGGCACCTCCGCGCCGAGTAGCGCTTCGGCCAGCGTCAGGGGCAGCTCGGTGACGAGGTCGGCGCCACGGCGCTTGAACCGAGGATCCGGCTGGACCTTCACGCTGATGACGAGGTCGCCGGCGGGGCCGTTCGGCTGCTTGATGGCGCCCCGCAGCCGGATCTTCGAGCCGTCGTTCACCCCGGCCGGGATGGCAACTTGGAGCCGACGGCCGTCCACGCTCACCATGCGCTCCGCCCCTCGCGCCACCTCGGCCAGCGTTACCTCGGCGGTGGCGCGCGCCTCGGGAAGCCGGGCAGCCGCGCGCGGTGCCGCGCCTCCGCCGAACTCGAAGACCTGGTCGAAGCCGCCCGGCGTGGAGCGGCCACCGCCGAACGACGAGCCCTCGCCGCCGAAGAAGGCGCGGAAGAAGTCGCTGAAGCCCCCCATGTCCTCGGCGTTGACGCGACGCGTCTCCCAGCGGACGCCGCCCGGCGCGCCGCCGAACCCGCCCCAGTCGGTCGCGCCGCCGGGGAAGCCGGCGTTGTCATACGCCTGCCAGTTGGCTCCCAGCTCATCGTAGCGGCGCCGCCGCTCGTGGTCGGAGAGGACGGCGTTCGCCTCGTTCGCCTCCTTGAAGCGGCGCTCGGCATCGGCGTTGCCGGGATTCCGGTCCGGATGGAGCTCGCGTGCCAGACGGCGGTAGGCCTTCTTGATCTCGGCCTGCGTCGCCGTCTTCGGCACGCCAAGGACCGCGTAGTAGTCCTTGTACTCCATCGGTTACGCCCGGTTTCGCGCGGTCAGACGCCCCCCACCGGGGGCTGCTCGACGGGGATCTCGGGCGTGCCGGGCACCGGCAGCTTGGGGGTCGGCGCCTTGCGTCGCGCGGTGCGAGCCTTGCGCGGGGTGACCCGCTGCTGCCGAGCTGCGCGCTCCGCCTTGATCCGGGACGCCGGTCGCGGCGCGTCGATCAGCGCCTCGGCCAGGACCTCGTCCATGGTCTCGACCGGGACGAGGCGGAGCTGGGTGCGGACCTCCTCCGGGACGTCGATCAGGTCCTTCTCATTCCGCTTCGGGATGAGGACCGTCTTGACGCCGGCGAGGTGGGCGGCCAGCAGCTTGCTCTTCAGCCCGCCGATGGGCAGGACCCGTCCCCGCAGCGTGATCTCGCCGGTCATCGCCAGGTCGCGGCGCACCGGTCGCCCGGTGAGCAGCGAGGCCATGGCGGTGGCCATCGTGACTCCGGCCGAGGGGCCGTCCTTGGGGGTCGCGCCGGCCGGCACGTGGATGTGCAGCGTCTGCTTCTCGAAGACGGCGGGGTCGATCCCCAGCTCCTTCGTCCGCGCCCGGATGTACGACATCCCGGCACGCGCCGACTCCTTCATCACGTCGCCAAGCTGGCCGGTCAGGATGAACTCGTCCTTCCCCTCCATCTTGGTGGCCTCGACCTGGACGATGTCGCCCCCCGCGTCGCTCACCACCAGCCCGGTGGCCATCCCGACCTGGTCCTCGGCATCCAGCTCACCGTAGTCGAAGCGCGCCGGACCCAGGTAGGTCTCCAGGTCCTCCGGCTTGACGACGACCTTGACCGATGCATCGGCGGCCACCCGTCGCGCAACCTTGCGCGCGATGTTGGCGATCTCGCGCTCCATGTTGCGCACCCCGGCCTCGTGGGTGAAGGCCTGGATCAGCCGCACCAGCGCCTCTTCGCTGATCTCCAGCTGCTCCGCGGTCAGGCCGTGGTTCTCGAGCTGCTTGGGCATCAGGAAGCGCTGCGCGATGCGGAGCCGCTCGAGCTGGGTGTAGCCGGGCAGCTGGATGATCTCCATCCGGTCACGCAGCGCCGGCGGAATGGTGTCGACCATGTTGGCGGTGGCGATGAAGAGGACGCGCGACAGGTCGAACGGCACCTCCAGGTAGTTGTCCTGGAAGGTGTTGTTCTGCTCCGGATCGAGCACCTCCAGCAGCGCCGATGACGGATCGCCGCGGAAGTCCATCCCGACCTTGTCGATCTCGTCGAGCATGAAGACCGGGTTCGCTGATCCGCCCGTCTTGATGCTCTGGATGACGCGTCCCGGCAGCGCACCGATGTAGGTGCGCCGATGCCCACGGATCTCCGCCTCGTCGTGGATGCCGCCAAGGCTCATTCGCACGAACTTGCGCCCCATGGCACGGGCGATGCTCTTCCCCAGGCTCGTCTTGCCCACGCCGGGGGGGCCGACGAAGAGCAGGATCGGGCTGCGGATCTTCTCGGCCAGCTTGCGCACCGCCATGTACTCGAGGATCCGCTCCTTGGGCTTCTCGAGGCCGTAGTGGTCCTCGTTGAGGACCTTCTCGGACTCGTCGAGGTCCAGGTTGTCATCGGTCTGGACGCCCCACGGCAGGCTCACCAGCCAGTCCACGTAGGTGCGGATGACGCCCTGCTCGGGGGAGGCGCTGGGGATCCGGTTCAACCGGTCGACCTCCTTGAGCGCCTTCTCCTTGACGTCGTCGGGCATCGCCGACTCCTCGACCTTCTTCTTCAGCTCGCCCGCCTCGGCCACGGCCGGATCGTCCTCGCCCAGCTCCTTCTGGATCGCCTTGAGCTGCTCGCGCAGGATGTACTCGCGCTGGGTCTTGTCCATCTCGGACTTGACCTCGCTCTGGATCCGGCCCTTCAGCTCGAGCACCTCGATCTGCTTGGCCAGGAACTGGCCGACCATGCGCAGCCGCTCCGCCACGTCGATCGTCTCGAGCAGCTCCTGTCGCGCCTCGGTGCTCATGTCGGGGGAGTAGGCCACCATGTCGGCCAGCAGCCCGCCGTCGGAGATGTTGCGGGCGGCGACGGCGACCTCCGGCGGCACCGACGCCCCGGAGCTGACGTACTGCTCGATCTGCCCCTGGACCGATGCCATCAGCGCCTCGATCTCGAGGGTCTTGTCGTGATCCTCCTCGATCAGCTCCACCCGCGCCTCGAGGTGCGGTTCGGTCTGCACCAGGTCGAGCAGCCGGATGCGCCGCTGCCCCTGCACGATCGCCCGGATGGTCCCGTCCTGGAGACGGATGACCTGGGCGATCTTGGCCAGCGTCCCGATCGAGTACAGCTCGTCGACCGAGCTGACCTCCTCGGTCTCGCCGGTGCGCTGGGTGATGAGCGCGACCGGCTGCGAGGTGCGCACGGCGCGGTCGAGCGCCTTGACGCTCCGGTCGCGCCCGACCTGCAGCGGAACGATCATCTCCGGGAAGATCACCGTGTCGCGCAGCGCGACGAGCGGGAGGACCTGGATCTGCTCGACCTCGGCCGGTCCGTCGGTATCGGTGCTGATGGGGGGCTTCTCGTCCATGTCTAGGTTCGTGTCCCTTCCGTCGAGGCGCTCACCGGCTGTGGCTCGTCCTCCTCGACGTAACGCTCGACATCAGCTCCATCGAACAGGTCGTAGACGCGGATCTTGCCCAGCGCCTCGAGCTGCAGGATGACCTTGACGCCCGCCAGGTTGACCCCCTGGCGTCGGGTGAGGAAGCGGATGATACGCACCCGCCGGATATCGGCCTCCGAGTAGAGCCGGAGGTTGTTGCGCCGATGCGGGCAGAGGAGACCCTCCTCCTCGTAGATCCGCAGCGTGCGCGGGTGCACCTGCGCCAGCTCGGCGGCGATGCTGATGAAGTAGCGGGGGCGCAGCGGATCGCGGAGGGAGCTCACGCGTCCCTCCGCGACCTGGTCGCTGCGAATGGGCTCGTCACGCGGTCGGCTTGCCATCGGTCGAGGGCTCGACCTGCTTCGGGGCCGGCTTGACCTGGACCTGGCGAGGCTTGACCTCCTCGGCCTTGGGGACGTGGAGGGTCAGCACGCCATCCTCGAAGGTGGCGCTGGCCGCCTCGCCGCGGACCCGCACCGGCAGCTGGAGCTGGCGGTGGAAGGTGCCGTAGCGCCGCTCGCGGTAGAGGAACTGGTCGCGGTCGACCGTCTCATCGGCCTTGAACTCCCCGCGGATGGAGAGTGTCTGGCCCGTGATCGTGATGTCGACGTCCTCGGCCTTCAGGCCGGGGAGCGACGCGGTGACGACGATCTCGTCGGGCGTCTGATGCACGTCGAGTGCCGGGTTCAGCGCCTCGCCGTTCAGGGTCCGCCAGCTCAGCGGGCTCACGAACGAGTCCTCGAAGAGCCGGTCCATCGCGTCTCGCAGCGTGACCATCTCGCTGAATGGGTTGTAGCGGGTGATGTTCGCCATTGTCGAACCTCCTTCACAGACGGTGAGCTTGGAACGTGGCGATACCCTAATGTCTACCAATGGCGTTGTCAAGAGTCCTGCCGGACTGATGCGTGGGGCGAGATCAATCCGGGCGGCGCAGGAGGTCGCGCAGGCGTGCGAGGCGGCCTCGGGCGCGACGCGCCTCGCTCTGGCCGAGCAGCACGGCGCCGTAGCGGGAGAGCTGGTACGCGGCTGCCAGGCGGGCCAGCGGGCTGCCGGCGAGGCCCTCGCCCCGGACCCGGGCGGCGTGCGCCGCGGGCGTCTCGGTCGGGCGGCGCGGCCAGCGGCCGTCGCGGGCCAGCTCGTCGAGCGCGGCGAGGTATGCGCCCGTCGGATCGGTGGCGCGGGGGCGGTGGGCGCGCGCCGGGGGCCGTGGCGTCGGCATCGGCTCGGCCGGCGGCACGACGATCTCGCGCTCCTCGAACGGGTCGGCCGCCGCGAAGCGGTAGCGCCGTCGCTCCTGCCAGCGCAGGTAGAGGACCAGGGCCAGGAAGAGCAGCTCCACCACCGCCAGCAGCACCACGACCGAGAAGAAGACCACGGTCGGCGCGTCGCTGATCACCTGGCTCGGGTCGATCGTCAGGTTCCGGAGGTTGAAGTCGGGCAGCCTGAAGTTCCTGGGCAGGAGCGGGCTCAACAGCTGCGTGGCCGCCGCGATCAGCACGATCAGCGGCGTCGAGATCAGCAGCAGGGCCAGGAAGATCACCCGCAGGGGGCCGATGAGGGTCGCCAGCAGGGCGCTCGCCGGCACGCCCAGCAGGGCGGCGGCCGGGATGCCGATGGCGGTGATCGCCAGCGCGACCCCCACCACCAGCACCAGCCAGGACCGGTTCATGCGCCAGTCGGCGCCGGTGGTGGCCCGCACCGCCTCCAGGCGCGCGAGACCCATGGCCGTGAAGGCCGCCCCGAAGAAGACGAGCGTGCCCATGAAGGCGGCCGAGCTGAAGGCGACCTCGGCTGCGCCCGACACCATGCCGTGCCCGATCAGCCACGGCACGGCCAGGGCGGGGACCACCCAGCGCAGCAGCTGGCCGGCGAGCAGGTCGTCGTCCTCGATCGAGCGATGCGTCTCACCGCGCCACACCGCGGCGGCCCCGATCCAGCCGGGCAGGTGGGTCCCCAGGGCGGCCAGCGGCCTCCCGTCGATGAGCAGGCCACGCACCTCGGGGTCGAGCAGCCAGCCGAGCAGGCCGCCGAGCAGCATCAGCGCCGGCAGGCCGATCGCCTCGGCCCCGGCGCCCGTCCAGCGCGAGCGGCGGCCCCAGGCCAGGCCGCCCCAGGCCAGCAGCGCGAGCTCGAGCGGCCCGATGCGCGGCGTGTCCCCGCCGATCGCCTGCAGCGCGGCGTAGACGACGGCCAGCCAGCCGCCCTCGGCCAGCACCTGGACCGCGGGCAGCAGGATCCTAGTTGGCCAGGACGAGCGCATCGGCGTGCTCCCAATCCGGGTCGAGGGAGGCGCTCCCGGCCGCCAGTCCGGCCCGACGCACGATCGCGGCGTGGCTCGCCGCGTCGTCGCCCAGGGCCAGGTGCTCGACCCGGTAGCCGCTGCGCGCCAGCCGTTGCATCGCGTGCAGGTAGGTGCGCGGGTCGCGCGCCGATAGGGTCAGGATCACGCTCCCCGGCGGCACGCGCCGGGTCAGCCAGGTGAGGAGCGCGGCGTACGGTCCCGAGCTGATCGGCCCGATCCGCGCCAGCAGCTCGGAGGCGCGCGCCAGCTGGCCGTGGGACGCCTGCGGCGGCAGGAACGCGAGCCGCTGGATGGTGCCGGTGAAGCTGGCCGCCGCGATCCCGCACGACGCACCGTCGGCCAGCAGCTGCCTGGCGAGGGATGCCGCTGCCACGCACAGCCCCTCGAAGGCATCGTCGTCGTAGGTCATCTCCCAGTGCGCCCCTGGCAGCGTCTGCACGTCGAGCGCGATGACGACGTCGCGTCCACGCGCCGGCTCGTAGCGGCGGCTGACGTGCGTCCCCAGGCGCGCCGTCGCGCGCCAGTGGATGCGCCGCAGCGGGTCGCCGGGCTGGAACGGCCGCACGCCACCGTACAGCGCCGGATCGGCGAAGAGCGAGCGCCGCGCCCGACGCTCGCCGATCGGCGCGGCGTCGCGCCCGCGGAGGCGGAGCGGCAGGGTCCGCGGCCCGACCAGCAGCGCCTCGTCGGCCGTCAGCTCGCTCGCCGCCGCGTCGCGGCCGAGGATGTCGCGCACGTGGAGGCGCACCGGCCCGAACTCGTACCGGCCGCGGCGCGACGCCTCGACGTGGAAGTGACGCACGACGCGCTCGAACCAGGCGAGCGCCCAGGCGTTCGAGAGCACCCGGCGGCCGAGCCGCTCGTCGTCGCGCTCCATGGCCGGGCGCTCGGTGATCCGGATCCCATCCGTCACCAGGTCGTCCGCCGAGATCCAGGGCAGCGGCAGCGGCTTGCGATTCCAGATCGTGACGTCGAGCGGCACGACGTCGCCGGCCACCGCCCGCGTGACGCGCAGGTGCCGCTGGTACTCGACCTGGCCCATCCCGTAGCGCGTCCACAGCCGGGTCAGCGATCCGTAGCCGATGGTGGCGGCAGCCACCATGAACAGCCCCGGCGCGGCGGCCACCGCGCCGACGCCGATCATCAGCCCGGCGAGCGCCAGCCAGCCGCCCATGGCCCGACTGCGCCCGGCCTAGCCGCCGTCGCCGGCGAGCGGCACCGGGACGGCCTCCAGGACCGCGTCGATGACCGCCTCCACCGTCGCGCCCCGCAGCTCCCGATCGATGTCGAGCAGGAGCCGATGGTCGAGCACGGCGTGCGCCACCGCCCGCACGTCGTCAGGGAGCACGAAGGCGCGGCCGTCGAGCAGCGCCCAGGCCTGGGCGGCGCGGTAGAGGGCCACGCTGCTGCGGGGCGAGGCGCCGAGCCGCAGGTCCTCGTGCTCGCGCGTGGCGCGCACCAGGGCGACGAGGTAGGCCTCCACGTCGGGGCTGACCAGGATCCTGCGTGCCGCCTCCCGCAGAGCGCGGACGGCGTCGCCGTCGGCGACCTCGCGCACCTCGTCGAGCGGCTCGGCCGACGCCTGGTAGCGCCGGGCGATGCGCTGCTCGGCCTCTGCATCGGGATAGCCGACCCCGATGCGCAGCAGGAACCGGTCGAGCTGCGCCTCGGGCAGGGCGAACGTCCCCTCCAGCTCGATCGGGTTTTGGGTGGCCAGCACCAGGAACGGGTCCGGCAGCGGCCGGGTCTGGCCCTCGGCCGACACCTGGCGCTCCTGCATCGCCTCGAGCAGTGCCGACTGGGTGCGCGGTGTGGCGCGGTTGATCTCGTCCACCAGCAGGACGTTGGCGAAGACCGGTCCCGGCACGAAGCGGAACTCGCCGTGGTCCAGGATGCTGCTGCCGGTGACGTCGGTGGGCAGCAGGTCGGGGGTTCCCTGCACCCGGGCGAAGGTGAGTCCCAGCGCCCTGCTGAAGGCGCGCGCCAGGAGCGTCTTGCCGACGCCGGGGACGTCCTCGACCAGCGCGTGCCCCTCGGCCACCATCGCGGTCGCCATCAGTCGCAGCGGCAGCTCGGCGCCCACCACCGCGGCGCCAACGCTCGACTCCAGGTCCGCCAGGAAGCGCGCGCCGCCCGGGTGCGGAGCCGCACCGGTCACTCGCCGATGAGCAGGCTGCGCAGCTCCGCCTCGCGCTCGGCGGAGGTGACGGCCAGCAGCTTGTCTCCCGCGCGCAGGGTCGTATCGGGCCGGGCGGCGATGGCGCGCTCGTCGCGCACGATGACCGCCACGGTCGAGCCCTCGGGCAGCTCCAGGTCGCGAAGCACCTTCCCGATCACCGGCGAGCTCCCGTCGATCTGGGCCTCGACGATCTGCACCTCGCCGCCTTCGAGGTCGGCCAGATGGAGGAGGTCGTGGATCGGGATCTCGTGCTCGATCACGCCCAGGATGCTGCGGGTCGGGCTGACCGTCTCGTCGATCGCCAGCCGCCGGAAGAGGGCCTCGTTCTTCGGGTTGTTGACCCGGGCGATGGCCCGCGGCACGTTGAACCGCATCTTCGCCACCTGGCATGCGACCAGGTTGTCCTCGTCGTCACCGGTCACGGCCGCCACGACGTCGGCGCGGCCCATTCCCGCCTCGGCCTGGTACCGGCCCTCGCAGCCGTCGTTCGGGACGACGATGCTGCCCAGCTCGTCGGCGATGGTGCGGGCGCGCGCCGGATCCTTCTCGATCATGACCACTTCGTGCCCGGCGGCCAGCAGCTCCTTGGTCAGGTAGTAGCCGACGTTCCCGCCGCCGATGACGACCACGTACACGTCAGGCCCCCTCGGCGATGGCGCCAGCCTCGGACGCCGCCGCGGCCTCGGCGCGCGAGCCCGATGGGGGTACGCCCTGGCGCGGCTCGGCGGTGGGCGGCAACACCGCCCCGCCGCTGGCCTCGGCGCCCTCGACCGCCGCCTTCACCAGCGCGTCCGCCAGGATCACCGTCCGGCAGATCGTCTCGAGGCCCAGGGTCCGATACGCCTCGGCGCGCAGCGGGTCGTTGATCTTGGCGATGACGCGCGGGATGCCGAAGATGTGCTTGCCAAGCTGCGCGGCCAGCGCGTTCCGGTTATCGCCCTCGGTGAGCGCCATCAGCATCTCGGCCAGGTCCGCCCCGGCGCCGCGGAGGACGTCCTCGTCGGTCCCGCTGCCCCGGACCGTGACGCCGGCGAAGGTGCCGGGGAGCCGGTTGAAGGCGCGCTGGTCGACGTCGATCACGGTCACGTGGTCGCCGCGCTGGTCGAGCTCGGCCGCGGTCCGCGCGCCGACGCGCCCGCAGCCGATGATGATCACCCTCATGGCGTGTGCGCCAGCTCCTCCGTCTCGACCCGCAGGCACCACACCGGCGCCGTCGAGTTGCGCATGACGTATGGGACGGTGCGTCCGGCGTCCCACCCGCCGCCGAATCGCTTCTTATAGCGTAGTCCCATCACGATCAGGTCGGCGTGGCGCTCCACGGCCTCGTCGACGATCGCGGCCCCGGCGACGCGAGCCTGGGCGATTCCCGTCTCGGCCTGCACCTCGTGCTCGGTGAGGAAGGCTTCGCCGCGTCCCAGCGTCTCGTCCGCGAAGGCCACCGCGGCGGGGTCCTGCGCGTCGAGCTGGCGCTCGAACGGGATCTCGATGACGTGCAGCAGGAAGGCCTGCGCCGGGGTGCCGGCCAGCAGGATGGCGGTCAGCCGCAGCGCAGGGTCGTCGGCCTCGGTGCCGGCCAGCGGCACAAGGATGCGATCGAAGGTCAGGAGGGAGGGGCGCTTCTCGCGCCGGCCGAAGATCATGCGACCGATATCCTACGCGCCCCGACCCGGGCGACCGCGCTCTCCGATCCTCAGCGACCGAGCGAGAGGCGCTCCACCAGCCACCGCGGCAGCCCGACCTCGCGCATGAGGCGCTGGGTCAGGCCGATGTCGTACGCCACGCGGCGGAACTCGGCGCGGCCGGCCTCAAGGTCGAGGACCATGTACGAGGCGTCGGGATTGCCGTCGCGCGGCTGGCCGACGCTGCCGGGGTTGATCAGCGAGCGTCGGGCATCGAGCGCGATCGGGGCGGTCGTGGTGGCCGGCACCACGGTCATGCGGGCGGCATCGGCCCGGTAGATGACCGGAAGGTGGGTGTGGCCGTAGAGGCAGTGGCGCGTCGCGAAGGCGTCGAGGTTGGCTGCCGCGATGCCGGCGTCGGTGATGTACTCCCAGATCGGCTCGCGCGGCGAGCCGTGCACTGCGGTCAGCTCTCCGTCGCGGCGCACCTGGGGCAGCGCCGCCAGGTAGCTCGACGAGTTCGGGTCGAGGACGGTGGAGGTCCAGCGGATGGCCGCCGCTGCATCGGGATTGAACCAGCCGGCATCGACGGTCCCGATCGCCGCCCCATCGTGGTTGCCCGAGACGGAGCGTGCGCCCAGCTCCTGCAGGCGGCGGATGACCTCGTTCGGCTGCGGGCCATAGCCCACGATGTCGCCCAGCACCCAGACCTCGTCGACCCGCGGCATGTCGGCGCGCACGGCGTCGAGCGCGGCGAGATTGGCGTGGATGTCCGAAAGGACGGCGAGGCGCATGGGGTTTCGAGTATACCGATGGTCAGCCGAGCGGCCGGCGTGCCGGCTCGCCCGGGCGGCGGGGGAACCGTTCGGGTGTCGCGCTCTCCTTGCGCACGGTCACGAAGCAATGCCCGCCCAGCGCCTCGACCCCGGTCGCGACGATCCGTGGCGTCCCGCCTCCGACCTGGCCGGCCGCGGCCCGACCGCGCCGCAGCTCCTCGTCGGCCGACGTGAGCGGGCCCTTCCAGGCGAGCAGCGTGCCGCCCGGCAGCAGGAGCGGCACGGCGAGCTCGACGAGCACCGGCAGCGGGGCGCAGGCGCGAGCGGTGGCCATCCCGTACCGCTCGCGGTGGCTCGCGTCGTGGCCGAGCGCCTCGGCCCTGTCGGCGCGGACCGACACGTTGGGCAGCGCCAGCGCCTCGGCGAAGCCGCGCAGGGCGGCCGCCTTGCGCCCCACCGAGTCGACCAGCGTCCAGCTGACCTCGGGGCGCGCGATGGCCAGCGGGATCGCCGGCAGCCCGCCGCCGGACCCGATGTCGACGACCGCGGCGGGGCCGACCGCGTCGATGATCGGCAGCGCCACCAGCGAGTCGAGCAGGTGCAGCCGGGCGACCTCGCCGGGCTCCGTGACCCGCGTCAGGTTGAGCTGCCGGTTGGCGGCAAGCAAGAGCGCGACGAAGCTACGCGCGGCCTCCGCGAAGCCGGCCGGCTTCTTCTGGAGCTGCCGGTAGAGCTCCTCCGCCTTCGCGCGCGCCTTCTGCCGCGCTTCCGCGCCCGCCTCGGCGCTCACCAGGATATGGGCGGCCTGGCGCCGTTCCTTCAGGTCCCGGGGTAGTGCCCGACCGCGCGCTGACCCGCGCGCTCGTCCGCTTCGCCGCGCTCCTGCGGCGCCAGTCGCTTCCCATCACGCCGCGG
>Ga0209109_10001501_pt1 | contig 12897 bp, 13 predicted proteins | sample Rifsed10ft2_FD_184004 | JGI IMG/M metagenome (GOLD analysis project Ga0209109, IMG submission 184004) | Soil microbial communities from Rifle, Colorado, USA - sediment 10ft 2 (version 2) | ecosystem: Environmental > Terrestrial > Deep subsurface > Rock core/Sediment | place: Rifle, Colorado... | reverse complement strand
CAAAAGCGTTACCAGAGAAGAGAAGAGAAGAGATAGATATCGATCGATCGACGGCTACGCCAATCGAATCGACCGGAAACGACCTTGACTCGTTCCGAGAAACAGCGATCCAAAAGTCGGTCGCCTACCTCATGGCCGCCTTCCGGAAAACCGACGCCGGCAACCGGATCACCTACAACGATCCGGGGGCAGGGACACCGCCCAGCGGAAACAACGTACTGTCGATGACGGTGGACGGCGTGGCGATCGACTTCGCCGACGCGACGACCTACTACACGGTGTCGACGGTCAACTACATCGCGGCGGGCTCGTGCAACTTCAACGACGCCGGCGAGACGATCTGGCCGCTCGAGCAGATCACCTCCGACACGCAGCTCTACGTGCGTGACTCGGTGATCGATTACGTCGATGCCCAGGTGGGCCCGATCAGCCCCGCCATCGAAGGAAGGCTGGTGTTCACGACGCCGTAGTTCGGAGCGTCGTTGCTGCGATGAGCTGATCGCTCTCTGATGACCGGGAAGTCTCTTGACCCACAAGCCACGAGGCGATTCCGCGGTTCGATGAAATTTGCCGCGTGATGGCGGTTCGTGCCTTTCTCCACAACGGTCGTGGACCGTTAACCGGTGGTGTGGGCGAATGATCGATCCGGGTTCTGGTCCTGTTGCCAGGCCCGTTGGAAGACACGGCCGAGTGGCACGGTCACGGTTCCCAGCAGTGCGAGGCCGATCAGCAGCAGATATTCGGCACCGTTCGCGTAGAAGAACGGGAAGGTCCAATTTCTGGAGAGGTAGGGCAGGGCGACGATGGCCCACGGCCAGAAGGGCCGGTCGAAACCCATGGCTGCTCCCAGGAAGAAGGCGACGAGGTATCCGCTTCCTTGCCAACCTTCGAGTTGGCCGGAGCTCGAGAAGTAGATCACCCCGTAGTAGCCGACCAGCCAGGCGGGGATTGCCATGACTGCCACCGCCCAAGTGTGAAACGGGTTGCGGCGTGTCTTGATCCGGGCGGCCACGAATGCCCCGGGGAGCAGCACCAGCGCGAGTTTGACCCCGGATTCAAGCCAATACACCCATGTTCCGTAGTCACGGGCAAGCAGGGCGAATCCGCCGATCAACCCGGGTAGCAGCAACCCGAATGATTGGTGGTAAACGTCGATTGCGAGTGGGGTCACAGCGATCGCCAGGGCGGGTGCGGCGAACAGAAATCGCCGGCCCCGCCGCGCCAATGCGAAACCGAGAACGGTCAACAGCGCCAAGAAGGACCAGGACTGGATCCCACCTGAGAGGTGCTCAACGAGCGTCCAGTTCATGACCCGCCCAGCCTGTCGAGCGTCCGCTTCCCACGCCCGGTAGGTGAACACGGAGGCGGCAAGTTCGAGAGCAAGAGTCGCCAGGATGGACCCTCCCGACACGGCCCAAACCCACCGGGGCAGCCGCGGCGAGCGACGGTCGCGAGGAACTCTCATCCAACAGCTATCGGCCATCCGCGGAAGCACTGGAGGACATGCGACCGGGCTTCCGCACCGGTCCGGTCCCCAGGTCATCGATACGGGTGATCTGTCGCCGGAACGGACGGCCTTATGAGTCTCAACATGCATGCTTGGGTGACGCTCAGGCCACCAACAGACGGAAAGACGGACACGAAACAACGCAGAACGAGATTCACGAGAAACGCCACGTCAAAGCCCATATCTGGACGAACGGCCAAGTCGCGAATCGGGTCTGGAACCCCGTGAACCGCCTCTCAAGCACGGTAACGTCGGTTCGAATCTGGTCGGGGCTACCACGCGAAACGCTTGTTCAGACGCCGTCACATGGATGGCCCGGTGCGATGGCCTGGTGTCCTCTGGGTGGGACGCCGCCCGCTCCTGGTTCTCACGGGCTTCGGTCGACACGGCGCGGCCGGGGCTGAGTTGATAGTATTGTCGTTCATCCGGTACAGCTCATCGGGGTGTACTCACGGCGAAGGAGAATGCCATGACCAGCGATTTCGAACCGCCCACGGCTCCCGAAGGGACACCTAGCGTTCCGGCTGCGCCTGGCTCCAGTTGGGGATTTGGCTCACCGACAGGGATGGTGGCCCTGGGCGGGCTGGTCCTGGTCGGGACCTATCTAGTCTTCGGTCTCATTCTCAACGACTACTGGGTCGGCGGGATCACCGTGCTTCTGGCAATCAGCGCGGTCCTCTTGCTCAGGGTAGACAGGACTTTCATCGAGAAGTTGGCTCCGGTGCCGGTTCTCGCCAAGATCGTCGGATACTTGCTCGCAATCCTCGGACTGCTTGCTTTGATCGAGGATCTGCGGTTCGCTGACGGCACCTTGAACGAATTCCCTGACGTGATCGGAGCGCTGGCGGCCTATGCGGGCTACGTGATTGCATTCCTTGGGGCCCGCTCGATCAAGACTTGACCCGGCCACGCGGCCAAGCGTTCCCCAACACAACCCGCACTTATCGAAGCCTCCTTGTGTCAAGTGGTTGTTTGGTGGGCGCGTTGAACGGGCCGAGGGATGCGATCGGGTACCCCCGCCGAGGAACAAGGCAAGCTGATCGCCCGTCAACGCCTCGCCGGTGTCCGCCACCCGGACAAAGAGATAAACGGACTCCGCAAACTGGGCATCCCGCCTGGTCGGAGCGTCGCCAGCAACGCTTGGAGTCGACAGATCGCCTGGGTTCGCAAACTGTCGGCTCCTCGATCGCTGCCCGAGACATTGCTCTGATTTGACGGCCCGGGGCTTGCCACGGGGCGGACACGTTTTTTTCGCCCATAACCGACGGTGTCGATTCGCGGAGTCGACAGGAAGCCGGACGAAATCTGCTCTGGATTCGATCGACCTGGTGGCGCACCAGCTCTCGATCACCGGGTCCTTCATGGCCAACCGGGCCACCATGCGGGAGATGCTGGCCTTCGCACATGGGCACAGCATTGCCCCCCGGGTCGAGCTGATGCCGATGTCGCAGGTGAATGGGGCAATTCAGCGCCTGAGAGAGAACAAGGCCCGCTATCGGATCGTGCTCCTCAACGACCCGGACGACGCGGGCACAGCCACCGAGAGGCCGGCCTGAGGGACTCGCTGCCCACGCCAAAGGACGAAAGGCGGCCGTCGCAGCTGCCGAAATCGTCCGACCCAAGCCTCTTCTGTGCTCGGGTGACGTGACCGCATGGCTCCTGATCAGCACTGAGTGGGCACGTCCCAATCAACGAGGCGCGTGTTGGCAAGAAGATGGCTCCCGGTGCAAACGCTCCGGGAGCCATCGCTTGGACCACTGATCAGGCCACGCAGTCCGGGTCCGCCTGGAACACCCCGGTGGGGAGCCCTGTCTCAACGTGAGCCTGGTGAATAGCCCCGACCATGATCAGGTCGAACCCCTGTGAGCGGCCGCTTGCCACCAGGTTGATGTGGCAATGCGGGCCGGGTGCGCTGCTCCCTCCGTTTCGGTCGAGGGCGCTGGCAACCCCGGTCGGCTGGGTCTCGGCCATCGCCGGTATGGAGAGGACCAAGACCAGGACCACTGACAAGGTAAGAACAAAGACACGTCGCATTGCGTACTCCTTCCACTGGTCTCCATCGGTCAATACGTACCTAACCGGTGCTCGGTTCACAATGCTGACCCGCGTCGCCTCCACGAGCAAGACGAAGCGTCTCTGTGTGATCAGGGAGTGCCCACCGTGGCCGTCAGGTGACTCCGACCTCGCTACGGACCCAAGCGGCACAGCCCGGCCGGCAACACGGGCCTGCATCCCTGCACCCAAGAGACAACCCCTTGCCCTCATCCCAACATCGATTCGACTACCGGGAGTGATTAGCGAACTGTCGAGCAGTCGCACCTGGACTACCCACCCTTCGGACCGGGGCGCATCGGCCGGATTGGGTGGTTGTGGTACCCAATAGGCCAGGGTGCACCGTGTTGGTACATAGCGGGCGGCGGCAGCCTGCGGATCGCCAGCCGCCTTGATCCATCATGGTTGCCTGGGGTTTTCGAGCGCCTCGGAATCGATCCTCAGATGGGTATCCGAGGCAAGGTGAGAGCGAAGATGCTCTCGCCGGCCTCACGCCGGTAGGTCAGATTCCCGTCCATGAGCCGGGCGAGTTGACGGGAGATGGTGAGCCCAAGACCCACCGATGCGGTCAAGCCGGGAGCGTCGTGAGCTCGCCGGTATGGCTCGAAGATGTGCTCCCGGTCCTGTGGAGACACGCCGGTCCCGTTGTCGGCGACCATCACCTGTGCAGTCGAATCATCGCTGCTGACGGAGACGCGGATTCGATCCCCTCCATACCGCAGAGCATTGGAGACGAGGTTGCGAAGGATCTGGCGTACCCGAGCGGGGTCGCCGGAGGTGTGGGCGGAGGACCCGGTGAACACGATGTTCCCAACAGTCTCATGCCCAAAGCCTTCCAGCACTTGTGCCGTTTGCGCCCGGAGGTCCACCCGAACGTTTGCAACCGTCAGGGTCCCGGCTTCGGCCTTGGCAGCTACCAGCAGGTCGTCGACGATGTTGGTGAGGTCGATCCCCTCGTCGGCAATCATCCGAATCATTTCGGCTCGTTCGGCAGGTGGAAGATTGGACCCCTCTTCCTTGAGCACCTGAGCGAAACCAACGACCGCCGTCAGCGGAGTGCGGAGTTCGTGAGCGATCGTAGCAACGAATTCGTCCTTGAACCGCAGAGTCTCTCTCAGCTGCCTTTCTGCCTCTTGCCGTCGCTCCCGTGTTCGTAATGCGTCGATTCCGTAGCTGAGGTCGTCGGCGAAGCGTTGGAGAATTCCGATCTCGGGCTCATCAAAGGCTGCCACCTCGTCGGCGTACACGGCGAGTACTCCCACGACCTTGTCGCTGTGGACGAAGGGCACGCAGATCACCGACGCGTAGCCGTGGAGGAGTGCCTGCTCCCGCCATAACCCGAATTCGGGATCTGTGGCTATGCTCTGCGCGGCTACCGGAGTTCGCGTCCGGACCGCCTTACCAGCGGGTCCCGAGCCTCGGGCAGTATCGGCCCAAGAAGGGCGCAAGCCTTCGACGTACTCTTCATCGGGTCCCCACTGCGCAATCGGTTTGATCGACTTCTCCTCGTCGTCCATGGCAATGCCAACCCAGGCCATCTTGTACCCGCCGGCTTCAACGACGATACGGCACACATCCTGCAGCAGCGTGTCCTCATCCTCGGCCCGCACCAACGCATCGTTGCATTCCGTGACCGCCTGGAGCATCCGGTTGGCTCGCAGAAGCTCCTTTCCGACCCTTTTGCGGCGCAAGGCGTTGGTGAAGAAATCTTGAAGAACCATGAAGGTGGAGATTTCGTCCGCCGGCCACCGCATTGCCTGTGAATGTATGGCTTCAAGACCGATGAGGCCGATCACCTGCCCGCCCGCGATCATCGGCAGGTTGACGACCGATCGGATTCCATGCCGGCGGAACTGGTCCTGCTCGATACGGGCCTCGGGCGGGAGATCATCGACGGAGGGGATATGCACCACGCGTCCCTGTTCGATTTGTCCGATTATCCATGGGAAGGCCTCGAGTGGGATGTCCTGGAGGAATTCCATCCGGGATTCGGTTCCCGGGGAGCACCACTCATACGTATTGCCCAAGGTCGTCCCATCTTCCGACTTCTCGAAGATGTAGCTTCTGTCGGCCTGGGCGAACATGCACAAGTCGGCCAATGACTGCTGGACCCGCTCGTCGATTTCTTGCAGGGAAGGAGCGTTGAGATGTCCCAATATGCTCACCACCACTGCGTCGAGGGCCAGCCTCCGCTCCAGGTTCGCCTGAATGTTGACCCGGTCGCTGACCTCGCGGATCACCATCACGACGTAGGTTGTCCCGCCTTCGTCGAACCGACCGACCGTGCTGTCGATCGGGATCTCGCTCCCGTTGGCAGTCAGCCCGTAGACCTCCAACTCGGGGGCTGTCTCCGCGCTGCCTTTCAGAAGTGCCTGCCGGTGGGCGGCGTACTCTGCTCGGAACCGCTCCACCAGAAGCTGCTCCATCGACATCCCGCGCAGGTCGGAAGGCCGGTATGAGAACAAACGGCCGGCGCAGGCGTTCGCCCCGACGATGATGCCCTCGGTGTCGGTGGCGACCACAGCATCGGGTATCGACTCGAACAACCGGTCGAAGACCCGGTTCGGTTTGTTAGGCACAGAAAGCTCGTAGCGCGACTCGGTTGGCACGATCAGACATCATCGGCCTCCCGAGCCCCCAACTTGACCTCTGGTCCTGAGGTGCTCACGGGCGCGATCAGCCAGGATGCGTGAGGCGCCGGGCAATAACGGATACTCCCGGCATGAGCCCCTCCGGCATGCTCGTGGCCGACTAGGCCCCGGTGTCGAGGACCGTGTGCCCCGACGGGCTCTGGTCGTCGTCGAGCGGCTCGAGGGTCACCCAGAGACGCGGGAAGTCGGCCCGGGTCACTCCGGCCCGCAGCTCGATCTCACCGCCGGCGGTAAACGTCCCGGCCGAGATGTGGAGCGGGCCTTGACTGAGCCACAATTCGTACACATAGCCCGCCGGCGCCCGGTCCAAGCCTTCGACTGCGATGAGCACGCGCGTCCCGGAGTCGGTGTTCCAACCCGATACCGTCGACGTGGCCAGCGGGGCGAGGCTGGTTCCGGGCATGGTCACCTCCCAGTCGGGTGACGGAGTGCGGAAAACCCCGTAGAGGCCGACGGCCACCACCACGACGGCCGCGGCCACCAGCGGTCGCACCCATCGCTCGACCCATGTGAGTCCGGCGCTCCTTCTGTCCTCGTTACCGGCGATCAAGGCAATTACTTGTTTATCCAACTCTGGGGGCGGCTCCTCCCAGATCGCCGGGTCCTTCAGGGCCCTCCGGCCGGCCTCCAGATCCTCTCGATGGAAGCGGCAGGCTCCGCAGGCGGCCAGGTGGGGGCCGGTGGTGTCATCGTCCCCGCCCACCAGGTACTGAGTGCGAAACTCGTCGCAATTCATGCCGTTGCCTCCCTGAGATGCGACAGCAGTTCCGCCAACCTGCGGTGGGCGCGGTACGAGCGGGACTTCACAGTGCCGATGGGGAGGCCGAGACGCTCAGCGGTCTCCTCGTGCGTGAGCCCCAGGAAATGGGTAGCGCGCAGGATCTCCCGTTCGTCCGCCGGGACTCGATCGAGGGCCGATCGGACCTCCCAGGCCTCCCAGGCAGCTTCGAACGAGTCGGGGAGCACCGCTACCTCGGGCTCCTCGCGATCCGAATCGTGACGCCGCTCCCGCCGGTAGAGATCAATTGCCACCCGCCGGGCGATCGCGTACAACCAGGGTGCGGGATCACGCTCGGGATCGAACTTGGCGGCGGCCCTCCATGCCTGCAGAAAGGTCTGTTGTACGGCTTCCTCGGCCAGACTACGGTCACCGAGCGCACGGTACGCCACGGTGAAAACCGGCCGGCCGTAGCGGTCGTACAAGTCGCGGACCGCGCCGGGATCTCCGTCACTGAACCGCCGCATCACCCGGGGGCTGACTCGCTCGCTCAGACTGCCTCCTCCCTGGCTCACACTATGCCCGATCTCAATAACCGTCCACCCCGCCCGCCGCTTCGGGCAACCCGATCGCTTCTCCCTCCGGGGTGACGACGTACCAGACGTCGTTTATGCCCTGACCATTGGTGTCGCCGGGAGCAGTGTCGTTGGCGAAGTAGTAGAGCGGCCATCCGTTATAGCTGACCTGCTCGGATCCGTCGGTACGGGGGACAGTGCTCAGGAGTGTTGCGTCGATCCCGTCTCCTGCTTGGATGTCGTCTACCAAGGGAGGCCAGGTTGCTTCGCATTGGTCGTAGCAGACGCTTTCGCCCTGGTTGTCGGGCGTGAACAGGTAGAGAGTTTTGCCGTCACCGTCGACCAGGATCGAACCGAGCGCCGAGTCGGCCACCATCAACACCCCGCCCGCCGCTTCGGGCTCGGTCGTCGTGGCCGGAGCTTCGGTCGTGGTCGTCGCCGCCTGGCTTGTTGTGGTCGTCTCGTTCGAGGCATCGCTCGTGCTGCAGGCAGCTGCTGCCAACGCCATGATGGTGATCACGATCGCGGACCGTCGCATGCTTGTCTCCTCCGTGTGCTTTCCTACCGGTACGGAGGTGGTCGCCGCTTGGTTCCCGCCGGGGCGAGCGGATGAGGGACGAAATAGAAACCGGAACGTCAACCACCCCCTCCGCTCGGCTCTGGGCCACGCCCCTCTCCGACCAGCAGGCGAGGCAATGACCCTGCAACCCGAAACCTGCCACCCGAAATCTGGACTTACGTCGCCTGGCGACGCTGGAGCCACCGGTACACAACCAGCACGATGATGGCCCCGACGGTCGACCAGACGATACCCATGTCGGAATAGGCGGTGTCTCTCTTGAAGATGAACCCGGCCACGATCGAACCGCCCATCCCGAGGATGGCGGTTTGCCATAGCTTCATCGGCACCTTGCCCGGGAAGAGGAAGCGGGCGAGCGCACCCGCAATCAACCCCACGATTATCCAGCTGACAAGACCCATGAAGCACTCCCTTCGTGCCCCGCACCGCTAGTGCAGATCTCCGGTGACGATAGCCCGAGGTGCCTAGGTTCTGCCGTACACCGGGATCATCGCCCCGGAGATGACCGCTGAGGCGTCGCTCAGGACGAATTCAATCACGGCGGCGATCTGATCGGGCGTCGGCCAGTTGATGTAGTCGGCAAACGGCAGTGCCTTGCGAGTGGCCGGTGTGTCGATCACGGACGGGACGATCACGTTGGCGGTGACGCCGGTGTCCTCCAGCTCTTGCGCCACCGTCGCCCCCAATGCCGCCACGCCTGCCTTGGCTGCATTGAAAGCCGCTTGACCGGCCGGATTCTCAACGGCGGCGCGGCTCCCGATCATCAGGAGGCGTCCCCACCCGGCTCTCTTGAGGTGAGGAATGGCAGCCCGGATCGTCGCAAATGCTGAGCGCAGGTTCACATCGATCATGCGGTCGAATCGGACGTCGTCGGTCTCCTCGACGTCGCGCCCGCCCGCCCAGCCTCCCACCAGGCTGCACACGACGTGGATGGCTCCAAACCGCTCCGCGACCTGCTGCATGAAATGCGTGATTTCCGATGTGTTGGTCGCATCGACCCTGCTCAACATGAGCCGGTCTTCGCCGACACCGACCTCCTTCTCGAAGCGGTGGGCTTCTTCCGGCACCAGATACGTGACCGCGAATCGGTAGTGCTGGCCTGCCAGCCGCTTCACGACGGCCGTACCGAGGCCGCCTGTCCCGCCCGTGAGGACGATCACTCGTGGGTCGCTCATGTTCCGTCTTTCTGCAAGGCTGGTGGTGGCCAGACTACGCTGCCAGTTACAGTTTCGCACGAACGGCAGAGCGGTTCGGAGGTTACGGTGGCTGAGATCAGGTTCGACCAGGTGGGGAAGATCTATCCGGGTGGTACTCGCGCCATCGAGGATGTGAACCTGGAGGTGGGGGACGGCGAGTTTGTCGTGCTGGTCGGCCCGTCGGGGTGCGGGAAGTCGACCTTGCTGCGGATGGTGGCCGGTTTGGAGGAGATCACCGAGGGGGCGATCAAGATTGGTGATCGGGTCGTCAATGACGTGCCGCCCAAGGATCGTGATATCGCCATGGTGTTTCAAAACTATGCGTTGTACCCGCACATGTCGGTGTTCGACAATATGGCGTTTGGGTTGAAGCTGCGGAAGATGGACAAAGAGGAGATCAAACGGCGGGTCGATGAAGCGGCCCGCGTGTTGGAGATCACCGATTATTTGGATCGGAAACCGAAGGCGTTGTCGGGTGGTCAACGGCAGCGGGTGGCGATGGGTCGGGCGATTGTGCGGGAACCGTCCGCCTTCTTGATGGATGAGCCTCTTTCCAACCTGGATGCCAAGTTACGAGTGCAGATGCGTTCGGAGTTGGGGGAGTTGCATACCCGGTTGAAGACGACCACGTTGTATGTGACCCATGATCAGGTGGAAGCGATGACGATGGGGGATCGGGTGGCGGTGATCCGCAAGGGCACCTTGCAACAGGCGGACACGCCCCGCAATCTGTACGACTTCCCGGTCAACATCTTCGTGGGTGGGTTTATCGGGTCACCGTCGATGAACTTCGTGTACGGGCGTGTGGAAGGCGAGGGTGACGCAGTGTACGCGGTGTTCGCCGATTCGAAGCTGCGGGTGGACCGCCGGTTGTTGGACGCCCATCCGCATTTGTCCAACTACACGGGTAAGGAGCTGGTGATCGGTCTTCGCCCGGAGACTTTTGAGATCGATCGGGCTGTGTCGGGCGGGTTCGCCGGGGACCGCACGGTGATGATCGAGGTGGGGCTGGTCGAGCAGCTGGGCTCGGAAGCGTATGTGCATTTCGAGAAGTCGGTGCCGCCGGTGATCACCCCCGATATCCAGGAGTTGTTGGCCGACCAGGGCCAGGACGCCGAAGTGTTGGGCAAGACCACCAAGTTCACCGCCCGGGTGAACCCCGACTTCGCTCCCAAACTGGGTGACAACGCCACGATGGTGGTCGACACCCCCAAACTCCACTTCTTCGACAAAGAAACCGGCGACGCCATCTACTGAGAGGCTTCGCCGCCGGTCACCGAGGACCCCGCAACAGAGCGGGGTTCTTCCCTCATGTTGGTTGCTGAAACCCGCCGCGCCTCTCCATCAATCTCTCATAACGACCCAGACGTCGCCAACATTGGTGCCGGTCGGTCCGCTGACCAGCAGATCCCCGCTGGCCTGAAGGTACGTTCCCGAGTCGTTGTCGGCGAGAAACAGGTCCGCATCCAACCCCAGCCCGACCCCGCGGGAGATGGTCCCTCCGTCCACGATGGCCCCGGCCGCTTCGGTGGGCCCATCGATCCCATCCGTTCCCAGGGTTGCGAACACGGTCGCCGGGTCACCTGCCAGCTGCTGCGCTGCAGCGAGGGCTGCCTCCTGGTTACGGCCTCCTCGACCTTTTCCTGCTACCTTGACGGTGGTTTCGCCGGCGAAAACCGTTACTCCGCGGCCGGCTGCTTCGAGGCACCGGTGAGCTTCATGGCGGGCGTTTCCGGTCATCCTCGTTGTGGCGATCACAGCCGGCAAGCCTGCTCGCCGGGCGGCCACCGCCGCGCCGTCCGCCGCCGTCGCACCATCTCCGACGATGGACACGACTTGCCGGGGATACGGTGTTTTGGGGGTCTCGTCGATCATGGCGTCCTTACCCGCCCGGAGATGGTCGACGATCGCTTCCGGTATGCGGTACCGGAGGTCGTACCGGTCGAGCACCGCCAGCGCGTCCTCATAGGTGGTTGGGTCCGGCACCGATGGTCCCGAGGCGATGACGTCGAGTGGATTACCGACGACATCGGACAGGATCAACGTGAACAGCCAGGCCGGATCGGCTGCTTGGGCCAGCCGGCCGCCCTTGATTGCCGACAGGTGTTTGCGAACGGTGTTCAGCTCGTTGATATCTGATCCACAGGAAAGAAGTGCGTCCACCGTTGCCTGGAGGTCTGTCAGCCGCAGTCCGGCGGCCGGCAACTCGAGGAGCGCTGAGCCACCTCCGGAGATCAGGCAGAGTACGAGGTCACCTTGGCCGGCTCCGTGAAGCAGATCGAGCGCGCCTCGAGCCGCCGCGACGCTGCGTTCATCGGGCGAGGGGTGACCCGTGACCCGCAACTCGAGGCCGTCGGGTAATGGCTCGCCATGATTGGAGATGACGAGACCACTTACCTCGATCTCTTTCAGCTCGTCCACCGCGGCGCGAGCCATGGCCGGCGCCGCCTTGCCAAAGGCGACCAGCCACACCTTCTCGACGTTGGTCGCATCGCGGTGGACTCCCGCAACCCCCATAGTGGCTTCCCAATCTCGCAGAGCCCGGCGGACGGCGCGGTCGGGGTCGACTTCGGCGAGCGCAGCCGCGAAGATCCTGAGCACCGTTGTTCGCCGGGTCGGGTCATTGTGGAGCACCCCCGGATCGAACCGGGCGGTGGTCATGGCTGGATCATCTTGAAGGCCTCAGCCGCATCGAGACCCACCGGGTGTCCCTGTCGGGCCGCCCGGGCACGGAGCCGGTCGGAGAAATCCTCACGCCGATCCGCATTCTCGTGAGCATTACCTATGGTGGTTGCCCCCTGGCTGGAATGGCAGAGCAGCGCGTCCACCTTCCGGTCGAATGTAGCTGAGATGTCTTCCCAGTGATCCGGTTCGTCGGCCGCCCATAGCAGCAGGGCCGCCGGACGATGCTCGGCGAGACCCTCGGCCAGTTGACCGGGATAGAAGAGATGGTCGCGGGCCGCCACGACACCATCGAGTGCAGCCCAACCGGTCACACGATGGTCGGGGTGCAGCATGTAGCGACGCCACGGGTCGTGGGTCAACACCACATTCGGGCGGAGGCGGCGGATCCAGAGGCACAGTTCCTCCCGGAGAGCCAGCGTGTATTCGAGTTCCCCATCGCGATGGTCGAGCATGACCGTTTCCGAGGCGCCGATGACGGCTGCCGCACGATGCTGCTCCTCGCGCCGGGTAAGGATCAGGTCGGCCGCATCAACCGTGTGGTCCCAGGTGCCTTTGGAGCCGTCGGTGACCACCAACATCACCACGTCACACCCGGCGTCCGCCCAGCGGGCGAGCGTACCCCCCGCACCGAACTCGGCGTCGTCCGGGTGCGCTCCAATGGTCATGGCGCGAGCCGGAACGTCCAGAGCCGTAGGTGTTGGGGGTGCTTTGGAGGAATATCTCTGAGTCATGGCCTGGTCAGGCTAGTGGGGTTACCGGGCCGGGCCCTGAGGCGGCGCCGGGTCACCGGATGCCTGTGGCATGAGAGGCTCGAGCCACCGACCGGCCGGCAGCCTCACGGCAGTAGCCAGGTCCTCAGGTCCATCGAGGTCGATCGCCAGACCTGGACGCACGAGCACCCGGTGAGCGAGTTCATCACCGGCGTCGATCTCG
>Ga0209109_10001500_pt1 | contig 12899 bp, 10 predicted proteins | sample Rifsed10ft2_FD_184004 | JGI IMG/M metagenome (GOLD analysis project Ga0209109, IMG submission 184004) | Soil microbial communities from Rifle, Colorado, USA - sediment 10ft 2 (version 2) | ecosystem: Environmental > Terrestrial > Deep subsurface > Rock core/Sediment | place: Rifle, Colorado... | reverse complement strand
CATTCCGGAGCTTCCATCCACGCCTTTTCCAGAACCTCGTGCGCTTCGAAGTACTCTCCGGAGTTCAGCAGCTCGAGCCCATGGGCTCCCAACTCAGAGAGCGGTTGGCCACAGGCTTCCTTCAAGGCGGCCGAATCGATCCGCCGGGCGCGCCGCTGGATGATCTCGGCCAAACTGGCCTGAAGTCTGCCGAGGCTGACCGCCTCCTCGGCGCCGGCGCGGATCGCCCGCTGCAATGTCTCGGCCTCGACATGCGGACCGAAGGCGACAACCGGAATGCGGCGGGTCGCCGAGCCGGTCTTCAGAGTCTGGATCCAGTGCTCCCAGGGGACGGCATCATGGGATGTATCCACCAGTAGCAACGCGGGGCGCCGATCGACCAGGCTGCGAACGAAGGCCGCATCGGGACCTTCCAATGGCTCGGTGAGCGGAATCGCTCTGGGGATGGGCGGACCCTCCGCTCCCAGGTCTGCCGCGCTCTGGACCACCTCCAGCCGGAATCCGAGGGCGCGGGCCGCATCTTCCAACCGGGGAATCAGAAAGTAATCCCCTGTGATCGCCAGGATCAGCGGGTCATCGGTCATACGGGGTGATTCTATGCGATCCGGAGGCCAACGGCCTCCGGATCGCTCTGCTGTTATTGGCGGCGCTAACGCCGCTGTGGCTTGGGTTCGGTCCGAGGGGAGGATCGGGGATTAATCGCCACGGGCGGGAGGGGTAGGTACGATGTGCCAGGTGCCGTCGGCGGAACGAGTCGCTCCGTAACGCCAGCCGCCATCCCCTAAGTGGAATGGCAGCATCTCGGTGCCGGGGCTTTCAATAAACGTGTAAGCTTGTAGGATGAGTCGCTCGCCAGACGGCAAGCTCCGCGACATGATTGCCCCCTCGACCTGCCCGGACCTCTGCCCATCTACGTGGGTTGGCACGACCTCGTAGTTCTCGACGAACGAGTAGCTCAGGATCACCCCAAGCAGACCGACCGCGAGCAGTGCGACGCCCAGGTGGGCGGCCCGAATCCTTAGGGCCAGTGTGCCCACCAGGGTACCGGGCCGCCGTTCGACCCCAACCCGGAGCAACGGGATCAGGTTCAGCCCGGCCGCCAGGAGCAGTCCGGAGAGCACCGTCGCAGGATGGATCAGGACCCGGAAACCCAACAAATCCGGATTGAAAAGGGTCCGCTCGAGGGCCGACCGAAGCGCGGGGGTGCTCCAATCGCTCTGCAGCAATCCGCCGGTCACCAGCACCGCCGCCGGCATACAGGCAACCAGCCCGATTGCGGCTGCCGCCCGTCGGAATTTCGCACTCCAGTTGTCCATCGATTGTTTCTCCTCTTGGCGCCCGCCCGCCGGCCTCAGCCGCTGAGCGGCCAGCGTTGCCGCGCCACCCACGATTTCCAGAGCCAGCCACAACCATGACGCAGCCTTGCCCCGGCGAGCCTCAACTGTCGGCCGGAGTTCCTGCAAGTCGCCGAGGATCGCCTCGGCCAGCTCGGCCCCGACCAGCCTGGCAAGCAACCGCTCAGCGCGCCCGAGCCACTTCGACTCGGTCGGAGACGGTCCTTGTGTTGTTGGGCCCGACCGCCTTCTGCTCATTTCCGCGGGGAATGGATACCCTGCAGCAGAGCCGGCTTACCGGCCCAGATCCTCCGGCTCAGCCGGCGGGTCTGGCGCAGGGCGGCGATGCCCTTGGCAGTCAGCCGGTAGTAGCGCTTGCGGCGGCCGCCGCGGACCGCGGTTGGCGGTCCAAATTCGGCGGACAGCAGGCCCGCCAGCGCCATGCGATCCAATGGGACGTATACCGAACCGACTGAGAGCCGGCGGCCAAAGAGCTCCTCGACCCGTCGCCGGATCGGGACGCCGTACGCCTCTTCCCCCAGCTCCCACACCGCCAGCAGCAAGATCTCCTCGATCCGCGAGAGCACTTCCGGGGGCTTGGGCCGAGACATATCTTCTAGATTATAGAATATATTAGCCGGTTGTCAAGCCTGGGTGAGATCGGGGAGGGCCCGGCCTGGAGCAAGGCCTGAAGAGAATCCCCGGAGATAAATGGGTTCGGCAGCGGTCTGCACTCCGATTAGAGGTTGGCCTACATCGGAGACAACTGTGTCCGCCAGCGGCCGGCTCGCGGCTCTCAGGCGGTCGATCTACATCTTTGGCAGCTCGATCCGCTGCTGCCGCTGGTACTTTCCCTTCTTGTCAGCGTAGGAGATCTGGCACTCCTCATCGGCCTCGAAGAACAGCACCTGGGCGATGCCTTCGTTGGCGTAGATCTTGGCCGGGAGCGGAGTGGTATTTGAGATTTCGAGCGTGACGTAGCCTTCCCACTCGGGCTCGAAGGGCGTCACGTTGACGATGATCCCGCAGCGGGCGTAGGTCGACTTCCCGACGCAGACCGTGAGCACGGACCGCGGGATTCGGAAGTACTCGATGGTGCGGGCCAGGGCGAATGAATTGGGCGGAATGACGCACACCTCGCCCTGGAAATCGACCATCGAGGCCGGATCGAACTGTTTCGGATCGACGATCGCTGAGTGAACGTTGGTGAAGATCTTGAATTCGTCCGCCACCCGGATGTCATAGCCGTAGGAAGAAACGCCGTACGAGATCACGCCCTCTCGGACCTGGGCCTCGGCGAAGGGTTCGATCATCCGCTGGTCGCGAGCCATTCGAATGATCCAGTGGTCTGGCTTCAAGCCCATGCTGAACCTCCTGAGTTCTTGGGAAGCGCCGGGCTCAACCGGTGATTGTGTCAGCCCGGACCGGATTCTGGAGCTTGCCGATGCCTTCGATCTCGACGGTAACTTCGTCGCCGTCCAGCAGCGGGCCGACCCCGGAAGGGGTGCCGGTGAGGATGAGATCGCCGGGCTCCAGAGTCATGATGGAAGAGACGTAAGCCACCAGTTCGTGCACCGGGAAGATCATGTCCCGGGTGGAGCCCATCTGGCGGAGCTGCCCGTTCACACTGCAGGTGATCAACGCGTCGGAGGGGTCGAGTTCGGTTTCGATCCACGGCCCAATCGGGCAGAAGGTATCAAACCCCTTTGCTCGAGTCCACTGGCTGTCGAGCTGCTGCAAGTCCCGGGCGGTCACATCATGCCCGATGGTGTAGCCGAGGATATGGGCAGCCGCTTGCTCCGGAGTGATCCACCGCCCTGCCCGTCCGATCACCACCGCCAACTCGGCCTCATGCTCGACTGCGCTCGACTGGGGGGGAAGGCGGATGGGTTCACCCGGGCCAATCACCGAGCTGGGAGGCTTGAGAAATAGGAGAGGAAGCTCCGGGACTTCGGATCCGTGCTCGGCGGCATGGGCCGCGTAATTCCGTCCGACGCATACGATCTTGCCGGGTTGAAGTGGAGCGACCAACCTCAGGCCCTCCAGGGCAAGATCTGCTGGCTGGCGGCGATACTTTCCGAACGGCGACCCTTCGAGCAGTCCGACCCGATCGTCCGTCAGCCATCCCCAGAGGGGAACGGTGCCCTTTTCGCGTTGGATGCGGACGATTCGCACCGGCTCAGCTCCATGGTTTGCGAGCCCAGGCCATATCATAATCGACCTGCCAGGGGACCACTTCGACATCGGTGAACCCGATCTCACTTAGGAAACCCGGGAACCGCCGCCGGCTGACCGTGCGACCCAGGATCAACGGGGCTTGCCAGCCAATCCGGTTGCTGATCAGGAGCCAGCCGCCCGGACGCAGGACCCGACGGAGTTCGCTGATCGTCGAACGGGGCCGAGGGGTAAACTCGGTCACCTCCAGGCAGACCACCGCGTCAAAGGTCTCGGAGGCGAGGGGAAGCGGGACCGCCCAACCCTGAATCCAGCTGACCTGGTTAGACACAAGGTCCCTCCCCAGCCGCAACATGCGCCGGGAGGGTTCCAGCCCGACCAGCCTCTGCTGCGGAAGGCCGCTGTCTGCGGGCGGGTGTCCGATGGCCGGCGAAGCCGAGCCCTGAGAGCCGATCGCTAGCCTAATCCGGCTATCACCAGTTTTTTTGCGCCGTCGGGCCATGGCGCGGAAGGTGCGCCCGGTCCCGGCGCCGACATCTAGCAGGCAGGCGCCCGGTAGATCTCCCAGCAGCCCGATTAGCGGCTCGCCGAGCACCTTGCTTTCCCAGTCGGGGTCGAAGTGCTTGATCCCGTCATAGCGGCGGGCTGCCAGGTCGTACAGCCACACCACGAAACGCCGGCCGAAATGAGCCCCCTCACAAATCCAGAGCTCCCAGGCCAGCAGCCCGACAATCGAGACCCCGAGCGCAACGGGGAGAGTCATACCAACGGGGTCAGGTTCCGGTGCCTCCGATGCGCCGACTCAACTCCCCGACCTTCCCTTCGATCTTGGCGAAGAGGCCCGGCCGGTCGCGCTTCAGAACGTTCACCAGCGCATGGATCAACGTCTCCACGATGACCTGGCCAACCCCCGGCTCCAGACTCGCGTGTCCGGAAATCACCAGTTCGGCATGGTTGGTGGATGGGGCAGCCGGAGCGGCGGTAATCGCCGCGGTGCGCAGCCCGAGACGGCCGGCCTCAGCGAGCGCCCGGGAAATGACCGGTGTTTCCTGCACGACCTCGATCGCAACTGCCAGGTCGTGCTTGCGGCCGCCGGCCAAGGCGCGGGCCATCTCACTCAGGCCGCCGACCGCAAGCTGAACCGTGTAGCCAGCGCCCTCCAGCCAGCCGGCCAGGCTGCGGGCCGGCCCACTGGCGAGCCCCTCGGCCAGGATAATCACCCGCTCGGCCTCGTCCAGGGCGGTCACCAGACGTTCGGCGGTCTCGATGGGAAAACTCAGGCGGGTCAGTTCCAAATGGCGCGCAATCTCAGCCATGGCGTGGTCGGCCGCCTCGGCTGGGGAGTTCGGCTCGACTTGCCGCCCGCTGAGCACTTCCTCCCGGACCCGATCCCGAATTTCGCGCTGCAGCTCCGGGTAGCCGGCGTAGTCTAGCCGTTGGGCAAAGCGTACGACGGTGGCCGGATCTAAATCGAGGGAGTGGGCAAGCTCGGTGGCAGACAGGAATGCGGCGTGGATATAGGAGTCCAGCAGGAAATCGGCCAGGACTGCAAAACTGGGGGACAAATCCGAGCGGATCGCGCGGATCCGCTCTTCATACGTCGGCATTCTTTCGACCCGGCCTGTCTGTCGGCACGTTTGGCGGGAGCCGCCCGGTGCGTTTCCGGCGGTCGCAGGACTCTAGCATAGGCGCCCCTTAGAGGCAAGAAAAATTGCGAGACGCGCCCAAGGCAGTAGGCCGGGTCGCCCGGCACGGCTTCGCGCTGAGCTCTCCAGCAGGCGTCGATGGCCTGCTTGCGTCTGAAATAGCCGGTCGGCACGGCTCCTCCTGGGCCGGGCTGTATAATCACGAGGCGGGCGGATAGCTCAGCTGGTTAGAGCACTTCTCTTACACAGAAGGGGTCGCAGGTTCGAGTCCTGTTCCGCCCATCTCAGGCGTCCGCGAGGGCGCCAGTCTGTTTTTGGAGGCGGTGTGTCGATTCGGAAGACCCTGATTCTGGCTGGAGCCCTGCTGGCCGGGTGCGGCTCGCCGAGCTCTCCTACCCCTCCGCCGGTTCCCAGCGCCACGGCGGCCCAGACCTCGACGCCCACCCCAACCCGCACGCTGCTCCCAACCTTGCCGGCCACCCCGCTAGCCTCGGGACTGGACCTGCAGGCCAGGGCGCTCCGCCCGGGGTTTGAGGGAGATCTGGCCGCCGTCGTCAGCCCTACCCGGTATTGGATCGAGTTCCGGGTGGAGTTCGATCCCCCCGATGAACGAGCTCTCATCGAAGGCATGGCCCGAATTCGCTTTGTGAATCCAGAGGATGAACCGATCACCGAAGTTGTCGTCATGCTGTGGCCGAACGATGCACAGTATCGGGCCGAGATGAGCGCCGGTCCGGCCTTGATCGGTGGCCAGCTGCAAGCCCCGCACCCCGAATTAGGCGGGCTGGCTCAGCGCTACGACTTGCCTCGGCCGCTCGGATCCGGAGAGTCGGTCGACCTCAGCCTCCCCTTCCGGATTGCGACCTCCGGACCGATCGGTGGGGCCTCTCCCGCCCGATTTGGAATTTCCCAGCAGGTGCTCTTTGCGCCGACCGGCTACCCGCTGGTTCCGCTCCGCCGCAACGGCGAATGGTTAGTCGAACGAGCACCCGCCGGTGGGGACACCACGAATTCGCAGGTGGCCTTCTACCAGGTGGAGCTCACCGCTCCGGATGACCTCGAAGTCGTCGCGACCGGGGTCGAAGTGAGCCGCGAGTCCTTGCCAGACGGCGAACAAACTCTGACGATAGTGAGCGGTCCCGCCCGTGACTTCGCCTTCGCCATCGGCCCGCTGGTCTCCGAATCCCGAGAAGTCGACGAGATCCAGGTACGTGGCTGGGCGCTTGCTCAGCACAGACCCGATCTCACCCGGATGGTCAATGCGGCCGCGGCCCAGGTCGAGCTGCTCACCGGGATGGTCGGCCCGTATCCCTACCTCGAACTCGATCTGGTTGACCTGCCGGGCGCCTACGGGGGCATCGAGTACCCCGGGCTGGTGACGATCGGGACCCTCGGCGGGACCAACCTGATCCACCCCACCGTGCACGAGGTCGGCCATCAGTGGTTCTACGGCCTGATCGGGGACGACCAGCTGCGCGAGCCGTGGCTCGACGAAGGGGCGGCCACCTATACCCAGGTGCTGTACCTCGAAGAGACCGAGGGTTCCGGCAGTGCGACCGGCCTATTGAGCGACTTCCGGGAACAGCTGCGCGGTCATCCGAATCCTGAACTCCCAATCGGCCGGGGTGTTGCCGCGTACGCTACCCAGCGCGAGTACGCGCTCTTCGTCTATCTGAAGGGGGCGCTATTCTTCGACGCGCTGCGGGGCGAGCTGGGGGACGAGGTCTTCTTCCAATTCCTGCAGGACTATTTCCGGACCTTCCGCTATTCAATTGCCAGCTCCGAAGACTTCCAGGCCACCGCCGAGACGACCTGCGGCTGCGATCTGCAGACCCTCTTCGACCTGTGGGTCTACCAGGGCGGGGAACTTCCGGGTTTCTGAGTGAGCCCCAATCCGTCGATTGCTTGACCGCCCCATGGCGCAGGCTTACAATCGCAGAGTTACTCCGCTATCGTCATCGCGAAGTTCGTCACCACCAGGATGATTGAGTTGGAGCAATACATTCGTAGTGGACTATGCAGGAGAGGAGGCGATCGGCGCTGACATTGAACCGTCCGGTCAACTGAACATATCGAATTCTCAACGATTCACGTTGCACTGCTACAAGGAGATAGAAGATGAACAACATGCAGAGAGTGGGTGGATATGCCGCCCTTGTCTCAGGGGTCCAGTTCCTCGCGATCTTGGTGATCGCGTTCGGCATACTGGGTCCTCTGGGCGTCACGCCCGGTGCGCCAGCGGACGTGGTGTTGGCTGCGGCAGCCGAGTCGTCCACTCCGTTCCTGATCCAGAGCTTGGTCGTCGCATTGTTTAGTATCACGGTCGTCCTCAGCGCGCTGGCCGTCCGCGAACGTCTGCAAGCCGGTGCGCCAAACCGGATGCGAATAGCGGTAATCGCCGCGTCGGTTGGGAGTGCCCTGTTCCTTGGGGGCGGGATCACTTCATTCGGCGGCCTTCCAACCATCGTCGCTGCCAACGACCTCGCTACCTTCCGTGTTTTGGATGTGGTGTATCAGGGGCTGTTAACTTCGGCGATCTTTGCGACGGGTTGGACACTTATCCTGTGGGGGTTAGCTGGCCTCAGCACGAAAGGGTTACCGACGGCGCTGAATTACATCATGCTAGTGGGCGGCGTGGTTGCCGTCCTCGCGTTCGCCATACCCATCCTCGGATTGCTGGGAGTGGTGATCAACGTGGTATGGGCCTTCTGGCTCGGACTCGTGCTCCTGAGACAGCCAGCTGCGATGGCCGTGCGAGCCAAACCAGCGATGTAGAGCTTGCCGCGCTGCGTTTGGATCAGACAAGCATTCGAATCTCGAGTCGGGGTCTAACAACGGGTTGAGCCGACGCCAACCAGAGGCGAAGCTATAGCCAAAGGTTCAGGGGGCGCGGCTCAACTCAGGCAGTTCTTCCTCTGCGCCTGCCTCCTCGAATACAAAGATGTCCGATTTCCTCTTCCGCGGTGAACTGAAAGACCTCGATCCAGCGATCCATGAGCTGACTCAGCTCGAGGCCGAGCGCCAATACCGCCGGCTCATCCTGATTCCCTCTGAGAGCACCGCCCCGGCTGCAGTGCGGGAGGCCCTGGCCAGCGCCTTCAATAACATCTACGCCGAGGGCTATCCCCCCGAAAGCACCCGTCGGGAACCGGAGCGTCAGCTGCTGGACTACGAACTCCAGCTCGCTCACTACCGCCGCTATTCCGACCCACGCTATTACAAGGGTGTCGAGTACGCAGATGTCGTGGAGTCATTGGCCCGCCGGCGTTGCGCAGAGCTGTTCGCGGCCAATGGGCTCCAGCCGGACGATCTCTTCGTCAACGTCCAGCCGCTCTCCGGCGCGCCGGCCAACAACGCGGTCTACCACGCGTTGGTCGAGCCGGGCGAGACCATCCTGGGCATGGATTTGATGCAGGGCGGGCACCTGACCCACGGGTCGCGAGTGAATCGCTCTGGGAAACTGTACAAATCGGTCCACTACGGCGTCGACCCGCTGACGGAACGGATCGACTACGACCAAGTGGAAGCTCTGGCCAAACAGTATCGGCCGAAGCTAATCATCGCCGGCTACTCGTCCTACCCGTGGGCGCCGGATTGGGCGCGCTTCAAGCAGATCGCCGAGGCGGTCGGCGCCTTTCTGCTGGCCGACATCGCCCACATCGCCGGGCCGATCGCGGCCGGCGTGTTGCCCTCACCGGTCGGGTTCGCCGACGTGGTGACCTTCACCACCCATAAATCGCTCTGTGGTCCGCGGGGGGCGGTGGCCATCACCCACCACCAACAGCTGGCGGTGAAGCTGGATCGGGCGGTCTTCCCCGGCGAGCAGGGCGGCCCCCACATGAATACGATCGCCGCCCAAGCGGTCGCCTTCAAGCTTGCCGCCACCGCTGAGTTTCGTGAGCTGCAGCAGCAAATCCTGGCCAACTGCAAATTGCTCAGCGAGACCCTCGCCAACGCCGGCCTCAGGATTCCCTTCGGGGGCACCAACACTCATCTGACCAATGTCGATGTCACCACAATCCGCGGACCCGACGGAACCTCACTTTCCGGCGATCAGGCCGCCCGCATCCTGGATCTGGCCGGGATCGTGGTCAATCGGAACACGATTCCGGGCGACACGACCGCCGCCCGGCCCTCGGGAATTCGCTTGGGCACCGTGTGGGTCACCCAACGCGGACTCAGCCTCCAGGGAAGCGAACAGCTCGGGCGGCTAATTGCCCGCTTGCTCCTTGCCTGTACCCCGTACGGCCTTTCCGGGAAAGGGGATCCGCTGGCGCGGGCCAAGGTGGACTATGAGGTGCTGGCAAGTGTTCAGCGCGAGGTGCGGGACCTGGCGACCGGCCTCGGGATCGATTTCGATCCGCCGCAGCATGGCTACCCTCATTTCTCGTACACCGACGACCCAACCCCGCGCGAACCCTTTGTCTCGGTGGCTGTGGAGGGAAACTCCGCTGGAGCGTTCCTGAGGTACGTGACCGAAGCTCGCCCGCAGGAAGATGAGCAGGGTCGCTCGATATCCACCCGTTTGCATTCACCCGGCGGTCCACGGGAGGCGGTGCTTCAACCGATCGAAGGACTGGCCTGGAAACTTGCCTTTGCCTCAGAAGGATCCTCAGCTGTTGTAGGATGGCTCCGGGCGCTTTCGGACGGGTATGTCACGTTTGACGCCGACGACCTGCACCGCAAACCCCCCGGGCCGGTGATCGTCCGAGTCGAGGGTGGCTTGCCCGCGCTGCCAAACGCAGAACCGGGCCCGGACGGCTCGGACAAGCCCTGGTATGTCGGGGCCTCGGCCGACGGCGGTCGGCCGCTCCCAGCCTTTGAGTGGGACGAGCCGGAGCGGCCGGAGCTGCGCCGAACTCCTTTATATGAGGCTCACCGGGCCTTGGGGGCTAAGCTCATTCCGTTCGCCGGTTGGGAGATGCCGGTCTGGTACAGCTCGGTCCGGAAAGAGCACGATGCCACCCGCCAGGGAGCCGGGCTGTTCGACGTGAGCCACATGGGCGTCTACCAGATCGAAGGCCCCCGAGCCGAATCCTTCCTCGACAGTGTTGTCGCCAACGACGTGGCCTCGCTTGCTCTCGGCGAATCGCTGTATTGCCACTTGCTCGACCCGGAGGGCCGGGTGCTCGACGATGCGATGGTGTACCGGCGAGCAGAACAGTCCTACCTGATGGTGGTGAACGCGGCCAACGATGACAAGGTCTGGGCCTGGCTGCAGGCGGTCCGGGATGGACAGGTCCGGGTAGATCTGGAGCGGCCCGGATCGGTCGCTTACGGCCGCGGGTGCAGCCTCCGCAACCTGCGCGATCCGAACGAGGGCGATCAGCGACGGGTGGATCTGGCGCTACAGGGCCCACACAGCCTCAAGATCCTGCTCGGGCTTGGCTGCTCGGAGGCAGACGCCGCCCGCCTGAAGTCGCTGCCCTGGGCCGGCCTCTTGGAGGGCGTGTTCGCTGGAATGGACCTGATCGTGAGCCGGACCGGCTACACCGGTGAGCGGGTCGCCTTCGAGCTGTTCGTCCACCCGGATCAGTGTGCCCGCCTGTGGGATCGGCTGTTGGAGGTCGGAGGCCCGCTTGGTCTGCAGCCCGCCGGATTGGGCGCCCGTGATTCGCTGCGGACCGAAGCCGGCCTGCCACTGTACGGCCAGGAGTTGGCCGGCGAGCGCAATCTCGGGATCGGAGACGCCGGCTTTGCCGCCTACTCCAAGACCTACAAACCCTGGTTCATTGGCCGTTCGAGTTTCCTGGGTCAGGAGGCCATTCGAAAGTCCGAGGTCGCTCGATTCCGCTTTGACGAGAAGGGCGTCCGCATGGCCCATTACGGCGATCCGGTGGTCGACCGCGAAGGCCGGCCGATCGGATTCGTGACTTCCTGCGCGATCGACAGCGACGGCCGGCTAACAGGCCAGGCGCATCTTTCGCGCGCTCACACGGCCGTCGGGACTCCGCTCGGGATCTTTCAAGGCAGAGGCCCTGCGGCGAAGGCCTTCCCCGATCCCGCGCTGGCCGCAACTCCGGCAACGGTCGTTGTGCGCTTCCCTAGATTCTAGGCACTGACCGTTTCAGCCCGAGGCATGAATACAAAAGCCCGGTCGTGAGACCGGGCTTTTGTTGTTCCTATCGATGCGAAGGATGCTTAGATGTTGCTAACGATGTTGGAGAAAACGTTACCAATCGCGGGTCCGAGCAGGGCCAGGATAACGATCACCACCACCGCGACCAACACCAGGATCAAGGCATACTCTACCAAGCCTTGTCCCTTCTCCTTAGGGGCATATAGCATCAAGATTCACCTCCTTTCGTCGATGAAGTGCTCCGCCGATAAGGCTCGGCAGAGGGCGAAACCTACTAACGGTACCAGCTTAGCATGCCTGCCATTGAGCGCCACCTTACGGACACCTTACAAAGGGACTATTTTGCGTGCCGGTGAGGAAAAACAAAGGGGCGGCCCGAGGGCCGCCCCTTTTGAACGCCAATTCGAGCCTACCCGCTACACGACCAGGCTAAGCATGAATGACGCCACGATGACCACGGCCAATACCGTGAATAGAATCCGCTGCGTGCGCAGTCGCCGGTGGTGGCCGGCTGAAACTTGGCGTGCCTTCTTGCGCTTTGCCATTGCGGCATGGATCATACCACAACACCCGGCCGAACAATCCAAAGCTCTTATCCGAAGGCCAACGGGAAGCTCGAGCGAAGTGGTCAGACCAACGGGAGGGCACAGCCGTCGGCGCGAGGGTCACTGCCCCCGCGGAGCACTCCGCTCTCCGGATTCCGCAGGATGATCTGACCGCGCCCAAAAAGCGCCCGGGCCCTGCCGCGCACGGTTTCGACCGAGTGCCCCATTGCCTTCAACTCTGCTTGGGTCTCGTCCGGAATTCCGTCCTCCAACGCCACTGGACTGTCCGGCGTCCCCGTGCTGAGACAGACCCGCGGGCGGTCGAGGGCTTCCTGAGGGTCCAGGTCGTCGTCGATCAACCCGATCGAGACCTGGACCTGGCCCTGTGGCTGCATGAAGCCCCCCATCACCCCGAAGCTAGCCAGGAGCGAGCCGTCCGAGCGGGTCACCATTCCGGGGATGATCGTGTGGTACGGTCGCTTGCGGGGAGCCAAGGCGTTGGGGTGATCCGGATCGAGGCTGAATCCAAGCCCGCGGTTCTGCAGCGTGAACCCCCAGCCCTCGGGGACGATCCCGGTGCCGAAGCCCGTGTAGTTGCTGTTGATGAACGAACACGCATTACCTTCGGAATCCACGACGGTCAAGTAAACGGTGTCCGAGGTCGACGCTAACTGGCCGGCCGGCTGGCCGAGAGTCGCTCGGGATGGATCGATGCGTGCCCGGCGAGCCGCAGCATAGCTTTTCGAGAGCAGCTCTGGTAAAGGTGCGGGCGCGAACTCTGGATCGGCCACATACCACATCACGTCGGCAAACGCCAAGCGTAAGGATTCTAAAATTAGGTGTAATCGGGCCGGACCGAGCGGATCGAGTTCGGCGAGCGGGAACCCCTCCAGCAGGTTGAGCGCCAGCAGTACCGCGAGTCCCTGGCCATTGGGCGGAGCTTGCCAGACGTTGTAGCCGCGGTATGACGCGGAGATGGGGTCAACCCATTCGCCGTGATGTTCGGCCAGGTCACTCTCGCTGAGCACCCCTCCAGCCTGCTGCGCGACCTGGGCGATCGCCCGCCCGATTTCCCCCTGGTAAAACGCGGCAGAGCCCCCATCGGCTACTGCCCGCAAGG
>Ga0209109_10001498_pt1 | contig 12906 bp, 10 predicted proteins | sample Rifsed10ft2_FD_184004 | JGI IMG/M metagenome (GOLD analysis project Ga0209109, IMG submission 184004) | Soil microbial communities from Rifle, Colorado, USA - sediment 10ft 2 (version 2) | ecosystem: Environmental > Terrestrial > Deep subsurface > Rock core/Sediment | place: Rifle, Colorado... | reverse complement strand
ATGCTGTGATCTTGTTTCTCGATCATGCTTCGTCTCCAGGGAGTGAGGGTGTATCGTTACGTATAGGCAATCCATTGCAAAGCAAAGATTGTGCCTCTAGTAGAGGGTGAAGTAGGCTCAGCGATGTACTAAGGCAATATCAGGAGAAGATAGGAATTGATATGGAGTGGACCGACTAAATATGGACAAGGATTAGCACGGGAGGTACTGAGTATAAGTGCATGATAGTACTGTACAAAATAGGAACATTGCGCCGAGCTATTTCTTTGATTCCAGGAAAGAAATCTCCCGTTCCATGACAGGTCATTATGTGAATGGCGACTCACGTTCGTTTTTGAGAACTGTGAAGGACGGTGGGATTCACAAACAGATCTTGTTCGGAAGTGTTCGTTTTTGGAGCGTATTCTACAGAAATGATTCCTGGGAAAGTAGGGCGGGCAACAACGATTCAACTTACCGACGGACGTTTCGCATACAACGTTGTGGACGACGCATCGTAGATGGCAAGGGGGACCACGTCTCCCGGTTGAGAGGGTACCGCACTCTTGTCCCAGATGACAGTGATGTTGCCATCCGATTTTCCCATGCCCTGCGCGGCGGATCGTTTGGCATCCCCTTCGACCAAAACGAGAACTGTCGTCTTAAGATATTCCCGGTTGCGCTCGTAGGAAATGTTTCGTTGGAGATCGAAAAGTCGCGTCACCCGTTCGGTCTTTACCGGGTCGGAAATATTGTCTGAAAACTTGCGTGCGGCAATGGTGTTCTTTCGCTCAGAATATTTAAAGATAAACGCTGAGTGAAACCGCGTCTCTTCGACAAGCCGGTACGTCTCGGCAAACTCCGCATCGCTTTCCCCACAGAAACCACAAATGATATCGGTGCTGAGGACGATGTCCGACCGCAGGGTGCGGATACGGTCGACCAAGGCACGATACTCTTTATTGGTATAGGTGCGATTCATCAAGCCGAGCATGCGGTCGCTGCCGGATTGCAGGGGCAAATGAATTTGCTTGCAGATGTTGGGATGGGACACGACGGCTTCCAATAATGAAAGCGGAAAGTCTTTGGGGTGCGGGGAGGTGAATCGCACGCGTTTGATACCAGGCACATCCGCAACGGCCGTGATCAATCGTGCAAAATCCCAGTCGCCGAATCGGTACGAATTGACGTTTTGTCCCAGGAGCGTGATCTGCTTGAATCCTTGCTCGGCAATCCGGCGAGCTTCCTGGACGATTCCTTCTGGATTGCGGGAACGTTCGCGCCCTCGAGTGTAGGGGACCACACAGAAGCTGCAGAAGTTGTCACAGCCTCGCATGACGGCGATCCAGGCGTTCACCCCGTCGTTTCGGTCCGGTATGACATCGTGATAGGTTTCATATTCTGAAAGGTCGACCGCGAGTCCCTTCTGATCCAGCCCCTCTTCTTGCGAGAGCAGCGCGTTGCGGATCAACATCGGTAACTGGCGATAGGTATCAGGGCCGGCGAGCACATCGACCAGCGGTTGAATGTCCGTCAGCTCTTCTTTCAGGTTTTGTGCCATACAACCCAAGACTCCTACGACCAACGGACGTTGCCGCTTGAGTTTCTTGAGCTCAGATAAGTGTTTATAGACCTTATTGTGGGCATTCTCGCGAATCGCGCAGGTGTTCATCAGAATCACGTCCGCGCGCTCTCGCTCGTCGGTAAAGACAAATCCATCCTGTTTCATCAGCGAGCGAACGAGTTCTGAGTCGTACTCGTTCATCTGACAGCCGAAGGTTTCAAGGTGCACCTGAGTCGGTGTGGATTTGGTCTTCATAGAAGAACCGGCACCCTTCGCATGAGCTGACGCTCCGCTATCAGCTGACCCACCGCCCAACGGTCCGACGTTCCGATAATCCGCACCTCTTTCAGGTGATTGGTGAGGTCGATGTTTGAGGGAACACTTACTTTCAAGAAGTTTGCTGTCATTCCCAACCTGAAGCCGTCCATTTCTCCTGACTCGAAGAGGACGGACACGGTGGATCCGATATACCTCTCTGCAAAGGCCAGGCGTTTAAGGCGGGACAGCTCGGCGAGTATTTTTGCACGTTCTCGAGCGACTGTGATCGGCACCTGGTCTGGCAATTTCGTGGCAGCAGTGCCGGGCCGTTGCGAATAGGTGAAGACATGGAAGTACGAGAAGGGAAGCTCGCGCGCGATGCCCAGAGTATGCTCGAATGCTTCCTCAGTTTCTCCGGGGAACCCGACCATGACATCCGTTCCCAGCCCGAGTTGAGGAATCGCCGCTACGGCTCGGTGGATCAGCTGGATAAACTCTTCCGCATTGTACGGACGATTCATGGCCGACAAGATGGTGTCATCTCCGCTTTGCAGGGGGATATGGAGATAGGGACAGAGTTTCGCCGAGGAAGCCATCCGATCTATGAGGGCGTTCGTGATCGTCGTCGGCTCAATGGACGAAATCCTGATTCGCTCAAGTCCTTCAATCGCTTCCAATTGTGCGATCAACCCGACCAGATCGAGCTCGCCCTGGCAGTATTGCCCGATGTTGACGCCGGTCAGCACAATTTCCCGGTAACCTCCTGCCACAAGGATTTCGGCTTCTCGGATCACGTCATCTCGGAGGCGGCTCCGCTCATGCCCGCGCGCGAACGGGATGAGACAGAAACTGCACATGACGTTACAACCGTCCTGGATCTTGAGCAGCGCTCTGGTGGAGTCTGGTTCGCCATACTCCGGCAGGGTGAAATCCGCCCGGTCGATGGTGCGAGTATGGAGCACTTCCGGGTCCGGCTGCTTCTTGAGAGCTTGGGGGGCTGGAAGAAATGAGGGTAAATCCCATTTGAATTGATTGCCGACGATGAGATCGATTCCGGAAATAGTACGCAGCTCTTGAACGCCGGTCTGGGCGTAACAGCCGGTCACCGCCACAAAGGCATCGGGGGAATGTCTCAACGTCTTGCGGATGACGTATCGGCAGGTCCGTTCTGCATCCTCTGTCACGGAACAGGTGTTCACGATGAGCAAGTCTGTCGGTTCACCGAACTCGACGACGCGATAGCCATCGCGCCGCAAGCGAGCTTCGAGGACGGCTGTCTCTGCTTGGTTCAGTCGGCAGCCGAGTGTATGGAGAGAGGCACGTTTCATGATAATCGTGCCATTATAGGGAGGTCCTTGCGATGGGAGCAAGGACCTCCCGCGAGTTCTTCAGGTTGCGCGCTGTCCCGGGTTGAAGGCCTTGGAAGGCCATGGTAGAATCCAATAACCGGCCCGCCCCATTATCGTGAGTCTGTTGTGACACCTTCGCAGTTGGCGGCTTCCGTCTTCACGATATCTCTTCTTCTCCTTCTTCCTGGGTCTGGAGGGTGGACGAAGGAGGTCCTTCCTATCGAACCTGACCTCGCGACAAGAATTGACGAACACTACGATCACGAGGCTCGGCTCTTCTTGATGTTGTATTCACTCAATGGCAACGGTTACGTCGATTACGTGACGGGCCGGTTGGTCCAGGAATATGCCCGCAGCAACTATGGGAATCCGGTGTATCAGACGGAGGTCTATCCCTTGTTCTACTGGTGGAACCACACCATGTATAACGATCCGGAGCAGGATGGCGTAAACGGGAACGAACGGGTCTACCAAGAAAACGTGGAATTTGATATTTCACGCTACAAGCCCTGCACCTTCAATGGACAACCCTGCTGAGGTTCGATGCGCTGCTGCGCGGGGTGGTTCCCCGGCGCCTCTTTGACTTGCTCCTCCTTCCTATCGAGCGATTGATTTCGAGAATGTCCTGAGCCGCCCCTCCGTTCCGATGCTATGCTACTTCCTCATGCGTACTGAAACGGCTCGATGAAAACAGCGTCGTTCATTCAGATCCTTGCGAACCGGCGCATTGGCATTATGCTGCCCTTGGGTTTTGCTTCGGGGTTGCCGTTGGCCCTCACGGCCGGGACGCTCCAGGCCTGGCTGACGGTTGTCGGACTCGACCTGAAGACCATCGGCGTCTTTACGCTCGTCGGTCTCCCGTACACACTGAAATTCTTGTGGGCCCCGTTGATGGATCGCCTGGTCCCTCCCTGGCTGGGACGCCGACGCGGATGGATGCTGGTGATGCAGCTCAGTGTCGCTCTCGGCTTGGTAGCCATGGCAGTGACTGGTCCAGGCCAGCGTCCGGAAATACTCGGGATCCTGGCCCTCGTGGTGGCCTTTCTCTCCGCCTCACTCGACATTGTCTTCGACGCTTATCGGACCGATCTGCTCTTACGGCAGGAACGGGGATTCGGCGCAGCTGTCTGGGTGAATGGCTATCGATTTGCGCTGTTGTTTGCGAGCGCCGGCGCCCTCTTGTTGGCCGATCATATTGGATGGCAAAATACCTACTTGCTGCTTGCCGCGTTAATGACGGCTGGAGTCGTCACGATTCTCGTCAGTCCGGAACCATCGGAGCCAAGTGCCATACCGGCCAGTCTGGCCGAAGCGGTTGGCGGACCGCTGAAGGAACTCTTCGCCCGCCCAGGCGTGGCCGGGCTCCTCGCCCTCATTGTCCTCTACAAAATTGGAGACGCCATCGCGGCTTCGCTTCAAACGGCGTTTCTCATTGGAGAGATCGGCTTCTCCGTCAGCGATGTCGGGTATGCGAAGGGGCTTGGGCTCGGGGCCACGCTCATCGGCGCATTGGTCGGGGGCGTCGCCATGGCCAAGATAGGGATGGTCCGGTCGTTACTGCTCTTTGGTGCCTTGCAAGCAGTCTCAAACTTGGGATTTATGTGGCTGGCCTGGATGGGTCAGAGTTACGCGGCGCTCACGATATCGATTCTCGTCGAGAATGTGACCGGTGGCATGGGCACCGCAGCGTTTGTCGCACTGATTATGTCGCTGTGCGACCATCGCTATACGGCAACCCAGTTTGCGTTGCTCTCTTCCCTGGAAGCGCTTGGGCGAGTGTTCTCCGGCCGTCCGTCGGCCGAGTTGGTCGAAATGGTCGGCTGGGCACAATTTTTCTTTTGGTCATTTCTGGTCGCTCTACCCGGTATCTGGCTGGTGTGGGCTCTCCGAGGGCAGTTGCATCAAGAAGCCGCGCGCGATGCAACTGCCAAAGCCGGCTTTGCCGATCTATGACGACTGTATGCGGCGCTGGAGGAACAAGACGAACAGCATTAACGTGGGAAGAGGTGCTAGGACGAAGGGGATAAGCCAAACCCAGACCTGTTTCCCGCGCATGCGGGCTTGATCGATCATCCAGACAAAGACCCACGCAACCAAGCCGAGATAGTTGAGGGCCATCCAGCCTGTTGTATGAATCTTGAGGCCGCTCGTGCTGTCCGGATCTGCATTGAGGAGAAAGACTCCCAGCATGAGCACAAATAATCCCAACAAGGTTGCGACAAGGCGTTTGCTCCAGACAAACATGATGATCCTCCTGATACAAGCAATGTGAGCAGCATGATTGCCGCAACAGACTTGTCGAGCGTAGGCTAATCATGCGCCATTCGTTTGTCAAAGGGCGAGTGCGCGCCTCCTTTTCCATTGAATCTGTCGCGACATCGGTTCAGTAGCAATCAATCTAACTAAGGGTCTGTATGAGCCTCCTGCGTTTGAGCCTGGTTGCGACGGTATTGGCTGTGAGTGTCGCACTGGCACTGACGAATCCCACCACGGATCAATATCTGGGCTTCGTGCAAGCCGAATTATCCAAGGCCATGGATCGAATGGATCAGTCCATACCAGAACGGGAAGGAACGGTGGTCAGAAATATCTTTCGCAGGCATAGTCAGGAGTTGCTCAATAGCATGGTGCGTCCTCACACCATGCGTCAAAATTGGGGAGTCCTCAGCCGGTTTGAAACAACGGTTCTGGGTACTCGGGTTGTGGTCATCGGCATCGGTAACCAGTTCATTCCCGTTGAGGGAGTGGATGAAGCCATTTTGATCCTCGGCCGCCGTGTATTTTAGTTTTTTTGTCTGTGGGTATCCATTGGATCTCAAAACGAGGTCTATTTTCGATCACAACATTGTGGATAAGTCGGTTTAATTTCCCGAGAGCTGGCGGTTCCCAATCATTTGCAGTTATCCACAGGCTTTCCTCTGTTTCCCCAGCCTAACCACTACAGTTGGTATTGACAATCCATCCTGATAGCTATATGTAGATGCTTCGTAGTGGATCAATCGTCGAGACATAAAATTTAGGGCGCTCAAAGTACTTCGCCATATTGATATTGAAGCCTGATTGTTCCTGTTTTGGATCGAGAGCAGTCCCATACCAACTACGCAGGCTGGAGGAGGGAAAACCGTGAGAATAGAACGCCGATTTACATGTCGCGGGCAAAGTCCTTATGAAGGTCTGCCGTTCGTGAAACGTTCGTCGGAAATTCGCAATCCCGACGGATCGACCGTGTTTAAGTTGGAAGACATCGATATTCCCGAGCCCTGGTCCCAGCTCGCAATCGATATTCTCGCCCAGAAATATTTCCGGAAAGCCGGAGTGCCGCAGCGAGATGAGCAGGGGAATCCGATCATCGGACCAGACGGCAAGCCGCAATTGGGAGGAGAGCGTGACTCCCGACAAGTGTTTGAACGGCTCGCCGGTTGTTGGACCTCCTGGGGGAAGGACTTCGGCTATTTCAAGACCCCGGAAGATACGGCTACCTTCCACGATGAGCTCTGTTACATGCTTGCGCATCAAATGGCCGCCCCCAATTCTCCCCAGTGGTTTAACACGGGGCTTCATTACGCCTATGGGCTCTCAGGGCCTGCTCAAGGGCATTATTACGTCGATCCCAAGACCCGTGAAGTGGTCAAAGCCACCAACGCATTTGAGCATCCGCAGCCGCACGCTTGCTTCATTCAATCCATTGAAGACGACTTGGTGAGTGAGGGCGGCATCATGGATCTCTGGGTGCGGGAGGCGCGCCTCTTCAAGTACGGATCAGGGACCGGAACCAACTTTTCCAAGCTTCGTGGCGATGCCGAACCGTTGTCCGGCGGCGGCCGTTCGTCCGGATTAATGTCCTTCCTGCGCATCGGCGATCGAGCGGCAGGCGCCATTAAGTCCGGCGGGACGACCAGGCGGGCTGCCAAAATGGTCTGCCTCGATTTGGATCACCCCGACATCGAAGAATTTATCAACTGGAAGGTGGTAGAAGAGCAAAAAGTCGCCGCCATGGTGACCGGCTCGAAAATCTGCGCACAGCGCCTCAACGCCGTCCTCAAGGCCTGCCACGTTGTCGATGGCGCCGGTCAGATGAAAATCGAGATCGATGCTAAGCAGAATCTGATCCTCAAGGAGTCCCTGGCCGCCGCTCGGCGGGATGCGGTTCCAGAGTCCTACATCCAGCGGATGTTTTCCTATGCGCAGCAAGGGTTCACGCATTTTGTATTTCATGAGTACGACACGAATTGGGATGGCAAGGCCTACCAAACGGTGTCCGGCCAGAACTCAAATAATAGCGTGCGCATTCCCAATAATTTCTTTGCTACGTTGGAGGCGGACGGCGATTGGCAACTCAAGCGACGGATCGATGGCAAAGTCTCCAAGACCATCAAGGCGCGGGACCTTTGGGATCAGATTGCTTGGGCCGCCTGGATTTGCGCGGATCCCGGCACGCAATACGACACCACCATCAACGAATGGCATACGTGTCCGGAGGATGGGCGTATCAATGCCTCCAATCCTTGCTCCGAATACATGTTCCTCGACGATACGGCATGCAATTTGGCTTCGCTCAACCTCGCCCAATTCTTCTCGGCCGACGCCCAATTCGAGCTGGAGAATTTCCGCCACGCCGTGCGCCTCTGGACGATCGTACTGGAGATCAGCGTACTCATGGCTTCGTTTCCCAGCCGCTCTATTGCCGAGAGGAGTTTTGAGTTCCGAACGCTGGGGCTCGGCTATGCCAACTTAGGTACTGTGCTGATGCGGCAAGGCATTCCTTACGATTCTCCCAAAGCACTGGCCATCAGCGGCGCGCTGACCGCCATCATGACCGGCGAGGCCTACGGCACATCGGCTGAAATGGCCGCAGAGCTGTGGCCCTTCCCGGGCTATGCCAAAAATCGCGAGGCCATGTTGCGTGTCATCCGTAATCACCGACGAGCCGCGTACAATGCCGCTCCAGAAGAATATGAAGATTTGACGATTACACCGATGGGGATCCAGCCGGAGCATTGCTCGCCCGAACTGCTCGTGGCCGCACGTCGGGCCTGGGACCGTGCCCTCGAATTGGGAACGGCCTACGGGTATCGCAATGCGCAGGTCACGGTGATTGCTCCTACGGGCACGATCGGACTCGTGATGGACTGTGATACGACGGGCATCGAACCGGATTTCGCGCTGGTGAAATTCAAGAAATTGGCCGGCGGAGGTTATTTTAAGATCATCAATCAAAGTATACCCGCTGCCCTCAGATCCTTAGGGTATACCGAGGCTCAGATTCAGGACATCGTGAACTATTGTGTTGGCCGGCAAACCTTGCAGACCGCACCATTCATTAACCATGATACCCTGCGACAGAAGGGGTTCGACGACGCCGCACTCGCGCGAATGGAAGGCGGTTTGGCCCAAGCTTTTGAGATTCAATTTACGTTTAATAAGTATGCGTTGGGTGAGGACTTCTGCCGGGAGAAGTTGGGATTGACCGACGCGCAATTGAATGAGTCCAACTTCAACATGCTGAAAGTGCTGGGATTTACACAGGAAGAAATCGCCGCTGCCAATGATTATTGCTGCGGTACCATGACGGTGGAAGGGGCCCCACATCTCAAAGCCGAGCACCTTCCGATCTTCGATTGTGCCAACCGCTGTGGCCGGATCGGTCAGCGGTATATCGCCGTCGATGCGCACATCCGTATGATGGCGGCGGCACAGCCATTCATCAGTGGCGCCATCAGCAAAACGATCAACATGCCGGCCGATGCGACGCTGGAAGAAGTGAAATCGGCCTATTTATTTGCCTGGAAGAGCATGGTCAAAGCCGTAGCTCTGTATCGCGATGGTTCGAAATTGAGCCAGCCGTTATCGGCCTCAACGGACAGCGGCAAGACCGTCGAAGCCTCGTCCGAAATATTGTCGATTGCGGAAAAGATCACAGAGCGAGTGTTGGTACGGTACCTAGCAAAACGCCGACCGCTCCCGGCTAGACGCAATGGGTACACGCAGAAAGCCGTCGTCGGGGGGCACAAGCTTTATCTACGGACGGGTGAGTATGAGGACGGCACGTGTGGAGAAATCTTCCTCGATATGCACAAAGAAGGGGCCGCATTCCGCAGCCTCATGAACTGTTTCGCCATTGCGATTTCACTGGGCCTCCAACATGGCGTCCCGCTGGAGGAGTTCGTCGAAGCATTCGTGTTTACCCGCTTCGAGCCGAACGGGCCGGTCAAATTGAACGACCGTATCAAAATGTCCACGTCGATCATCGATTACATCTTCCGAGAGCTTGCGGTGACCTATCTCGACCGCTATGACTTGGCACAAGTCCAGGAAGAAGATCTTCGAATGGACTCGGTCAAGATGGACCAGCAAGATCCTGAATGTGTCGCGGAGGAAGCCACTCCCGAAACGCTGGCTTCGGCCTCAATCAGCACAGAGATGTTTCCAGCACGACGCGGGGCGATACCGCGTCATAAGGGCAATGGCCACGGAAATGGAAACGTTAGCGTAGCCCACACCGTCGAACTGAAGCGCGAAACGCTGACCTTGACCGCCATCCAAATGGCGCGCCAAAAAGGCTATGAGGGAGATCCCTGCTCCGAGTGTAAACAGTTCACCATGGTACGAAATGGGACCTGCCTCAAGTGTGAAACCTGCGGCACCACGAGCGGCTGTTCGTAAGAGCGAGGACTCAATGAGTACCGTGCTTCGCGAGCAAGGGATCGTCACAGTCCACGATCAGGTCGTCAGTTTGGTCGCGCAGCGCTGGGCGAAGGCCTTTCATTGTAAGGTCACGATCCATACCAGTCTTGAGCAAAACCCCTGGGCTGATCCTCAGCAACAGTGCGATATCGTCGGGTGGCAGGTGAGTTCCGCCGGTAATACGATGGAATGGATGGCTGAGGTGGAAACCGATGAATCGATCAGGGATGCCGAAACCGTTTCTGGATGGAAGAAGGCGGTCGTGCGAGGAATTCCATGGCGGTTTCAAGTTCCAAGTGCAACGGGTGAATGATGGCGCAGTTGCGCATAGACTTCCAGGGGCGTGGCAAAGTCGAGACACTTCCTCGGGCGCGTGTTCAAGCGATGCGCGATGGCGTTCAGCTCGCGCTGCGTGTAGCCCGACAAGTCTGTGCCCTTGGGCAGATACTGGCGCAACAACCCATTCGTATTCTCGTTGGTGCCACGTTGCCAGGGGCTATACGGATCGGCAAAGAAGATCCGGATCGCCAGCCGCTCCGCCAAGCGCTCGTGCTCGGCCATCTCTTTCCCTCGATCATAGGTCAGCGTTTTACGCAGCAGCGCGGGCACGTGCCGGAGTTTCTTGGTGAAGCCCTGACGGGCACTCCGCGCATCCGTTCCGTCCATCCGGGCCAGAATGACCAGGCGCGTCGTCCGCTCCACCAGGGTGCCAACGGCCGACCCATTGCGGGCTCCCTTGATGAGGTCACCTTCCCAGTGGCCTGGCACGGTGCGGGTGGCCACTTCGGCGGGGCGCTCGGCAATGGGCGTCATGTTAGGGATCTGGCCGCGTCGGTCTGTTCCTCGCGCCCGAGGCCGGCGTGCCTTGCGCGCCTGACGCAGCGCGGTCAGCAGTGCGCTCCGCAGGGTGCCGCGGGGCAGCACATACAAGCCCGCATAGATGGTCTCGGCCGACAGCTGTTTGCCCATGTCGTCAGGATACGCGCGTTGGAGCCGTCCGGCAATCTGCTCGGGCGAGCAGCCCTCGGCCAGATGCGTCCGGACGTACTGCCACAGCCAGGGATCCAGGAGTTTGCGCGATCGCCGCGGCTGACGAGCCCGAGCTACCGCCAGCGTCTGTGCCGTGCAGGCCCGATAGGGGGCGCGCACCGCGTTGCGGGCGTGCTCGCGGCTCACGGTGCTGGGCGCTCGCCTCAACACCGTCGCCATCGTCCGCAACGAATGGCCACGGGCCAGCCCCAGACTCAAGGTTTCACGTTCTTCGGCACTCATGTGTCTATAGGATCTCGTTTGCATGGCAACACCGTAGCCCATCCGGGCGTGAAGTGTTGCACTTGGAGTTAGAACTCAAGAAGGTTAACGCGAGGGCCTGGCTGATCGTCTTTTTTGATGAAAGCAGGTCGGCAAAGATAGGCCGCGGGCCGATAGCGGGATAGGCGGCAGGATTCGCAGTATATCCCTGCGGCTGGCACTGGCCAGAGTGGTGGATAACCATTGGGCTTTGAAGTAGACTTGCCCGCAGCAGGTTGAGTAGTGAGGCGAGAGAACAGTTAGAGACAAAGAAGAAATGCCAACAGTATTCAGGGTGGGCGCGTATCGATTGTTCTTTTACGCCAGCGATCGCGATGAACCGCAACACATTCACGTCGAGCGTGAGGACAAGATCGCCAAGTTCTGGCTCGATCCTATCAGGTTGCAAAGAAGCGGTGGCTTCAATCGAGCAGAACTCAGTCGAATCCACAAAATCATCAGGGATCATCACATGCAGCTCATGGAGGCTTGGAATGAATACTTCAGGAATTGACCTTGAGGTTCCACGTGCCGAAGCTGTAACCGTAACTAGCGACACCGTAGTTGTGGAGTTGAATGATGGCCGGACCATCTCGGTTCCCCTCGCGTGGTTTCCCAGACTACTCCATGCAACTCTGGACGAACGAAATAAGTGGAGATTAATTGGTAAGGGCCACGGGATTCATTGGGAGGATCTTGACGAAGATATCAGTATTGAAGGTCTATTGGCCGGAAAGCCTTCTGGCGAGAGTCAAGTCTCATTCAAGAAATGGCTTAAGTCACGTACTGAGCGGTCAGGAACATCAGTAACAAGGCGCTCCCGCCGACGCAGTAAACTGGGCGGCTGAGCGCAGCCGTTAGCCTGCCCCAAGTTTCTTCATGCCCGCCCATCCTGACGCAATTCCAAGACTGACACAGAATATGTACCGGGAGTCTTTTCTGTGGCACAGCTCCCGAACCGTGAAGGGCCGGGGCGACCGCCCAGCCAATCCTCTCCTTTGATGAAAGCGGGTCGGCAGAGATAGGCTGTGGGGTGATAGCCGGATAGGCTGCAGAATGCGCAGCCTATCCCTCCGGCTGACACCGGCCAGAGTGGTGGATAACCATCGGACTTTGCAGTAGACTTGCCCGCAACAGATTGCTGAGGCTGCCTCGCTATGCTGCAGAGGTAGGCTGCGGCGGATTTAATAGTTAGGGCTATCTGATATGGGTTACAAATACGAACCAAATTCGCTATTCAGGGCGGGACCGTGCCCGACACTCAATGCCTGTGTTGGCACAAATGGCGGTCCATACGACTTTGGAGCATACGGCGAGGGCTTTTTCGAAGGCGGCTTTCAAATCATCAACGCCATCAAGCGTGGCGGGTGGACGATTGATTTACTGATCTATCCGGCTGCTTTTTCGTTTCGTCATGGAATCGAGCTCTACCTAAAGCACATGGTCCACCTGTTCGACGACATCGCAAAGTCAGGGGGCTATACGAAAACACACACGCTTCAAGACAATTGGTCGGCATTTGAGCGTCAGGCGCTTGCCAGCAAGCACGAGGCATTTGACCAACTGGAACTCTCCATCGTCAAGGACATCATCGATGACTTCTGCAATATCGATCCAACGGGACAGGTGTTCCGCTACCCTGAAGACATCAAGGGCAACCAGCACCTTATAGGCCTTGGCGTTATCAACGTTGAGGTGTTGGAAGATGGCATGCGAGTCTTGCACGAGCTTTTGGAGAACTGGCGCCTGGCCCTAGAAGTGATGCGGAATACGAGTCAGGCT
>Ga0209109_10001497_pt1 | contig 12908 bp, 11 predicted proteins | sample Rifsed10ft2_FD_184004 | JGI IMG/M metagenome (GOLD analysis project Ga0209109, IMG submission 184004) | Soil microbial communities from Rifle, Colorado, USA - sediment 10ft 2 (version 2) | ecosystem: Environmental > Terrestrial > Deep subsurface > Rock core/Sediment | place: Rifle, Colorado... | reverse complement strand
GGCGAGGCTCTGGAACGACGTCTTCGTCTTCGGGCAGGAGCGGCTCGGCGTGCCGCGCGGGACGATCAAGGCAACCGTCCTCATCGAGACGATCCTCGCGGCGTTCGAGATGGAGGAGATCCTGTACGAGCTCCGCGAGCACTCGGCCGGGCTGAACGCGGGCCGCTGGGACTACATGTTCTCGGTCATCAAGAAGTTCCGCGAGCGGGAGGAGTTCGTCCTTCCGGATCGCATCGCGGTCACCATGACGGTGCCGTTCATGCGCGCGTACACCGAGCTGCTCGTCCGCTCGTGCCACGCACGCGGCGCGCACGCGATCGGCGGGATGGCCGCGTTCATCCCGAGCCGTCGCGATCCGGAGGTGAACGAGCGCGCGCTCTCCCACGTGCGCGAGGACAAGCTGCGCGAGTCCGGCGACGGCTTCGACGGGACGTGGGTCGCGCACCCCGATCTCGTGCCGACCGCGGCCGACGTCTTCGATGCCGCGTTCGGCGACCGCCCGAACCAGCTCGAGCGGCTCCGCGAGGACGTCTCCGTCGAGCCGGCCGACCTGCTGAACGTCTCCGCCACGCCCGGCGAGGTCACCGAGGACGGCCTGCGGACGAACGTCTCGGTGGGCATCCGCTACGTCGCGGCGTGGCTCTCCGGCACGGGCGCGGCGGCGATCGACAACCTCATGGAAGACGCCGCGACCGCGGAGATCTCGCGCTCGCAGATCTGGCAGTGGGTGCGCCACGGCCGCGTCTCTCGGGCGGACGTCGAGGGCGTGATCGCGGAGGTCGTCGCCGGGCTGCCGGACGATCCCGTCGTCGACGAGGCCCGAGCGCTCTTCGAGCGGGTCGCGCTCGGGGAGGAGTTCGAGGAGTTCCTCACGCTGCCGGCCTACGAGCGGCTGCTGGAGCTCTCGTCGTGACGGAGCACCTCGGTACGAAGGCGGACGACATCGCCCTCGCGCTCGAGGAGGCGATCGTCTCCGGCGAGATCCCACCCGGCAGCGTCCTGCGCCAGGAGCACCTGTCGGAGCAGTTCGACGTCAGTCGCACGCCCGTCCGCGAGGCCCTGCGGCGCCTCGCGGCGCTCGGGCTCGTGACCTTCGAGCCGAACCGCGGCGTGCGCGTGCGGATGCTCTCCCTCGACGAGATTCGCGAGGCGTTCCTCGTTCGCGCGGAGCTCGAGAGCCTCGCCACGGAGATCGCGACGCCGAAGATGACCGACCTCGACCTCGCGGCGCTCGAGTCGGCCGAGCGGCGGTTCAGCGAGCTCACGCGAGAGCTGGTCGAGGTGAGCCACGCAGGCCGGCAGGACCTCCAGCTCGCCCGCGAGTGGCTGTTCGCGAACCACTCCTTCCACGACGTCATCTACGCCGCGGCGGACGTGCCCCTGATCGAGCGAATGGCGAAGGCCGCGCGGCGGACGTTCCTCGTGAAGCCCTTCTGGGCGACGGGAGCCGACCTCGACGACCTCTTCCACGTGAACGACGGGCAGCACCGCGCGATCCGCGAGGCGATCGCCGCGCGCAGCCCGCAAGGCGCGCGCGTGCTCGCGCGCGAGCACGTCCTCTCGTCCGGCCGCCTGCTCGAGGCGATTCTCGACAAGGTCGCCGCGCAGAACCGCGAACCCGCTCTCACGCGCTCGTAGCTGCGCAAGACCGGAATCCGCTCGCGCGGACTCCGGTCGCGCGAAAATCCCTGAAGACGGCCACCTCGCGGCCTTGGCGCATCTCTTTCCATCAGCTGTCGATTCAGTCCGCGGGCGGCGAGCGCTGCAGCCACTCGTAGAACGCGCGCCTGCTCCCGTCGAAGGAGTAGATCGCGCGGCGAACGGTGGGGAACTGCGTCGCGGTCCGGCCGAGCTGTGCGAGCAGGAGCGCGCTCCCGCAGGAGCTCGACGCGCTCGGGATCACCCGCGAGAAGTTGCGGAAATCGACGTACGCGACCCCGTGTGCGACGCGGACGCTCCGAAGCATGCCCGCGGTCTTCGCCGAGAACCAACCGCCGTACCCTCGGGCGCGCTCGCTTGCGGTCGGGCCCCGGAGCAGCGCTTTCAGTGCACCGCCCAGGACGGCGGGTGCCTGCACCTTCCGTCCGAGCGCGAAGACCCGCGCACAGTTGGCGCCGGGGTCTCCTCGCGGCGCGAAGATCTTGACGTTGACCGTCCGCGCCGACCGGCCCGGTGCCGCGTCCGCACCGACGGCGGCTACGAGGAAGACCACCGCGAGCACGACTGCCAGAAGCCGGTGACGAGACGCTCTCATCGACGCCAGCATCGCACCGATCCGAGCAGGCCTCATCGGGGAGAACCCCGAGCACCCACCGTTCAAGCCCGCATGATGCCTACCGGGCGAGCGTGACCTTCGAGAGACCGCGCGGCTCGTCCGGGTCGAGCCCTTTCGTCTTCGCGAGCGCCCAGGCGAAGAGCTGGCCGGGGACGACGGAGAGGAGGGGTGCCAGGAGCGGCGACGGGGGCTTCGGCACGGACAGGACGTAGTCCGCGTCCGGAACCGCGTCCGCCGCGCTTCCACTGGCGATGACGGCCGCGCCGGCCTCCTGCGCTCGGGCGGCGGCCTCGAGGACCGCAGCCAGCGTCTCGTCGTCCGACGCGATCGCCCAGACGGGAAAGAGCGGATCGAGCGCTGCGACGGGGCCGTGCGCGAGATCCGTGGCGGTCAGAGGCTCGGCCGCGACCCGGCACGTCTCGAGGAGCTTGAGCGCGATCTCACGCGCCGTGGCGAACTCGACCCCGCGGCCGACGACGAACATGCGGCCCGCGTACGCGAACGGCACGGCGATGCTCGTGATGCGCGCCTGCAGGCTCGGGATGAGACCGCCGAGCTCCCGTACGACAGTCGCGAGCTCCTCGGCGAACCTGTCCCCGCTTCCTGCCGCGTGGGCGGCGAGCAGGCCGAGCGCGGCCACCTGGTTCGAGTAGGTCTTCGTCGCGGCCACCGCCGTCTCGGCGCCCGCCTCGAGCGGGAGCACCGCCTCGGCGGTCGTGGCGAGCTCGGATTCGGGGTCGTTCGTGATCGCAACCGTGAACGCACCCGCGCGCCGCGCTCGCTCGACGTACTGCACCACGTCGAGGGTGCGTCCCGACTGCGAGAGGGCGAGCACGGTCGAGCTCGAGAGGTCGAGCTTTGCGCCGTAGTAGACGGTGAGCGAGATCGAGTCGCGGAGCGCCGTCCACCCCGGGAGGAGCCCGAACGCATAGACGCCGTACGACGCCGCGTTGTCGGACGATCCGTGACCGACCATGCGGATGGTCGTCGCTCCTCGCTCGCGGATCGCATGGGCGACGCGCTCGAAGTCCTCCGAGCGCGCCAGGAGCCGCGAGAGCGCGCGCGGCTGCTCCTCGATCTCCGCCAGGAACCGGGCACCTATCGGTGTCGCTGCAGGAGAGGTGCCGAGAGGGTCAGAGCGGGACACGGTCGGTCCCCTCGACGAGGACACGCTCGATGCCGAGCTCTTCGGTCAGCACGACGAGGTCGGCCGGCAGTCCCGGCGCGATGCGACCGGCCGCGGGCACGCGGAGAACGCGTGCGGGCACCTCGGTCGCGGCCTCGACGGCACGCTCGAGCGGGACGTCCAGCGCGCACAGGTTCCGAATCGCGTCGATCATCGTCAGCGTGCTGCCGGCGAGCGCGCCGCTCGGCCCACGGGCCACGCCGTCGCGCACGTCGATGTCGAGGCCTCCGAGGCGATACGTGCCGTCGGTGAGCCCCGCGCCGGCCGTGGCATCGGTCACCAGAGCGACGCGGCCGGCCGCTGCGCGCCAGACCACGCGCGCGGTCTCGGGGGCGACGTGCACGCCGTCGACGATGATCTGGACGACGACGTCGTCGCGCGCAAGCGCGGCTCCCGCGATCCCGGGATCGCGGTGAGCGAACGGGCGCATCGCGTTGAACAGGTGCGTCACCGTCCGCACGCCGGCGTCGAAGGCCGCGTTGGCCTCCTCCGCCGTCGCGTCGGAATGCCCGCAGGAGATCGCGATCTCGTGCCGCAGCAGCGTCCTGATCAGCTCGTCGGCGCCGGGGAGCTCGGGAGCGAGGGTCACGAGCCTGACAGGCCCAGCCGCGAGGAGCCGCTCGAGCACGGCGACGTCGGGATCGCTGCGGGCACTCTCGGGGTGGATGCCGAGACGCCGCGGGGAGAGGAACGGCCCCTCGAGGTGGACTCCGAGGATCCGGGGCCCATAGGCCTCGGCGGGTACCGCGCGGAGGGCTGCGAGGAGCTGGTCCTCGGGGGCGGTGATGAACGTCGGGAGGTAGGACGTGACCCCCGTCTCGAGGAGCGCCTCGCCGGCCCTCCGGTAGCCGTCCGCGTCCGCTTCGAGGAAGTCGACGCCGGCGAACCCGTTCACCTGGAGGTCGACGAAGCCCGGGACGGCGAAGCCCCGCCCGTTCGGCGAGGCGAGACCGGTCGCGGTAACGCGGCCGTCCGCGACCTCCACGTCGCCGGGCTGGAGCCGGCCCTCGACGAGCGCAGCTCCGACGCCCAGCCTCATGAACCCAGCCTCATGGGCCCAGCCTCACGTCGCCCGCCTCATCGGGTCGAGCGCCAGCCGGACGTTGTCGCCGGATGCGGCGAGGCGTTCGCGCGCCTCGGCGGCGTCGACGCGCGCAAGGAGGGAGACGATCGCGACCTTCGCGTTGCCCGCCGAAGCCGCGAGCGCGTCCTCGGCCTCTTCAGGCGAGGCTCCGGTCGCAGCTTGGACGATTCCGCGCACACGGGTGCGGAGCTTCTCGTTCGTCGCGACGACGTCGACCATGAGGTTGCCGAACGTCTTACCTAGCCGGATCATCGAGACCGTCGAGATCGTGTTCAGCACGACCTTCTGCGCGGTGCCGGCCTTGAGGCGGGTCGATCCTGCGAGGAACTCCGGCCCGACGACGACCGCGATCTCGTGGTCGGCGATGCGCCCGAGCTCCGAGCCGTCCACCGACACGATGCCCACGGTCAGGGCCTCGGCCTCGCGGGCTGCCTCGATCGCTCCGAGGACGTAGGGAGTGCGCCCGCTGGCGCTCACGCCGACGACCGCGTCGTTGCCGCGTACGCCGAGGGCGCGGATGTCCGCCTCGCCTCCTTCCCGGTCGTCCTCGGCCGCCTCCTGCGCGAGCGGCGCCGACGCCATCCCCCCCGCGACGAGTGCGACGACCTGACCCGGAGGCGTCGCGAAGGTCGACTGGCACTCGGCGGCGTCGAGAGCTGCGATCCGCCCGGACGAGCCCGCTCCGACGTAGATCAGCCGCCCGGGCCTCGCGAGGCGGTCTGCGATCGCGTCGATCGCAGACGCGATTGCGCCCGCCGCACCGGCGACTGCTGGAAGGACGGCTTCGTCGGCGCGGCGCATGAGGCCGACGAGCTCGAGCGTGGGTCGCAGGTCGTAGTCCGCGAAAGGCTCGCCGCCCGCTTCGGTCGTCAGCCCGTCCAGGCCGGGAGGGGCATCCGGCGCGGCGTGCTTTCCGGCCAGGGAACGTGTCACCGACCGAGTCTAGGCATGCGAGGGCGCGGTGGTCAATACCAATTCGCGTGAGAATGTGGTATTCGGTATGCCTGCACCTTCTCGCGGCCTATGCTCTTCCGACCGCCGCGAGGGCGATGCAGCGACGAACACATGGCCGAGATCGAGCTCGAGCGAGTCACGAAAGTCTTTCCGGGCGGAGTCGCCGCCGTCGACGACGTCTCGCTGCTCATCGAGGACGGCGAGTTCATCGCGCTCGTCGGCCCCTCCGGCTGCGGGAAGTCGACGCTGCTGCGCGCGATCGCAGGGCTCGAGGAGATCACAAGCGGGCGTATCGCGATCGGGGGGCGAGACGTCACGGATCTCGCTCCGCGCCACCGCGACGTGGCGATGGTCTTCCAGAGCTATGCCCTGTACCCGCACATGTCCGTTCGCGAGAACCTCGGATACGGGCTGAAGGTACGGCGAACGGCGAAGGCGGAGGTCAAGCGCCGCGTCGACGAGGTCGCCGCGCTGCTCGGCCTCTCCGAGCTCCTCGAGCGGCGTCCTGCGCAGCTCTCCGGCGGGCAGCGCCAGAGGGTCGCGATGGGCCGCGCGATCGCCCGCGAGCCGGCGGCATTCCTCATGGACGAGCCGCTCTCGAACCTCGACGCGAAGCTCCGCGTCGGCATGCGCGCGTCCCTCGCGCAGCTCCACCAGCGGCTCGGCGTGACGACCGTGTACGTCACCCACGACCAGGTCGAGGCGATGACGCTGGGGCAGCGGGTCGCGGTCCTGCGCGACGGCAAGATCCTGCAGGTCGACGCGCCGCAGCGGCTATACCAGGAGCCGCAGGATCTGTTCGTCGCCGGGTTCATCGGCTCGCCGGCGATGAATCTCTTCGAGGCCGAGCTCGAGGCAGACGAGGTCCGCTTCGGGCCGTTCCGCCTGCCGCTCGATCCCGCGCGCAGGCCCGCGCCCGGGGCGCCGAGCCGCGTCGTGCTCGGCATCCGCCCGGAGAGCTTCGAGGATGCGGCGTTCAGCTCGCGGGACCTCCCGGCGATCGACGTCGAGGTGGCCGTGCTCGAGGAGCTCGGCGCCGACGCGCACGTGTTCTTCCTCCTCGACGCGCGGCGCGTGAGTGCCGAGAGCGTCGAGGCTGCGCCCGGCGACGATGCGAGCCTCGTCGCCGAGCCGCGTGTGCTCGTCAACGCCCGGGTCGATCCCCGGACCGACGCCCGGGTGGGGGACGCCCTGCGGCTGACGCTCGATCCGGCTCGGTTCCACTTCTTCGACCCGGGTACCGGCACCAGCCTCCTCGGTGCGGGCTCGGCGCGGGCAGAGGAGCCCGTTTCCCTGGCTCCGTGAGCTCGGAGCTCGCATCTGGTATTGACCACCGCGTGGCGTGCTCTAGGATTGGTTGCCCGTGACGAAGCAGAGCCAGACGCGCGACCTCGTCCTCGACCTCGTCGAGACCCTGGACGTCGGCCAGGCGATTCCGTCGGAGAGGCAGCTCAGCGCGCAGCTCGGCGTGTCGAGGCTGACGCTGCGGGCAGCCCTCGAGGACCTGGCCCGCGAGGGGTATCTCGTCCGGCGGCGTGGCGCCGGGACGTTCGTCAGCGAGCCGAAGATCGCCCAGGAGCTCACGATGACGTCGTTCACCGACGACATGCGGCGTCGCGGCCTGCGACCGGGAAGCCGCACGCTCGAGCTGCGCATTCGACCCGCAGGGGCACGGCTCGGCCGCCTGCTCCATGTCTCTCCCTCCGAGCCGGTCGTCGTCGCACGCCGCCTCCGCCTCGCGGACGGCGAGAGCATGGCCATCGAGACCCTGTACGTGCGCGAGGCGCACGTCCCCGGCCTGACGGCCAAGGACCTCGAGGAGCTGTCGTTCTACGAGCTGCTCCGCGACCGCTACGGGCTCGTCATCGTCGGAGGGGAGCAGACCATCGAGCCGACGGTCACCGACGAGGAGGAGTCGGCAGCGCTGGGCGTTCCACTGCACTCGCCCGCCTTCCGGTTCGAGCGGGTGACGCACTCCGAGTCAGGAGAGATCGTCGAGTTCGTCGAGTCGATCTACCGCGGAGACCGCTACAAGCTCGTCACGACGCTCAGCCGCCCACGCGAGCGCACTCGTGGGCGCGTAGCCGGTGCAGCCTCCCGTGACGGACGGCAGCCGACTTCCGCGTAACCCTGACGCCGCCTCCGAGACGGTCTGCGTGTGGTAAGTACCACGGCTGATCAACTACTTAACGCTCGCGGTGTCTTAAAGGTGCTGGTATCAAGCCAAATAGTGCGCCGGCGGCGCGCCATGGAGTCTTGACAGAGACGTTCTGATGTGGGAGATTCCTGCGTGGTGGCAGATTGGTACAAACCAATGGACGCCCGCAGCGACTGCCACGGTGGGTCGTCCAGACGCCGTGGGAGATGCTCATGAGAATGCGCAAGATCGTCGCGGCCGCATTCGTGGCCGCGCTCGCAGTCGCGGCAACATCCGCGACCGGTGCCTCTGGCGGCAGCGCCGCCAACACCCTCACCGTCTGGCTCCAGGTCGACGCGCAGTCGGGCTGGCCCGACGTCGTCGCCGCCGCGAACGCACAGTTCAAGGCCGCGAACCCTGGCTGGGACGTCGACGTCCAGTACCAGACGTGGGGGACGCATCTGCAGAAGTTCGACGCCACGCTGGCAGCGGGCAACACGCCTGACGTCATCGAGATGGGGAACACCGAGATGACGAAGTACATGGCGGCAGGCGCCTTCCAGGACCTGACCGCCGAGAAGTCGTCGTTCCCGAACTCCGCCACCTGGCTCGAGGGTCTCGCCGCCTCCGGGCGGTACGGAGGGAAGGTCTACGGCGTGCCCTACTACGCGGGCTCACGGGTCGTCACGTACCGGGCCGACCTCTTCAGGCAGGCCGGCGTCAAGATCCCGACGAGCCTCAACGAGTTCATCGCAGGCGCGAGGAAGCTCGGGACGAAGAACTCGGCGAAGAGCTTCTCGCCCGTGTACATCGCCGGTACCGACTGGTACGTGGCGATGAGCTTCGTCTACGACTACGGCGGCAAGATCGCCATCACGAGCAAGGGCAAGTGGCTCGGGACGCTCGACCGCCCGAAGGCGCTCGCGGGCCTGGCCGCGTACAAGCGCTTCTTCAATGCGTCGTCGCGGGCGAGCAAGACGACGGACGAGACCCGGCCGAACCCGTACGACGTCTACGCCCAGGGGAACGCCGCATCGATGATCGGGCCCGGGTGGTTCAGCTGCTGCGTCGGGGACTACAAGGGACAGACGGCCCAGTTCGTGATGCCGAGCCACACGAAGGGGCAGCCGATTCCCGGCTTCCTCGGCGGATCGGACCTCGCGGTCCCGCTCGGCGGCGACAAGGACCTGGCCGCCGCGTGGATCGGCGCGTTCACCGACAACACGTCTATGACAGCCCTGCGCGCGAAGGGGAACATCCCGAACACGACGAGTCTGCTCGGCTCGAGCGTGAACGAGCGGGCTGCCCGCCGCAGCTGGTTCGTCCCGACCGCGAAGAACTGGGTCAACGTCGAGAACGGGAACATCCTGCGGACGATGCTGTCCCGGATACTCACGAACAAGATGACGGTCAAGCAGGCTGCCGAGGTGGCCAGCGACAACATCACGTTCACGTTGAACCAGCGGTAGAGGTAGAAACGGGACGCGGATCTCGTTGAGCACCCGAGTCCCCGATAGCACCGACGTCGCCGCCGAGGCACTCTCCCCCGGGTCTCGGCGGCGACGTTCGCTGTCCTGGGCACGCGTCTGGCGAGCCTCGGCTCCGTACTGGCTGATCCTGCCGGTGGTCGCCGTCATGGCGGCCGTCCTCGGGTATCCGCTCTACAAGCTCGTCACGCTGTCCTTCCAGCAGTACGGGCTGCCCGAGCTGATCCAGCGGAGAGGCGTGTGGGTCGGGCTCGACAACTACCGATCCGTGCTGGGCGACGAGGTCTTCTGGGACACGCTTTTCCGCACCGTCGTGTTCACGGTCGCGAACGTCGGACTGACGATCGTGCTGGGGACGCTGATCGCGCTGCTGCTCGTGCGCGTGAGCACCGTCGTGCGGGTGCTCCTGACGGGCGGCCTCGTGCTCGTCTGGGCGATGCCCGTCGTCGTCGCGGTGCAGGTCTGGTACTGGATGACGAACTTCCAGAACGGCGTCCTCAACTACATCCTGACCCAACTCCAGGTCGGCGACTTCTTCCAGCACGACTGGTACGCGACGACCTTCTCGAAGCTCTCGATGGTGACCCTGCTGATCGTCTGGGGCGCGATTCCGTTCGTGACGATCACCGTCTACGCGGGGCTCGCGCATGTGCCACGGGAGCTCGTCGAGGCCGCTGAGATCGACGGCGCCGGCCCCGTCCGCGTGTTCCGTGACGTCACCTTCCCGGTGCTCAAGCCGATCCTCCTGATCCTGATCAGCCTCTCGATCATCTGGGACTTCGGCGTCTTCGCGCAGCCGTATCTCCTGATCGGGGCTTCCCACGTGGACACGTCGAACTACCTCATGGGCGTGTACGTGTTCATCGAGGGCTACGCGCAATCCGACTTCGGACGCGGCGCCGCGATCTCGCTCCTGATGCTCGTCATGGTCGCCTCGCTGAGCGTCCTCTACATCCGTCAGATGGTGCGCGCCGAGGATGTCAGGTGAGCACGATCGCGCCCACCGCTCCGACTGCCGCAGCTCACGAGGCCGTGGCGGCGCGGCCGGCAGTCCTTCGCCGGCGCAGGCGCCGGAGGCTCGTGCGCGCCGGCTGGAACGCCGTCGGCCTCGCCGTCTTCGCGGTGATGGTCTTCCCGGTGTTCTGGATGGTGTCGACGGCGTTCAAGCCGGACTCGGAGATCTCGAGCTTCACGCCGACGTGGTTCTCCGCGAGCCCGACGCTCGACCACTTCCGGGACGCGACCGACTCGGTCCTCCATCCCGGCTTCTGGGACGGCGTCAAGAACAGCCTGACCGTCGTCGCGATCACGGTTGTGCTCTCGATGGTGCTCGCCTTCGTCGCCGCGGTCGCGCTGGCGAAGTACCGGTTCTCGGGCCGCAAGGTCTTCATCGTGCTGATGATCGGCGTCCTCATGCTGCCGCAGGTGGGGCTCATAATCTCGCTCTACGTCGTCCTCGCGCGGTACGGGCTGCTCGATCAGCAGAGCCCCTTGCCCACCGGAGCCCTCGCGGGCCTGATCGTCACGTACATGACCTTTCTCTTGCCCTTTGCCGTCTGGACGCTGCGCGGCTTCATCCTCGGCGTCCCCCGCGAGCTCGAAGAGGCGGCGATGGTGGACGGGTCGAGCCGTCTCGGCGCGTTCGTCCGCATCTTGCTGCCGCTCGTCGCGCCGGGGCTCGTCGCGACGTCGGTGTTCGTCTTCATCACCGTCTGGAACGAGTACATCTTCGCGAGCGTGATCTTGAGCGATCAGTCGAATCAGACCCTGACGGTATGGCTCTCGTACTTCTTCGGCACGAGCCGAAACACCGACTGGGGCGCGCTGATGGCGGCCTCGACGCTGACCGCGATCCCGGTCGTCATCTTCTTCCTGCTCGTACAGCGAAAGATCGCGTTCGGGCTGACGGCCGGCTCGGTGAAAGGCTGATGCGGGCAGACCTTGGGCTGATGGGGTCAGACCCCACGGGTCTGACCCCACGGGAAACGGCCGCGTGACGGAGCTCGAGCGGCTCGCCGCGACGTGCCTGTTCCCGGGGTTTCCGGGTCTCGAGCCCCCGGACTGGATCCTCCGTCGGCTCGGGCAAGGGCTCGGCGGCGTCGTCCTCTACGCGCGGAACGTCGCCGACGGCGATCAGCTGGGGCGGCTCACCGAGGCGCTCCGCGCCGAGCGCTCCGATGTGCTCGTTGCGATCGACGAGGAGGGGGGCGACGTCACGCGCCTGGAGGCGGCGACGGGAAGCTCCTATCCCGGGAACGCCGCACTCGGCGCCGTCGACGACGTCGAGCTCACCGAGCAGGTGGCCGCGGCGATGGGGGCGGACCTGGCAGATGCCGGCGTGAACCTGGACCTCGCTCCGGTCGCTGATGTGAACACGAACCCGCTGAACCCGATCATCGGGATCCGCTCCTTCGGCTCGGACCCCGAGCTCGTGGCGCGGCACGTCGCCGCGTTCGTCCGCGGGCTGCAGGGCGTGGGGGTGGCGGCGTGTGCGAAGCACTTCCCGGGTCACGGGGACACGTACGAGGACTCGCACCTCGAGCTTCCGACCGTTCCGGTCGACCGCGAGACGTTCTTCGCCCAGGCGCTGCCGCCTTTTCGGGCGGCGATCGAAGCGGGCGCCCTCTCGATCATGACCGCGCACATCCTCGTCCCCGCGCTCGACGACGTCCCCGCGACGACGAGCAGGGCGATCCTGCACTACCTCCTGCGGAACGAGCTCGGCTTCGAGGGGCTCGTCATGACGGACGCGCTCGAGATGCGCGCCATCAGCGACACGATCGGGGTCGAGGAAGGTGCGGTGCGGGCGCTCGAGGCTGGCGCCGACGCTCTCTGTCTCGGCCACGACCTCGGCGACGACGTGACGACCTCGATCGAGCGCGCGATCGTCGACGCCGTCGTCTCCGGGCGGCTGCCGGAGGCGCGTCTTGCCGACGCGGCGGAGCGTGTTCGCCTGACCGCCGAGCAGGTCGCCGCGAGGACGGGGTCAGACCCCACCGGGTCTGACCCCGTCTTACGGCACGAGGTGGGCCGCACCGCAGCGCGGCGCGCCCTTCACGTCGAGGGCGAGCCGGTGCTCACCCGCGCGCCGCTGATCGTGGACCTCGAGCCGAGGCCGAGCATCGCCGCGGGTGAGTCGCGCGGGCCGGGCGAGTGGCTCCGCCGCGCGCTGCCCGCCGCGGAGCTGGTTCGTCTCGGAGAGGACGACGCGGGCGCTCCGGAGCCCGACGGGCGGCAGCTCGTGGTCATCGCTCGAGACGCACACCGCCACGCGTGGCAGCGGGAGACCCTGGACGCTTTGCTCGCGCAGTCCGACGATGCAATCGTCGTCGAGGTCGGGCTCCCCACCTGGCTGCCGGGCGGCGGCCGTGGCTACGTGGCGACGTACGGCGCCGCCCGCGTGAACCTCGATGCGGCGGCGGAGATCCTGGCCGGACGAGCCGGGGCTGGGCTATACTCCCGCCCGCGACGCGGGGTGGAGCAGTCTGGTAGCTCGCCGGGCTCATAACCCGGAGGTCGCAGGTTCAAATCCTGCCCCCGCTACTCGAAAAGCCCCGGAAACGGGGCTTTGTCGTTGACTCGTCCGGAAGCCGGGAGTAGTCGGGCGAGTAGTGTGCGTCCCCCGCCTCTGGGACCATCCAGCCGAAGACTCAGCCTTCGGTAGTGCGGCGAGGAGTGAACTCGTCGCAGGTGGCGGAACCTCGGATCGGTCCCCGAACCAACCTGCACCCACCGAGAGCAAGCGGAGGAAACATGTACGTGCAACGGTCGCACCGCACATCGGG
>Ga0209109_10001491_pt1 | contig 12943 bp, 10 predicted proteins | sample Rifsed10ft2_FD_184004 | JGI IMG/M metagenome (GOLD analysis project Ga0209109, IMG submission 184004) | Soil microbial communities from Rifle, Colorado, USA - sediment 10ft 2 (version 2) | ecosystem: Environmental > Terrestrial > Deep subsurface > Rock core/Sediment | place: Rifle, Colorado... | reverse complement strand
CGACCGACATCAGGACGACATAGCCATTCTCGCCCTTGATATACACCTGGTCCAGGTTGCCCCGTCCAAGCTCGTTGGCGATACGTTCACCGAGGGAGAGCATCGCAGCGGACATGGCCGCCACCCGGTCTTCTTCCACCTGGGCCGGCAAGGCGGAGGCCATCGTCAGCCCGTCGACACTGACGACGGCCGAGGCCTCGACATCGGGCGAAGACGCCGCCAGGTCGCGCAGGCGGGCGATCATCTGATCGGTGCGCGATTTCGACAAGACCTACTCTCGAGGCGGCATCGCAGCAGGGCGCCGCGAAGGCGGAAATCTAGCATAGCGACCATGGGCTGTCAAGCCGATCGTGAGGGAAAGTATAATCGGCCCGTTTCCCGGCGGTCCAGCTTCCCGCGAGGTTCGAGCTCGCGGGAAGCTCTGGAGAAGCGCATGCCCGAGTGGTTTGAGCACCAGATCGTCCTGGTCCTGACACAGATCTTCGACGCCATCGGATGGGGCGGGGTGGTCGGGATCATGGCGCTGGAGAGCGCCAATATCCCGATCCCGAGCGAAGTGACGATGCCCCTCGCCGGCTGGCTGCTGGTGCAGGCGCGCGGCGCCGGGCCCTGGTCGGCCGTCTTGCTGGGCGGTCTCTATGGGGCGATCGGCTGTACGATCGGATCCCTGGTCTCCTACGGGCTGGGCGCCAAGGGCGGGCGGCCCTTCCTGGACCGGTACGGCAAGTACCTGATGATCAACGCTCACGACCTGGAGGTCGCCGACCGCTGGTTCGCCCGTTACGGCGAGTTGACGGCGTTCTTCTCGCGGCTGCTCCCCATCGTTCGCACTTTCATTTCATTCCCCGCTGGAATCTCTCGGGCCCGCCTGGGACCTTTCACCGCCTACACTTTCGTCGGTTCGTTCGTATGGTGTGCCGCGCTCGCCTACGGCGGCTTCGTTTTCGGCGCCCATTGGGAGGAGCTTAGGGCGATCATGCGTCCGTTCGACATCCCGATCGCCATCATCCTGGTGGCCGGCTTCGTCTATTACCTGGCACACCACATCCGGCGGGGTCGGCGAACGGCCCATCCGGAAACATCGGCGGACGCTCCGCCGGACGCCTAGGACCTTGCTGAAGAACTCACCTCCTCCTCTCCCCCTGCAGGATTCCTTTTGGCTCGAGGGCCAGCAGGGGAGGGGGTCCGAAGGCTAACCCTTTCTTAGCAGTCTCCTAGTCTCGCTCCGCCTCACTGCGCGCCAGCCGACCCCAGATCAGGACGAGTCCCAGGGCCGAGGCCGCGGCCAGGGCGATGAGCAGCAGGACGGCCGCCCCGCCAAAGCCGGCCAGAGGCGGCGGGCTCGAAGCTGTGATGGGCACGGAAGAGATTCCGATCGTGACGGCGGCCAGGTTCCACATGCCGTGCATCGCCATGGCGGCCAGGAACGTGCCGACGGCCACCGCGTAGCGCTTCCGGCGAAAAGCCTGCATCAATCCGTAGCTCGTAAGCGCAGCCGTGAAAACGTGCAGGGCGGTCGCCCCGATGCGCGCGATCGTCGTGACGATCCAGGCCTCCCCCGGCTGTGTCAGGAACAAGGCCTCGAAAAGCGCGTAACCGGCCCCCCCTAGGGCCCCGCCGAGAAAGGCCTCCGCCGCCGGCAGCCCGCGTCGAAGATAGGGCCACACCGCCATCGTCTTGATCAGCTCCTCGATGACTGGGATCGCCAGACCGACGTACCCATACAAGCCGATCAGAACGAAGGGCGATTGGAAGAATTCGCCGGCGCTTTGCAACGCCAGGTCAGGATCGGCCGCCGTTTGTTGGAGGGCCGACGTCCATACCAGACCTTCCGGTGAGGTCAACAACCAGACCCCCACAATCAACAGCAAGGGAAGGAGGACGGCGAACTCCAAGACCATCGCCGTCAAAGGCATCGCCGTCAGTCCAATGGTGAAGTGACCCCATGCCCGCAACGGCGTGATCGGCGGTCCCAATCGGCGGACCAGCCAGGCGACCAAGACGACGGAAAGGGAAGCCGTCCCGATCAGGCCAAGCGGTCCCAGCACCAGCGGCGCCGCGCCGCGAACGTGGGCCAACCACCCAAGGGCCAGGCACCCCGGGTACCCCAGGATCGGCACCAGCCACAGACCGCTCGGACGGCTGGGTTGCGGAGGCGGAACACCGAAGACAGCGCGGCCCGACCAATACGCCGCCGGAGCCAGTGCGACAGCGACGGCCAGCGCGCCGGCCATCGTCCACAGTCCGGTCAACGCGTTGAACTCGTCCCCGTCGAAAGCCGCAATGAACCCGAGTCCGCCGAGGGCGACGGCTGCCAGGAACGCCATGGCGATTCCGCCGAGGGCCGTGACGAACATGAGAATCTGGATCGTCGTCGGAGACCGTCGCCCCTCGCTTCGCTCGGGACGAGGACGGGCAGAGTTCATTCTGTCTCCTCGATTCGCACCCGGCGGACAATGGCGGCGTCAGGCGACAACAGGTCGATTGCCGGCTCCCGCGACGGGAGGTCCATCAGCAGGTCCAGTCCTTCGATGACTCGGCCGAAAACGGTACGCGAGCCATTCAGGAGGGGCAGGGGCTGCAGCGTGATGAAGAATCGGCTGCCTCCCGATCCCGGACCGGCGCTGGAGAGGGCCACCACGCCCGCCTCATCGAAGTTCCAGGCCGCGTCGATCTCGTCCGGCAAGTGATACCCGGCATCGCCGAAGCCGGTGTCACTCGGATCGCCGGTTTCAACGAGCGCTCCGGGCTCGACCCGGAAGATCGTCATCCCATTGAACCACCCTTGGCGGGCCAGAAAAACGAAGCTGTTGACCGCTTCCGGCGCCGCCTGCGGCAGGAGCTGCACGACGACCTCGCCCAGGTCCAGCTCGATCGTGGCAGTGTACCCGCTGGCGGGGTCGATCCCCATCGCAGGCGGCTCGTCGTACTGACGTTGGGTCAGCAATTCGAGGCGGACGGCCGACTCGAGGTTGAGCGGGGTCAGGGAGAGGCGAAGCGGCACCCCGTTCAGGAAGACTGTGGGGACTCCGGGGATCCCTGCCTCGGATGCCTCCTGGAAAGCTTCGACCATCAGGGGAGCAAAGCGGCCGTCGTCGAGATCAGCAGCGAACCCCTCCGGGTCCAATCCCAGCCCGAGCGCTTGCTCGGACAACCACTGCCGAAATCCCTCGGGCGGCAGGACGGACCACTCCGGATAGCGCGATGCCAACAGCCGGACCATCTCCCAGAACAGGCCCTGCCTCCCGGCGGCTTCGGCCGCCTGGCCCGCCAGAGAATCCTTGTTGTACTCCGGGAGAACCGGGAAGTGGCGGAAGATGACCTGGACTTCTTCGTTGTGGCGATCATGGACCCCGAGAAGGTCGGCGAGGCCCAACGCCGCATTGGGGGACTGGAAGTCGGCATACACGAGCAGCTCGACCGAGGCGCCATCCGGGCCCAGCCTCCAATCGACCGGGCCTACAGGAGGGATGGGGACCGATGTCGGTTCTTCGGGAGGAGCCGGTGGGGACGTGGGAACGGGTGCAGACGTCGAAGTTGGGCCGAGGCGGACCTGCGTCCGGGTCGCCGATGGCGCCGTTGTGCCGTTCGCCGTTGTGCCGGGGGAACAGCCCGCAATCATCAGCGTGACGACCGCCGCCGAGAGGAAGATCGCGGACAGGCCTCCGCCGGTGATGATCGCCCCTCGATCTTGCTGACGCGGTGCCGGATTCACGTGGCCGGCATTGTAGCAGAACGCCCGCCGCCTCCCTGCGGCTCTCCGCCGCGGCAGAGAGCGGAGCCATTCTTCGAGGTGGCCGCCTAGGCCGGATCGCTTGCTGGCCGGTTCGGCGAGGAGTATCCTCCTGCACCCGGGCCTGCTGATCGACATCGCCTGGTTGACCTCGAGCCTCTCGACGGTAGACCCTCTGGCCATGCAAACGCCTTCACTCCGAAGTCGGGTCCTTCTGGCCGTCGCCTGCGTCTCCGGGACGACGCTGGTCCTGTACGCGATCCGTTCGGCGCTCGGCCCGGCTCTGGTGCCATTGCTCTACCTGCTCCCCGTCGGTCTGAGCGCCGGCCTGTGGGGCCTCACGGCGGGCATCGTGGCGGCCTTCGCCGCCTTCATGACTTTCAACTACTTCTTTATCGAACCGCTCTACACGCTTTCCGTCCGCCACACCAGCGATCTGACGGTGCTGTTGGCATTCTTCGCCGTCGCGATCGTGATCAGCCAGCTGATGGGAATGGCCCAGTCCGGATTGGCGGCGGCCAAGGCGCGCGAGCGGGAGGCGACGCGGCTCTTTGAGCTCAGCACGGCCTTGGCCGGTCTGCATGACGAGAAGGAAGTGGCGCAGATCATAGCTCGGCTGACCTTCCAGGAATTCCTCGCCGATGGCGTCGAGGTCGGCGTCGAGGGACTGGACGATGGCCAGCGGGTGAGGGAACGGCAGCCGGCGGGATGGAGCGCGCCGGACCGTACGCCGCAGGCGGTCGGCGACTTGCGGACCGCCCGCCGCACGTGGGGCGCCATCCGAATCTGGCGCGGCACGACGACCTTCTCCCCGGCCGAGGAGCGGCTGCTGCGGACTTTCGCCAGCCAGGGGGCGCTTGCCCTGGAAAGGGCGAACCTGGCGGCGTCGGAGACGCGCGCCAGGGTCCTCGAGGAGAGCGACCGGCTCAAGTCGGCGCTGCTGTCTTCGGTGTCGCACGAACTGCGCACGCCGCTGGCGACGATCAAAGCTTCCGCCTCCAGCCTGCTCAGCGGCGCCGTCGGTTGGGACTCGGATGCCCGACAAGACTTGCTGGCGGCCATCGACGAAGAAGCCGATCACCTCAACCGCCTGGTGGGAAACTTGCTGGACATGTCGCGCATCGAGTCGGGGGCCCTCAAGCCCGACCGAAAATGGAACGCCATCGGCGAGATCATCGACGGGGCGATGGCCGGCGTGCGCCGCCCGACGCGCGAGCACCAATTCGAAATCCGGTTGCCGAAGGATCTGCCGCTGATCGAAGTCGACTACTTCTTGATGGAGCAGGTCTTCTCCAACCTGCTCAGCAACTGTGTGAAGTACGCCCCGGCCGGATCGACGGTCCACGTGAGCGCCGAAGCCCCGTCGGCCGAGGCCGTCGAGGTCGAAGTCTGGAATGAAGGGCCGCCGGTCCCGGAGGAACATTTGGGGCGAATCTTCGACAAGTTCTATCGAGTGACGGATGCCGACCGGGTGACCGGCACCGGCCTGGGGCTGTCGATCTGCAAAGGGATCGTCGAGGCCCACGGCGGGCGGATCTGGGCTCGCAACCGGCCTGACGGGTTCGCCTTTCACGTGCGTCTGCCGGTGAGCCCGACGGGCAACCTGCCGCCGGCGCCGCCCGAGGACCTGGAGCTGGCGTGAAGAACCAACCCCACATCCTGGTCATCGACGACGAACCCCAGATCCTGAGGGCGCTCAAGACGATCTTGCGCGAACGCGACTTCCGGGTCACGACCGCCGGCACCGGCGAGGAAGGGCTGGCCCTGGCGGCCGCCGAGCCGCCGGATCTGGTCGTGCTCGATCTGAGCATGCCCAAGATGGACGGGATCGAGGTCTGCGCCCGGCTGCGGGAGTGGACCCAGCTTCCGATTCTGGTGCTTTCTGTCCGGGGCGGAGAGCGCGACAAAGTGGCGGCGCTGGACGTGGGCGCCGATGACTACCTGACCAAACCCTTCGGGATCGAGGAGCTCTTGGCGCGCATCCGCGTTGGGCTGCGTCACGCCGCGCTGGCGAAAGGGAGCCCCTCCGTCGTCATCAGCTCCGGCCCGATTGTCATCGACCTGAGCACCCGGCAGGTGACGCTGGACGGGGCAGCCGTGCGTCTGACGCCGACGGAGTATCGGCTGCTGGCGTATCTGTCCGGCCATGCCGGTCGCGTGCTGACACACCAAACACTCCTGGCCAACGTCTGGGGGGACGAGTACCGCGGCCACACCGAGTACCTGCGTGTTTACATACGCCAGCTCCGCAAGAAGCTCGAACCCGACCCGGATGACCCTCAGATCCTGCTGACCGAGCCGGGCATCGGCTACCGCTTCGTCACCCCCGAATAATCGTCCATCCGCAACGAGCGAGAAGGGCGCCGCATCTGGGCGCCCTTCTTTATTTGTGCTTTACGAGTCTGATGGAAACCTATTGGGCCGTCTTAAGGCCGGCCTGCTATCGTTTCAGGGGGGAAAGGAGACGTGACATGCGTGAGGCCGGACTCGACTCGCGACCACAGACCACTCGGCCCGCGCCTCTCGCTTCAACGCCGGGGCGTCCAAGGATCGCCGATTCACAGGATGCCTCCGACTCGCCGGCATTGATGCTTCCGCCGCGTCTGGGTGTCTTGAGGCGGCCAGTCAGGGCCTCGCTCGCGACGATCGATCGGCTCGTCGTCCCGGTGCCCTCTTCGGACCTGGACGAGGCTGCCTTCGGCCAACTCGTCTGGAAGCTCTCCACAGGGGCCGATGTCGGCGTTCTCCTTCTGGCGAAGGTGAGGGAACCGCAGGAGGAATTGATGATCCGACGCCGCCTGACGACGCTGGCGGCTTTGATGCAGCGCCGGCTGCGCCTGGTCGAGACGACCATTGTTTACGAGTCCACCTGGATTCGCGCCGTGCCTCAGGTGCGTCGGCCGGGGGACGTCGTCGTTTGCCCCGCCGAGGAGTTACCTGCAGGTCGCATGGGACGTCGGACCTTGGCGGACAGGGTCGTTGTCGAGCTCGAGATGCCGGCTTACCTGCTCGATGGATTCCGGCTGGACCTGGACCCCCATCCGCCCTTCCGTCTCGCCCAGGTCCTCGCGTGGGCGGCGCCGCTCTCCCTCCTGGCGTTATTCGGCGGCGTCCAGATCCAGATCGTGGTCCAGACGCAGGGCTGGCTTCAGACGCTGCTGCTGGTGACGACCGTCGGGCTCGAGCTGGCGACCCTGGTGGCCGCCGAGAGTCTGGTGAGCACGTGGAAATGACCGAGAGTCGAGACCTTGTCCGTGGGACGGCGCCCCGGCTGTGGGAGGGCCCGGAAGGATTCCTAAGCGAGGCGTATGCGGCGCACCGCCATCGCTTCGCGGCGCAGCCGGCCAAGACCTGGCGATCGGTAGAGGCGGAGGCCGAGCGTCTGGGACTGCTCCTGGCGAAGACTGAGGTCGTCTGGCATGCGACCTTCGTCCTTCCCGACGAAGTCGCCTTCGGCTCAGCCAATGAGGTACGGCCTGTCCCCGCAGATCGGCGCACCCAACACGTCGGGACGGGGCTCGACCGACTGCGCGGGCGTTCGTTGCGGGCGACCCTTCGGCAGCACTTGCTCAAGTTGGAGCAGTCCTCGGATCGTTCCGTCGCCACCGGCGCCAAGCTGATCCGGCACGCCACAGCCGTCTGGATCATTCGACACGTCGGCGAATTCGCGGTTGTGTCCCCACCGGACTCCGGCGGGCACCTGCCTGGCTCGGCGCTCGATGCTCCGAATGGCTCGGACGGCATGAGCCAGGAGGGCACCACGACCGAGGATGGAGGACTTCCGGCGCCAGTCTTTGCAGGGTTCGTTCCCGGGACAAGCGATGGCGAGGGCGGTTCCTTCTTCGTGCCGGAGTGGGCTGGCTTCGACGACCATGATCGTCTGCTCGTGGACTCGCCAGCGCAGGCCGAATCGTATCTGGGTTTGCTGCAGGACTCGCTGGCAGCGCTGCGGGCCGCCATTTCGCTGGCGCCCTATATGGTGGCCGACGAGGTCTACCAGGCCAAGCGGGCCGGTCTTCTGCGGCAGCTTGCGGATCAGGGTCGCGCATTGGCGCGTTTTGAGACGCGCGAAGTCGTCGCCGTCCTGCAGCGTCGGACGGCCGGCGGACAGTTGAATCGCGGGCTGAAGGTCAGCTTGCCCTACTACGACGATCAGGCACTGTGTCTGATGCTGCGAATGTTCGAGGTCATCCCCGCCGGGCGGATCATGTACGTACCCGCCCTCGGCGTGCGGGCGGTCCAGGACGAGCAGGCGAAAGTCGCCCAGGATACCCGCCTGAGTTCGTCGACGCGGGACCATTTGTTGGAAGAACTCGAGATGTTGATGCGCGCCTTTCGCGGGCCGGTGGCGAACTCGGTGCACGCCTGATCCAGGCGCCGCTTCCATCGATCCAGGCCGATCCCCATGCTTTCCGTCATCTGGCTCCTACTGATCGTCTTCATCGCCTACAAGGTCGCGCCGCGCGACCATGGCAAGAACACCCACGTCCACGGCGCCGGCCAGATCGGCCTGATGGCGGCGGTGGTGCTCTTCGGCGTGGACTACTACACCTCGTACTACTACGCCGCCGGGGAGCTGCTGGGCGCGCTGCATCCCTATGGCCTGCAGCAGTACGCCTATCTGGCCGTGGCGATCGTCGCCTTTGCCAACCTCGTCTTCGGCGTGCTGTACATGTACTCGTTGGGGATCTTCAACGAGGGCGGCGGCTCGTACACGGCTTCGATGCGCTACCTGGCGCCGACGGTCAGCCTGATCGTCGCCATCACCCTGGTCGAAGACTACGTCCTGACGATCGTCGTCTCGGCCCTGTCCGGCGGCGACCAGCTGCTTTCGATCCTGAACGCCTACGGCGGATCCTGGGTGGGGCACTTCGTGCTGGGAGCCGGCCTGGCATCGATCACCTGGTTCCTGACGATCCGGGGTCGCGGGGAGTCGGCGCGGGTCGTGGGGACGCTGCTGGGTATGTTTGTCCTGCTGAGCCTGACGATGGTTGCCGGCCTGGTCGCCGGATTGGTGCGCGGCATTCCGGCCGTCGCCTCCGCCGGCCCGGTCGAGGTCGTCTCGCTCGGCCAAGCCCTGCGACATCTGCTGACGGCTTCGATGAAGGGCATGGTGGCCCTCACCGGGTTGGAGGCGATGTCGAACGGGATCCAGTTCATCATCAACGAGGACGCCGGGATCGTGAAGTGGGGGAAGCGGCGGCTGCCGCGCTTCCATCGCTTGTGGGACTTCTATAGCGGCAAGTCAGGGATCGGCCGATTCGTCCAGACCTCCTTCCTCTTCTACGGCGGATTGACGACGCTCTTCCTGACCTTCTTCGCTCTCCATTTCAATGTCTTCGATGGAACGCTGGGCCGGACCCTGGTGGGCAACCTAGCGGCGATCGGCTTCGATCAGATTCCCGGAGGGACGGTCCTCTTCTGGGCCTACCAGATCCTGGCCGTCGCCCTGCTGGCGGCGGCCTCGATGACCGCCTTCCAGGACGCGCAGGCGACGGAATGGCGCGACGTGGCCATCGGCGAAATCCCCGAAGTCATCGTCTACCGCGACCCGCGCGGCACCTTCACGCGGTCGGTGACGGTGGCGTACGTGGCGGCGGTGGTGATCATGCTGCTGGTGCGCGGGCAGACGTCGCACGCCATCCCGTTCTACAGCATTGGAGTCTTCCTGCCGATCACGGCCATGGGGCTGGCGATTCGCAAGCACATCCAGCAGCACTACACCGGCAGGCGCAGGTCGTTCGGCGCCGCCGGCGCGGGGTTCGCCGCGCTGATGGCGGCGGTGGTCTTCCTGGGACAGATTTTCGGCAAGTGGGAAGAGGGCGGCTGGGTCCGGTTGATCTCCTTCACCATTCTCTTCGTCTCGGCGCATCTGGTCCTGCTCTCACCGTTCGGTCAACGGCAGCCGCGCCAGATCCACCGCATCGTCCGGGAGAAGGCACGCGTCGAGGGAGCCATGGCTTCGATCGTAGAGTGGCAGGCGCTGCGGATGCAGGAATATCGCTACGGTCTGCTGGCGGCGGTGGAGTCGTTCTTCGAGTGGTTCGGTGTGCGCCGGCCGGTGCGCTATGAGCCGCGACCGGCGCCGGCCGGCGACTATGATCACGCCATCCATATCGATCACCCGGAGGCGCCGTCCCTGCTGGAAGGGTACCTGGCGAGTCCGGCCCAGGCGCGGGCACACACGCCCGACCCCAATGGCCACAAGCCGGCAGGCGCCGAGGCGCCCGAACCGGAAGAGGCGCCCCCGGCGCCAGTAACCGACGAGTGACTCCGGACCACGGATGCACGCCCGGGGCATCCCGGGGCGGCTGACGGAGCACGTTTGAATCCGCCCGGCGCATCTGAGTCGCGCGGGCGCGCGAGCGGGTCCCCGCTTTCGTTGTAGACTCGCCAAAGACGCACCGGAAGCGAGGCGCGCCGGAGGACGGCGCGCAGACGGAGGCGACGGCCGCTTGCGACTCCGCCTGGCCTGTCTCAATGTGGCGACGGCACTCTTCCTCTCGGCCGCGATCGTCGCGGCCGGGGCCGTCGCCTTCCTGCTCCTGTCGCCTGGCCCGCCGCTCACCCTGGTCGCCGGCCTCGCGCCTCTCTGGCCGGCACCGCCGCCGGAAACTCCGACGACGCGGCCACTCCCTTCGGCGACCGAGACCCCGCAACCCACGCCAACAGAGCCGAGCCCGACCGTCGCTCCGACGGCGACTCAGACCCCGACCCCAACAGAGACGTCGCCTCCCACGCCCGACGCGACCCTTGTCCTGGGGCCCTACCTCCAGTCGCCCCGCAGGGACCAGATCGTCGTCATGTGGGAGGTGGATCGCGACACCACTGGCGAGGTCGCCTTCGGGCCGCTCGACGGCGAGTTGTCGCTACAAGTCGACTCTTCGTCCGCACGGCGCCGCCACGAGGTCGCCCTCACCGGCCTCGAGCCGGGGACGAGCTACCGCTATCAGGTTCGGATCAATGGTGCACCGCTGGCACCGGAAAGGACGTTCCGGACGTTGCCCGACGGCAGCCAGGGCCTGCGTTTCGCCGTTCTCGGCGACACCCAATCCGGCCATGCGGTCCACGCCTCCGTCGTCGAGCAGATCGTCAATTGGGAGCCCGACTTCGTGCTCCACACCGGGGACCTCGTCAGCGACGGCACGTCGATCGCCGACTGGCACAGCTTCTTCGGCGCGGAAGCGCCGCTCCTGGCCGAGCGCGTCCTCTTCCCGGCCATGGGCAACCACGACATGGGCCCGGAGCAGGTGTTCGATTTCTTCGACCCCCCTGGGAGCGACCCTTGGTACAGTTTCGACGTCGGCCCGGCGCGCTTCATTGCCCTCCAGGTCGATGGGCTTGGTTCCTACGACGAGGACAGCACCCAGTACAGGTGGCTGGAACAACAGCTCGAGGAAAACGATCGGCCCTGGGTGATCGTCTGGTTTCACATCCCGCCCTACGCCGCTTCGGCCGTGCTGCCGGCCGATCGCCTGGTGCGCGACTCGCTGGTCCCCCTCTTCAACCGCTACGCGGTTGATCTGGTGTTGAGCGGTCACCATCACAACTATCAGCGGTTTGAGAGAGGGCATGTCACCTACATCATCACCGGCGGCGGCGGCGGAAGTCTGCTGGGTGTCAAGCCGGAGGATGAGCCGGGCGCCTTTATCGCCGCCCACCACTTCGTGGCGATCCAGCTCGAGGGCGATACTCTAACGGGCGAGGCCATCGCCCCCGACGGTAGCGTCATCGATCGATTCTCGATCTCGGAGTAGAGGCTTGAGGGTCGAGACGGCATCGTGGCGTCGAGAAAAGCCTGCCGGGTCGCTTCCTCCCCTCGTCAGCGGGGATCTTCTCAGTGTCCTCCGCCCGGTTAGCCCAAGGCTAGTACAGCGCCGATGCGGCAATTGCCTGGCTGGCCAGCTCGGCTCCATCGAGTTGTTGGGCGCCACGGATCCCCGGAGCGAAGCGGAGGGGGGCCCCATCGAGTTGTTAGGCAGCCGGACGATCTGAGGGATCACCGAACTGATCGACCTCCTGGAGGAGTCTCTCAAGTTGCTGCGCGAGTTCGGCCTTAGAGAATGTCCTATGCCGCCATTCCTCGCCAAACTGGCTGCAGGCTGGAAGAAGCGCCTCGGGGAAGGGCTCTGGCCGAAAGGGCAACTCAAGCCCGGCGCCTGCCTGCCTCCGAGGCGGGACGGCATCCAGCATGAGATGCAGTGGGCCGAACTGATCGGCCTTGTACTTCACCCAATCGGGGTGCTCTTGTAGGGCGGCAAGGAGAGCACGGGCGCCGGTTAGGTTCCATCTGGTGGCCTCACGGAGTGCTGTCAGGGCTTTGGCGCTAATGGGCATTGCGGTGGACTTGGATGCCTCGTTGCGGCTGCCTAACGGCCCCGAGATTGGCGGAGCACCCTGTGGGTGAGCCGCCCGGCCAGCCAGGACTAGTATCGCGCCAAACTAAACACACTGGCTGGCCGGGATCGGTCGAAGATCCCCGGCCCTCAGGGTGCTTCGCGAAGCGAAGCAGAGGGGCTCCATCGAGTTGTTAGGCGCCATCCTAAAGGGCAGTACTGTGAAGGATGAGATCAGGGAACAACCCCGCAAGCTTCGTAGGGCCAAAGCGACGACATGGTCATCAGGGGAGCGGCAAACCACGTGGCCTCTGGGCCCGTCCTTGTGACGATCCAGATCATGGGTCCGGGCGCGCCTGAGGCGTCTTTTCCAACGGGCTCCACTTCGACGCACCAAGTCTCCATGGAGGGGGACGAAGGGGGCAACTGCTCAGCGGGTACTTCGCTTGGCCACGCGCGAACGACATGGAGCCGGGGGCTGTTGTCCGTAGTGACAGTCTGCCATTGCTTTTCGAGCTCATCCACGGCGGCTTGGGGCAGCGGTGACGGAGCCGAGCAGGAAGCCAGAAGGAGGCTAGCTGCGAGAAGACCTGGTAAGAAGAACGTCTTGGGTGGGTTGTTCGCCAATCTGTGTCCTTTCGTGATGAGCCTACAAAGGCTACACGCGCATGGCGCCCAACGGCCTCGAGATTTGCGGAGCACCCCTGTGGGGAAGCCGCCCGGCCAGCCCCGGGCTAGTATCGCGCCAAAGCCAAACACTCGGCTGGCCGGGATCGGTCGAGGATCCCCGGAGCCCTTCGACAAGCTCAGGGCAAGCTCCGCGGAGGGGCTCCATCGAGTTGTTAGGCGGCAGCGACATTGACTAGCGAGAGAG
>Ga0209109_10001489_pt1 | contig 12946 bp, 17 predicted proteins | sample Rifsed10ft2_FD_184004 | JGI IMG/M metagenome (GOLD analysis project Ga0209109, IMG submission 184004) | Soil microbial communities from Rifle, Colorado, USA - sediment 10ft 2 (version 2) | ecosystem: Environmental > Terrestrial > Deep subsurface > Rock core/Sediment | place: Rifle, Colorado... | reverse complement strand
GGTGAAGATGGAACACAATGAAGACTGCCTGGGTATCTGGGCGGAACCGGTCGGTCGGTTTCACCGGCACGATCTCGTGCGTACGGTGAAAGCCCAGTTCCTCGTCGAATCCTTCCGCCGTCGTGATGGTATGGAACAGGCCTTGCGGCGGGGCGTCGAAGTCGTAGGGGGTGACGTCTTGGGGGCGGTTTTGAAAATCAGGAATGGAGGAATTCTTGGAGATCGGCAGCTCCGCTGCCTGGAGCGCCGGCAGCGCCGACAGAGCGATGAAAAAGACCGCTGCGATCGCCCCTCGCTCCGTTCGTCTCGCGCCTCTCGCCATAGCTTCTTGGTACACCGGCCGGCGGGGGCTGTCAAGGTAACGAACTCAAGGCGAGAGGCCAGAGGCAAGGGGCGAGCGGTACGGAAGGGATGGTTGCGACTAAATTTCTGGTTCTGTTAGAATTCGCCTCCTTTAACGAAACCCGCCAGGCGAGGGATACGAGACCATGGGCAAGAAGGGATTTAAGGATCTGCTCGTGTGGCAGTTGGCAAAAGATTTGGCGGTGAGAGTGTATTGTGTATCGGAAAGCCAAAACCTCAAGAAAGACTTCGGTCTTTGCGATCAGTTTCAGCGGAGTGCGGTCAGTGTCGCGAGTAATCTGGCGGAGGGAGATGAGCGCAGCTCGGATCGAGACTCGGTGCGCTTCTTTTACATGGCGAAGGGTTCCGTCGCTGAAGTGCGGACACAAATCCAAATTGCTTGCGAAGTCGGCCATCTAAGGAAGCCGGAGTACGACATCCTTGAAGCGGAGTATGAACAGCTGGCTAAGAAGATCGGAAGTCTCATCAGGGCTCGGAGCCAAGCCCCTAGCCATTAACTAACCCCTTGCCCCAGCCTGGATTTATTTATGTTGCAGGACGCAGACGCCTTACCTCAGCTCATCGGCGACTATAAGCCGGTCGATCAGTGGCAAGTCCGCATCAATACGCTCTTCTACCGCTTCCGGGGCGATCAGCTCCGCAGTTTCTACCAAACGTTTGCCTCAGCCGATTATCGGCTCGCCCATGCCCTCGCGGCTGACTACTACGCTCGCGTCGTGCGACGCGAGGGGTGCGAGGCTAGAGGTAAAAGCGAAGATTTTCCGACCCCTAGCCTCTCGCCGCTAGCCCCTAGCCTGGTCATCCACGAATGGGGCCCCGGCAACGGCAATCTCGCCGCCTGTTTCTTGAGCCATCTCAAGGCCCTCGATAAAGATCGAGTGATTTATCCCCGCGTTCGATATGTGCTGGTCGATCGGGAACAAGCAGTGCTCGATGCAGCTATGGCTCATCCGGAGCTCGCGTCCCACCGCAACCGGGTCGAGACGCATCGGGGGACTGTGGATCGGCTCGACGGTGTTGCGGATGGCAGCGTGGATTGCATCATCTGTAACGAACTGTGGAACGATCTTCCGACGAAGTTGATGTCGCGCCAGGCGAACGACATTGAAGAAGAGTTCCTGCGACCGAACTTGAGCGAAGCCGCTCATGCGAAAATTCCTGACTGGGTGGCCTTTGTCCGGGCGTTCGACGCCATGGATATGGAGGCGCTCAAGGGCTTCCCTCCCTTCCTCGACGACCTGGTGTGGGAACGTGAATATCGGACGGTCGAATGGAAAGAGGTCCCCTACCGGAAGACGATCACGGACTTCCTCAAACGTATCGATGAGCAAGTGCTGGTTCCCGTCAATCTAGGGGCTTATGACACGATCAAGGAAGCCAAGCGCCTGTTGGCTCCCGAGGCGATCGGGTTCAGCAGTTTCGACGCAGGTACAGCCGATATGAACGTGCTGAACGATCCGGAGAAGCCCTGCTATGGCCAATTTGGCGGGCAACAGAGTTTCATGGTCAACTTTGCGTTAGCCGAAGCGGTCGCCAAGCAGTTGGGGGCCGGCACGATGACAATAGAAAGCCAGCGTGAGTTTGTGGGGCGCAGCTTGGGGACCAACGTCTTGACCCTCATGGATCTCATCGCCACCCATCCTTCCGCCGGTACGAGAATGGCGCCGTGGGAACAGGACCGTTTGATGCTCAAGACCCTCCGCGCATTGAACGAGACCTATCGGAGCCCCTATGCGCGCCATCTGGAATTCCCCATTCCGTTGGAGATGCCGCAGGAGGAGCGTGAGACGCTCCAGGCTCTTGTGCGCTCGCTTACGCCGACAGGCATTCCGGACACCGTCGCCTATCTCACAGAGGGAGAGCTAAGCTTGGCCTCGAAGGACCTCGAGGCCATCGGCTATGATCCTCAGTCGTTCATGATTGCCTTGACCGCACCCCCGAGCCCTGTGGATTACTTTCACGCCTTTGTCCGACCTCGCTGATTCTTCCAGCAGGATGCTGAAAAGTCTGCCAGCCTGTCTTGTTCATGTGGTCTGTTTGGTCTGTCTCGTTTAATTAGTTTATTTGGTTTGTCTTGTGTATTTGGTTGCACCAGATTAACCGGATCAACCAAATGAACCAGAGAGACCGGACAGACCGGGCTTGTCCCAGACGTGCAGAACAGTGAAACTCCGGCGTGCCCACAGCGTTTCTGCACTCTGCTAGAGGTAAACGCCCGGATTTGCTGAATTTCTCTGCTTGACTCAGTTCTAATTCTTCTATACCCTTCCCCTCGCATGAGGAAGGCCTCCACCGTTCGACTGGTTCAATGCCGCGGGGCGAGTGGGCTTGGGTGGGACAAAAAGAGAAAGTGAGTGAGTGATGTTTGGATCGTTCGGATGGATGGAATTGGTGCTGATTCTGGTCATTGTCTTGATCATTTTCGGCGCCGGCAAGATTCCGCAGTTGGGTGAGGGGCTTGGGAAGGCCATTAAAGGATTTAAGAAGAGTGTCAACGAGGCTGATGCCATCGACGTGACACCTCCTCCGTCCGAGGCGCCTGAAGCCCCGCCGTCGCAGGTCGCGCAAGCCGCCCCGCCGGCCACGGCACCGGTTCAATCAGGAAACCAGATCAAGCAAGGGTAAGGAGACGTGAAGCGTGAGGCGTCAGGCGTTTCCTTTTTTGCTTTTCGCATGACGCGTGATGTTTTACGCATGACGAACCATGTTCGGATTGGGCGCCGGCGAAATTCTCATTATATTGGTGATTGCGTTCTTGCTGTTCGGTCCCAAGCAACTGCCTGAAGTCGTTCGCCAGGTCGGGAAAGCGGTCAAGGGGTTCAAGGATACGGCGGAAGATTTGCGGAAGTCGGTGGAGCCGGAACTTAACATGATCCAGCAGGAAGTGAAGATGGTCGAGCAGGACTTTCAGGCCTCGATCAAAGACGCAGAAGAGCAGATCAATGCTGCGACTACGCCTGAAGAGAAACCGGCTGATTCAAAGGGATCAGCCAATCAGGCGTGAAGGGGCCGAGAAAAGCAGGAAAGGCGAGACGAGCAAACCCGGGTCGCTGGGCCGTCTGTCAGATATCGAAGCAACCTTGTCAGGAAAGGCATGCTTCGGGAAGGATGAGGCCTGGTAGAGTTGAGAAGCAGCTAAAACAGACAACAATTGTGTATAGAGATAATCCTCAAGAATTTTAGTTAGATTGTTTCTTCCCCTTCATGACCAGTTGTAATGTCTATAGCACGTGATAGTGGCGACACAAAGACCTTTCCACCAGTCCCTTTTGTTTTAAGGATGTTAATCACCGCATCCTCTTTACTCTTTGGAATGATGATTGTGATGATATATCTGTCACTGAATTGAGGTTGGAATAGTTCACTTCCTTTTGCAGCATGAAGTTTCGCTGGTGGATGCTTACCCCTTCCTCGCACCTTACCAACCGTCATACCACCGACCTCTATTTCTCTTAATGCTTCACTGATTGCCATGACACAGTTGTTTACAAGTAATGCTTCAATTTTTAGCATGTGATAATCCTGAAATGTTCTTCAGAAATAATGGTTTCAAATTTTGATAATCATGTGGTAATCAATGGTTATCTAATCCCATCGTTCATTATTATAGAGATTCAGGAGTGCCATGCCAATAGATAAAATAATAGATACAGGTGATACAGCATGGATGCTTGTAGCAGGAAGTTTAGTGCTGTTAATGATCCCTGCTCTTGGTCTATTCGAATCTGGTTTATTGAGAAAGAAAAACGCTGTATCTGTTTTCATGCAAATATTTACTGGATTAGCCTTGCTGAGTGTCATGTGGTTCATCTTCGGTTTTAGTCTGGCATTTGGTCCTGATATATCCGGTTTTATTGGTAACCTGGACTGGGTATTCCTAAGAGGAGTTCCATGGCACGAGGCACTTCCTTATGCACCAACAATTCCCGGAGTATTATTTGTAAAATTCCAATTAATGTTTGCTGCAATTACACCCTTACTCCTGTCGGGTACGATTGCAGAACGAATGAAATTTAACGCATTTCTCCTATTCATAGCTGCTTGGTCCCTATTTATCTATTACCCGTTAGTGCATTGGATATGGGGAGGCGGTTGGTTAGGAAGACTTGGTGCAGTCGACTTTGCCGGCGGCATAGTTATTCACACGAGTGTTGGAATGGGCGCACTTGCGGCAGCAATGGTACTTGGTCGCAGAAGATTCTTTGGTCCAGCAATTGAAGTTCCACATAGTATACCGTTGGCAGTTACCGGTTCAGCACTTCTTTGGTTAGGTTGGTTTGGATTTAATGCCGGCAGTGCACTAGCCTCTGGCTCACTAGCTGGAAACACGGTCATCGTCACACACATGGCCTCTTCAGTTTCCGCATTAATATGGGTGGGCATGTCTTGGCTGAGAACAGGCAAGCCTTCTGTTGTGGCTGCTGTTAACGGTGCGATTGCAGGCCTGGCAGGAATTACCCCAGCGTCAGGATATGTGAGCGTTGAACATTCTTTTGTTATTGGTATCGCCATAGGTTTTGCGTCATATTCAGGAGTGATACTCTTCAAGGAAAAACTAAAGATAGACGATGCGTTAGATGTCAGTTCAGTCCATGGGGTGGCAGGAATTATTGGTTCTCTTTCAATTGGACTTTTTGCCAGTAAATTAGTGAATCCGAACGGAGTAGACGGTTTATTTTATGGTAATCCGGCTCAATTAGGTATTCAAGCCATTGCAGTTGGAGTCGCTGCAGGTCTTGGCTTTTGTGGCACCTGGGTGATTATGAAATTTCTAGATTTAACAATTGGAGTGAGAGTGTCTCCCGAAGTAGAAGATGCAGGATTAGATATCAGTGAACATGCAGAACGAGCCTACGCCGATGAAGAAGAATTCAAGTTAGACATGCAAACGTATGTAGAGAACTTGGAAGATAAAGATAAGTTTTTCTTCAATAAAAAGTAACATTCTTGCTTCACTGAACATTTGAGGCTGAACTGTAATGTAAGCTTCCCCGTCAAGGATTCTTTCCCCCCTGCATCGTAGACCCCATAGGGAATGGCCTTGGGCACGACCGGATCGATAAAATCATGCACCAGCACCTTCTACGGCTCTCCATTCGACTGCCTTTCCCGGCCTGTATTCTGATAAGGGCCAATCATCCCCTTCTTCTTCATATCTCCCGAAATCACCGGTTCTCTCGCCTTCGGATGCTGGCTCACCCGATTATTCGGGCGCTGAAACTGCTGGTCCCGGTCGGTATGATCCGTGCCTTCCTGGGTTTGGCATCGGCCTGCGGCTGGACTCCAGGCAGAGACGAGAAGAAGCGAAAGGCCGTTATCCAATTCATTGGGAAACCGTATGAAAATCCTTAGACCGACAGGATGGGTCGGTCTGCTCACCTATTGTAGTGCGGCCGTGATGGTAGCGGGAATGTTATTCGTAACGGCTCCGGCACAAGCCGCGTTCGAATTGCCGGAGGGCGAGGAGAGGATTACCCACCTCCCGGTCGTTGCTCGCGCGATTCCGCAGAAGGAAGAGTATGAACTCTACGATCCGAAGATCGGTAAGAATTTCGATCTCAATAAGTTCTGGATACGAGCCGATCTCCGTGTGCGGCCGATCATGCGGAACAATGTCTGTTTCGGCAGCGCCATGGCCGGTGTCAACGCAGCGGGTCAAGCTAATGGAGCCTGTAACGGCCCTAACCCCGGCACCACCCCGAATGGTACTCCAGGCAAACAAAACGACTTCTATGCCCAACAGTTGACACGGTTGGGTATTGGCTATGATCTCTCGCCGGACCTGAATTTCTACATGGAGCTGCAGGACTCGAGGACCTGGGGCGGAAACGGGGCCAATGGTAGAGAGGGCATCCAAGACGATGCGAGGAACCATAACGGGTGTGCGACAGCAATTGGCGGAGGCACAACTGGCGGGGGCAACTGCGGCACATTAGGGGTCCGTGCTGCCTACATGTTGGTTCGGAACTTCGCCGGGTTTCAAGGCCTGAGCGTGAAGGCCGGTCGGCAATATGTGGTGTTCGGCAACCAATCTCTGTTCGGCGCCTTCGACTGGTCCAATACAGGAATTTCCCATGACGGTGTGATGTTGCAATACAGCACCAAGGCCTGGGATACCTACGCTGGTTGGTTTCGCACTTCTGAATCCGATCTCGGTCAAGCCGTGCCGGTCGGCGCGATCGGCCCGAACATCGGCCCAAGCACCCTCAATAACGGCAATGCGAACCAAGACTCCGACGTTCTCATTTTCTACAACCAGATCAAGTCGGTACCGGGATTCATCATCGAGCCCTACTACTTCCTCTACTCCAACCGGTACAATTCGATAGACAACCGAGGCCTGGGTCTCGGCACGCCGAGGCACTCGAACCAGACCCGTCATAACGTCGGAGGCCGGATCGAGATGCGCAAGGGCAACTTCGACGCGATCAACGAAACGCTCTACCAGTTCGGCCAAATGGGCGATGCGGGGGGTACGAACGCAACGCAGAACGGGTACGGCAACTCGAAGAACCTCCACATCAGCGCTTGGGCGACCAGAAACTGGATCGGCTACACGCATTATGAGTCGGCCTGGAAGCCGCGGCTGGCCTTCAACTTCGACTATGCCTCTGGCGATGGCCGAGCGAACTGTACGATCGGCGGCAACACAGATTGTAAAACTGCCAATACGTTTGAGAATCTGTACCCGACCAACCACATGCACATGGGCTATATGGATGTCCAAGGCTGGAAGAACATGATGGCGTTCTCGGTCAACTTTCAATTTCGCCCGAGTAAGGATGACCACATTGAAGTGTGGGCTACCCGCTTGAATCTCGCCAATACGAAAGACAATTGGTATCGTGCCACACAGGGCGTCTATGTCTTTTCAAAGACGGACAACAATAAGAGGCACATCGGCGACGAAATAGACTTTGCATGGACGCACCTGTTTATGGACGGCAAGTTGTCCTTTCAGGCGGTCTATGGCCATATGTTTGCCGGGGCGTATATCGCGGAGAACCTGGGCACCAGCGTCGATCAAGACTGGGCCTATGCCCAGCTCTGGATGAACTTCTAAGAAGACGTAACACGTGAAACGTTAGGCGTGAAGCGCGATCCACTTCTTGCTTCCCCTGGTAGACCAATGGGAACTGCCACAGAAGGGGATTGAGATATGGGCCTTATCTTACTTGACGCCCATATAGATGTCCGGTAGGGTATGGTATTGAAGCTCCATGAAGAGGGAAGAAGGGATTATGAAGACGACCATCGAACTCGACCAGAATCTGTTGCGGCAAGCGCAGAAAACGCTTGGAACGGACACCATCAAAGGGACGGTGGAAGCCAGTCTTCGCACGGTCATTCAACGAGGCCAGTTACAGCAACTCGCGGATGCCTTAGGCACTATTCCCCTGGATCTTACCCCCGACCGGCTCCGCCGGCAGCGGCATAAGCGTACGCCTCGTGTATCTCGTTGACACCTCCGTCTGGATTCACGCGCTCCGCCCGTCCGGTCATCCCGCCATTCAATCCCAACTGAAACCCTTGATCGTGAACGGCGAAACCGCCGTCACGGAATGGATTCTGCTTGAACTCATGACAGGTCTGACGAAAACCGAACGACCGGAAGCGTTCTTGCGGTGGTTTCTCCCCGTGGTGCGATTGCCTTTTCAAGCAGCCTGGTGGGACAACGCGTGGCAGCATGCCGCGCAGCTTCGTCAACACGGAATTTCTCCTTCGGCAGCGGATTGTTTCATCGCAACCGTTGCATTGGAACACCAGGTGACTTTGATCCATTGTGATCACGACTTTGAAGCGATGAAGATTGCTCTTCCTCTCCGGACGCTGGATTGGACCAAGAGTCCTACTCTCTCCTAAGCCTCCCTCGTCCTGCACTTTTCGTCATCAACTTCGGGCCAGAATAACCGTCAGGAAAGAACCTGACCCGACTTTTCTCACTGATTGCTGAAAGCTGATAGCTACATATCGGCTCATCCGGCTTGCCCGCAGGAAGTCAGTCGTCTATACTCTGTTGACTTTCTCGTTTCACCACTATCCTTCTTTCTGATTAACCTCACCGTGGATGATCTGACTCGACAGCTCAGCGAACAGTTCGGCTTTGCGAAGTTTCGGCCTGGCCAGGAGGAGGTCATTCGCGCCGTGTTGGCTGGGCGCGACGCGATGACGGTCATGCCGACCGGGCAGGGCAAGTCTCTCTGCTATCAATTACCTGCGACCCTTTTGCCAGGATTGACCCTGGTGATTTCTCCCCTCATCGCACTCATGCAAGATCAAGTGGCAAGCTTAAAACAGCGAAACATCAAAGCGGCTGCGTTCCACTCCGGTCTCACCGGTCTTGAAAAGCACCGCGTGATCCAGGATCTCAATCAGAAGCGGCTGCAGTTGCTCTATCTGGCGCCGGAACGGATGCAGCATGAGGGGTTTCTCCAGCTCTTACGCTCCCTCTGGATCTCCTTGCTGGTGGTCGACGAAGCGCACTGTATTTCCCAGTGGGGTCACGATTTCAGGCCTGATTATCTCAAGATTGGTCGCCTGCGCCAGGAACTCACCAACCCTCCCTGTCTGGCTCTGACTGCCACGGCCACCACGCGCGTTCAAACGGATATGTGCAAACGGTTGTCGCTCCGCGATCCACTCCGATTGGTCGCAGGTTTTCGGCGGGCCAATCTCGCCTTGTCTGTCCGTTCCTGCCAGTCCCGCCAGGAGAAACTGTCGACGCTGGAGCGTCTGGTTCGCGATACGGAGAGAGGCACGATCCTGGTCTATTGCGCCACGCGCCGTGCGGTGGAGGAGGTCGCGGAATGGTTGGGACAGTCTCGCCAGTCGGTCAGCTACTACCATGCCGGTCTCTCTGATGAAGAACGGCGACTCGTGCATGACGACTTTCGCCGGGGGACTGTGAGGATTCTGGTTGCGACGAATGCCTTCGGCATGGGCATCGATAAGTCGGATGTCCGGCTGGTCGTCCATTTCGACATTCCGGGAAGTCTGGAGGCCTATTATCAGGAGGTCGGGCGGGCCGGTCGCGACGGAAGGCCCGCCTCCTGTGTGTTGCTATTCCATGAGCGGGATCTGGCTACGCAGGAATACTTCATTCAGCAGGCGTCAAAAGATCCCGAAGGCGGAGATCGCGCCGAGCGGATGAAGACGCTACTTCAAGAAATGCTGGGATACGTGTCGGTATCGACTTGCCGGCAGCTCGCGATTCTTGAGTATTTCAGCGATGAAGACGAGCGGGCCTTGGGCCCCTGCGGCCTCTGCGATCGCTGTGTCGCTCCGGTGCAACAGCCGAGCAGGGAGATCCCCCATGATGACGCCGCTTCCGCGAAGGCCATCTTGGAGACCGTGTCCTGGTGCATGGGTCGGTTCGGCGTGAGCCGAATCGTCGAGATTCTTCGTGGGAGTCGCTCGAAAGCGATGCTGGCCTATGGCGCGGAAGACTGTCCAACATACGGAGCTTGTCGCGTGCGTTCGAAGTCGTCTGTGACTGGTCTGGTAAAGAGTCTCATCGACTCGGGGCATCTTCAGGTCGAAGGCACGGAGTATCCCACTCTCGATGTGACGCGCAGAGGACAGGAGGTCCTGCAAGGGATCAGTGCAGTGCGGTTGAAACAGGCAGAAGAGTCTCAGCCTGCTTCACCGGTGAAGCAGCCATCCCGCGAAGGGGCCGCGTCCGTGGTTGCCCCGCGAGCAGCGCCGGCGGACCCGCAGCTTTTTGAACGGCTCCGGCAACTGCGCACGGAGCTTGCGGAGGAAGAGGGCGTCGCGGCCTTTGTGATTTTTCACGACAAAACGTTGAAGGCCATTGCCGGCCACAAACCTGTGACGCCTGCTGCCTTGTTGGAGATTCCAGGCATCGGCGCTCTGAAGGCAGAGCGTTATGGCCGGCGCGTGCTGGAAGTGGTGAATGGAGATCGATAGCCATCAGCGATCAGCTTTCAGCTGTCAGCTTCTGAATAAGAGAGGTCAGCATGCGTTTCACCTCGGTTACTTGCTTGAAGAGTTGTTGGCTGACGGATGTATTGAGGTAACACAGGTCGGTTGAAAGGATAATATGGTATTCGAGTTCACTTGCCAATCCGAGCACAATTCTTAAAAAAACGAGCCAGCTCTGGTTCGCCACTCCTTCCACAACCCTCTGCAATGTTTGCTGGTATTGACACTGCGGCGCGTCTTAGCTGACTGGTGAGACCAAACAGTTCCTGTTGGGGAAAAGTCGCCGTAGCTTTGTAGATTGCCAAACTTAACTCGTGAGCCTTTTCCCAAACTTTGAGCCGCCTGAAGTCCCTCATCTGTGTTTGGTTACCTCTCTAGCTGATAGCTGAATGCTGATGGCTGACAGCTATTTCAGATTCCCCGCCTGTGCGAAGCGCGTTTGCAGCTCCCCGTAGGTTTTCGTCACCGGAAACTGCGGGAACTCCTTGGGAAGGTGATCGGGAGGACAGAAAAAGAACCCCGCGTGGGCTTCTCCCAACATGGCGGTGTCATTGTAGGCATCGCCGGCGGCCAGGACGTGAAAGTTGAGGGACTTCAGCGCGGCCACCGAGTGTTTCTTCTGATTCTGCATCCGCATGTGGTAATTGACGATGCGGCCGGCTTGATCGATCTCCAGCTGGTTGCAAAAGAGCGTCGGGAATCCCAGCTGGCGCATCAGCGGTTGAGCGAACTGATAAAACGTGTCAGACAAGATGATCACTTGGCATCGCTCGCGAATCCAAGCGACAAAATCGACGGCGCCTTCCAGCGGGCCCATCTTGTCGATGACACCCTGGATATCGTGAATGGTGAGCTTGTGCTGATCCAGAATGGCCAGGCGCCGTTTCATCAAGGCATCGTAATCCGGCATCTCGCGGGTGGTGATCTTCAATTCGTCTATGCCAGTCTTGAGCGCAACGTTGATCCAGATTTCCGGCACCAATACTCCTTCGAGGTCCAAGCAGGCGATTACAGGTTTTTGCATTTCTTTTCCCTCTTGTTCTGTGTGTGTTGAATCGATGTCAGGCGAGAGGCGAGGGGCTAGAGGCGAGAACGACGATCCGTCTCTTTGCTCGGCACCTCTTGTCCCTCGCCGCTTGCCCCGCGCCTGTTCGTAAACTCCTGGCTCAGAAACCGCCACATGTTGTCGAGGACCTGGTCTAAGAGAGACGAGCCAGGCCAGGTCCGCCGGGAATCTTTCTCGTGTCGCTCGGCCCACTCCAAGGCCATCGGGAGCGGAATGAGTCGAGGGGGAGAGCTGGTCAATGTTCCCCAGATCAGTCCCAGGATGGAACCAATTCGCATCGAGACCGGCAGGGGCGTGACCGGATTCTGCAGCAGATCCTGACACAGTTCCGCCGGCGAGGTGACCAGGAGTTCTCGGCAGGCGGCCGGTCGTGCCTCGTAAATCGAACACATTTCGTTCTCCAAATAGGGACAAGGGATTCTCAACGCATAGTAGGACCGGTTGATCGGGTCGAGTTCTTCATCCGGCACCGACCTGGAGGCCTCTGCCACGTCGTTGAGCCGATCCCACAGACCCGCTCGCGTCACGCGATCCTTCGTGTCGCTGAGGCGGTTCAGTAAAAGGGTTCGCCGCTCCGTCGGTAGCTGCGCCACATACTCTCGCAGCGCAAACGCTTCCGGCGCGGAGAGCGGAACCAGCATGCGGCAACAGGCAGCGCAGCCCATCTGGCAGGAGATGCTCTGGCCTGCTGCGATGGCCTGCTGAACTTCCAACTGTGCAGCTTCTTCCCCCAGGCGGCGCGTGACCGGGACAATCGCCGTGATGGGGATGAGTCCTGTCGGCACGTCGATGGCCGTGGTCAACCGTCCGGCAGGGGTCTGCAGCGCCACCTCAAATCGTTCGACCATAACAACCCTTCGCCTCGTACGCCTGGTCTCGTGCCATTTTCTTGTTGGCATCATAGAGAACCGTTGATTGGCCGGTCAACCGCACAACCCTAAGCAGGATGCTGAAAAAGTCCTTCCTCTTTGTTTGTGGTTTGTCTGGTTCATCTTGTTTCTCTGGTTTCTCTGGTTAGTCTGGTTCAACCAAATAAACGAGACAAACCAAACAAACCAGAACAACCAGTGGTTCTTGCTCCCTCTCCAGTACCTCCGCATAATATGGGGAAAGGAGAACGGCATGGCGTTATCCGGTCATGTGGTGGGCTTGCTCAAAGAATACATGCGGGATCTGGTCGAGCAGGCGGAGCAGGAAACGCTTGCACAGGAGCGGTTTGGATTTACTGCCGAGCCGTACCGGCCGGATCAGGCGATTTCCGATCTGCTCGCTTTGCTGGATGACCGTATCGAATCTGAAGGGATGCAAGTGGGTCTGCCGGAAGGCATTCTCCACCACATGTGGAGTCTCTGCAATGACGCGACTGCTCAGGTGTCAGACCGGGTGTGGCTGGAGGGGAACCTCGGGGACCAAGTTGCCAGTAGGGCCAGGATCAGAGAGTTGACGTATCGAGCGCTGATTCAATACATTGCAACGCTTGATCGAGAGAGCTACTGATGATGCCATATACGTCCCTTCGACGGTGTACAGCCCTGGGCATAGCCCTCATTCTCGCTCTGCTGATGCCGGCACCTG
>Ga0209109_10001488_pt1 | contig 12953 bp, 3 predicted proteins | sample Rifsed10ft2_FD_184004 | JGI IMG/M metagenome (GOLD analysis project Ga0209109, IMG submission 184004) | Soil microbial communities from Rifle, Colorado, USA - sediment 10ft 2 (version 2) | ecosystem: Environmental > Terrestrial > Deep subsurface > Rock core/Sediment | place: Rifle, Colorado... | reverse complement strand
ATACGCGTGATCAGGCGCTCGAGCTTGCTCTCGCGCGGCTCGTCGCGCTCGGGATACCGCGTGCCGATGAGCGAAGCGCTCGCCGTGACCATCAGACCGCGAACTCCTTGAGGAACAGCTGCCGGATCGAGCGGACGATGCGCCAGGCCACCGGCTCCGGGCCGTGCTCGAAGCGCGCGTAGACGTGCTCCCCCAGCACGAAGGTGCGCGTCGCCGGCAGCGCGAGCTCGAATTCGAACCAGGTGTTGAGCGCCTTGGGCTCCTGCGTGTTCTGCGGATCGAGCGGCGCGGAGCCGCCGCCCGCGCTCGACATGGCGAGGTTGCCCAGCCGATTGCTCGCCGCCGGCACCTCGCGTCGCAGCTCGGCGTGGAACGTTTCGTACAGCCGCCCCGCCAGCTTGACGCGCACCGCCTCGGTATCCGTCCTGACGAGGTCGATGTCGTCCTGCGACACCAGCACGCGCGCGGACACCGTTTCGGCCGGCACCACGTAGCCGATCTCCTGCCCCTTGCGCAGGAAGCGCCCGGGCAGGTCCTGCGGCGGCAGCGACAGCACGAAGGTGCCGCTGGTCGGGCTGAGCACCGTGAGGTCCCGGTACAGCCGGCGCGTGTGCTCGAGCTCGTGGCGGATCGCCGCGATCTCCTCGAGCGTCTGCTCATAGCTGAGGCGGTCGTCGACGCGCTGCGCCTGCGCGCGCGCCTCCAGCAGCCGCAGCTGCGCCTCGAGAATCTGGATCCTGGGCTCGAGCTCCGGATTCTCGGCCACGACGAGCGGGCTGCCGCGCGACACGATGCTGCCCGGCGCGGCAACGACGCGCCGCACGAAGCCGTCCGCGCCGGCGCGCACCTGCGCATCGTCGGGCATCCAGATCACGCCTTCGGCGCGCGTCCAATGCGGCACCGGCAGCGCGAACAGCAGCGCGCCGAGCGCGCCTGCGATCGCCGTGGTGCTGGCGATGGCGCGCAATCGGTTGCGCCGCAGCCTGGCGTGGAACAGGAGGAAGCCGAGCCCCTTGGCGAGCGGCAGCACGAACGCCGTCGCCAGCGCCCACAGCGCGAGCAGCACGCCGATGATCATGTATTCGCGCGCGATGAACACGGCGATGGCGAGCATGATGAAGATGCGGTACAGGAACGAGGCGATGGTGAAGTACACGAACCAGCGCTTCTCCGAGCGGCTGGCGTCGAACTCGGGCGCTTTCAGGCCGAACAGCTTCGACTCGGCGAGGTGGGCGAGGTACTGCTGCCCGCGCTGGCGCAGGTTCTGGATCTGCAGCAGGTCGCCGAGGATGTAGTAGCCGTCGAACCGCAGCAGCGGGTTGGCGTTGAACAGCACCGTCGAAACGCCCGCGATCAGCATGACGTTGTACAGCGCCGCGCGGAACAGGCCCGGCTGCGCCTCGAGCCACAGGAAAAGCGCCAGCGACGCGATGAACAGCTCAACGGCCATGCCCGCGGCGCCGACGAGGACGCGGCGGTGCGTCTTGCGGAACGCGCTCGCCGACGAGGCGTCGACGTACGGGATCGGCATCAGCACGAGGAACATGATTCCCATCTCGTGCACCTCGCCGCCCCAGGCCTTGGTGGCGCAGGCGTGGCCGAATTCGTGGCACAGCTTCAGCAGCGGAAACAGCAGCCATATCAGGAGCAGGTTCTGCGGCGCGAGCACCCGATCCGAGAGATTCTCGGTGAGCGCGTCCCAGTTCGCCGCCGAGGCGTAGATCCCCCAGCCGACCACCAGGCCCCAGAGAACCAAGCCGCCCCAGCCAAGGAGCGGCTGGTACCAGGCGAGCCAGCGCTCGAGGAAGCGGTCGGGGTCGAACAGCGGGATGCGTACCGCCAGCGGCGAGCGCAGGTTCTGGATCCAGGTCCTGGGCTTGCCCTTGCGCGCGCGGCGCAGCAGCTCGGCGACGTCGGGCGTCACTTCGGACTGCATCACTTCCGCCGCGTGCAGCTGCCCGAGCAGGCGGATGGTCTCGTCCTGCGTCGGCGCGTCGTCGCCGAAGCGATCGATCGCGGCATCCCAGATCTGCTGCACCGTGCGGCGCCCGTCCATCAGGCCGATCAGGTAGTGCGCCACCGGGTTGAAGCGGTGCATGCGGCGCGAAACGCGGTCTTCGAGCACGTACCACAGCTGGCCGCGGTAATGGTGGCGGTGGATGCGCACATGGCTGCGCAGCCGCGGCCGCAGCTCCGCGACGCGATACCAGGATGAACTGAGAAGGTCGAACGACATGCGCCGTTACGCCCCGGCTCTGCCGCTCAGGGCAGCCAGGACCAGGCCCACAGCCGCATCCAGTCGATGAAGCCGTGCGTCCAGATCCATACCAGCTTGCGCTCATCGATGGCGATCTTGCCGACGCCTTCCATGCCCGGCCGCAGCCGCGTCTGCGCCTCCTGCTGCAGCTGCGCCTCGACGCGGTAGAAATTGCGTCCCTCCTTGGCGGTGTTGACCGGGGTGATCCTGCGCACCTTGAAGGCGAAGCGCTCGCCCGGCATCGAGGTCACGGTGAGCTCGCCCGACTGGCCCTCCGCGACATGGGAAATATCGCGCTCGTCCACCTGCAGCACCATCCGGTAGTCCGCGAGCGGCGCGACCTCGAACAGCACCTGGCCGCGCTCCACGGGCGCGCCCAGCCGCTGCGACAGGTCGCCGCTCACGATGATGCCGTCGAAGGGCGCCACCAGCTCCGTGCGCGCCAGGTGCTCGTTGACGAGCGCGAGCTGCGCCTCGGCCTGGGCGATCTGCGCGCTGACGATCGCGATCTGCGCGCGCTCGCGATTGCCCATGGCCGCGCGGTACTGCTTGACGTACTGCTCGCGCTGGCTCTCGATCTTGACGCGCTCGAGCCTCAGGTCGCGGTCATCGAGGCGCGCGATCATCTGGCCCTGGCTGACGGTGTCGCCGGCGCGCCGCGGCGCGGCCGTGACGAAGCCGTTGATCGGCGCGCTCACCGCGCGTTGCACCACCCCCTCGACCGTCGAGTTGGCGGAAACGCGGAATTCACCCGTGGCGAAGGCGAGGAACGTCGCCGCCGCGCTCAGGCCGATGGCGCCGAGCTTCCACCCCGGGTGGCCGGGCCCGGCGAGTCTTTGCCACAGGCCCTTCGCCGAGCGGCCGGCATGCATCGGCAAGCTCGCCTCGTTGCCGTGCTTGAGCTCGATGATCGGTCCCGCAATCGAGGCGACGGCCGCGCAGACTTCGAGCGTGGGCACCTCGAAACGGTGCCCGGCGGCGCGCTCGAACGTCAGGGCGCCCACCACGTGCCCGCCGTGCTCCAGGGGGAAGGTGGTCGCGCTGCCGGCCTCCGATTCGCGCAGCAGCGCCTCGTGCGCCCGCGCCACGACGGGTCTGCCCTCGCGTTCGGCCGGATAGACCACCATTTCCTCCTGGTCGACGGCCTCTTCCATGGCGCGCTCGATCGCGCGCATCAGGTTGGCGCGCTTTTCGAACTGCGGGGAATGCGACACGGCGGCCACCCTGACGCGCTTGCCCTCGAGCATCCCCAGCGTCACGCGGTCGCAGCCCAGGCGCGTGGCGAGCTCGGTGGTGAAGGCGGTCGTGCTTTCCTTGAGGCTCGGCACCTCGAGCAGCGTCGACACCAGGTCGAGCGCCAGCTTGAGGCGCTGCCGCTCGGCATCGGTGGGATCCGCGTGGCGCCGCAGCAGCACCTCGAGCCAGCACGAGCCCCACTGCAGCTCGCGCATGGCCGCCTGCAGCCGGGCCTCGGGCCGCCAGGCGATGTCGACCCCGACCACGCCGCGGATCTCGCCGTCGAGGCGCACCGGGTAGGCAAGCTGGTAGCGCGGGCCGTGCGCGTCGCCATCGCCGACTGGTTCTCCGGGCTGCGCAATGCCCTGCCCCTCCTTCAGGGCGCGCTCGCTCACTTGCGCGAGATGCGTGCGGTCGCGAGGGTCTTCGGGATAGAAGGCGACGGGCGCGAACGATTTCGTCCCCGGCTTGTGCAGCACCACCACGCCGTCCGACACGCCGCCGATGGCATGGCACTGAATGACCAGCCAGCTGCCGCAGAACTCCTCGACGCTTTGCTGCTGCGCGAACTGGCGCCAGGCCTGCTCGTAGCCGCGGCGCGCGGCCAGGTCGGCGACCTGCCCGCCCCCGAGCGGTTCATGGATTTCCGGAGTGACGGAGCTCATCGCAGGAAAGCCTCACGCCCAGCCCCGCATGCGGGGCGCGGGGACTACGTCTTGCCCGCCGCGCCGCCGCCCGTCGGCGCCTCTATGTTGAGCGCCCCGAAGCGTTTCTCGTATTCCGCCACCACGTTGCCGAGCAGCATGCTCATGCGCTTGGCGGCGTAGGGGCTGATCACGATGCGGTCGGTGAGCTGGATCGTCACTTCCTTCTGCCCGCGGTTCCACGCCTGGTTCATGCCGAACAGGATCACCACCTCCTCGCGCGTGCTGGTCACGTTGCACACGTTGGCGTAGGAGCTCTTCATGTTCGAGTCGTCCCACTTGATCTTCATGCCCGCGGTATCGCCGCGGATCTCGGTCGTTTCCGGAGTCTTGGTTGCCATGGTTCCTCTCTGGTTTTACCTGCCGAATGCGCGCCGCGCCGCGGCTCCCACCGCGCCGGATACGCCCCAACTATCTGATTTTATTCTACTCCACCTCGGAAACGCAGGCGACGATCAACTGCGGCCCCGCCTCGTTTCTCAGCGGCCGGATTTCTTCTGCGAGGACTGCTTCTCGAACGCAGCGAAGTTCGCCCGGGATTCCCCGCGCGCACCCGGCTTGCCCGAGGTCAGCGCCGCCCCGGCGCCCTGGAATGACTCGTTCCAGTCGATTGTCTTGGCCGCCTGCTTCGCGACGGCAGCCGGCGCGTCCTTGGCCTTGACCTTGTCGTGCTCGGCCGCGTGCTCGCCCTTCTTGCCGTAGAGGATCCAGCCATCCAGGTGCTGCGCGGCTTTCGTCGCGAACACCGCCCGATGCGCGGTGCAGCCGTCCTCGTCGAGCTCGACGCCTTCGATCGAGAACAGCGCCGGCTTGCCGCTCGTGTGCCCGAACAGCCGCAGCCCCTGCTCTTTCAATTCCCCGAACAACTCGCGCAGGCCGTGGTACTTCAGGTTGCCGACAAGGTGCGCCAGATCCGGCCAGCGCTCGTTCCAGACCGCGCCGACTTCGACATTGTCGGCGGTTGACGCGTAGCCAGCCGCTGTGAATGCCTGCGGATCCTGCGACAGCGTCGTGTGCTCGATGCTGACCAGGATGTCGGCCTGGTCTTGCGGCGCCACCACCCCCAGCGCGCCGCGCTGCTTGGTTTGCGCGATCTGCTGCGGGGTCAGGGCCACGCCGAAGAACGCCACCTCGTCGATCTTGCCGTCGAAGGGCTCGGTGATCCTGAGCTGCGACAGGTTGCCCGAGGTGTCGCGGTTGGTCTCGTTGCTGGCGCCGATCACGATCGCCTCGCGGTTGCCGGCCAGGCCGCCCGTGTAGCCGTTCGAGCCGACCAGGACGCCGCCCAGGTAGAGCTTCATGCCGCCGCTGCCGAAGGTGAAAGTGAGCTGGTACCAGGTATTCGAATTCAGCAGATTGTTGAAGCTCGTACCCTTGGTGTCGATGGCACGAACGCTGCCGCCGTTCTCCATCTCCACCCGCAGATCGCGGTCGTCGAGGCTGATGCGCAGGCCGCTGTTCCTGCCGTCGCGGTCCTTGGCGAACAGCGTCTGGTGGTCGTTCGCGTCGCGGGTATTGAACCAGAGCTGGATCGTGCCCTGCGCGACCTCGAAGGCAGCGTCGTGCGCCACCGCGATGTACTCGCTCTTCGTGTCGTGCAGGTCGGCCCCGGTACCGGCGCCAAAGGGCGCGGCCGACGCCGGCGGACCCTGATCGTCGAGGTCGGGATTCGAGCCGTAGAACACGCCGTTCTGCGGCGCGCCCGCAGTGTCGGCAACCGTCGAACCCGAGGTCTCGTTCAGGTTCCAGTAGGCGATCGGCGCGATGCCCTTCAGCACGGCGGTGTCGTTGCCCGGTCCGCCATCGAGCGTGTCTGCGCCGCCACCCGCGATCAGCGTGTCGTCGCCTTCGCCGCCGCGCAGCACCACGCCGAGCGCGCTCACGCCGGAGGCGTCCAGTAGGTCGTCGCCCGCGCCGCCGTCGACCGTGACCGGAATCGTGAGGTCATGCAGCGTGACCGTGTCGGGGCCGCCGAGCGCATTCACCAGCAGGCGATCCGCGCCGGTGAGCGTGCTCACCGCGCCATTCACGTTCAGGGTCAGCGTACCCGCAGCCTGTCCGACGTCGATGTCATCGGCGCCGCCCGTGCCGGTGACCAGGGCGCCGATCGGTGCATCGCTGATGACGATATTGTTGCCGCCGCCCGCGTCGATCAGCAACTCGTAGGCCGGATCACCCACCACCACGATGGTGTCGTCTCCGTCGCCGCCCAGGATCGAGACCGTGCCGCTCGGATTGACGAAATCGACCGACTCGCTCGAGGGGCTCGTGACCTGCGTGCGCGTGTCGCCGACGCTCACCATGATCGCGTCCGGCCCGCTGCCGAAGACGAACTGGCGGTTGGCAACGACCAGGTTGTCCACGATGGGCTCGAGGCCGCTGTAGGCGATGACTTGGCCATCGACGCTCACCAGGCCCGAGCTCGGATCGAACACCGTGTAGATGAGCGATTCGACGATGCCGTTGGTCAGGGTCAGGGTGTCGAGATCGCCCGGCCCGCCGCCGACATAGCCCAGGCCGCCGTCCGGGATCGGGTTGCCGCCGCCGAGGTCGATGATCAACGAATCGTCGTCGGTCGACCCGGTAACCGTCAGGTCGGTGACGGTGGCGAAGCTGCGCTCGAACACCAGGGCGTCGTTGAGATAGCCCTCGAGGTTGGCGCCATTGAGCACCACGCGGAAGGTGTCCGGGAAACCGTCGTTCGCCTGCGGGCCGGCGTTGAGGCTCGTATCCTCGTTCACCGTGATGGTGATCGTCTCCTCGTCTGACAGCGTCCCGTCGTCGGTCACGAGGAAGGTCACCGCGTAGGCGGCGGGTCCCTGCGCCTCGCTCGGCATCCAGCTGAACGCGCGCGTGACGGGGTCGAAGCTCGCGCCCGCCGGGAGGCCGGATGCGCTGAACGTGAGGCCGCTGGCCGGAAGATCGGCGTCGGACGCGCCGACGCTGAACGAGAGCAACTCGCCTTCGCTCACGGATTGATCGCCGATCGGGTCGAGCACCGGCGCCACGTTCACCTCGTTCACCGCGACCGTTACCGCCTGCTCGTCGAACAGCCCGGCGTCGTCCGTGACCCGCACCGTGAAGCCGTGCACGCCGTCCTGGTCCTCGCCCGGGGTCCAGCTGAACAGGCCCGAGTCCGGATCGATCGTCGCTCCGGCCGGCGCCCCCAGCAGGCTGAAGCTCAGCGCGTCGAGCGGCAGATCCGGATCGCTTGCCGTGGCGGTGAAGCTCAGCTCCGTCTGCTCGTCGAGCGCCGCATCCTCGATCAAGCCCAGCGCCGGTGCGTCGTTGTTGGCGTTGGCCACGTTCAAGGTCACGGTGGCGACGTTCGAGAGCGCGCCGGAAGGATCGCGTGCCTGGTAATCAAAGCTGTCCGGCCCGAAGTAATTCGGCGTCGGCGTGTAGGTAAAGGTGCCGTTGGCGTTGAAGGCGAGCGTGCCATTGCTGGTCGTGCTCAACTGCACCGCGGTCAGGGGATCGCCGTCGACGTCGAAGTCATTCGCGAGCACGCCCAGGGCGGCCAGCGGCACGACGATCTGCTTGTCCTCCTGCACCGGGTAGGCGTTATTCACGGCGACCGGCGGGTCGTTCACCGGCGTGATGCCGATGGTGGCGAACACGAAGTCGCTTTCAGGGGCAATGCCGTCGCTCACGGTGAAGGCAAATGCATCCTCGCCGAAGTAGTTCGCTTCCGGCGTGTAGACGAAGCTGCCGTCGGCTTTCAGATCGACCAGGCCGCGGAACGGCCCGAACGCCCAGCTGAAGGTCAGGGTGTCGCCGTCGACGTCGGTTGCCACGAGCTGCCCGGCAAGCTTTATGTCCTCTGCGGTCGAGCCGAAGAACGCCTCGGGCACCGGCGGGTCGTTGATCGGCGCGATGGTGATGCTGAAGGTCTGCGGATCCGACGTGTCGTCGCCGCCGTCGGCGGTGCCGCCGTCGTCGCGCACTATCACCGAGATGGTCGCGGTCCCGAACGCATCGGGCTTGGGCGTGAAGCGCAGCGTGCCGCCCAGGTCGAGCGTCGGCTGCTCGTCGAACAGCTCGGCCGCGTCGTTCGAGATCTCGATGGACAGCGTCTGGCCCGCTTCGTCCATCGGTCCGGCGGACAGGTTGCCGATCCAGCCTGCGAATTCCTGCGGTCCGTCGTCCTCGTCCACCAGCAGGTCGCCGCCGACCGTGAACGTGGGCGCGTCGTTCACCGCATGCACCGCAATGGTCACCTTCGCCGGGCCCGACACGCCGCCGTCGTCGTCCCGCGCCTGGTAGGTGAAGCTGTCGATGCCGTTGAAATTCGCGTTCGGCGCGTAGCTGAACGAGCCGTCGGGGTTCAGGGTCAGCGTGCCGTCGGCGACATCCTCAATCAGCTCGGCGATCAGCGTGTCCGCCGGAACGTCCGTGTCGTTGCCCAGCACGCCAGCGGCCGCTACCTCGAGCACGCCGTCCTCGTTCACTTCGTACTCGTCGCCGGCCGCGAGCGGCGCGACGTTATCGACGGTGACCGACCAGGTGCCGGTCCCCGTGTCGCCGTCGTCGTCGGTGACAGCGATGGTCACCGTGAACTCGCCGTTGTCCGCATAGACGTGCGGTGCGGCGGTCGCGATGGCTCCGGTTACGACATCGATAACGCCTGCCACCACCGTGCCGTCGCCGAAGTCGACCAGCGCCGTATGCGTGTCGCCGGTGCCCGCGTCGGTGAAGGTGGTCAGCGGCAGCACGAAGGGCACCCCTTCGTCCGCGCTCGCCGCGCCGCCTGCGACCACCACCGGCGCCGCGTTGTCGATCGTGACGAAGAGCCCGTCGCTGTCCTCGCCGCCGTCGTCGTCAGTCACGGTGAACGTGACGAGATACGGCCCGTTGTCGGCGTAAGCGTGCGTGCCGGTGACGGTCTTCGTGGTCGCATCCACCTCGCCCGGCGTGACGATGCCGTCGCCCCAGTCGATCTGCGCCGTGTGGCTATCGAGGAAGCCCGGATCGGTGAAGGTGGCGCTGACCATCACCTCTTCGCCTTCGAACGCGGCGACGTCGTCGCCAGCGGTGACCTCGGGCGCCACGTTGAGCACCGTGACGAGCACGGTATCGGAACCGGTCTCTGCGTCGTCGTCGGTCACGGTGAGCGTGACGGTGAATGCGCCCGGCTCGCTGTCATCGCCGTAGAAGTGGCTCGCCGCGACGGTTCCGGACATTCCGGCGGTCGATCCCGGCGGCCCGAACGGCGTTTCGGTGACCGCGCCGGCGCTCGTCGTGCCGTCGCCCCAATCGATGCTGGCGGTGTGCGTGTCGAGCGTGCCGGCGTCGGTGAACGAGGCGCCGTCGAGGCTGAACTCATCGCCCTCGAGGATCGTCGTGCCCGTGCCGGCTTCGACCTCGGGCGGATCATTGACGACCGCGACTGTCAGCGTCAGCGCCTGCGTGGCCACGCCGCCGTCGTCGTCCGCCAGCGTGAACGTCACCGTGTAGTCGCCGTCGTCGGCGTAGACATGGCTGCCGTGCAGCGTGCGGGTCAGAGGATCGATGACCAGTGCCTCGGTCGAATTGTAGTCGCCGCTGTCGTCGCCCCAGTTCACGGTGCCGGTGTGCGTGTCGAGCGTGCCCGGGTCGAAGAACGCGACGTCCTTGAGCGAGATCAGCTCGCCCTCGCGCCCGCCCTGCTCGCTCGGCCGGATTTCGGGGGCGACATTCAGCACCGTGATGTCGAAGGAATCGGCGTGCACGCCGCCGTTGTCGTCGGTCACGGCGACGGTCACGGTGTAGACGCCGTCGTCGGCATAGACGTGGCTTGCGAGCACGAACCCGGTGAGGCCGGAGGTGCTGCCCGGGGGCCCGAACGGCGACTCGTTCACCGTCCCGGCTTCGATGACGGTGTCGTCGCCCCAATCGATGGTGGCGGTGTGCGTGTCCGTCGTGCCCGCGTCGAGGAAGCTGACCGACTCGCCATCCGGGACCGTGAGCTGGACGAGCGAGCCTTCGTCGGCGGTGCGGTCGGCGCCGGCGTCCACCACCGGCGCGACGTTGTTCACTGTGACGACCAGGCTGTTGGTAGTGATGGCGCCATCGTCGTCGGTAACCGTGACCAGGATGGTGTAGACGCCGTCGTCGGCATACACGTGCGTCGCCGGGATGGTGCCCGCGCCGCCGGTCTCCGTCAGCGGCTCGAACGCCGTCGGCGTCCCGTCACCCCAGGCGATCTCCGCGCTATGCGTGTCGTTGGTGCCGGCGTCGCTGAAGATGGGCTCGATCATGACGATTTCGCCCTCGAACACCGTCTGGCCGGTCCCTGCCTCGAGCACCGGCGCGACGTTGAGCGAAGTGACGATCAGCTCGTCCGGATGCGCGGCAAGGCCGCGCTCGACGTCGGTGACGAAGAGCTTGATCGTGTAGACGCCGTTGTCGAACGGCGTGAAGCTGAACGTGGCCTCGGTGCCGTCGGCGATCATCTGGCCGTTGTCCGCGATCACCTGCCACAGGTAATCGTACGGATCGCCTTCGCGGCCCAGCGGATCGATGATCGTCGGCACCAGTTCGACCAGGTCGCCCTCGTCGACGATGCGGTCCTCGCCCAGGTCGACGCCGGCCACCAGCTGGTTGCCGAAGTCCACGCCCTCGATGATCTGGCCCGCGGTGGTGAACAGCACCGCCTGCACGCCGATCACGCCATTCGCGGTGCTGGTCGCGCCGATGGTCGGGGTCCAGCCCGGGAACGGGATCTCGGCGACCAGGTACGAGCGGTCGGTGCCGGCGGCGAAGTCCTCGCCGAAGCCGAGCGCCGAGAACGCGGTCTGCGGCAAGCCGACGCCGAGCCCGAACGTCGTGCCGTCGCCGAAGCGCAGCGAGGAGCTCGACTGAGTCTGCGTTTCGCCGAAGATCAGGAGGTCGGCGGTGAGCGAGCCGATGTCGGTGGTGGCGAAGCGCAGGCGGCCGTTCTCGAGCCCGATGGCGACCTTGCCGGCCAACACGCCGAGCTGCAGTTGCAGGTCATCGACCAGGTCGTCGGGCGACATGTTGTCGCCGACGTTTGCCGAGTCGAGGACCAGCACGGCCGACTCGTCGTCGATCACGACGGTGAGCGTGAGCTTGATGCTCGTGGTGGTCTGGATCGTCGCCTGCGAAGGCTGGTTGGTGAGCACGACCTCACCGAACTCGTCTGTCACCTCCTGTGCCGCGGCCACCAGGGCGCCGTTGACGAGCTGCGCCATGGTCTCGCCGGCGAAACCGAGGGCACCGGCCTCGTTCTGCACGGCGGGCAGCGTGCTGAACGTCGTGCCGCCGACCACCGCGCTCTCGCGGCTCTCGCTCCTGAACGTCGCCTTGGCAGTGAAGGCGGCCACGTCTTCCGCGCCGACGAACGCCAGCTTGCCGTTGATGATCTCGGCGGAGATCGGCGCCTGCTGGGCGATGAGGAGGCGGTTCAGGTCGCCGCGCAGGTCTACGAGCGCCTCGTTGCCGTCGGTGTCCTTGGGCGTGAGCGTGATCGAGAAGGCGAACGCGCCTCCGCCGGTGCTGAACCAGGCCGGATCGAGCGGGATCTTGCCGAGCAGTCCGTCGTTCTTGAGCTCCGTCGCGTCGAAGGCGGTGTCGCCTTGACCTTCGTCGAGCTTCCAGTATGCCGAGAGCCCGCCGGTCGCCGGATCGAGCTCGTCGAAGTCTTTCGCTGCGTCCTGCAGCGTGCGCGCGATCTTCCAGAACGCGGCCTGGTCGATCTCGCCGTTGAAGCCGCCGGTTTCCGGGTTGCCGTTGCCGCCGAGAGTCAGCGGCTCCAGCAGCGGCACGGCTTCCTGGAATGCCACGCCCTCCTGGACAAGCGCCTGCTTGCCGTCGACGGCGATCCAGACGGTGCCGGTCTCGACGCCGCGGTCGACGACCACCGCGACGTCGTGCCACACGCCCGGCCGCACCACGTTGTCCGGCGTGAGGAAGGTGAGCGGCGTGCGCTGGCCGTCGAAGATGACGAGCTGCAGGCTGCCCTTCGCCTCGTCCAGCATCAGCCGGTACCCGGCGACGACGAGCCCGGATTCGTCATGCTCGAGCTGCTCGAGCACGGTGACCTGCATCGGCTGGCGGGTGGCATCAGCGAAGTAGCGCAGGCGCAGCTCGACCGTCGAGTTGGCGCCCAGGTCGATCGGCGTCGCGGTCGGAACGGCCGTGACGACGTCGGTGCCGTCAAACGCCAGGCCCGCGCGCACGGCGAGCTCGCCGGTGAAGTCGAAGGTCGCGGTCGTAGTGGTCCTGATGGTGCTCGGCGTCGGTACGCTGCTCTCGCTCGTGCCCGCGCCGCCCGTCGGCGTGACGACTGCGTCGCCGACCAACACCGCCGGGCCGTGGGCCACCGGATTCACCACCTCGAGGCCGCGGAAGCCGTACTCGCCGTTGACGTCGGTGTAGGTGACCGGCTCGCTCTCGTCGATGTCGGGAGTTGCCGGGTCGTCGACGTCGAGCAGGCCGTTGGCGTTCAGGTCGAGGAACAGCTTCACGCCGTCCATGCCCGGCTCGTCCGGGTCGCGCACGCCGTCGCCGTCGATGTCGTTGAACTTCGTGCCGTAGATCGCCTGCGCGCTGTTGCCGCCGGTCGTGTACTCGAAAGTCACCGTGTGGGTGCGGCCGTGCGGATCGCCGGCCGCGCCCAGGCCGTCGAAGGCGGTCACGGTGATCACCGCGGTGCCGTCGAAGCCCTTCAGCTCCCTGATCAGCAGGTTGCTCTCGTCGAGCATCTGCACCTGCACCAGCGGCGTGTCGCTCACCACGTGCAGGTAGGCGCCGCG
>Ga0209109_10001484_pt1 | contig 12978 bp, 16 predicted proteins | sample Rifsed10ft2_FD_184004 | JGI IMG/M metagenome (GOLD analysis project Ga0209109, IMG submission 184004) | Soil microbial communities from Rifle, Colorado, USA - sediment 10ft 2 (version 2) | ecosystem: Environmental > Terrestrial > Deep subsurface > Rock core/Sediment | place: Rifle, Colorado... | reverse complement strand
AGCGAAAGCCGAGCAGCGCCAGGACGCAGGGAGCCTCGATATCCGTGTATATCGAGGCGACCGAGGACGACGCGATGCGAAGCGTTTGCAGCCGGCCAAGCGGTGCCGTACTTCCCGGAGCGACCACTAGAGGCCTGATGTGGGTTAGGCGTGGGTGGCGGGGAGGGCATGCACCAAGCGGCGGGGTCGGCTCGCTCGGCGTGCAGGCTTCACGCCTGGACGCCGAGGGAGACGGCCGCGATGTGCTGTGTGCAGGCCCCAACCCGGCGTGCGCCTAACCCACATCAGGCCTCTGGATGGCTTTCGGGGTTGCCCCGCGACAGGCGGCCGACCGGCACATTCCTCGTCGCGGGCCTGGTGGCTGAAAGGCGTTGCCGGTCGGCGCCGGCTTGGTCCCGGCCGCCCCCGGATCGACGGCGATCAGCGGCCAGCCAGCTCATGCCATGCCTTGACAAGGGATCGCCCGCGGACGCAGTCTCGGGTCGTGGAGAACGGGGAGGTCCGCATGTTCGCCTCGGCGGACGCGTACGACTCGTTCGTGGGTCGCTACGGTCCGACGCTGTCGCAGGCGCACATCGCCGCAGCCCGCGTCGCGCCGGACCAGCGCGTGCTCGACGTCGGCTGCGGCACCGGGGCGCTGACGGAGGCGCTCGCCGAGACCGTTGGCCCGATGCGCGTCGCAGCCGTCGACCCGTCGCCCGCGTTCGTCGATGCGTGCCGGAGGCGAGTGCCGGGGGCGGACGTCCGTGTCGGCACCGCAGAAGCGCTTCCCGCCTTCGAGTCGCCGTTCGACGCCGTGATGTCACAGCTCGTGCTCAACTTCATGGCGGACGCAGAGGCCGGCGTGCAGGCGATGCGGGCCGCCGCCAGGTCCGGCGGCACCGTCACCTCGTGCGTGTGGGACTACGCGGATGAGATGACAATGCTCAGGGCGTTCTGGGACGCGGCGCTCGAGCTCGACCGGGACGCACCCGACGAGGGCCGAACGATGTCTCACTGCTCCCCGGAGGAGCTCGCGGCGCTCTGGAGCACCAGCGGCCTGACCGAGGTCGAGACCACCGAGCTCGAGGCCGAGGCTTCCTACGAGGGGTTCGACGACCTCTGGGCGCCGTTCCTCGCCGGGGTGGGACCCGCCGGCGCGTACTGCGCCGCGCTCGATCCCGCCCGGCAGGATGCTCTCCGCGAGCGCTGCTTCGAACGGCTCGGCGCTCCCTCCGGACGGTTTGTGCTGAGCGCCCGCGCCTGGTTCGTCCGAGGCCGCGTCTAGGAGGGCTTGGCGGAACGGGCCTCGTCGCCGGGCTGCGCTGGTCGCCGCGAGGCAAGGACCCAGTCATAGGATCAACGGAGCCCAAATACCGGAACGTATTGGGGCGACTGAGGACGCAGTCCTCGCGACGATTCAGCGCGGCCCGGCGGCACAGCGCTCGTTTCGCCAAGCCCTCCTAGCGCAGCGCAAGCACGTGCTCGCGGGAGGCCCCGGTCCCGACGAGGGTCACGGGAACATCGAGCGCATCCTCCACGAACGACACGTATCCCCGGGCCGCGGCAGGAAGACCGTCGGAGCCGATCTGCGACTCCCAGCCGGGAAGCAGCTCGAAGACGGGGCGGCAGTGGTGGAAGTCGCTCTGATGAGCGGGGAAGTCCTCGGTCTCGCTGCCGTCGGGAAGGACGTAGCGCACGCACACCGGGAGCTCCGGGAACTCGGAGAGGACGTCGAGCTTCGTCAGTGCGAGTGAGGTCATGCCGTTCACGCGGACGGCGAACCGCAGAGCGACCAGATCGAGCCAGCCGCACCGGCGGTGGCGACCTGTGACCGTCCCGAACTCGCGCCCGAGCTCGCGGACGCGATCCTGGGCCGGCCCGTCGATCTCGCTCGGGAACGGGCCCTCACCGACCCGGGTCACGTATGCCTTCGCGACACCCACGACCTCGTCGATGCGGTTCGGCCCGATGCCGAAGCTGACGGCTGCGCCGGCTGCGATCGGGCTGGACGACGTGACGAACGGGTACGTGCCGTGGTCCAGGTCGAGCAGCGTGGCCTGGGCACCTTCGAAGAGCACGCGCTCGCCGCCTCTGAGCGCGCGGTCGACGAGCAGTGACGTATCCCAGACCCACGGCCGCATCCGCTCCGCGTGGCCGAGGTACGCCTCGAGCACCTCCTCCGCGTCGAAGGAATCGAGCCCGTAGACCCGCTCGAGCCAGACGTTCTTCTCGGCAACGGCGAGCTCGAGCTTCTGGCGCAGGATCTTCGCGTCGAGCAGGTCCTGGACGCGGATGCCGATGCGCGTCGCCTTGTCCGCATACGCAGGGCCGATGCCGCGTCTCGTCGTCCCGATCTGGAGCCGCCCGAGCCGCCGCTCGCGTGCGCCGTCGAGCGCGACGTGCCAGGGCATGATCAGGTGCGCGTTCCCGGAGACGAAGACCAGGCCTTCGGTCGTCAGCCCGCGCGCCTCGAGGTCGTCGATCTCGGCGATCAGCACTGCCGGGTCGACGACGCACCCAGCGCCGATCGCGCTCCGCTTGCCGGCGATGATGCCGCTCGGAACCTGGCGGATCTTGTACGTCTCGCCGTCGACGACGATGGTGTGCCCGGCGTTGGGGCCGCCTTGGTAGCGGCACACGAGGTCCGAGCTCTGGGCGAGGAGGTCGACGATCTTCCCCTTCCCCTCGTCGCCCCACTGCGCGCCGACGATCACGGTCGCTGGCACGTGGTGCAGTGTTGCACGCGTTCGCGCAGGCGGCCTGATGTGACAGAGCAGCGCCAAGGCCGCGAGGCGGCAGTCTTTAGGGCCTATCCCGGTAGGGCCAGCCTGGCGGCGTGTGCTTTCTTGAAGGCGACCAGCCCACAGGCGAGCTGGAGCAGAGCGAGATGATTCTCCTCCTTCTTCGACCAGCGGACGAGCAGCGCTCGGTTGCGGTTGAGCCAGGAGTGGCAGGCTTCGACGACCCAGCGACGGGCTCGCCAGCCGGGAGTGCGGAGCTTGCACGCGATCTCCTCGCCCCGGCCGCGGATGTGCGCCGTGAAGCCGCGCGCGCGGACGAGCTCGTGCACCCAGGGGTAGTCGTAGCCGCGGTCCAGGCAGAGTCCCTGCGGGGACTCTGCGCTCGCTGCAGGCCGCTCGATCGGGACCGAGTCGAAGGTCGGCTCTAGGAGCTTCGAGTCGTGGCGGTTGGCGCCAGCGTGCGCCACCCCGAGCGGGATCCCTCGTGCCTCGCAGAGAAGCGAACGCTTCGCCCCTTTTTAGCTCTGTCAGTGGGATTCGGACCGGTCGCCGCGCCGCCGAGCGGGGCCTTCCCGGTCGCGCCGTCACACGACAACCAGGCCCAGTCGATCCCAACCACGGTGTCGTACTCGAGCAGCCCCTGGCGCCAGGTCTCGTGGAACACGCCCGCGGCAACCCACTCCTGGAAGCGTCGATGCGCCGAGCTCGAGGAGCAGATCCCGGTCGCGTTCAGGGCGTTCCACTGCATCCCCGTGCGTAGGACGAGCAGGATCGCGTCCAGCGCGTCGCGGTCGGGCACACGTGGCCGATGGCAGCCGAGCGGGTGCGGCGGCGACGCCGGCAGCAGCGGCTTTACCCGCTCCCACAGCCAGTCCGGCATTCGCCAGCCGTCATCGGTGCTCACGAGACCCATCGTCTACCTCCCTCGTCGGATGACGAGGGAGGACTTCGCGCTCAGATCCCTGGTCCCTGCCTAGCGGGATAGGCCCTAAGAGCGAGGTAAGCCTCGCCGCTACGAGTGGTCGGCTGACCCGGCGAGGGCCGTCGCCGCGCCCAGCCCGATGTACACGGTGCCGGTGACGTAGCGCTGCGTCGTGACGAACCGCCGCGAGCGCCTGAGCACGCCGCCGGCGGTGCCGGCAGCGAGCGCCCACAGCGAGTCCGTCGTCAGGCCCATCAGCGCGAACAGGATTCCGAGGACGGCGATCTGGAGCGCCGGATGTTGAGCGTCCGCGTCCACGAACTGCGGCAGGAACGCGAGGAAGAAGAGCGCGGTCTTCGGGTTGAGCACGTTCACGACGATGCCCTGCGCGAATGCCCGGCGCAGGTTGCGCTCGCCGCCCAGCGAGACCTCGGCCTCAGCGCGGCCCGAGAAGAGCGTCCAGAGCCCGAGGCCGATCAGGTAGACCGCTCCCGCGACCTTGACGGCGGTGAAGGCCACCGCTGACGAGACGATCAGCGCCGAGAGCCCGAGCGTGGCCGCGGCGATGTGGACGAGCGTCCCGACGTGGATCCCGAGCGCGGACGCGAGCCCGGCGCGACGTCCCTGGTGGATCGAGCGGGCGACGATGTAGAGCACGGCCGGGCCGGGAACGAGCAACAGCGCGAGTCCCGCAACCATGAAGACAGCCAGCCGCTCCGGGTCCGGAATCACCGGTTCAGGTCCCAGACGATGCGCAGTCCGTCGAGGGTCAGGAACAGGTCGACGCTCTCGATCGTCCGCGAGTGTGGCGCAACCAGGTCGGCCAGCCCGCCGGTGGCGATCGCCGGGGCCTCGGCGTCGAGCTCCTCACGAATGCGCTCGACGACGCCGTCTACCTGCCCCGCGAACCCGTAGACGAGGCCGGACTGGAGTGCTGCGACGGTCGTCTTGCCGATGACGCTCGGCGGTGCCGCGTAGTCGACCTTCACGAGCCGCGCAGCCCGCGCGAAGAGCGCATCCATGGAGATCTCGATCCCCGGCGCGAGGACCCCGCCCACGTATTCGCCGGCAGGCGAGACAACGTCGAAGTTGGTCGATGTGCCGAAGTCGACGACGATAACCGGTGCGCCGTAGCGCTCCTTCGCGGCGACCGAGTTGACGATCCGGTCCGGGCCGAGCTCGCGCGGGTCGTCGTAGCGGATCGGAATCCCGGTCTTCACGCCCGGCCCGACGACCAGCAGGGGCGCGCTCGCCCACTTCTCCGCGAGCTGCTCCCACTCGCGTACGAGCACGGGCACCGTTGACGCGAGGCAGATCCCGTCGACCGCGTCGAAGTCGAGCAGCCCGCCGATGAGGACGCCCAGCTCGTCGGCCGTCGTCGACCGCTCGGTTGCAAGCCGCCAGTGGTCCGTCAGGCCGCTCTCGTCGTACAGCCCGAGCGCGGTCTGGGTGTTGCCCACGTCGACAGCCAGGAGCATCGCCCCAGTCAATCAGAGAGGGTAGGGGCGAGGCTTGCCTCGCCCTCGCGCCAGTGGAGGTCAGTCAGGCGAGATCGTCTTCGCCGGGCAGCTGCTGGCCGATCCGCTCGGCCAGCGCCTCGGCCGTCAGACGCGGCTCCTCGCCCTCGCCTCGAAGCTCCTCGACCGTCACGTCTCCGGAGGTGTAGACCTCCGCACGCGGGATGATCCGGCTCGGGCGGTTCTTGTCCCACACCCAGACGTCCTCCATCCGGACGTGGAAGAACGGGTAGCTCGCCTGCGGAAGCGCCTCGACGTCGAGCTTGTTGCAGAGGTACGTCGCGTCCTGCGTGAGGACGCAATACCTGAAGAGGGCGAAGACGGCCGAGTACTCGCGCTTGAGGGAGAGCTCGAGCTCGGCCTCGAACTCGTCGAGCTCGTCGAGGTGGGACATCGCGGCTCAGTGTAGCGCCGCGAGGAGGTCCGAAACCGAGCCGGCCCCGGGAACGACGAGGCCCGGATCGAGCTCCGCGAGCGGCTCGAGAGCGAACCGCCGCTCGGAAAGGCGCGGATGGGGTACGCATAGCCCGGGCTCGTCGACCACCAGATCCCCGTAGAGGAGCAGGTCGAGGTCGATCGTCCGCGGCCCCCAGCGAGCTCCGTCGCGCACCCGGCCGAGGCGGCGCTCGATTCCCAGCAGGACGTCGAGGAGCTCGCGCGGAGACCGATCCGTGTCGACGGCGACGGCCCCGTTCAGGAAGCGCGGCTGGTCGACGACGCCCACGGGGTCCGTCTCGCGGAAGCCGGAGACCGCGACGACGTCGATTCCGTCCGCCTCGCGGAGGAGCTCGATCGCCTGCTCGAGCGTCTCCTTCCTGGGCCCGAGGTTCGCGCCCAGCCCGATGTAGGCGCGCGTCATCCGAACGCCTGTGGGGTCAGACCCGTGGGGTCTGACCCCGTGGGGTCTGACCCCGCGTCCGCTCGACGATCACGGCCGCATGCTCCACCGGCGGCTCGAGAACGACGTCGGGCTTGCGCACGCGCACGCGGACGCTCTGGACGGCCTCGAAGCGGGCCAGCACGCCCTCCGCGATCGCTCCCGCGAGCCCTTCGAGGAGCAACCGGGGTGGGCCGGCGAACACCTCGTGCACGAGGCCTGCGAGCTTGCGGTAGTCGACCGTCTCCTCGATGCGGTCGCTCACGGCTGCGTCCTCCTCGACGTCGACCCAGAGATCGACGAGGAAGCGCTGTCCGATCCGCCGCTCCTCCTCGAGGTAGCCATGGTGGCCGAAGACGGCGAGACCCTGTAGCTCGATCGTCAAGCGCTCACCGCGCCCCGCTCCACCGCGGCGGCGACCGCGAGCGCCTCCACCGTCTCCCGTACGTCGTGGACGCGGAGCATCCACGCTCCCCGCTCGAACGCGGCGATCGCAGCCCCGAGCGACGCCGGCATCGTCCCGTGGCGCGCGTCGGGGTCACCGAGCACCTTTCCGAGCGTGCTCTTCCGGGAGAAGCCGACGAGCACCGGCCGGCCGATGGCGACGATCCTGTCGAGCCGCCGGATCAGCTCGAGGTTCTGGTCCGGCGTCTTCCCGAAGCCGATCCCGGGATCGAGGCACACGTGCTCCTCCGGGACCCCCTGCGCAGCCGCGAATGCAAGCCGCTCCTCGAGGAACGAGGCGACGTCGGAGGCGACGTCGTCGTAGCGCGGCGCGGCCTGCATCGACCGCGGCTCGCCCCGCATGTGCATGAGGCAGAGGTAGGCGCCGTGCTCGGCCACGACGCCTGCCACGTCCGGATCGGAACGGAGCGCCGTCACGTCGTTCACCATCTCCGCGCCGAGCTCGAGCGCCCGGCGGGCCACGGCCGCCTTCGACGTGTCGATCGAGAGCGGGATCCCGGCCAGCCCTTCGAGCACGGGGACGACGCGCCTCAGCTCCTCGTCCGCCGATACACCCTCGGCGCCGGGGCGGGTCGACTCGCCGCCCACGTCCACGAGGGCTGCACCCTCCTCCGCGAGCCGCCGCCCGTGGGCAATCGCGTCCCCCGGTCGCACGAACCGGCCGCCGTCGGAGAAACTATCCGGCGTGACGTTGAGCACGCCCATGATCGCCGGCCGCGGGAACCGCTCCTCGATCGGGATCCTCATCTCGGGCACGGCCCGGAGCGTAGCGGCGCAGGCATCCGACAACTGGCGCAGAATGCCGGGTCATGAGCACACCATCTGCAAGCACGGGCCCTCTGGGCCAGCCCCGCGGGATCGGCTTCGGCATCCTGCTCTTCATCATCACCTTCAGCATCTACGGGTGGTACTGGGCCTACAAGACCCAGGAGGAGATGAAGCAGCACACCGGCGACGGACTCGGGGGCGTCCTCGGCCTCGTCGTCTGGATCCTGGTCAACGCGGTGAGCGCGTTCGTCATCCCCTCCGAGCTCGGGAACATGTACGCGAAGGCGGGCAAGCCGAAGCCCGTGACCGGCTGGACCGGCCTCTGGCTGGTCCCAGGAGCAATCCTGATCATCCCGGCGATCGTCTGGTTCGTGAAGATCCAGGGATCGCTGAACCGCTACTGGGAGAGCGGGGCCGCGCCGACTCCGGCCGCAGCCGCTACGCCCGCCTAGGCACCACATGAGGAGCGGCGCGAGCCGCTTCCCGCTCGTCCTGACCGCGGCAGCGGTGCTCGTCCTGCTGAGCATCGTCGCCCTTGCGTCCTCCGGCTCGACCCCCACCGGGTCGGACGACGCACGCCCGCCCGGCGATCTTCTCCTCGACACCATCTTCAGCCTGGGGCTCGTCCTGCTCGTGCCGGGCGCCGCCATGCTGATCTACGGTCTGACGCAACGGAAGGCGATCGCGCGAGAGATCGCGACGCGGAAATATCGACGAATCGGCTTTCCGGTCTTCGTCGCGCTCGTGCTTCTCTACACCGCCCTCCTCTCTTACGGCATCCACAAGTACGAGCCCCGTCCCCAGGTCGTGGACATCGGCGAACAGGGCTTTCCCGGCAATTCCCCGCCGGTCACGGAACCCGCGAGCGTGGATTCCGTCTACGAGCCCGAGTTCACATGGATCCCGGTTCTCATCGTCGTCGCTCTCGCGGCGATCGCCGTTGGAGCTCTCGTCGTGTCGCACCGACGGCGACGGCCATTCGCCGCGCCCGACGACGCCGCCGTCGCAGAGCAGGTGGCGGACGTGCTCGACGAGAGCCTCGACGACCTCCGCGCAGAACCCGACTCGCGCCGAGCGGTCATTGCCGCCTACGCACGGCTCGAGCGCGCGCTTGCCGTGTCGGGCCTGCCGCGGCGGCAGCAGGAGACGCCGGAGGAGTACGTCTCGCGCATCCTCGAGAGACTCGAGGTCGAGGCTCGGCTCGTCCGGAAGCTCACGGATCTCTACTCGTGGGCGAAGTTCTCGCAGCACGAGGTGACGCACGAGATGAAGCACGAGGCGATCGCCGCCCTCGAGCAGATCCGGGACGAGCTCCGCGCCGCGGCGCGTCGCCGGGAGGAGGAGCGCGCGGAGGCGCTCTCTCGCCACGAGCAGGCGGTCGCGGGGTGAGGGGCACGCTGCGACATGACCTCTTCCGCGCCGCGAAGCTGCTCGCGCTGCCGACCGTGGGTGTGCTCGTCGTATTCGCCATCATCCCCGGGCGGATCGAGCTCGCGATACGCGTGTACGCGCTGGTCCTGTGCACGGCTGCGCTCGCGCTCATGGTCTCGGCGCTTCGGCGCACCTACGGCCCCGCGAGCTCCCTCCGGCGGCCGGAGCGGGTCCGCGGCGAGCGCCGCGAGGTCCCGGGCACGCTGGCCCGGATCGAGCAGGAGGTCGCGCTGGGCGTCGCGGGCTCGTTCGACCTCCACCACCGGCTGCGGCCTCGGCTGCGCGGCCTCGCCGGCGACCTTCTGGCCGCGCGTCGCGGATTCTCTCTCGACGGCGATCCCGAGCGCGCGCGGCAGGCGCTCGGGGACGAGACCTGGGATCTGGTCCGCGAGAATCGACCGCCGCCGGAAGACCGTCTCGCGCGCGGAATCCCTATCTCGAACCTCACTCACGTCGTCGAATCCCTCGAGGGCCTGTGACCATGAATCTCGAACGCGTCCACGAGCTGTCCGGGCAGGTGCTCGACGAGGTCGAGCGCGCCGTCGTCGGCAAGCGCAGCTCGCTCGAGCTCGTCCTCATGGGCTTCCTCGCGGACGGCCACGTCCTGCTCGAGGACTACCCGGGGCTCGCGAAGACCCTCGCAGCCCGATCGTTCGCACAGACGCTGAGCATGCGCTTCTCCCGGATCCAGTTCACTCCGGACCTCATGCCGTCGGACGTCACGGGCTCGTCGATCTGGAACCAGCGCGAGGGCGACTTCGAGTTCCGGCCCGGCCCGATCTTCACCAACCTCCTCCTCGGCGACGAGATCAACCGAGCGCCCCCGAAGACGCAGGCCGCGCTCCTCGAGGCGATGCAGGAGCGGCAGGTGACGATCGAGGGTCAGACGCACCGTCTGGGGCCGCCCTTCCTCGTCATCGCCACGCAGAACCCGATCGAGTACGAGGGGACGTACCCGCTCCCGGAGGCCCAGCTCGACCGGTTCCTGCTGCGCACCGCCTTCGGCTACCCGGCGCACGAGGACGAGGTCGAGGTGCTAAGGCGGCGCATCGAGCGCCAGGAGGACGAGGTCGCCCTCGAGCCCGTCGTCGACCGCGAGACCTTGCTCGAGATGCAGCAGTCGATCGAGCAGGTGCACGTGGCCGAGAGCATCCGGAACTACTGCGTCGACGTCGTCGCGGCGACGCGGAGCTCCCCGAGCGCGGCGGTCGGCGCGAGCCCCCGCGGGAGCCTCGCCCTGCTCAAGCTCGCGCGCACGAAGGCCGCGCTCTCGGCCCGCGACTACGTGCTCCCGGACGACGTGAAGGCCGTTGCCGTCCCCGCCCTCGCCCACCGGCTCGTCCTGCGTCCAGAGCTCTGGGTGCAGAAGGTCTCGGCCGAGGACGTCGTCCGGGACGTGCTCGAGAGCGTGCCGACGCCCAGGGCCGAGGACGTAACAGCGCCTCGATGACGCGGCGCGCGAGCCCTCGCCTCGAGGGATACGCGGTCGTCGCCGGCGTCGCGCTCGTCGTCTCGCTCGCACTGCGCCGACCCGAGCTCGCCGTCGCCGCAGCACCCTTCGCCCTCCTCCTCGCCTTCGGGCTGAGGCCGACGGAGAGGCCGCGCATCCACGCGTCCTTTTCCCTCGACGAGGATCGCGTCCTCGAGGGACACGAGGCCGCAGGCCGCCTCGAGGTCGTTGCCGAGTCCTCTGTCGACCGGCTCGAGCTCCTGCTCGTCCTGCCGAGCGGAGTCGAGGTCGTCGAAGGCCGCGACGCCGTCGCGCTGCGGCTCCGCCGGGGCGAGCAACGCACCATCCCGCTGTCGGTCCGCTGCGCGCGGTGGGGCCTGTACGACGTCGGCGCGCTCGAGCTGCGTGCGCGCGACCCGCTGCGGATCCTCGTCTGGGAGGAGCGGGTCGAGCCGACGCATCGGCTCCGGGCCTACCCGCGCGGGGAGGAGCTACTGCGCATCCTCCCGCCGCGCGAGACGCAGGTGTTCACGGGGAGCGAGGTGGCGCGGGCGAAGGGCGACGGCATCGAGTACGCGGACATCCGCGAGTACGTCCCCGGCGACCGGCTCCGCTCGATCAACTGGCGCGCCTCGGCGCGCCGCGGAACGTTCGTCGTGAACGAGCGGCACCCTGAGCGGAACACGGACGTGGTCCTCTTCGTCGACAGCTTCGCGGACGTGCGGCTGGAGGGGCGCAGCACCCTGGACGACGCCGTGCGCGCCACGGCCACCCTCGCGTCCCGCTACCTCGAGCGGCGCGATCGGGTGGGGCTCGTCACGTTCGGAGGCGTCCTGCGCTGGCTCCAGCCCGGGATGGGGCCCGGACAGCGCTTGCGGCTCGTGGAGACGCTCCTCGAGACCGGCGTCGAGCCCACGTATACGTGGCGTGACGTCAACGTCATCCCCGCCCGCATCCTGCCGCCGAAGGCACTCGTGCTCGCGATCACGCCGCTCGTCGACCCGCGCTTCGTGACGACGATCGCCGACCTCCGTGCTCGCGGCTACGACGTGGCCGTCGTCGAGGTCGACCCGGTGCCGCTCGTGGACGCTGGGAGGACCGAGCGCGACCGCCTCGCGTACCGCGTGTGGCTCCTCCAGCGCGAGGCTCTCCGGTCACGGATCGTCCGGCTGGGGATCGGAGTCGGCCGCTGGACCGAGGACGTCGAGCTCGAGGCGGCGCTCGAGGAGGTGAGGACATACAGGCGTCGGGCCCGGCTCGCACGCGTCTAGCGACTGGCGTCGGCTCGGTGGCGTGCGCTGCCGGCCTCGTCCTACTCGCTCTCGACGAAGCCGGAGACGTCGCGCTCGTCGCCGGCGTCCGCGTAGGCGCGGTCGCGCTCCTCGCGCTCGTCGCCGGGCTCGTGCTCGGCTGGAGCTCGTTCGTTCCGGCCTCGCTCGTCCTGCTCGGAGCGACGTACGCCACGCACCTCGCGGTCGACGACGCCGCGCTCGACGTCAGAGCGCCGCTCGTCGCCGCCGGGCTCGTCGTCACGGCCGAGCTCGCCTACTGGTCGCTCGAGGAGCGCGAGAACGTGTGGGGCGAGCCCGGAGACGGGCTTCGCCGCCTCGGCCTCGTCGCGGTCGTCGCGCTCGCGACGACGGCCGTCGGGGCGGCCCTGATCGCGTTCACCGGAGCGGTGCGCGCCGGGGGCTTGGGCATGGACGTGCTAGGAGCGGGCGCGGCGGCTGCCGTCTTGTTCCTGGTCGTGCTTGCGGTCCGCCGCGCTCCCGGCTAGCAAGCCTCGCCCCTACGAGGGCGCGCCCTCGGGGGGCGGCGACTGCATGGCCGTGCCGGGAATGGGGCGCGGCTGCGGCTTGAGCTTCGGCTTGCGCTCTTCCTCGGCCTCGGGCTCGGGAAGCGCAGGCTCCTCCTCGGGGAAGACCGACTCCTCGGACTCGCCGGCGAGCAGGCGCTCGAACTGCTCCTTGTCGATCGTCTCGCGCTCGATGAGGATCGCCGCCAGGCGGTGGAGCTCGTCCATGTGCGCGCGCAGGACGCGGGTTGCCGAGTCGTGCGCCTCCTCGATGACGCGCCTGATCTCGTCGTCGATCTCCTTCGCGAGCTCTTCCGAGTAGTCGGGCTCGGATCCCATGTCGCGCCCGAGGAAGGGAAGCTCGTGGTTTCTGCCGAGAACGCGAGGGCCGAGCTTCTCCGACATGCCGAAGCGCATGATCATCTGCTTCGCGACCGTCGTCACCTTCTCGAGGTCGTTGGCGGCGCCCGTCGTCACCTCGTGGAAGACGAGCTCCTCGGCAGCGCGGCCGCCGAGCGTCATCGCGAGCTCGTCCATGAGCGTCGACTTCGTGGTCAGGTACTTGTCCTCTGTCGGCAGCGAGATCGTCAGCCCGAGCGCCTGTCCTCTGGAGACGATCGTGATCTTGTGGACCGGGTTGGTGTTGTCGAGGTAGTGGCCGACGAGCCCGTGCCCCATCTCGTGGTAGGCGGTGATCTTGCGCTCCTTCTCGGAGAGGAGTCGCGCCTTCTTCTCGGGGCCGGCGATCACGCGCATGATCCCCTCCTCGAGCTCCGCCTGCTCGATCATCTTCTTGCCGCGGCGGGCAGCGAGGATCGCGGCCTCGTTGATGAGGTTGGAGAGGTCGGCGCCGGTGAATCCGGGAGTGCCGGCGGCGAGCGTGTCGAGGTCGATCTCGCGCGCAAGCGGCTTGCCACGGGAATGCACCTCGAGGATCTTCCGCCGGCCGAGGCGGTCGGGGCGGTCGACGACGATCTGCCGGTCGAAACGGCCTGGGCGGAGCAGCGCGGGATCGAGGATGTCGGGACGG
>Ga0209109_10001483_pt1 | contig 12994 bp, 11 predicted proteins | sample Rifsed10ft2_FD_184004 | JGI IMG/M metagenome (GOLD analysis project Ga0209109, IMG submission 184004) | Soil microbial communities from Rifle, Colorado, USA - sediment 10ft 2 (version 2) | ecosystem: Environmental > Terrestrial > Deep subsurface > Rock core/Sediment | place: Rifle, Colorado... | reverse complement strand
CGCTTCCGGGCCGGCGCGTTCCGGCGGGCCTTCACCGCGGCCTTCCGGACGACCCTCTTCCTGGGGGCTACCTTCTTCCGTGTTGCCTTCTTCGTTACCCTAGCCACTTTCCGTCGAGCTGCCGTCCTCTTGGCCCCCGCCCGAGCTCTCCGGGCGGAGCGCCTCGCGGCTTTCGCCTTCCGCTTTGCGGCCACGCTCATCCTCCCTTCGGTGCCAGATCACTCCAAATCCTAACAGCATTAGCGTACCACGCACTGGATTTTCTACGACATCGGAAACTCCTGCAACCGCCCCGATTGCGCGTCGAGTCGGGTGGTGACCGGCGCGTTACCACTAGCCAGTCGCCCAAGTGGAAGATGGACTCGGGCGGTTACTCCGATAGTCGGGGCGCCCACACCGCGCCCCGGTGTTCGGCAGGGCAGAAGCTCCCGTTCATAAATGACAAGCAGGACGCAGGCGGAAACCCGCGTCCTGCTCGCCTTCTAACTGGTAGCGGGGGCAGGATTTGAACCTGCGACCTTCGGGTTATGAGCCCGACGAGCTACCGGACTGCTCCACCCCGCGTCGACAACCTACATTATACGGGAGTCCGAGGGGCTGTCAAAGACCCCAGAGAGCCCTGCGTATGACCGCCGCCGGCGCCAGGGCGGCCCCTTTTCGTTCCTTACCCCAGCCGCGGCGCCGTGACGGGCCGAACTCCCAGGGCCGTCTCGACGTCGGCGACGTGATTGTGAATCGTGATCTGCGCAGAGCCAGCATACAGCAGGCCGACCGCACTGAGGGCAGCGTTCATCAACAGGCTGCCGGAGTCCCCGCCCGCCGCCATGGCCGTAGTAACGATCTGGTGCCGGAACTGCGCCACCCCGGACGCGCCGTAGCCGACGTTGACCGTAGCGTTGACGGCCAGGACACGCCCGACGGTAACCTGTGTGGTTCGGCCGGCTTTGATCACCTGCCCACCGACAAACGCCTGGTCGATCCCCCTCGGGACCAGCAACCCGAGGATGGACGCGGTGACATTCCGACTGAACGTCGGCCGCGCCACGGCCGCGTCCACGAGATTGTACCCCGAGCGGCCGAATATGATGGGCTCGAACCGGTCGAGTGTGGCAATCCCATCGGCGGGGTAGACCCCTCCATCGAAGGGCCCGGGCTGCAGAATCAGGTCACCGGGCTGCCCTCGGTTCGTGGCGGCCAGAACGTGGTTGTTGCTGAGGATCAGGTAGTCACCGGGGCATTCCTCTCGTGTGGGGGCACAGCAACCGTCCTTTTCCAGTCTGCAGCAGCAGCGGCGGATATCGCGGACCAGACACCCAAGCGTCCCCGCGGTGATATTGTGATGGCCGATACTGTAGCCGGGAAGGGCCGGTCTGACCGGCGCATTGAACACGAGGGCCTCGATCTTCCCCACTTCGACAACGTCTGTGGGCACGCCGGCGATGTCTTCGGGGATCCGCGAGGCCCGGGGCACTTTGGCCAGGGGGAGTTTCCGTTCGACGAACACGGTGAGGGACCACTTCTTGGTCGGCTTCCCTTTCGTCATCTTGAGGCTGGCCGCAACACCGACGACGTTCTCCAGCGCCAGCAGCTCGGCCTCATGCTTGTCTTGAACCTCGGCGATGCGGGCGGTCTCGTTGATTTCCTCAGACCGTTCGATAATCTCCTCGCGTTGGGCCCCAAAGTACGTGTGCCAGACGTCCGCGAACTTCTCCCCTGCCGCGTGTTCGGAATCGCTCCACTCCCTGAGATCGCTCACGATGCGCGCTCCTCCCGTGATGGACTCTGTTGCAGGCTGCGACGACGCGCCAAGGAAGCAGCCCGGCGCCCGGTTAGCCGGAGAGTGCCTCTACGGCACCGACCTCCACCACGTCCACAGGCACGCCCTCGATCTTCCTCGGCAAGACCTCGCCCTTGCCCAATCTGGCTCGCGGAACTTTCCGCTTCACGTAGACGACGAGGCACGGTTCACCGGTCGGCTTCCCGCGCTTCATCCGGATCCCCTCGGATACGCCGATGACGTTGGGATAGCGCATCAACTCGGCCTCGTACTTCATGCGGAGTGCAGCAATCCTGGCGTCGTCGATCCGCGACATTGGTGCGTCCCGCGCCCCCTTCTCGGCGGCCTCAGATTGGGAGAAGAACTCCTCCCACGCCTGGCGCCTCCGCTCCCCCTCCGCCATCTGCGCAGGAGTCCAGTCGGGCGGAAGTCCTCGCTTCACCGGGCACCACCTCACCGGGCGGCTGACTCTCCTGCGGCTGCGTGCTACTGCCCACAGCCATTCTACCGCTGCCGCCTTCTCCTCCGTCACGCGCATGGTGTCGGAGCCCAAGCGCGGAAGGGTAACCCTGAGGCGCCACAGCGCAGCGGGGCAGCGATCCCGGGTGCGTCAAAGGCCGATCTCGATGGCTTCCCAACCCGAGTTCCCGTGCCCGCCGCTCCAGCTGTTGTTGAGCACCGCGCGATCCCAGACGTCGATGCGCACGACGTAGCAGCATGGGACGATCCGCGGATCGCTCCATGGATCCCACAGGAATGTGGTCGGCACCGGGTAACCCTGATCGGCCAGGTTCCCGTTGTAGGTCTTGGACAGCGGCACGCTTGACGTGTCGACGATCGGGACGGACAGCCCCGAATTCCCCTGAGCGGCGACGTTGAGCCGGCTGAAGCTCCTCGCGTCGAAGGCCTGCACGGTCACCTCGATCAAGCCGTCTCCCTTCTTGACCTTGCCGCACTTGAGCAGCACCGTGGTCCCGTCAGGTTTCTTCAGCCGGAGACTGATCAGGGGCATCGGCGGCGGGGTGTTGTCGGTCTGAACGACCTGCGGGCTGCTCACCCGCGTGTTGCCGCCGCCGTCGCGCACGCGCAGCCGCAGGTAGTAGATGCCATCAGGCAGCAGTGGGGTCGTCCAGTCGAGCAGGCGCTTCTCGGCGATGGTGTTGGGCCCGCCGTTGGAATCGGGGATGCCGTCCGCGGGGTCGGTGCGGGCGGCGGTCGAATCGAAGATGTTGAACCACCCCGGGTCAGCCCCACCCGACGGAATGCGCGTCACCGGCTGGATGAAGGGGAAGACCGGGATGTAGTTGTAGCCGTGCACCGGCTCCGTCATCGGCGTGTACGGGCCGGCGGGATTCGAGGCGACTTCGACGAGATACTGGGTCGCCGGCGGCATGTTGAAGACGCCCCGCAGCTCGGCCGAAGCCCCGAACGGATGGTCACCGACGCCGGCGGCGGGGCTTGGCGGCGGGACCTGCCCCGGGGGGAGGCTGGATCCGTCGCCGAAGCCCTGCGGACCGATTTGAGAGATCGGGATCGACGCCACCCGAGTGATTAAAGGGAGCGGCGGGCACAGCAGCTCGCAGATCAGCCGGCAGCGCACGGCGCAGAGCCAGTGGCAGAGCTGGTGACAGAATCGCTCGAGCTTGTGCTCGGCGATGAGCCTCCCGAATGCCGCAACGTCCTCGTGGTCGACAGCCTCCACGAAGCTCCGGAGGAGGCTGTCGTCGGCAGCGATGCGCGCGGTGACCCTGGCGAACTCGCGGATCTCCGAGATCGAGGCCTCCTCTTGCTTCCGGAGAGGACCACACAGCTTGAAGCAGGTCAAGACGCAATGCTTGGTGCAAAGCCACCGGCAGACCAACCGGCACCGATCACGCAGATGGAGTCGGGTCAGCTCGGCGTCGAACCGGGCGGCATCACGGGCGCGAAACGCCTCGACGACTCGCTTGAAGGACGCTTCATCGTCGGCGAGCGTCGCGATGGCCTCGGCGGTCTGTCGCAACTCGAGGAGTCGTTCATCCTCAGAACGCGGATCTTCCATGGGCACACCTCCTGGTTACTCCCTGCCCCGAGCGGTCACGCCTCGAGGGCCGCGGGGGTGGAAGCCGGCGGGCGTTGCTATCCCGCTTCGTTAGTTTCTTGAACTTCCTTATCAGTGAATGGCGGAGATGAATTTTTCGCTTGGATGAGACTCCGCCTGGAATGACGCCGCAGCCATCGTCAGGGCTGGGTTGCAGCAGCAGAAAAATCAACGCCTTCCCGCAGGGGGAAGGCGCCTCACCTCCCCGTTCGGCAACCCGGCCGACTGACTGTCGTCAGTCCCGAGGCTTTGCGGACCGCCCTCGCGGGCGGGGTGCCTTTATCGCGGGACGAAAACCTACACGCTCTTTGTTTTTCGAATCATACCGCTCTGGATTCCAGAGTGTCAAGATTGAACATGTGTACGCTATCCTGTGGTCGGACGCGAAGAGACGCATTGCCCCCTGCCCAATGCTGGCGAGTAACAGGAACTAGCGATACAGCCACCGGTAGATGCCGTAGGACTCCAGCACTCGCTGGATGTAGGCGCGCGTCTCGGGAAAAGGGATGCGCTCGATGTAGAGATCGGGATCGGTCCGGCGCTGCCGGGCGAACCTCCGTGCGGCGGCGGGACCGGCATTGTAAGCGGCAAGGGCGAGGACGACATCCCCGCCGAAGCGCTGGAGCACCCGGCCGAGATAAGCGGACCCGTAGCGTAGGCTCAACTCCGGGTCCATCAGAGCTCGCGGAGTGATCTCGGCGCCGCCTGCGAGCGCCCGCGCCGTCCCCGGTAGCAGCTGCATCAGACCGATGGCGCCAGCCGGAGAGACTACCCGAGCATCGAACCTGCTCTCTTCCCGTACGACCGCCAGCACCAGATACGGATCAATTCCCGCGGCCGCCGCCGCCGCGCGGACCTGGTCCCAATAGGCTCGCGGGTATGCCAACGCCCACAGCTCCACATCGGCAGTGGATCCTCCGTAGAGAGCCGGGGAGACGGCCGCCGCCGCCGCCGCGACGGACGCGGGGATCTCCCCCGCGCGACGCCGGTGCACGGCGATGAATCGCAGCGTCTGCGGACCGGCCCTCGATGGAAGCAATGCCTCCGCCTCATCGGCGGCCTCCCGGTCTAACCCCAGCGCGCCAAGTTCCTCATGCGTCGAGGAAAACCGGTCATCGGGAAGGCTGCCGTCACCGGGCGGAGAGATCCGCGCAGGGGCCGGCCACCTCAGCCGGCTCCTGGCGCGCTGACCGTAATAGGTGAGCGGGTAGCGCCGGGCGATCTGTTCGAGGAGGGAGCGAGCGCTTCTCCCCTGCTGCTCCCTGGCCTTCGCCGCCCAGTACAGGTTGGCCGCGGCGCGAGACGAAGCGGGAAGGGTCTGGGTTGCACGAAGCCAGATCGCTTCTGCCTGCGCAAACCTCCCGAGCCGGTACTTCAACCAGCCCCGGCGCCAGTGCGCTTCCTCGGCAAAATGCGACCCCGGGAAGCGCCGGACTACCTCCGTGAGGATCGCGTCCGCCGTCCGCCGCGCCCCCGCACCCTCTGCCCGAGACGCCAGCGCAAGCAGCGACCGCGCCGCCCAGACGCTTCCCGGATACTGCTGCTCCACACGGTGCCAGACCGACCGGGCTTGCCCGGAGCGGCCGGTGCTGGCCAGGACTCGCCCCAACCAGTACAGAGCGCGGGCGGCCTGCCCGGGATCGCGTGCCGCCTGCTCAAACGCGTACATCGCTGCCCCGGATCGCAGCCGCAGCAAGCCCAGGCGATACCACGCTTCTGCCGCGATGGCGGGTGGGAGGCCCGCATGGATCGCCAGGACCAGTTCGCGTTCGGCGGCGGCCTGCTCCCCAAGGTTTAGGAGGCGCGCAGCTCGCTCCATCCTCGCCTCGGCGGGCGGCTCGGGCAGTGATCCCCCAGAAAGGTCGCGGAGATGCCTGGCGGCTTCCGGCGCGTATATGCTGTCCGGGAACGCCCACCAGGCCATGGCGTACGCTTGGCGCGCCTGCGCCCGGTCCGCCAGCGACTCGGCCGCCGTTCCCAGCAGCCACCACGTGCGCGCCAGCGTCTCCTCGTCGGAGGCACTCTGGAGGATCCCTCGCAGCACCTTTGCCGCCTGAGCCGGCTGCCCGGCCTTGATGAGCGCCTCCGCATACGCCATCCTGGCGCGCCGGGCCAGTGGCACCGAGAGGCCCTGAGTCAGAAGGCCGGCGAGCCGGGCAGCGGCTTCCCCGGCAGCCCCAGACTTGAGGGTTATCAGAGCGGCGCGGAACCTGGCGTAAGACGCAAGGGGCGGATACCGTCCCGCCACCGCATCGAACATCGCCCACGCTTCACCGGTCCTGCCGGCCTGTTCCAGGCAATGGGCGAGCAGATAGCCGGCGCGTGCCCCGGCCGGTCCCGGCTGGTCGCTGCGCCGGCGAAGTGCAGAAAGATCCGGGCCGCACCGTTCAAGGGCGGTGTCCGAAACGGGACGGGGCGATGTCGGCACCGACTCTGCGGCGGGCACGGGCGCGAGCTGGGTGAACATCGCCAGCGCAAGCGCGCCGGACGCCATCCCGATTGCCAGCGGGCGGGGAACAGAGTAGAGCCTCATCCTAATGCGCACCGTGTTCGCAGCCAGGAGTCTGCCATCTGATTGTATTCGTGACGATGCGAAGCCTCGCGATGTGAAGCGGGCGGCGAAGGTGCTGGGGGTGCGCTGAGCGACCGGTTAGGTCTCCTCGAATTCCTTCAAAGCATCCTCGTTCGGCTCCAACCCCAGACCCGGCCGGTCGGGCAGCGTGACCCATCCCTTTTCCGGGCGCGGCGGATTCTTGAAGATCGCCTCGCCGGTGCGCCACATGGGCACGTGGAACTCCACCCGCCAGCCGTTGGCCACGCCGGCGATCAGGTGCATGTTCATGTGAGGCCATCCGCCGCCGTTCGCGACGGGCAGGTTGAAGGCCTGGGCCATGTGCGCCACCTTCAGCGCCTCGGTGTAGCCGCCGACGTAGACGACATTCGGTTGGACGATGTCCACTGCTCCGGTCGTGATCAACTCCCGATGGCGCCAGCGGTGCCCCTCGTTCTGCCCCGCCGAGATGGGGATGGTCGTGATCTGTCGCAAATTCGCCAGGTGCCGCGCATCGTTGGCGTAGACCGGTTCTTCGAACCACGTAATGCGGTAGGGCTCGATGAGCGCGGCCAGTTCCTTCGCTTCCAGGAACGTGAACAGGTGGTTGGCGTCGACCATCAGTTCGACGTTTGGCCCAACGGCCTCGCGCACCGCCCGCACGCGCGCGGCATCTTCGGCGACGTCCTTGCGGCCGTCGCGCTCGAAGGCCACAACCATTTTCAGCTTGTCCTGGCCCTGCTTGACGAACTCCCGCGCCGCCTCGACCAGCTGCTCGCGCGTGTATTCCAGCAGGCCGAAGGTGATGTAGGCGGGGACGGTCTGGGCGTATCCGCCCAGCAGCCGCCAGACCGGCATTCCCAGGTGCTTTCCTTTAATATCCCACAGCGCGATGTCCACGGCGCTGATGCCGTACTGCACGACTCCGGACATCCCCCGCTGATTGAACGTCCAGTACATCTCCGTCCACAGCCGCTCGGTCGCCAGCGGATCCTTCCCCACGAGGAACGGCCGCAATTCCCGGTTGACGAACTCGCGGGTCGAGAAGCGCAGGATGCCGCCCGTCATCCCGTAACCGGTGACCCCCTCGTCGGTCTCCACCCGTACAAAGACCACGGGTCGGTGGATCGGACGGTCGAGCAGCGGCACGGGCGCCGGGACGTTATGGACACTTGCCGTCACGTTGGTGATCCGCATAAGCCGCAGGCCTCCAGTACGTCGCGACGTGGTTTCCGAACTAGGTTGCCTTCCTGACGGCCCGGAGCCGGCGCACCTGGCGGCGCTGCGCCACAACCGGCAGCGCGATCAGCACGACCGTCAAGACGAGAAATGCCGCCGCCAGCGGTCGGGTGACGAAGATCGCCAGGCTCCCGTGCGAGATTTGCAGCGATTGCCGCACCGTCTCCTCGAAGGTGTTCCCGAGGACCAACGCCAGCACCAGCGGCGCCGGAGGATACTCGAGCCGGTGCATGAGGTACCCGAGGCCCCCGAACAGCAGGGCCATCCACACCTCGAAGACGCTGTTCTCCAGGCTGTAGACGCCGATGATGGCCAGGGCGGCAATCGACGGCAGGAGCACGGCGCGGGGCAGCCGGAGCACGGCGACGAACGCAGGGATGGCAAACACATTCAGCAGCACCAGGAGCACGTTGCTGACGTACATGCTGGCGATGATCCCCCAGACGAACGGTGCGTGCTCCTGAAAGAGCAGCGGCCCCGGCCGCAGACCGAAGATCAGCAATCCGCCGAGCATGACGGCCGTGGTGGCCGACCCCGGAATGCCGAGGGTGAGCAGCGGGACCATCGCCCCGACCGCCGCCGCATTGTTGGCGCTCTCCGGAGCCGCCACCCCCTCAATGGCGCCGGTGCCGAACCGCTCGGGATGCCGTGAGAATCGCTTCTCGGTCGCATAGGAAATCATCGAGGCCGCCGTGGCCCCGGCGCCGGGCAACATGCCAACGAAGAAGCCGATGAGCGTCCCCCGAAGGATCGCCCACCGGCTGGCCAGCCAGTCCGCGACCGTCGGCAGCACCGCGCGCAGGCGAAGATCGGCCGTTACCCCCGCGCCGGCCGCGCCGCGCTGCACCGAAAGCAACACTTCGGCGAGTCCGAACAGGCCGATGGCCACCGGAACGAACTCCACGCCGCTTAGCAGTTTGAGCTGGCCGAAGGTGAAACGCGGTTTGGCGGTGATCAGGTCGACACCCACGACCGAGAGCCACAGGCCGAGCAACGCCGCCGCCGCGCCTTTGGCCGGGTTGCGTCCAGTCAGGTAGACGATCAGGCTGAGTGAGAGCAGCAGCAGCGTGGCATATTCGGGCGGACCGAAGGCCAGGGCCACGCGCGCCAGGGATGGGGCGAGCAGCATGAGGGCGATGACACCCAGCGTGCCCGCGATGAAGGAGCCGAAGGCCGCGATGCCCAACGCCGGCCCGGCCCGGCCTCGGCGGGCCATCGCGTATCCGTCGATCGTGGTCATCACCGAGGCGGATTCGCCCGGGATGCGGAACAGGACCGACGTGATCGTCCCGCCGTACATCGCCCCATAATAGATCCCGATGAACATGATCATGGCGGCCGTGGCGTTGAGACTGAGAGTCACGGGCAGCAGGATGGCAATGGTCGAGGCGGGTCCGATGCCGGGCAGGACGCCCACCAATTGGCCGACCAGAACGCCCGCCACCGCGGCCGCCAGGTTGAGCGGTTGTACGACCACCGCGAAGCCTTCACCGAGGAGCCGGAGCGTCTCCACGGTCGCTTAGAAACCCCACGGGCCACGCGGCAGCGGCACCTTCAGCCACAGCGCGAAGAGCAGGTAGAAGAAAAGCGGTAGCCCGATAGCGGTGAGCACCGCGGCCCGCCACGAACCGCCGAGGATGCGTCCAAGCGCCAGCAGCACAAGGGCCAGTGCCGTCAACATCCCCACGCGCTCAATCAGCGCGACGGCCGCGATCGTGACTGCTCCGATGGCGACCAGGGTCAGAGGCCGCGCCGGCGGGAGAGGCTCCTCTTCCGGCTGCACCCCCGCCGGTCGGCCGCTGCGCGCCTCGCGCCAGCTGCCGGCGAGTATCGCCAGCGCCGCGACCCCCAGCCCCACGCCGATCCAGAACGGGGCAAAGCCCGGACCGGGAACGCGGCCCTGCATGTAGGTCAACTGCCGCGCCACGGCCACGATGTAGACGGCAAAGGCCAGGAGGAGCAGAGCCGCCAGGCGGTCCCAGAGGACGCGGCCGGGCCTCGGCAGGCTCACCGGATCAGCTCCGGCTCACTTGATGATCGCCAGTTCCCGGAACATACGCACGTAGCGCTCGCTGACCGCCTCGATTGTCTTGCCCCATGCCTCCGGTCCCTGACAGATCGACACCAGGAGGTTGGCTTCGATGTACTCCTTCTGCCACCGCTGGGTGCGGCACATCCGCTGGAAGGCGTCGCTCATCACCTTCACCGCGTCGGGCGGGACGGCCGGCGCCATGGCCACGCCGCGGTACTGCTCCCAGACGACGTCGTAGCCGAGCTCCTTGAACGTGGGCACGTTGGGAAACGCCTTCAGCCGCTCGGTCGAGGTCACGGCCAGGGCGCGGACCTTGCCGGCGCGGATCTGCTCCAGCCCCTCCCCGGGGTTGAGCCACGTCGTCGAGATGTGGCCGCCCAGCAGGTTCGTCAGCGCCGGTCCGCTTCCGCCGAACACGATGTAGTTGAACTTGATCCCGGCAGCGCGTTCAAGCAGGGCGGTCGACACCCGGTCGTCGGAGGCCGCGGCCGACCCCCCGACCGTGATCAGTTCGGGCGACTTGCGGGCCACCTCGACGATGTCCCGCAGCGTCCGGTACGTGGATTCGGCACGCACGACAAAGAAGAAGGTGTCCAGGGCGATCCCGGCGACCGGCGTGAAGTCCGTCGGCTTGAAGGGCGCGAGGCCCAGCAGCGGCGTGGTCCAGTAACTTCCACTGACCGTCGTCAGAAAGTACGGGTCGCCCTTCTTGCTCAGGACGTACGACCATCCCACCGCTCCGCTCCCGCCCGCGCGGTTTGAGACCACGAGAGGCACCGGGAGGAGCTTCTCCTCGGCAATGACCTTGGCGATGGCCCGGGCGAGGATGTCGCTGCCTCCGCCGGCACCGAACGGCACGACGAACTCGATCGCGCGGCTGGGAAAGGCCTGCCCGAGGACAGGACCTGCCCATCCAATGAGACCGACGACGACGGCTAGGGCCAGTACCGCATACCTGTGCGTCCGCATCGCGTTCCCTCCCCTCACTGGATTCACACCTGGACGAGCATGCGCCGCTGGTCGACGATGCGGCGCCCATCGAGTTCCACCGTTGGATTCAGGAGAATCCCATCGATGTGGATGCGGCTCTCCACGACGCCACCGATGGTGTGATTGTCGCCGATGCCAATGTGCACCGTCCCGAGGAGGATCTTATCCTCAGCCATGTTGCCCAGCAGGCGAGATTTGGGGTTAGTCCCGATGGCGAACTCGGCAATGTTGGGGGCATTCTGGTCGGCTTCCAACAGGCGACGCAGCCGGTCGGCCGCGCGACCGCCTTCCACCCGGACGATCCGGCCCGCCTGCACTTCGGCCCGGATCGGCGCGTCCAGCACGCCCACGTTGTCGATGGCGTGGTCGAAGACGATCACGCCCGATGCGCTCCCCTCCAGGGGGACGATGGCGGATTCGCCGCTGGGTATGGTTGTGAAGGTTCCGGGTTCTGTGGCGAATCCATCGAGCCCCAGGGCCTGCCGTCCCTCGATGCGCAGGGAGAGATCCGTCCCCTCGGGCGAGGTCACCCGCACCGCCCGTCCGGCATTCAGCATCCCGACCAGTTCTTGAGTGAGCGCGCGGACCGCCCGATAGTCGGCGGTGGCCGCGCCGTGGACCATCGTGTCGATAGTGACGCTGCGCAGCACACAGGCGCGGGCTCCGCGGGCGCTCGCCTCCTTGCGCGCGGTCGTGTGCGTGATCGAGTGCGTGACGGCCATCAGCATGACGTCGGACGCCTGCATGGCGGCCGCAAGAATGGGGGGCGGTTCGTTCCCGTGCTGCTCGCGGGGGGTCATGATGCAGACGACGACCTCTCCCCCGGCGCCGTGCGCTGCCTGTGCCAGAACCTCGGCAATGGGAACGGTCTCCGTATCGCCGATCACGGCGACCTGCTCGCCCGGGCGCAGCGCCACGCATTCCTCCACGATCATTTGCGCTGTTCGCATCATCTCCACGGACCGCACAGCCCACTCCCCCCCTCCCCTGATGCCAGAGGCCTCGACGGCGACTACGCGCTGGCGGTGAGGTTAGCCGGCCCTAGTAACTTTTGACACGGGAAGGGGAGGTCCTTCGGCGGACGGGGCCTGGTGATCGTTGTCACGCCTCACTGAAGATACAGTACGGTGTCTGTGAAGCCTTGACGCGACCGCAGGAGCGTGTCGAGCGCTCGTGCGACAGCGCCAATATTCGCGCGTGGATACGAGCGTGAATGGATGAGTACGATCCCGGCATGACTTTCCTGCTCGTGAGCAAAACTTCGCGCGGCCTCGGAAAAGTCGACGATGTTGAAGGTGACGAGCACTCTACCCTGTCGAGCAGCCTCGCGGAGCAGCTCGGTATCGTTGAGCGCTTCGAGCGCGGGATTGCCGGATGCCGCAACCGCATCATGCCCGAGCTGCCTGAGTGCGGCAGCTACGGCCGGTGGGACGTCAGCGTCCAGGAGGATCCCACCTGGCACTTAGGCTTACACCGCTTCCGTCCACGGCAACGCCCGCCTTAGTTGCTTGGAGCTTTGAGCGTTCGACTCAAGAAAGGCGTCAATCTCATCCGGGTAGGCTTGCGCGTAGGCTTCCGCAATCCGCATGGCCATCGGCGACAGCCCCGGGAAGTGCTCCAGGAGCGGGGGCGCAGATCCGTACTCCCGGAGGAGTTCGATAACCTCCCATACATCCAAACCCGTCCCGGCAATGTGCGCCCGTCGCCCCGCCGGGCCTTCAACAAAGACGATCCCGGGGAACCGCTGCATCCGCAATGCCATCTCCAGCATCTCCTTGATGACGCGAGAAAACGGCTTACCCGTCCTATCCGCTATGTTACGTATCGCCTCGTGAAGGGATTTCTCCAGGCGAACCGAAACCGGCGTCTCGCCCTCCGGCCGTCGTTTCAATACCCTGCGAGTTCCCATGACTCGGATCCCTCCGACCTTAGCTACATTGTAGCGGATGTAATACATTCATCGTCAAGCCCCTCCACTTCGCCGGACTGGAAGGACTGACGGTCTCGCTGGGTGAGCTGGAAAGCCGGAATCCGCCCCCCTTATGCCTGAGAAACAGGAGCGGCATCGTGCTCGCGGCCAGGAGTCTGCCATGTGGTTGCAGTAGTGAGGGGGTGCGGGAGACCACAATCTACGACCCGGGGGGGGACATCAATGCCAGATACGGTCCGTCTCGTCGACTACTTCTATATCGAGGTGCCCGATAAGCCAGGAGAGGGAGCTCGCGTTCTCAGTCACCTCAAAGCGGCCGGGGTGTACCTGTTGGACATCCACGCATTCCCGAAGGGGCGGCGCGCGCAGGTGGTTTTCGTCCCGTCCGATCCAGC
>Ga0209109_10001478_pt1 | contig 13014 bp, 19 predicted proteins | sample Rifsed10ft2_FD_184004 | JGI IMG/M metagenome (GOLD analysis project Ga0209109, IMG submission 184004) | Soil microbial communities from Rifle, Colorado, USA - sediment 10ft 2 (version 2) | ecosystem: Environmental > Terrestrial > Deep subsurface > Rock core/Sediment | place: Rifle, Colorado... | reverse complement strand
CCGTCGTTATCAAACATTACAATCTCTTCAAGATTGGGTAACGCATCATGGCTTTGGTATAAGTGTTCGTACACCGATTGAATCCCACGTTCCGGGCGAAATTGCCATGACATACCGCATTCACACTCGGCAAACACAGTAGCCATTTCCTCGCATGTTTCCATGTGATCACTCCAATTTTAACGAATGAGGGGGATTCATGAATTTTGGAACACATTTATTACATATTGTTATCGGAAACCATCTTCCCAAGTCATCTTGAACAAATACTTGTTTGGGGAAATCCGTAAATCTCCCGCATTCTTGGCATCGTATTGCCATGATGAAAAGGAGATAGGTGGGGAGGATATTAAGCTTTGCGTTCGACCAATCCTATTTTGATTGTTGAGAATGGATTTCGAACGCGCTTCCGAGGATGAAAAGTACGATTCCGTACCATCCCAAGAACGCATTCCCAACGACGAACCAACCGAACGGGCTAAGGAGGGTTCCCGCGATCATCATCGCAATGGGCATCGAGCGTTCAAGCTCGCCCGGTTTCTGTTTCTTGATGAACGATTTCCCATTCGACACGATGATTCGCTTCATGGTTCCGAAAGGAATTCATCGAGGGTTTCTTTCTTGGACGTTTCCATCTCCGTTCGCTTGTCCGCCGAATAGTGAGCCCCATCGTAATAGCGGCGATGGGTTTCACAATACCGGACCCGGTGATCGTCCGATACGAACACTTGCCCACATCCGGGTTTCGCACAAACTCGTTCCTTGGGGCCCTTTGTTTCCGATGCGAGAAATTCTCTCAGGGAACCCTTGGGGTCCTCGGAACCGGAGATAGCCGAAAATAGTTTTTGGATATCCACATTCACATCGAACATGGCGATATCGTCCGTGTCAAACGGTAATGTGGTCTTAGGGAAATCCCTAACGGTGTCCCGAAACGCAAGGTTCGGGCCCCTCATCTCGATAGACACGATGCCCTTTGCTTCCGTATAGAAAATATTCTTGGCGAATTCGATTATGATGTTAGGGACGCTATCCTCCCGTTGCTCGATGAGGATGTAGGAACCCCCCAGCTTTCGAACGCATCTCATCAGCTTGTCCAAGTCTTTGACCCGACGGGTAGCTTGATCGGGCTTACTGTACGAAAGTCCCCCCTCGTCATGTGTGAATCCCCACGTCACATCATACGGGAGGTTCGCAATAGCTTCAAAGAGCGTCCTTCCGTCTTTTGCATAGATGAAACGGGGGTCCGGCTTGAGCATACGAATGTTCCCAATCGAGACATGATTCGGAAGGCTTGCGAAATTCTCCGAGATCACGCATCCCGTATTTGTTTTCCCCGTCCCCGGAACCCCGTTGATACGGGCGAAATTGCCACGTTCCTCAAGGTTTGCGGTCAGGATGGACGGATTGTAGATTCGCCATGTCCGCAACCCTCCATTCGGTTCGAACACCATGGTTCCCAATCCGGTGATACCTCCGATGCGGTCCGCGATGTGGAACGAATGAGCGGTTGCGATGCGAAGCTTGTCCTCAAGATTCTTGATTCCTACCGATGGGGACGCGGCCCCCGTTGCTTGCGAGGCACGAATGAGATTGAGAAAGGCTTCTTGTTCTTGTACGTCCCATACGGCCACCGTCACAAAATCAACCGCATCTTGCCATGACCACATCTTGAACAATCGCAATCGTTCTAACGCCTGAGACATCCGCTTGGTCGATTCGATCATCACCATTTGGCCGAGGGAATCGTTTCGCCATGCTTCGGAAGTCATTTCTTACCCAGCTTACGGGAGATCATCTCAAGGATGGATTGCGGGGATTCGTGTACTTCCGACTTGGCGATATCGACCACTTGCTTCGACCGGAAGCCATCAATGGATGGGGCATGGGAACGAAGGAATTCGATTCCCTTATCCGCATTGAGATCGGGGGTTCCGCTCAGGATGGGGTTCTCGCCGCGAGAGAGAGCAATCCAACCCGCTTCCTCGATAGCCGCCAAGAAAAAGCGGTTGAGATTAGGCCTTCGGCCACCGAACAAACCGATGAGGTCTAATCGTTGCGCTTTCTCGTATGGATGCGGGACAATCGTAGTAAGGGCTTCCCGCTTCATCTCGGAGAGATACCGGGAGGCATCGAGGACGATTTCATCTTCCCGTGTACGCATCATGGGGCTCCCCCATTTTGAAGTCCGACGGAATATCCAACGGCCCCGGCCGCAATCGACACGATGAGGACAAAGAGGACGATCAGCATAAGGTTTGTGTCCGGTTGCACAAGCCGCTTCAAGTGTTCGCTTCTTGCATAGGTACGAATCGTGTCCCCCGTGATTCCAATCGAGCCCGGGCTAAGGGATTTGTCGTTGAGATTGAGGGGGTCCGGTTCCTTGTACCGCCATACTTGCTCGATATCCTCCTTTCGGGGTGCCCCGAGTACGAAGGCCGCGACAAGCCCAATCACGATAAGGGCGATTCCCCATTCTACCGCAAAAAACATTGTGATGGACCCGACCAAAAATCCGAGAAATGCGGCCATTCCCGCCTTTCGTCTATCGTGGTAATATTCCCGAATCATCCGCTCCGGGTCCGTCACATACGGGAATCCTCCGAGACGCACGAATCCGTCTTTATCCACATTCGGGAATCGACGTGACCAACGGGCTTGAAACGTCTCGGCCCACGTTTGCTTTTCGTTGTCCGGCATTACGATTGTCCATATCCTCATCCTGAAACCTCCGGCATTGGCTTTTGAACGAAGCCAAACAGAACGATGATTGCCGATACCCCTGCAATGACCAACGAAAGGAGTAACGACGAGGTAAGCGCGTAAAGCTCCCCGGCAAATGCCATCCCCACAACCCCGCAAAGGACATAGAACACGGGATGTTTTCTCGCGCCGAGGGCGAACATGAAGATGAACACGAACACGAACATTGCGATGGTCACGACTTGCTCATCCGTTAGCGCCATTCCTCATCCCCCCGCTTCCGTCGTTCCATGAACGCATAGGCACCGACTCCAAGGGATGCCGTTAGAACGATTCCGAAAAGTACCCAGCTTTGAAATCTCGCATCCACGATAAGCGGCGGGTCCGAAACGGTCAGGGTGTAATTGTTCGATTCCGTTCCGTTTGGAATTGCTACGTCATGCACGGTCACATTCACGTAGAACGTTCCGAGGATGGACAAGAATCCCCACACGGTTCCGTTCGTGGCCCCGATTTGAAGGTTGCTATTGTTTGTTTCCATCGTGTAGTAGAGATCGTCGTTTGGGTCCGTATCGACCGCATTATAATCATGGGTGTAGGCCGTGTCGTTGTCCGTAACCTCCGATGATTGAACGCCCGACGTAAACGACGGGTCCGAATTAGTGATCGTGATTGTGAAACCGAAATCATCTTGTCCCGTCCCATCGCTTGCGCGGACCGTTATCGAACCTCCTTGGCTTGTATCGTCGGGCGCGAGCCCACTCAACACCCCCGTTCCGGACGAAACCGAAAGCCAGCTTGGACCGGATACCTTCGACCACGACAACGTTTGACACGTCGGCACATCGAGATCGTTCGCTTCGAAATCATACGAGTACGTGTTTCCATGTATCACGGTCACGGGCGCACCTCCCTCGTTCGTGATCACGGGAACCGTGTTCGTCACGGTGAATGAACCACTCGGGGTTGTACGAATAGATGCGGTCCCGTCCGACGTACTGAAAAAGAACGAGATGGACCCGGGACAGAACGTACTTGGGGTTTCATCGAAATAGTATGCCTTCCCGTCCGTGTATGTCGTGTCTCCCGTGTTATTTTCGTTCATCGTGTGATTCTGAGTCGGTGCATCATGTTCAATACTCATGTACGTTGGAGCGTCGTTGTCGGAATCGGTGTACGTCGCAAAGTACGAAAATTCGGTATCTCTCGGACCGCTCGATGGGGTCACCCCATAGACGGTAATCGTCGGCGGGCTATTCGATGGGGTGAAATCGCGGACAATTTTCAACACGTCGATATCCCAAATAGACGAAGCGGAATCCCCGCTTTCGGATGAACCAAGGAACCGAACGCTCGGGCTCCCGCTATTTAGCTCGTTAGTGTCCAATCCATATGTGTTATACGTCGTATCCGTATCCTGATCACACGTATATCGGGTGTTCCATGTGCTGGGGGGTGTAAGGACTTGGACCAGAATATTTTCCGGATTCGTGGTCCGCTTGCATTCCGTCACGAGGGTCCAGCTATTCCCCGTCGTGGAAACCCCCGTCCAATCGTACTCGATTTCCACTTCATAATCGGCCGGATACGTCACAACGACGTTGCACCGAACGCTTGTGACATGCGGTTGCGGATTTATATCCGTATTGGATGAATACCCACATTCCATTGCGTTGATTTCTGCGGCGGTCCATTCCGCACCCCCGGGAGCAAGCTCACGGAAGAATGTATCCACGGTAAACGTCGTTTGAGGGCATGTGAAAGCGGCATCGGAAACCTCCGTTGGCGTGCCATCCGTTTCCCGAATGAAAAGGGCCACTTGTCCTCCCCCTTGTGGTGCGGATTTCCGGCAATACATTTCGGCCGTCACGTCGATATCGGAGAACCCCGCCGTGATTGTTACGTCCTCCATCAAGTGGGATTCCTTTTCACTCCCCGTCGCGGTGGCAACATAGGTGGTTACCCCATCGTTCGGGTCCTCATCCACACACCCGTAATGCGTCGTGGCCGCGCAATTGGAAACCCCATCACCCACAAGGGAATCCCAAGTGTTGAAGTATGACGATGTACCCGCAATTGGGTGTACCCACACATTGATATCGTTCGGGGCTTGATTCCCTTCGTTGAGATTGCGGTAGCTATCGTCCGATGTTTGGATGGAACCCGGAAATGCCGCACCGTTCGCGTTTCCCTTCGTCGCGGTTTCCGAGGACGGGAAGTTATCTTCCGTATCCGCACGAACCCGAGGCATGAACGTGAATGACGCGATAAGGAACAAGCCGACGATTAGGAGAACCCGCTTCATCGTCCCCCTCCGCGCTTGTTCCGAATCCATGCCGCTCCCGCAAGTCCCGCAATGAGGATGCCGACGAACACAAAGAGCATGGGGGCATCCGACGTGGCAATCGTGAGTAGGGAACGGACCGTGTTTATCTCGATATTGGATACTGACACGGTGTTTGTTTCATCCCCAAACAACGTGACACGGACAAACCAATCCACCCCAAACAACCCGGCAAGGGCTTGTTCCGAAACTGTCAACGTCACGACATTATCCCCAAGCTGGGTCGCAACGCATGGACATATGGAATGTAGCGTTTCGCCCGTGTGATTCGACATCAACGCAATTTCGTCAATTCGTCGTACCGCCGGATCGAATGGTCCGGGGTCGAACGTAACCTTAATTGTTTTTACGACTTCCCCATTGAACGTTTGTACGGAAGAAACCCACGAACCGGAATCACGAAACTCGGAAACATATGACACAACATCAAACTTGAAATCGTCAAAATTGGCCCTTGTTTCCGTGCCCTGCACCGTATCAATCACACTCAAGGAAACATATACATTCCCCGTAAACCAATGTGGACATTGCTCATCTTGGGTCCATGCAGAACCATCATTTGAAAGGAACCAAGTATACACATTTCCGACACGGCGAATTCTGAAATACTCCGGGTCCGTGTACGCGGTGTTCGTCCCGCATTGAGTCAATGAGTGATTAGAGAGTGTGAAAGCCCCGGCCGACGAACCCGTTAGATGATAGATTACCCCGTCGTTCGTTGTCCATCCAACCGCGTTGTAATCCGGTATATCGTCGTTTTGAACGTTAATCCGCATCACGTTCCCGGATATCCAATCTGTCTTTACGGAGAAATCAAAGTCCCCCGTAATTTGTCCGTTGACCGTTGCGGACATGACCCCCGTGTACGCAATTCCCTCCTCAACGCCGAGACGAAGAACCCCCCCGGTTACATCCCGCGTAAACGTTTCCGGCCCCTGCGTTTGGGTGTACCATGAGAAATTATGGAGAACACCCACGGGATTCGTAAATGAATCATTCGTTCGCATCGAACCGAGTTGAAATACGCCGCTTGCAACGGACGGGTGATCAGATGAAGTTTCAACACCATTCGTACCTTGTTCGATTTCTGTGGATGTGTTGAAAGCTTCATTATGGACCAACCCCTGGGGGCTCGAAAGGGTTTCACGGCCACCCATAAAATAAAAGGTCGTTCCCACAATTCCGACGGCCACCCCATCTCTTTCGTAAATCGCATGGACCTTTCGGGTCCAAACCTTTCCGACGGGTTCGTAATCATAGAGCTTGTTATAGAAAGGCCCCGTGGTAATGCTTCGAAGTCCAAATCCAACGTAGATATGATCATCGAGAACGGGATTCTCACGGGCCATTCCGAAAGCAACAAATGAAACGGGAGTTGCATCATAGCTATCCGTCCATACGTTTGAAACGAGATTATACCGAAGGACAAGACCATTGAGAACGCTCCCGCCGATCACATATAGATTCGAATCAACGATGCCACAAACGGCCCATGAACCCATTTGTCTCGGAGGGTCCGCGAGATTTGTCCATGAATCGGTGTTTGGATTGTACGAACGAATATCGGTCGTAACTGCGCCGCCCGTCGTCCCCCAATAGTAATACACAACGAAATTATACATGAAGGCACAACCCCCTTGTCCCTTCATCGATATAGGAACGTCAGCGCCTACCCCCCAGCTATCCGTCGTAATATTGTAAAACTCATTCTTAACGGACTCTACACCCGCACTTTCTCGACCACCCAAGGAGTAAATCCGGTCCGTCCAACGGGCCACCGCATTTCCCCAACGTGCGGTTGTCATGGGGTCCATTTGTGCCCAAGAATTGTCCGTCGCGTTGTACCGTTGATTCTCCGCGCGAACGTCGGTGTTCGAATCGTTTGAGTACCCCCCGATGAGAAACACGAATTCGTTATAGGACGCCGCTCCCGGGTCCGCTACCTTGATTGGAATATTTGCAACGGAGGACCACGAACCGTTATCGAAATAGATGGTTTTCGTCCCGTTGTCGAAATCGGCCGTACTCGTGTACGTGATCGTACCCACACCCTGAGCGGGCGTAACGGCCCCCCACGTCGCAAGGAGGAACAAGCCGACGATCACACAAGCCGCAAGCCGTTTCATCGTCAAGCCCCCGTTCCGGACCCTCGCGCACGTGTCAGCATGACCAACCCAATGAACCCGATTATCGCTATGAAAACTACCGTGATCACCCCTTGCACAACCGGCGGGGCTCCCGGGATGGCAAAGATATACGCGAACACGGCAATGAACGAAACGACGATATCAAAGAACCAAAGGATGATTTCCCCGATGAATGTAATCGCATTCACAATCAGGGTTACGAAATCGATAATGAATCCTCCGATGGCACCTATGATACACCCGACATACGTAATAGCGCGGGGCACATCGTCAAACGGATTCCCCGAGAATGCCACGGCGCACCCGGAATCGACCCCATACGTTACCGTGACGCGTACATATGAAAGCTGGATGAGATCGGTATCCACCCCTCCGCTCGGGAAAACAAACATCTCCGCTCCGCTTGTAAGGAAATCGACCATATGACGATTTGCGACAAGGGTATTATCCCATGCCGTGTGATTGGACATTTGGGTGTTTAGGAAACCGCTTCCCCCCTGTTCGTAATCATCCACGCATTCCGTAGGAGGGGAATCGGCCGCGAGGTTCATACTGAAAAGAACCGTGCTACCGTTATGCTTTGTGAAATCGAAAATGGGGATGTTTGTTCCGTCCCCCGCACATTGGTACGTAATCGTGACATTGGTAATTAGGAACGAACGGGACGTGTCCGGAAAGGAATCGAGATAGACACTCGGAGATGCCTCCCCCTCCCCAAACTCGATACCCAACGTAATATAGGTACCATGGGAATCTTGTGTATTCAAACATCCCCACCATTGCGCCGTGCCAATCGGAATATCCGTTTCGTCGCATCCTGGAGTTTCCGCCGATATCGCATCGATGCCGCGTATGTTGACCGGGGAATTCGTTCCGTTCGCCTGAGCCTCAAACGTCCAACTCCGCTCGGAAAACGGGTTTGAAAACGCGGGGAAGTTCTGAACCCCGGTAGCGAATATGTTCCAAGAGGCATCGGCCCCGGGCGAAAGGGAACCGATCAGCAAGAACACAATCCCGAGGACGATGATCAGCTTGAGGATGGTATGGCTTTCTTCTTGCGCCATGTCTCACACTCCGTTTGGATGAAACCTTTCGGCAAAAGGTTCTACCGTCCGCGTTTCGAACCGAAGGGGTCAATCACGATGAATGCGAAAAGGAGCCCGACGATGATCGGAATGTAGATTGGGAACCACCCAACGGCCGTTGAGATTCCAATCCCGAGTCCGAATGCGACCACGAAGATGTTTCCGCTTTGGTCCTTCCCTTTCGGGTCCAAAGTCCAGATTAGCATGATGGCAAGCGGAATCGTCAGGGCCATCCCAAGAAGGATTCCCGCAATGTCCGCATCGAGGTTGAGGGCATTCGCAAGGTACGTTTCCAAATCCTCAAATGGATTGCTCATGTCCGTTCACCAAGGGGAGAAAAGAAGGTGCCCCGGACCGAACCTACGGCCCGGGTACGGACGCTCACTTCCCCCGCTTGTACGGGAGAAAGACGAACACGAACGTAAGGAGGATTGCGACGATCAGCAAGAGCGGGGTGATCGTCACGAGGGCCACCGCGAGGGTGTTGTTTCCCGTCGCGTTCCGGAAGTCCGTGAGTCCGTCGAGGAACGTCGGATACAGGGCCGCGAGAATCACCACAAGCACGGTTGCAAGGATGATCGTCACCGTCCATTCCCCAACGTTCATTCCCTTGGGCATCATTCACCTCCCGGTCCGGGGACCGGGCCGGACCCATATGGGTCCGAGGGTCTATGAGGTTTTCCGCCGGGACAATACGTAGGGGTCCGTTCGAACGCACGGAATAGATGAGCTTCGCGGAAAACTCATTACACAATTCTTCGATTCGTTGCCGGAACGAAACGCTCGAACCGAAATCGATGGACACCAAGAACGCGAGTTTCATACCTTCCCATCCGATTCTTGAATGATTCTGGAAACGGCCGTTCGCAAATCCTCTACGGGACGCTCGAACGGGGATTTGTACCATTCCGAGATTACCCGTCCAACGACACGAACATAGGCAGAAAACGAGACGCCATGATGGTCCGCTTCCGCCCGAAAAGATTCCTCCGTCACGTTGTCAAGATAGAGACGAATATCGCGCCTTTGATTCTCGGATTGGTTCTCGGACGAACGATCACCCGGAGGACCCTCCCCGGGCCGGGTGTCCGAGGGGCCGGGTCCGAGGGAGGTATTCATCCATGACTATATAAAGCTTGTCATGATACAAGCGTGAAAATTAATGGTGCTACCTATGCAAAGTATAGCTCCGACCTATAATTTTAACGGTCGGACCGAATATAGGTGACACCTATACTATTAATGGGTACACCTTTCACGTTGAAAAGTAAAGGTAGGAGCTATACAAATCACATGTGCAACATTTCTTTTTCACGCGATAGATACTTAAGGCGTGGGGGCCATGTTCCCAGTCCTCGGGTGGATCGGTACTTGGAAACCCCCTGTTACGTGATCGCCCGAGGACCATTACGGAGATGAACAAATGCCGGGACTGAAAGACATCGAGCAAACGGTGCGCTTGGAGGACGGACAATCCTTCGTCGGGTTGTACGATCCTACGAAAGACGTAAAGGTGTCCGAGAGCGATTTCGGAACGCGCTATGCGTTTCGATTTCTGAACGCAGAAGGCCGCATGGTTCTTGTCAAAGGCGGGAACCGCATGTTCGACAAAATCATCGGTGTGTGCGGGGTCAACGACAAAGCGGTGTACCTCAAGATCACGGCCAAGGGAAAAGCGGCCACGATGGACCGCGACTACGACATTGCACAAGTGACCGGATTCCCCAAGTGATCGTCCGAACCTTTTTACCAAGGGGGGCTACCGGGTTGGCAATTCTCCGCATCGGTTGGAGTTTTTGGCGTTCCCTTAGCTCCCTATCTCGCTTCGTCCTCTTGGACAAATACGAGATACACACCGTATCCGATGCCACCTTCCGCGAGCACATGCGAGGCATTCACCATGTCGAAAAATAGTGACCTCACACCGACGAAAATCACGTTGCTCATCAAGTCCCAAGTGGGCATCCGCAAAACATACAAGGTTCTTGCGGCCGTCAAGAAACGGCTTGGCTCGATGCCCAAGGATAAATTTCTATCCGACGACGAGATGATCGCCCTCATCGGGGAGGAAATCGAGAAGGCAGTCGGTGATTCCCTTGCCAACTAGAACCCATTTGTTCCGAACGGATAACGGCTCATGGACCGGCCCTTGTGAATGCGCTACACCATTCGAGAATCACCGCATCATTTCGTATGGAACCGTGCCACAAGCCGATCACCGGAAACCCGCTCCCCCTTGGATTCCTCCGGATTGAATCTCATGTCACAATCATCCCCGACCCTCCCGCCGGATTACGAATCCATCAAGGAAATACATCTCATCCGTTGCATCTCATGGCGCCATTGGTTCGGCCATTGGGACGCCCTCTTTGACGATCACGTACTCCAAACCCATCTTGACTCGTACCTCCAAGAAGCGTTTGGACGTGGGGCCCAACGAATCACTCTACACGATATCGGACCCTTCCGTTCTGCATTCGGTTCCGAGGTAAAACCTCGGATGCGAGGTACAATCAGCATCGCCGTTGAACGACGAACCTTACGAAAGCCGGATGTGATTTCAGGGTGTCCCTCATGCGAACATTGGCACCCGGGTTTCCAATGTGAATGCGGATGCCTCGGAGCAACGGATGTGTGACGTTGAACAACCTTCTTGAGACGCTTAGAACAAGGCCATGCCGCAAGATGGCAAATAACCTTTGCACCCAATGCGACGTGGCCTATTGCTTTTCTCATGCCCTCGTTCATACCCAAGCCCATGATGCCCCCCCGATTTGGATAGGAATTTCCATCCATTATCGCGGAGAGTACCACACGGACCGTTGCGGGAACGAAAAATATCCGGCGGGAAACCTCCATGATTGAAACCGAACCCATTCATGTTTACGACGTATCGGAACGTTGCCCACGTTGTAATCTACCGTGGAACCGACACCCGGTAACATGCCTTATTTCCGATTGCACATTGATAGAAACCCATTGCCACCGATTCGAGAAGAAAGGCGGGGTCAGGGTGCCGCCATGACGTACTTCAAATCTCTCGGACCACCAACATTCGAACGCGGTTCTCGCGGTGAAACCCGTTGCGAACGTTGCAAACGTATCCTGGTCAGCAACGACAGTAAGGAACACGGACGTTGCGGAATGTGCGCCCGAGACATGCCCCATTTCAACCGTAGATATCCACAAAATAGGTTGTTGAAAGCATGATGCACAAGAAGGGCGGCGGGCGCGAGAGCGGCGGCGGGCTTGGGACAACAAAACGGGCTTTACCCCAAGTAGAACCCGTTGCCGCCGCGAATCCCGCCCTCTGTCCGATAGGATGGAGAAAATTTCATGAACCGTTCTATCAAGAGTTATGTCATACCCACGACAAACGCATCCGCGAACTCGAAGAAACGGTGAAGGTTTATCAGGATGCATACCGCGAATTGAAGGCCCGCGTCGCGGAACTGAAAGGCGAATTGACACGCGTCCGTAACCTTTTCCAGGCCGGCGGCTGGGTCACGGAGCGGGTTAAGGTAGAGAAAGTTCTGCGCCCCCGCGAACGGGAGGAGTGCTGAGATGAAGGTCGCGTTGTGCTGCGGGGACGGGCTCAACTACCGCGGCGACTGGGTCGGATTCGACATCGTGAGGACGCGGTTCCCGGGTCAACTCGTCTTGCAAGATGTGCGTGATCTGGACGGGCGTCGGTTCCGGAATGCGGAACTCGTCGCCCTCCGGAAAGAGGCCGTCGAAGGCTCTTGGCGTCACCGCGCCGAACGCGCCGAGGCCCGCTACGAGAAGGATCATCCATCATGACCGATCATTGCCCCGTTGGATCGAAATCCCATCGAGCCCATGACGATGAGATAGCCCGCTTACAATCCATCCTTGACCACCTCCCGATCACCACAAGAAAACTCGCGGAACGGATTGCATCCATCGAGATAGAGCGGTTCGCATTAAGAAATTGGGCCAACCGCGCAAGGGAACGTCTCCTTTTTTATCGAGAACGATTCTTGACGTTACGGGAGGCTCTCCTTGGCAAAGACACCCCGTAAGAACCCCTTACCGAAAGGTGTTTCATCCCCAAACCGTCAATACGTCTCACGCCATACGTACCGCACCCCGACGGGACTCTACTACGATGATCGCACCGGGAAGCGTCTCACGGGAGCCCGTGGTCGGTCGAATGCCGCAAATGCATCACGCATGAAAGCCCGGGTCCGCGACGAACGCGGCCGTCTATCGTTCATCCGTGTAAAGGGGAAATCGGATATCCGGAACCTCGCAGAGAAAAAGAAACGAGAGACACCCGACGAAGCCGAATTCGAATCTGATTCGGTGTATGACCCGGACATAAATGAGACATTGGCAAGTCAGTACGTCGAATCCCGCTTAGACACAGAGGACCCCGGGTTTGCCCACTTCAACGTACAAATCGAAGAAACCATCGAGGCATCCGCATGAACCTAACCAATCTGATCATCTACAAACTAATCATCTTCGAACACAAATACCACGTGTACCGAGACATCTTCAAGCTCTCACGAAAACAGAGCATACAAAAAGCGTTGTGGCATGTGGGACTATGAACCATTGCATCTATCTCTCGTGCGGGGAGGAATTCGTTTGGGAAGATCGTATTTCCCTCCGATCACATGATGGGACATGGCATAACTATTGTAGCTACACATGTCTTGCGAACGACGTTCTCCGTCGATATGCCCCAAACATCAACGGTTCGAACAAG
>Ga0209109_10001476_pt1 | contig 13023 bp, 15 predicted proteins | sample Rifsed10ft2_FD_184004 | JGI IMG/M metagenome (GOLD analysis project Ga0209109, IMG submission 184004) | Soil microbial communities from Rifle, Colorado, USA - sediment 10ft 2 (version 2) | ecosystem: Environmental > Terrestrial > Deep subsurface > Rock core/Sediment | place: Rifle, Colorado... | reverse complement strand
GCGGAAACTCCGTCGCCCGGAGCATTTTGCGAAGTCGATCGGGCGAGAGGTGGCGGTCAAGACCCACCAGGAGGTCGAAGGCCAACGAGCGCACCGTGGCACGCTCGAGTCCATAGATGAAGAGGCATGTGTGATCGCGGTCGAAGATCGAGACCGGAGGATCCCACTCGCTGCCATTGCCTCCGCACGTACGGTCTTTCGTTGGGAATCTGCAGCCAAACCGGGCGCCGAGGGCCGGTAGGAGGGATAACCATGAAACTGGATTTTCAGGTGATGGAGGCCCTCGAATTGCTGGAACGTGAGCGGGGTGTGCCGGTTGACACCATCCTCGACGCGCTCGCCAATGGTTTGGTGTCTGCCTACAAGCGAGCTCCGGGAGCCGCCGAGGAAGCTCGTGTGGTCATCGATCCGGATGCCGGCGACATTGTCGTGTACGCCCAGGAACTGGATGAAGATGGCAATGTGGTTCGGGAGTGGGAGGACACGCCCGAGGATTTCGGCCGGATCGCCGCCCAAACCGCCAAGCAAGTGATCGCGCAGCGGTTGCGCGATGCGAAACGCGAACAGGTATTCGACGTCTATGAAGGACGGGAAGGTGACCTGATCACCGGCATCGTTCAACAGGTGGATCATCGCTACAGCGTCCTCGATCTCGGCGATGCCGAGGCTCTGATGCCGGGCTCGGAACGAATTCCTTACGAACGGCTCGAACGCGGCAACAGAGTGAAGGCCCTCATCCTCGAGGTCCGCGGCGATACCAAGGGACCGCAGATCGTCGTCAGCCGGAGCCACCCCGATTTCGTGCGGAGGTTGATGGAGCTCGAGGTACCCGAACTCCTCGACGGGACGATCGAGATCAAAGCGATCGCTCGGGAGCCCGGTCATCGCACCAAGATCGCCGTGTCTTCGAATGATCCCAACGTCGACCCGAAAGGGGCCTGTGTCGGTGCCCGCGGGTCGCGGGTACGGCAGGTGGTCAACGAGTTGCGCAGCGAGAAGGTCGACGTGGTCCAGTGGCGCGAGGACCCCGCCCAATTCATCGCCGAGGCATTGGGACCCGCCAAAGTCAAAGAAGTGCGGATCGATGAGGACGCCAAAGAAGCGGTCGTAATCGTCAACGATCATCAGCTCTCGCTTGCCATTGGACGCGAAGGGCAGAATGCCCGCCTGGCAGCCCGGCTGAGCGGCTACCGGGTGGACATCCGGTCTGAAAGCCAGGAGCGCGGAGACGTTGAGCTTGGCGAGCCAGATCAAGGCGGCGACCAGCCATCAAGAACGGTCGCCACGGAACTGGCGGCCGAAACGGCCGGCGACATGGCCGGAGGCGCCGGAGTTGAAGCCGAAGGGATTGAGGTCGGCGACTTCGCTCCGGGAGCAGGAGACGGGACTCCGGGCATTGAGGCTCCTGATGAAGTGCCCGCCGAGGCCGAGCTGCCCGGCCAAGCCGGTGCCCGGGCAGAGTCCGAGTCGGGGTCCGAAGAGGACCCTGAAAAGGCATAGAAGGGCGGGAGAGTGGCGAAGAGGCGCTTGTACGAAGTCGCAAGAGAGCTGGATCTCGAATCGCGAGACGTTCTCGAGCGGGCGCTCGAACTCGGATTCGAGGTCAAGACGGCATCGTCCGGTCTCGGGGAGGATGATGTTGCACTTCTTGTGCTCTCATTCCAGGAGTCTTCCCAACCCACCCCCACGGCCCCCGTGGACGCCATGCCGGAAGCGGTTGAGGCGGAAGGACCGGATGAGGTCGTAACAGAGGAACCCAGAGGGTTGGTTGATGAGCCACCGATGATGGCATTGACCATCGAATCCGGTGCAACGTCGGCGACGTTTGCCGAGAAGATCGGACGATCGGTCGGCGAGGTCGTCAAGACGCTCCTGCTGATGGGAGAGATGGGGGCGGCCAGCGCGCCCGTTTCTGATGAAGCTCTTGTGCTCTTGGGCGAGCAGTTTGGGTATCGGATTGAAGTCGAGGATGCGGTCGTCCAGGAAGTGACTGCGGTCGGTCCCAAACCAAAGCGGGTGTTTGAGGATGACCCGGCCGACCTGGCCCCACGCCCTCCGGTGGTGACGGTCATGGGTCATGTGGACCACGGGAAGACCACCCTGCTGGACAAGATCCGCAAGACCAACGTGGTCGCCGGCGAGGCCGGTGGCATCACTCAGCACATCGGCGCCTATCAGATCGAACGAGCCGGGAAGAAGGTCACGTTCATCGACACCCCCGGCCATGAAGCCTTCACCGCCATGCGGGCGAGAGGCGCCGAGGTAACCGACATCGTGATTTTGGTCGTCGCCGCCGACGATGGCGTTATGCCACAGACGATCGAAGCGATCAGCCACGCCAAGGCCGCCAACGTGAACATCATCGTTGCGATCAACAAAATCGACATGCCGACGGCTGACGCGAACCGGGTCAAGGCCCGGCTCACCGAATACGAGTTGGTTCCGGAGTCCCTCGGGGGCGACACGATCACCGTCGAGGTTTCGGCCGCCACCGGGGCGGGCATCGATCAGCTGATCGAGATGATCGATCTGGTTGCCGAACTGGAAGAGTTCAAAGCCAACCCGAAGCCGCGTGCCTCCGGGGTGGTCATCGAGAGCCAACTCGACAAGGGTCGCGGTCCCGTAGCCACTGTGATCGTGAGGCGAGGGACGCTGCGACGTGGAGACGTTCTGGTATCGGGGACGGTGGCCGGACGGGTAAGGGCCATGCTCGACGAGAAAGGCCAGCCGTTGAGAGAAGCCACACCCAGCACGCCGGTGCTGGTCATGGGCTGGGACGACGTCCCGACGGCCGGAGATCATTTCGACGTCACCGAGAGCGAGAAGGAAGCTCGTGCCAGGGCCGCAGAAGCGGAGGACCACCTGCGCTCTGAAGAGCATTTCGTCCCGAGTGCCACGGAACGTCTTACCCAGTTGCTGGAGAAGATGCGCTCGGCCGACGAAGCGGAACTGCGTCTCATCATCAAAGCGGACGCCAACGGTTCGGTGGAGGCCATCCGCGACGCGATCAGCAAGATCGCCCGCCAGGGAGGCCGTATTACCACGATCCAGGCTTCCGTCGGGGGTATCACCGAGAATGATGTGAGCCTGGCAGAAGTGACCGAAGCAGTGATCATCGGGTTCAACGTTCGTCCCGACAGCAACGCCCGGCGCGAAGCGGAAGCCAAGGGTATCGAAATCCGAACCTACCGCGTCATCTACGAGCTGCTGGATGAAATCGAGCAGCTGCTCGTCGGACGGCTTGCCCCTGAGGAGGTGGAGGCCGTGCTGGGCGCAGCCGAGGTACGGGCGGTCTTCAAAGTCCCCCGTGCCGGCACCGTCGCCGGATGCTACGTAACCGAAGGCGACATCCTCCGCAACGCCCGGGTCCGACTGGTTCGGCAGGGTGTGGTCGTGTACGAGGGACGCATTTCATCCCTGCGTCGCTTCAAAGACGACGTGCGGAACGTTGCGGCCGGATTCGAATGTGGCATCGGTCTCGAGAACTACAACGACGTCAAAGAGGGTGACGTCATCGAAGCTTTCGAACTCAAGGAAGTCGCCAGACAGTAGGGGCCACTGATGCACGCCGCCGCGCTGCGGGTGGAATTGCGCGTACCCGACACGCATTCATTGAAGGAGAAGCGCGGGAAACTCAAGCCGGTGATCGCCGAGCTCAAGAGGCAATTCGGAGTCTCGGTGGCCGAGGTCGACCATCAGGATCTCTGGCAGCGAGCCACTCTCGGCATCGCCATCGTGGCTCCGCAAGCAAGCCAACTCCAGCGTCTCGCGCATTCGCTCGAGAAGCATTTCGAGCAACTGGACGCTGTTACCTACTTGAGAATGGCAATCTCTTATCTGGAGGATCCGCCATGAGCCGTTCAACGAGCCCGCGTATGCGGAGAGTCAACGCCATTCTGCTGGAAGTCGTTGCCGAAGAGGTCGCCCATCTGAAGGATCCGCGCATCGGGTTCGTTACCGTCACCGGAGTCGATACCTCCCCGGATCTCCGCAACGCCATCGTCTACTTCTCGGTGTTGGGGACGGATGAGGAGCGGTCGGCAACCATGGCGGCTCTGGACTCGGCCGCATCCCACGTGCGGTCCGAAATCGGCCACGAGGTTCGGCTCAAGTACACCCCCAAGCTCGAGTTCAGAATCGATGAGAGCATTGAGCGTGGCACGCATATGTCGAGCCTGCTCCGGGAACTTGCCACCGAACTGCCTGAGGATCGGGGTGAGGGTGGCGATGTCTGAGCAACGCGGCGGGTTCCTCCTGGTCGACAAAGAGGGTGGATGGACCTCTCACGATGTCGTCGCCAAGGTTCGACGCCTGACGGGCACCGGGAAGGCTGGACATGCCGGCACGCTCGACCCGATGGCCACCGGGCTGGTAGTCGTTGGCCTGGGGGCGGCCACCCGCTTGTTGCGTTTTGTGCAAGAACTTCCCAAGGAGTACGTAACGAGAGTCACCTTCGGCGTCGCTACCGACACGCTCGACGCCGACGGAGCCATCCTGAGCAGGGAGCCCATGCCGGTGACGATCGAAGAAGTCATGGCCATCCTGCCGCGATTCACCGGACGGATCATGCAGGTCCCACCCATGGTGTCCGCCTTGCGCGTGGGCGGGCGCCGCTTGTACGAGCTCGCCCGGGAAGGCAAAGTGGTTGACCGGGCTCCCCGCCCGGTGCAGATCCATGAACTCGAGATGGTGGATTTTTCCCCGTGCGACTACCCGGAGGCAACGATGCGAATCGTGTGCAGCAAGGGGACTTACATCCGGAGCCTGGCGGACGATATCGCCCAAGCTTTGGGGGGAAGAGCGCACCTCGCCTCCCTCCGGCGGACCCGGATCGGTTCGCTGGACGTCGGGTCGGGCGGCCATGAGATGTCGGACCTGGTACAGGCGGCCGGTGAGGAAAGGTTGAACAGCCTGGTTGTCTCCCCGGCGGCGGCCCTGGCGGACCTGCCGTCGGTGGAGGCCGATGCGGGCACCAGCGATGCTGTTCTTCACGGAATCCAGTTTCCGAGCTCGTTGGTCGCGCCCGACCTGGCCGACGCTCAACCGTTTCGATTCCTCGATCAATCCGGCCAACTCCTGGCCGTCTACCGGATTGCCGGACGGAAAGCCGTCGCGGAGGTTGTGCTGGCATGAAGGTGATGCGCGGAGATCCACGGCGCTGGGGCCCGGCCCCATCGGGCGGATCAGCCGTCACGATCGGTGTGTACGACGGAGTGCATCGCGGTCACCAGACCGTTGTTGCGGATCTGGCCGCTCGCGCCGGCGCGATGGGGGTAAGTCAGCGGGCCGTCTTGACTTTCGATCGCCATCCTCTTGCGGTGGTATCCCCCGAGCGGGTGCCTCGCTTGTTGACCACCATCGAGCAACGACTAGAGGTTCTGGAATCGCTCGACGTTGACCTCGTAGGTGTACTTCCCTTCGAGCAGATACGCGAGATGCATCCCGGAGAGTTCATTCACCAGGTTTTGCTCGGCTCCTTGGGAGTCAAACTGGTCGTTGTCGGCACCAACTTCCGGTTCGGCCGCGACCGGGCCGGGGATGTGGCTTCCCTGCAACGGGAGGGGACCCGGCACGGTTTCGAGGTCGACGCGCTCGAGCTGCTCCGGGGTGACGGTGCAGCGGTTTCTTCGTCGGCCATTCGTTCGCTGCTCCGTGAAGGTGATGCCGAGGGCGCCGAAAGAGCCCTGGGCCGGCCCTTCGAGCTGCGCGGTGTAGTCGTGACGGGTGATGGGCGGGGGCGGACGATTGGCTTCCCTACTGCCAATCTCTCCTTCTCGGAAGAGATGGCGGTGCCCGCCCGCGGCGTGTATGCGTCTCAGGTGAGGGTGGGGGATGTCTTCGTGCCCGGGGTGGTGAATGTCGGCGTGCGACCGACCTTCGGCGGGGAAACCCTGACCGTCGAGGTTCATCTGCTTGGATTCGACGGCGATCTCTACGGCCAGAAGCTTGGTGTGTGCTTCAAGCACCGGTTGCGCGATGAGCGGAGGTTCGCCGATGTCGATGCATTGGTAGTCCAGATAAACAAAGACGTTGACGAGGCCCGACGGGTACTGGGGGAGGGGCATGGCCGGTGAACAGCGATTCTCAGCTCGCTCGAGGAGGTGTGCCGGGGTGGAGCCGGGTAAGGTCGGTCAAAAGCCGGGTGGTGGTGGGCGGATTCCGGTGCGAGTAATCCTCAACGGCATCACCAACCGTGGATCAATCGTCCGCATGGGTGGGTGGTCGATCCGGGCAGTCAGCAGCGCCATCCGCCGGGAGCGAGGTGCGGTGGACAAGCTCGAGGGCGCGATATGAGCGAGCGCAGACGTTTCCAATCCGGATCACCCTACGAACCAGAGTACGGATTCTCCAGGGCCATCCGGGTGGGCGACCGGGTGTTGATTGCCGGGACCGCGCCCATACCTCATCCTGGTGAGGAGGTCGCTGACACTGCGTATCGACAGATGCTTCGGTGTGGGCAAATCATCGTCTCGGCGCTGGAGGAGGCCGGATCAACGCCTGCCGATGTCATTCGTACCCGCATGTATCTCACCGATGCCGCCGACGCTGACGAGGTGGGGCGCGCCCACCGGGAGGTCTTCGGCGCGGCGGCGCCGGCCGCAACGATGGTGGTGGTTGCTGCATTGATCGATCCGACCTGGAAGGTTGAAGTCGAAGTCGAGGCGGCGGTGGGGTAGAAGTCCCCGACGGGTGGATGTTGAGGCTCTAGATTGAAGGGGAGGAGGAGCCCGCATTGTCTCGCAGAGCGTTGGGCATCATCGTCGTCGTGGCCGGGGCAATCCTGATGTTGATCGCGGCTTTGGCGGACGTTATCGGCATCGGAGACGCCTCCGAATTCGGATTGCGCCAATGGTCGGGTGTGGTCGTTGGTTTGCTGGCGATCATCATCGGAGGGCAGGCCGCCAAAGGGCCGCGAGCGTAAACGTCGGGTGCGTGTTCAATCCTGATACGAGCGCCTCCGGGTGAGACGCCGACAGGGTTGGGATTCTCGATGTCGCAGGGTCTTCCAGGCGATCGGGTTCGATGTGTTCCGCACTCTGATTGATACCGAGCAAGTAGGTCCCACCCGCTACGACACGGTGGCTCTGATGGCGGCGGTGCCCGGCTCCGAACACGAGGGATTTGCCATCTTCTGGGCCGATACGTACGTGGAGAGAGAAACCTCCTGATCGTCGCCGGGCCGATCGACCCGGTGTCTCGGTGGGGTCCTTCGATGAGCTCGCCGGGGTTCTCGGCCGGCGGCTTGCCCGGCGGCACCCGTCGCGGCTCGGTCCGCACTCGTGACACCGGCAAACGGGTGTTACACTAACGGCCGTTCCCCTTCCCCTAGTTACCGCGACGTGTGTGAATGAAAGACACGAAAACCATAATCGAAGAGTACGGCCAGCACGACAGCGACACCGGTTCGCCCGAGGTCCAGGTTGCGCAGCTGACGGAGCGCATCAATCACCTCACGGATCATCTCCGCGAACACAAACACGACCACCACAGCCGCCGTGGGCTGCTGATGATGGTCGGCAAGCGCCGACGCCTCTTGAACTACCTGCGGCGTGAAGACGTCGAACGGTATCGATCGCTGATCGCAAAGCTCGGCTTGCGCCGATAGAGATCTCGGGGGAGCGGCCTGAAGGCCGCTTCCTCGCTGTTGGAACACTCCAGGAGCGACGGGCCCGGGACCCGCCGACGAACCCCGATGACAACCGACGCGAGGGACGGACGAGTCCAGTTGTCAGTTGCCACCCCTCTCTCCCCAAGAGGGATGACCACTGGTAATTGGCCGCCCTCCCTCCATACCGAAAGGGAGGTAAGCGTGACCGAAATCATGGTACGCGGCCTCGTAGGCGACAAAGAGGTCGCCATCAGCACAGGCAAGTTGGCCGGGTTGGCCAACGGCGCGGTGACGGTCCAGACCGGCGACACGGATGTCCTGGTCACTGCAACCGCCAACGATTCACTGCGGGAAGGCATCGACTTTTTCCCGCTCACCGTCGACGTTGAGGAACGCATGTACGCGGCCGGAAAGATTCCCGGATCGTTCTTCCGCCGGGAGGGTCGGGCCAGCGAACAGGCCATCCTGGCCTGCCGTCTGATCGACCGTCCGCTGCGGCCCTCCTTTGGCGAAGGGTTCCGCTGCGAAACGCAGATCGTTTCGACGGTGCTCTCCATCGACGGCGAGAACCCATACGACATCATCTCGCTCAACGGCGCTTCGGCCGCGCTCACTATCAGCGGGATCCCTTTCCAGGGCCCGATCGGAGCGGTGCGACTGGCACTGAGCGACGGCAACTGGATCGTCAACCCGACCTTCCAGGAACTCGAGAACTCGGTGTTCGAATTGGTCGTGGCCGGCCGGCGCAACGACCAGGGCCAGATCGACATCATGATGGTGGAGGCCGGTTCCACCCCGGACGGCCTGCGGTTGATCGCCGATGGCCGCCCGGCCAGCGATGAGGCGGCGGTGGCCCGTGGTCTCGAGGAGTCGAAGGCCTACATCGCCCAGACCATCGATCTGCAGCAGGAACTCGCCGACAAGGTTGAGATTCCGGTTCGCGAATGGCCGACGGTCGAGGACTTCAGCGACGAGTTGTTCCAGCGGGTGGAAGGCGCCGCCCGTCCGAAGCTGGGAGAAGTCATCACGATTCCCGGTAAGAGAGAGCGGGCCGCAGCTGAAGGCGCCGCCTTCGACCAGGTCGTTGGGGAACTGGGCATTGAAGACCCCGACGAACTGACTTCCGCCAAGCGCGCCTTCAAGAAGGTCTCGAAGACGATGATGCGCGAGCGGGTCGTCAACGAGGGCGTGCGTCTCGACGGACGCGGGCCCAAGGACATTCGAGAGATCACCGCCGAGGTAGGCATCGTGCCTCGCACGCACGGGTCCGGCCTGTTCCAACGTGGGGAAACCCAGGTGCTCAACATTACGACGCTCGGCATGCTCAAGATGGAGCAGATGCTGGATACCCTCGCCCTCGAGGACTCCAAACGGTACATGCACCACTACAACTTCCCGCCCTTCTCGACCGGCGAGGCAGGCTTCATGCGAGGCCCCAAACGCCGCGAGATCGGCCATGGAGCGCTCGCCGAGAAGGCAGTGCTGCCGGTGGTACCGACCGAGAATGAGTTCCCTTATGCGTTGCGCCTGGTATCGGAGGTCCTGTCCTCCAACGGATCCACGTCGATGGCTTCGGTGTGCTCGTCGAGTCTGTCGCTGATGGATGCGGGGGTACCCATCCTGGAGCCCGTTGCCGGGATCGCCATGGGTCTCATCTCGCAGGACGGCAAGTATGTGACCCTCACCGACATCATCGGGGCCGAGGACGCTCTTGGCGACATGGACTTCAAAGTGGCGGGTACCGCCGGGGTCATCACCGCGCTGCAACTCGATACGAAGATCCAGGGGTTGCCTTCCGAGGTGCTGACTGAGGCGCTCGATCAGGCCAAGGAAGCCCGGCTCTACATCCTCGAAAAGATGAAAGAGGCGTTGCCCGGCCCCCGGAAAGAACTCAATAAGTGGGCTCCCCGCATCGAATCGGTGCGGATACCCAAGGACAAGATCGGCGAGATCATCGGTCCCAAGGGTAAGAACATCCGCGAGCTCGAGGAGACAACCGGAGCTTCGATCGAAATCGAAGAGGAAGGCGCCGAGGGCATCGTCCGGATCGGTTCACCGGACGGCGAGTCACTGGCCCTGGCCAAAGAGAAGGTTCTACAACTCGCCTTCCCACCCGAAGCCGAGGTCGGCAAGGAGTACGACGGCGACGTGGTGAACATCACCAAGTTCGGTGCGTTCATCAACATCCTGCCGGGGCGGGATGGTCTGCTGCACATCTCCAAGATCGATTCGGAACGAAGGGTTGAGCGGGTCGAGGACTACTTCAACCTGGGCGACAAGGTCAAAGTCGTGGTCCGGGAGATCGACCGGATGGGCAAGGTCAACCTCGACCTGGCCGAGAAGGTAGAACCGTCGGAGGAGGCTTTGCAACGCGCTGCCTCGGGCGGTGGCCGGGATCGTGACCGGGATCGGGATCGGGATCGTGACCGGGATCGGGATCGCGGAGGCCGTGACCGGGACCGGGGGGGTGACCGGGGCCGGGGCGGTGACCGTGACCGGGGCCGGGGGGGTGACCGCGACCGGAGCATCGATCGCGACCGGGGCAGCGACGCTGAGAAGAGCGGGCGCCGGGTGGTCTCCTTCGAAGAGGACTTCGAAAAGACCCTCAAGACCAACGACTGAGCGATCCACGTCGGGAGTTGAGAAGCGGACCCTACGGGGTCCGCTTCTCGGCAAACTGATAACTTCTCTACATGCCCGAACTTCCCGATGTGGTCGTCTATATCGAAGCGCTGGAGCGTTTCACCAGCGGCCACCGACTCGACCGGATTCGGGTCGTGTCACCGTCTCTGCTTCGAACGTATGATCCGCCGCTGTCGGCCGTGGAAGGTCGCACCGTCGAGGGTTTGCGCCGCATCGGGAAGCGAATCGTCTGGGATCTGGGCGAGGAGCTGTTTGTGGTTGTCCATTTGATGGTCGCCGGCCGGTTTGCCTGGGTTGCTTCCGGGGCGGCCATCCCACGCAAGGTTGGATTGGCTGCGTTCGATTTCGAGCATGGAAGTGTGTTGTTGCGCGAGGCGGCCACCAAGAAGCGCGCCGGCCTGTGGATCGTGCGTGGAGAAGACGCCCTCGCCCAGCATGATCGCGGGGGAGTGGAACCGATCGAGGCGACCTTGGCGGAGTTTTCCGAAGCGTTGCTGCGGGAGAACCGCACAATGAAGCGGGCCCTCACCGATCCGCGCATCCTCTCCGGGATCGGTAACGCCTATTCGGACGAGATCCTGCACCGGGCTCGTCTCTCCCCCGTCAAGCGAACCGGCCAGCTCACCGACGAGGAGATCTCCCGCCTGCACGAAGCCGTTCGTATCTCACTGACCGAGTGGATCGATCGCTTGCGTGCCGAGGTGGGGGACGGTTTCCCCAAGAAGGTGACGGCCTTCCGGCCGGATATGGCGGTGCACGGAAGATTCGGGGAGCCCTGCCCGGTGTGCGGGTCGAAGGTCCAACGCATCGTCTATGCCGACAATGAGACCAACTACTGCGCCGGCTGTCAGACGAAAGGAAAGCTCCTGGCCGATCGTTCGCTCTCTCGCCTGCTCAAGGACGACTGGCCCAAGACGATCGAGGATCTCGAGGAATCGACCTCCCGGTAGTCACGGCGAGGGGGATCAATCGTCGATCTAGCATGCACGGGGAGATGACCGCCGCCATACGCACCGAAGGTCTCACCAAGTTCTACGGGAAAGAGCGCGGGATCATCGACCTCGACCTGGAGGTGAACGAGGGAGAGGTGTTCGGCTACCTGGGTCCCAATGGGGCCGGCAAAACGACCACTATTCGCCTGCTGCTCGACCTCTTGCGACCCACTCGCGGCACCAGCCGGGTCCTCGGCAAGCATCCGTACTTCGACGGGGTCGGCGTTCGTTCCGATATCGGTTACCTGCCCGGCGAGCTGGCGCTCTACGAGCGCCTCACCGGCGAGCAGCTGCTCACCTACCTCAGCCACCTGCGGAAGATGGGAGGGCTGGGCGAGGCGCGGCTCGTGGCAGACCGGCTCGAGCTCGATCTCAGCCGCCGGATCGGTGATCTGTCGAGCGGCAATAAGCAGAAGGTCGGGATCGTGCAGGCGTTCATGCACCATCCGAAGGTGTTGATCCTCGACGAACCAACCGGCGGGTTGGATCCGCTCATGCAGCAGGAGTTCTTCCGGCTCGTCCACGATGCCAAGGAGGAGGGGAGGACGGTTTTCCTGTCGTCCCACGTGCTCTCGGAGGTAGAGCGTATCGCCGATCGGGTGGGGATCATTCGCCGGGGCCGTATGGTGGTCGTCGAGCGACTGGAGACGCTCAAGGCACGAGCGCCGCGCCGCCTCGATCTGCACTTCGCGGGTCCCATTCCGGCGGTGGCGTTCGAATCCCTTCTCAACGTCGAAGATGTCTGGGTGGACGACACGGTGGTGAGCTGCAGAGTGGTTGGCTCGGTCGACGAACTCATCAAGGCAGCTTCACGGTTTGAGGTCACCAACGTCGTGAGCCACGAAGCCGACCTCGAAGAGCTGTTCTTGCGGTACTACCGGGGCGAAGACGATGCTTCGTAACATCTTTGCCAAGACGCTCCGGGATCGACGTCGATCGATGATCTGGTGGATCGTGGGATCGTTCGGCTACCTGGTCGCTATTACCGCCACGTACAGCTTCTTCATTGACCAGCAACAGGTCTATCAGTCACTGTTGGAGAATTACCCGGAGGCGTTGCTGGCGATGTTCGGGGTGGAGTCCGGCGCAGCTCTGTTCTCCCCGGATGGCTATCTGACCTCCCAGGCATTCGGTTGGTTGGTTCCCTTGCTGACCCTGGTGCTGGGCATTGGAATCGGTGCGGCGGCGGTAGCGGGAGAGGAAGAGGATGGCACCATGGATCTGCTCCTTGCTTTGCCGGTGACACGTACCTCGTTGATCCTTCAGAAACTGGGAGCGATGATCGTGCTGTTGCTGGTGCTGGGCGTCGCCGTTTTCGCCGGGACGGCGGTGGGGGCAGTAGGGATCGATATGGATGTCTCGATGGTGAATCTGGCCGCCGCTTCGCTCAGCGCAGTTCTGTTCGGGTTGGTGTTCGGGACCCTTGCGTTGGCCATCGGGGCCGCCACCGGAAAGCGCGGCGTCAGCCTGGGCGTGTCCTCCGGGGTGGCATTGGTGGCATTTCTGATCCAGACGCTTGCTCCGATCGTCGACTGGCTGGAACCGGCGCATCCGCTGACCCCGTTCTACTACTACGGCGACAACCAGCCTCTGGTCAACGGACTGCATTGGGGGCACGCCGGGGTGTTGATCGGATTGAGCGCACTGTTGGTGTTGGTAGCGGTACTCACGTTTCGTCGGCGCGACATCGGGGTCTGATCAGCTTCCAGCTTCCAGCCGTCTCCCCCCTGGCTCGCCAAGTGAGCCGGATAGGGGGAGTATCCCGGACCCGGAGGGTCC
>Ga0209109_10001475_pt1 | contig 13033 bp, 9 predicted proteins | sample Rifsed10ft2_FD_184004 | JGI IMG/M metagenome (GOLD analysis project Ga0209109, IMG submission 184004) | Soil microbial communities from Rifle, Colorado, USA - sediment 10ft 2 (version 2) | ecosystem: Environmental > Terrestrial > Deep subsurface > Rock core/Sediment | place: Rifle, Colorado... | reverse complement strand
GCCGATATCCTGGTATCACCCCATGTGCCCATGCCGGACGGAAGAGAGTTCTTTGGCTCTCCCACGAAGCTTTTCGAGTATATGGCCATGGAGAAAGCGATCGTTGCCAGTGACTTGGGGCAACTTGGCCGCGTCCTCGAGCACAACGTGACAGCGTGGCTCGTCCGCCCGGGTGGCGCGGCAGAACTAACCTCGGCGATAACGCAACTTGCAGCAGGTCCTGGCTTGTGTAATCGTCTGGCCGTGGCGGCCCGTGCGGCGGCCCTGGAACGGCACACCTGGAACCGCAATGCCGCGCGCGTCCTTTCCCGTCTTTCGAGCCTAACGGAATCGGGGAAATCCATGGATCTGTCCACTCTACAGATGAACGGAGCAAAGGATTCGGGGCGGGGAAAGTCGGTGCAGTCTCTATCCGCTGGGCCTAGCGCAAAGAAAGAGGAGTGTTAGCCCGTGCCTTCTGGCGCAGCGGAATCAGCCATCCGACATTGGAACGAGACACCACTTTATGTTTCCGAGGAGCTCCGGTATTCCTTTTATCCCTGGCTGCCGGAAGCGGCGGAATTTCGTGAACATCGGGGAGATAGGGTGTTGGAGGTCGGCTGTGGTACGGGCTGCGATCTTCTTCAATTCGCTCGAAACGGGGCCAACGCCATTGGCATTGATATCACTCCCGCGCACATCCGTCTGGCACAGCAGCGCGTGGAAGGCTTGGCGCAGGTCTGTTTCGGTGATGCAACCGCCATCCCGTTCGGGAACGCGTGTTTCGACTACATCTACTCACAGGGGGTGCTTCATCATCTCGACGACCCCCGTGCGATGGTGGCCGAAATCCTACGTGTGCTCCGTCCCGGAGGACGCTTCAACATTCAGGTCTATGCTTTGTGGTCCTACGTTCCCATCGTGTTGTTCTTACAACACGGTCGCGATTGGAGGCGATGGATCGAGAACAGCCGGGTACCGGTGCATCTCGACTTATACACAAGGCCAGCGCTGAGGCGGCTGTTCGCTCCTGTAGACATTCGCATCCAGAAGTATCACTGCAGCTATTTTCAGCCCTTGGGACGAATCTGGGGCTGGTTTCTAGTGGTGAAAGGGGCAAAGCCCGCGTTGCCAACATCCCAGCTATGACGGCGACATACTTCCCTAACAGGATGCTTCGAGGCAATTCGTCGCGCCAGTCCTTCACCATCCGGGCGGGTGTCCTAGCTGAACGATGACACAGTCCAACGATCAATCCCCCTCGGGAATCAGAAAGTTCCTTCAAGGTCACTGGGACGCTGTGATCGGAACCCAGCTGGCTCGCCAAGTTGTGGAAACCTATGCCACGCGCATCGGATCCCTGGCGCTGAGCCTCATCATCTCGATTGTGGTCACACGTGCCCTCGGCCCCGAGGGGCGGGGTGTCTATTCCGTAGCCGTGGTCATCGGGGTGTTGGGCGTCCAGATCGGCAATCTCGGCTTTCATGCTTCGAACACCTACTATGTTACCCGCCAGCGGGGACTGTTTGCCACTCTGGTCGGAAACAGCTTGCTCATGAGCTTGCTGCTCGGAGGCGCTGTAGCCGTTGTTGCCGGACTCCTATTCTTCTGGTGGCCGCAACTAGCACCGCTGCATGGAAGAATTCTCGTGCTGGCGCTAATCGGAATCCCCTTCGGTCTGGCCTACCTGCTGATCAGCAACCTCATGATGGGCATCGAGCAGCTGCGGCTCTACAACATGGCCGAACTCGGGAACCGGCTCTTCAATATCGGTCTTATAGGACTTGCGATTCTGTCCTCCTATTCGACCGCGCCGGCGCTGTTCGCGGCGAGCTTGGTCGCGCTTCTAGTGAGCCTAGCAGGCTTGCTCTGGCGCTCTCGCCATCTTCTGGACCGGGCCCCCTGGCCCTCGTTCACGACTTTTCGCGAGCACATCCCATTCGGCCTGCGGGCGTACGCCGTTGCAGTGCTCGGATTTCTGGTGCTCCGCCTGGACCTGCTCATGGTGCAGTACATGCTTGGCGCGGAAGAGGCCGGCTACTACTCGCTTGCGGTGAATCTCGCAGACACGCTGCTGATGCTGCCCGCCGTGGTCGCGTTCGTACTTTATCCGAAGCTCTCGGCCCTGACGGATATACAGGGCAAGCTCACACTAACCCGCAAAGCCGTTCTCACCACTCTTGCGCTGTTTTTGCCCATGCTTCTCCTTTTCGGTGCATTCGCCAGATGGATCGTCCCTTTTGTTTTTGGCGCGTCTTTTGCTCCGGCCGTGTCTGCCGTATTGTGGCTGTTGCCGGGAATCTTCTTTCTCGGCGTCGAGACAGTCGCCGCACAGCACCTGAACAGTATCGGTTTCCCACCACTGCAGATCGCCGCATGGCTCGGAGTCCTTGTGTTGAACATCGGACTGAATTTGCGGATCATACCTGCTTACGGCATCGTCGGCGCCTCCGCCGTCTCTTCTTTGACTTATCTGCTGGCCTGTGCTCTCATCCTTCTTCTCGTGTGGAAGGAAAGCTATGTTCGGTTGTGATGGGCAGAAGGTGTCGGCTCACTTGGCGCCAATAAATTCAGACCGATCTGTCGCGCGACGAAATCTCCACGATTTGTCCGCCGGCAACCAGTCGTCCTGCGCAGGCTCCGAACCATTCTGCTTCCGAGAGTAAACCGATGCGCGCCCTCCTGGAAGATGTACGCTCGGGAACCCTCGCTCTGCATGAAGTTCCCCCGCCGGAATTGCGGCCCGGCGGAATGTTGGTGCGGACGCTATTTTCTGTCATCAGTTCGGGCACCGAACGTGCCAAGCTCGAGACCAGCGAAAAATCGCTGCTAGGCAAGGCCCTGGCGCGTCCGGATCTCGTCAAACAGGTGATTGACGTCGCCTCCCGCGAAGGGCTTCGCTCTGCCTATCAGAAGGTGCAGGCTCGCCTGAACACTCTTTCGCCGCTGGGCTACAGTTGCTCGGGAGTCGTCGTGGCCGCAGGAGAGGGAGCCACAGGATTTCAGGCGGGTGACCGGGTGGCGTGCGCCGGAGTGGGATTTGCGAATCACAGCGAGGTCAATTTCATCCCGCGGAATCTGGCGGTTCACGTTCCAGCGTCCGTGCCGCTGGATCAGGCGGCGCTAACGACTATCGGGGCAATCGCCTTGCAAGGCTTCCGTCAGAGTGGGGCGGCATTTGGCGAAACGGTCGCTGTCATCGGCGCGGGCCTTGTCGGAGTGCTGACACTTGCGCTCGGCCACGCGGCCGGTTGCCGGATGATCGCGGTGGACCTGGACCCGCAGCGTGCCGAGCAGGCCGTTCGTTTCGGAGCCATTTGCGGAATTCCTGCGAATGATCCCGCACTGCCGGAGAGGATCAGAAACATCTCCGGCTTTGGAGTAGATGCCGCAATCCTCACTGCGGCGACCCGCTCCAGTGACCCCATCGAACTCGCCGCCCAGATCGTGCGTGACCGGGGCCGGATCGTGGTCGTCGGGGATGTCAGCATGGACGTTTCGCGATCGACAGCTTACCTCAAGGAACTCTCGATCGTTCTCTCCCGCTCCTACGGCCCCGGCCGATATGATCCCTCTTATGAAGAGGACGGCATCGACTATCCGATTGGCTACGTCCGGTGGACCGAGAATCGGAACATGCAGGCGTTTCTTGAGTTTTTGGCTTCGGGCGAGGTTGATGTGAGCTCGCTCCTCGAGCGCCGATACCCGATCGAGGAAGCGTCGCAAGCATACGGGGAGCTGAAATCATCGGGCGCTTACACGGCGCTTCTCGAATATCCCGATCATTCGCCCGATAGGAAGCCCGCAGCGCAGCCGGCACCGAGCATGCACCCACGAAGCGGCCGGTCGGGAGCGCTGCGTATCGGCTGCATCGGCGCCGGGAATTTCGCACGGGGCGTGATCCTCCCGCATCTGCGCGCCACCCGCGATGTGCTCCTCCAATCGGTAGCCACGGGATCCGGTGTTTCGGCGGAGTCCGCCCGGCGGTCCTTCGGCATGACGCGCACGCAAACACCGGTGGAGTTACTGGAAGATCCCGAAAATGATGCCGTATTCATCTTGTCCCGTCACGATAGCCACGCGCGCTATCTCGTAGCGGCGCTCGGCCAACACAAGCCTGCCTTCGTGGAAAAACCGCTGGCGGTGAATTTCGGTCAACTCGAACAGGTCCGCGCAGCCTACCAGCAGGAAATATCCGCGGGCCAATCACCATTTGTGATGGTGGGATTCAATCGCCGATTCGCCCCGTTGAGCGTGCAGCTCCGCAAGTTCTTCGATTCCCGTAAGGAACCCATGGTCGTGCACATCCGGATCAATGCCGGGTACTTGCCGCAGGCACATTGGACGCAGCGGCAGGCCGAGGGCGGAAGAATCGTCGGTGAATTCTGCCACTTTGTGGATTGGGCTCGCTTCGTGGTGAACGTTCCTATCCAGAAAGTTCAGGCCGTGGCGCTCCCGGATGGTGCCCGCTACAATCAGGACAATGCCGTCGCAGTTCTCTCTTTCGAAGACGGCTCCGTCGGCAATTTGCTCTACCTGGCCAACGGCGATCCGTCGATTCCTAAAGAGTTCTACGAGGTCTTCTGCGAGGGCTCGGTTGCCCGGCTCGACGACTTTCGAAGTCTGGAGTTAACGCGCCAGGGTAAGACCGCCCGCACACGCGGTAGCCGGGACAAAGGTCACCAAAAGGAGTTGCAACTGGCTGTGGAAGCGATCCGCTCGGGAGGAGAAGCTCCCATTCCGTTCGCTGAACTGTGCGAGGTCACAGAGGCGACGTTCGCGATTCGCGAGGCACTTGCGACTGGCCAGACAGTGACTCTCCCATTGCCTCACGCCTCCTAGACCTCCCATGGCGCTGACGGACTCGATGTCCACGTCAGCTTGCGTCTTTTCCGACCAAAATTGTTCTCAACGTTCTCGCCAGGATAATGAGGTCGAACCACAAGGACCAGTTACGCACATACCAGCCTTCCAAGCGTACCCGGTCGTCAAAGGTGAGTAGATTCCGGCCTCTTACCTGCCAGAAGCCGGTCATTCCCGGGCGGGTCTCCAAGATGATGTCGAGCTCCGAACCGATGCGTTCGCGCTCCCGCGGCAGATACGGCCTCGGGCCGACCAGGCTCATCTCCCCCTTCACGACATTGAGTATCTGAGGAAGCTCATCCAGACTCCGGCGCCGGAGAAACCGTCCCAACCGGGTCAGGCGCGGATCGCGTGATCTGAGCTTGGCGTACTTTTGCCATTCGTCCGCCAGTTGCGCGTCACCGTCCAGGATGGATGCGAGCCTTTCGTCTGCGTCCGCATGCATGGTCCTGAACTTCAGACATCGGAAGTCACGATCCTGATAACCCAGTCGCGTCTGTGCCAGGAGTGCGGGGCCGCGCGATTCCAAACGCACCAGCACCGCGATCAGAACCATCAGAGGCAGAGCCGGCAACGCCAGAAGCGTGCCCAGCACCAAGTCAAAACTCCGCTTGATCCACCGGTTCCACGGCTTCGCCAGATTGTTGACAGCCTTCAACATCAAGAGCCGGTGATCCAGAAAAGCGTCGACCTGCAGGTTCATCATCGGCAAACCTGCGACGTTGGGAATTAGGTAGAGATTGTTGCAGAGCGGTTGTAACTCGTGCATCAATGCGAGCAGTTGGGTCTCTGTGAAGTCCGGCATCGCGACCAGAACATCTCTCGCCTGATTCGCGGTGATTAGGTCTTTCGCCATCGCCAGCGGACCCAGCACCCTCACGTCCCGGCCATGGCTGGCGCCGAAAATAGTGTTCTGTCGCGCCGGATCGTCGTCCAGAACTCCCACCACCGAGTAGCCCAGAATCGGGTCGCTGTCGAACGCTTCGAGCACCCGCTCTGCCGCTGAAGTCGCGCCGAGAATCAGCACCGGTTTCCGCCACAGCCCCGCGGCACCCAAGATGCGCTTGGTCCAATATCTCGAGAACGGTAGAAGGACGACCGCCGTCAGGCCGGTGAACACGATCGTGAAGCGAGAGAAGTTGACGGAGAGTTGCCCGAGCGCGATCACCGCCATGGTTGCCAGCAGACTGAGACCTGTGGCCTTGACTAGGTTCGCAACTTCGTCCCATAGCGTACGGCGGCGCGTGTACAGTCCTTCGGCAGCCAGGAACATGATCGCGAGCGCCCAGATCCAACGATTGGATGCATAGTGCCAGAAGGTAAATGCCGCAGCCGGCACATCGCCATAGTAAGAAGGCAATAGGCGTACTCGAACGAGGACGGCAATCTCCAAAGCCACCCCGAAAGCCAGCAGATCCGACGCCACCAGCATGAGGAAACAAGCCAGTTCGCGCGGACGCCTGGTGCTCTTCGCATGGGTGGCGGCTATCTCGGTACTTGTTGTGAACGTGTGCATGCCGAGCCGCGATTCTACAGTATCGTCTTCGGCGCTGCCAGCCAGCCGTGGATGCGGCAACCTAATCGCGGGATCCAGAGAACAGCTCGCGCAGAAACAGAGACACAAAAGCGAGACCGTCGGCGGAATAACGCCCTGAGAGCCGCAGGGGTTCCTGAAACATTCGCCAAAGCCATTCCAGGCCGGTACGCCGCACCCAGAGAGGAGCGCGCCGCACCAAGCCGGCCGCCACCGCGAACGCTCCGCCTACCCCCATTGCGAAGGGCACCTGCATCTGCTCCCGATGCTCGTGGATGAAATTCTCCTTGCGCGGAGAATTCAAGGCCACAAATAAAATGTCGGGGCGGGCCCTTGCGATTTCTGAAACAATTCGAGGCTCCTCGGCCGGAGACCAGTAGCCGTCTGCCCACCCGGCAACATTGAGCCGGACATAGCGGCTGCGATAATGGTCCACTGCGCGAGCGACGACTTCCTTCTGGGCGCCCAGGAAGTACACCCGGTAGCCTTTTTGCGCGGCAAGTGCCAACAGATTCTCCATCAGATCGATGCCCGTGATGCGTCCCTTCAGCGGCCGGCCCAACAGTCGCGCCGCCCATACCACTGGTTGCCCATCCGCCGTGGCCAGATCAGATGCCTCCACCACTTCGCGCAACCGCGGATCGCGCTGGAGCATTACGATCTTGTGCACGTTGATGGAGACGTGCTGGCGTGGGACCTTCTCCCGCAGGAACACCTCAATCCGCTCGAGAGCTTCCGGCATGGAAACGTTGTCCAGCGGGACGCCTAGAATCTGGAAGCGCTGGCCCGGTACGGATAGAGGGGTGCCCATCACTTCAGCCGAGCGCTCCATTTCTCCTGCCGGAGAGCACCATCGGTCAGCTTTCCCAGCGCAGGATGGTCCTGACGGTCACGGGCAGCATACAAGCCAATCGGACAGAAAGCATAACTACATCCAGATAGCAGCCGAACAAACGCGACACTTGCGCAACTTCACGATTCACCTCTAGCGGTACCGGTGCTGAAAAACAGATCTCCGCCCGGCGCGGCCCCGCCAATCGGCACACCGTCTCGGCGTCCTGTTGGTGAACGGAATCGACCCTCCAGGCCGGCCCCAGGAGGAAGTTGGCCTGCACAGAATGCTCACCTGGGCCCGCAACTTCATCTTCAATGGTGAGTTCGTTTCCCCGGCCCCAAGAAAGTGCACGGGTGTGGACGATGCCTGCGCGTTTGTAACCGAAATGCGACGCCTTGAGCCGGCAATGCTGCGGTGAGGTCTCGAGCGTAATGGGACCGACGCCCGCCTCGTTGCCCAGAGCAAAGACGCTTTGCGACGAGCTGGAAATGGAATTTTGCTCGAGGCGGTCCACCATGACGGTGTTGTGTGCAGCGGTCGAACGCATCCTATTTCGCCGTTCCAAGTCCCGGGTGTAGGAGCCGGTCCCGGAATCGCAAAGCCATTCTTCTCCCCCGAGTCGCACGCAAACGCTCAGCTTGTCGTCGTGTGTATGGGAGCCCTTGCCGTCAATCCCGTTCGGCATGTTGAAAAAATGAATCTGAGCGCCCGCATGCCGGACCACGGCAATCCCCGACTCAGGAAGTAAGTCAACCTTGGAGGTCTCCTGCTTCCACTGCCTCCCGACGGGCGAAACACGATTCGGTTCCTGCCCTTCCCCATCGCCACACGAGCCCGAGTCGGTCGGCCACAACATTGCCCCAACGCTGAGGAGGTCCGTGACGGACAGGGAATCCCGCTGCACAAGAGGAAAATTGAGCATCTGCCCCAAATCGCTTGGAAGCCATTGCACTCGGCCGTCGTCACAATCGCCAAAGTGAGGGAGCCGTCCTTGATCGTCTGCCACGATGCGCAACCAGCGATACATTTGCCGGAGGCGGGATTCAAATGACGAAGCCGGCTGCATTCCAGCCGCGCGCATCATCAGGAATGCCGTGGTGCACATTTGAACCACCAATACATGATAGCCAGCGGAAGCCTCAAAATCACCGCCGTCCTCTCTCACTTGGTGCCGGATTTCACGCTCGACCCGTCTCGCGTATAACCTGCGACGCTCTTCCATCCCTTCCCCGTCGAGAAAAAGTGCGAGTCCCAAAAGCCCTACGAGATTACTGAAATAGTGATTTCCCCGGACCAAATGAGAGAATTCCAGATGCGCTTCAATAAACAACAGATGATCCCAGAGGGAGCGCGCGACACGATCGAGCCAGCCCTGCTCATCAGGACGCATGGGCCACAAGTGCTGAACCAGAAACAACAGGCTCAAAGCACGCAGAGCCGCTTCCATGGCGGTGGTCCAGTTCACTCCCATTCCCGTGGGGTTGCGCTCGATCCAATCCAGTGTGATTGCACGGGCAGCATCGCGGTATCGCTCTTCCTGCCCGAGGCGGTAGGCCCAACCCAGAATAGGCAGGAATTGCAGGCGAGAAAGCTCCCACGGCGCCTTGACGTCCGATCCGTCAAAACGGACGACCGTCAGGCGATCCGCGGGGATCATCGGCCAATCCTGGACCGATACGAAATCCAGATTCCACTGAGGGGAACGGCCCAGGGCCATCGTGCCGTAACTCAACAGCGGGAATCGGCCCTCGCAGAGAAGGTTAGCGATGCCCAAAATTCTGGCACGGTTCTGCTCGCTCAGCCAGAGTGAATCTAGTCCAAAGTGAGGAAGGCACCGGAAGCGCACCGGGCAGCGGCCGTTGCTCGAAAGTGGAGCAAACCGCGCCCTCCTCCATTGCTTCTGGATTCGCCAGATGAATTCCTTGCCCAAAACAAGCGGCGACTCGCGGCTGGCGACACGGAGGACGAACGACAACGGTCTCATCTCACGAGCCCAGTCCAAAACCGTTACTTGTCGGCCACGACATAGAGATGCCAGCCCCAGCGGCGTCCCAGCATTTCCTGCATCTTGCCCCGCAAAATCTTGCCCGCCAGAGGAACCCATTCCATGTGCAGGAATCTGACGCCGGTGCGAATGCGAGAGAAGCGTTTGAAGAGTTCAGCTATCTCCTGACGCGTAAGAACCCGCGAAAGCGGGTTCCCGACGCCGTCGGTGTTGTTATTGAGCCAAGCCTGACCCCGCAGGTATTGCCACCTGTGCTCGCGAAACCGCTCTGCATGTTGGCGGAGGTGTTCCAGGTTATCGCCCGAGAGCCGCTGTCCCAAGCGGATGCCGAAGTCGGTGCTGAGCAACAGTGCTCCCAACCGGCGCAGGAATAAAATCCCCCCATAATAGTTGAGCGACGCTCTGTGGTACATCATCACAATCGCCCGCCCGCCGGGGCGCAAGACCCGATGCACCTCAGCGACAGCTGCGGGAAGGTTCGGGGTGTGGTGAAGAACCCCGTGGGAATAGACAATGTCAAATGTGCAGTCGGCAAAGGGGAGAGCCTCGGCGTCGGACACCAGGCAGTTCGCCGGCACGCCCCGCTGTTGCAAGTTTTTCTTCGCAAGAACTACGCTGGCCGCAGAAAGGTCCATTCCGACGTAATTGGCCCCCGCCTGGGCAAACTGTGCGCCGTCGGTTCCCAGACCACAGCCGATCTCCAGCACGCGCTTGCCTCTTGCCTCGCTAAAGGCAGCCATCTCCAAAATGTGCGGTTCCAGACGGTAGCGATGCTCCTCCACTGCACGAAAGAACTCGCGCGTACCTGGCTCATATGCCGTGAACTTCGCCCCACAGGGATGAACATTCCAGAAGGACTGCACGGCCTTCTTGATCTCAGTCTTCTCCGCTGCAGGCGCGCCCGTTCCGCTGGGTGTTGTGGAGAAACCCGTTCTCATGTGGGCCTCGCCGAACCGCGCTCGTTTAGAAAGGAACGGAGAATGTCCACGATCCTCCGTGAGGCGTGTCCATCCCACAAGGGTGGTGGCTGATGTTCTCTGACCCGCCGCGACAAGTCAGTTCCGCGCCGTAGCACGGCCTTTGCTTCCTGGATCAGTCTAACTGGATCAGTACCCACAACACGATTGGTGCCGTGCGTGACTGTGACAGGTCTTTCCGTGCTGTCCCGAAAGGTGAGACAGGGTACGCCGAGATACGTCGTCTCCTCCTGAATTCCGCCGGAGTCGGTGATCACCAGGGCCGCTCGATCCATCCAAGAGACAAAGTCAAGATACGATGCCGGGGGCAACTTCCAGATCCCGGATTGACTAATCGCACTGCATCCGTCCCACGCCTTCAGGGGAATGGATCCGACCTCGGCAATTTTCGCTTCAGTCCGCGGGTGGACGGGGAAGATGACCGGCACGTCCCGGGCGATCTCAGCGATCGCATCGAGTGTGGCGCGAAGCCGCTCAGGGGAGTCCACGTTGGATGGCCGGTGCAAGGTCAAGACCACATAGCCGCCTGGCGGTGGGCCAGTCTGCGTCACGGCATCGGAGCTGCGAACGACTCTCAGCGCCTCGACCAGTGAGTCGATCATCACATTGCCGACAAACGAAATCTTCTCCGCGGCGACACCCTCGCGCAACAGATTGGCCGACGCGGCCTCTTCTGTAGTGAACAGCAGGTCGGAGACCGCGTCTGTCACCACACGATTAATCTCCTCGGGCATGGTGCGGTCTGAACTCCTCAGTCCAGCCTCCACGTGGGCAAGCGGAATGCGCTCCTTGGCCGCTACCAAAGCGGCGCCCATCGTGGAGTTGACGTCGCCCACAACGAGCATCAGGTCCGGCTCGACTTGCGGAACCAACTCCCCCAAACGCCGCAGCACCTCAGCCGTTTGGTAATGATGAGTTCCGGATCCGATCCCAAGCGTGTAGTCGGGTTCCGGAAGTCGGAGCTGGTCGAAGAATACCCCGGACATGGCGTAATCGTAATGCTGCCCCGTATGGACAAGCATTGGGCACAGATCGTCGAAGCGGCGCATCTCTGTGATCAACGGCGCGATCTTCATCAAATTCGGACGCGCCCCGACGACGCTCAAAATCCGATACGTACGCTGATTCATTTATCCGCTGTGTTCGGCTTGCTCGCGCCTTCCGGCAGCATAAGACGCGGACCATTCGCCTCGGAGCAGTCCCGCAATCAATTCACCGAGCTCTCGTGCTCGCACGTCCCAGGTGGAATCACGCACCGCCGCTTGACGAAGCCTGCCATCGCTTTCGGTATCATGCGCCAACGCGTCTTCCACCGCGGCAATGAACTCATCCGCCGAGCGATAGGTCCTCACTCCGGGAGTATGAAGATACTCATAAAGCGGCGCCATCACCACAGGTTTTCCTGTGGCTAGATACTCCCGCACTTTGATCGCACTGCCGTAGCGGACAAATACGTGGTCGTGACGCCACGGCAGCACGCATACATCGAACTGGGCGACGTATTTTGGAAGCTCGGCGTAGGGCTTCGGACCCAGGTAGTGAATGGTCGGCGCAGAAAACTGCGTCAGGTTTGATTTCAGACCGATGAAAACCCAGTGCCATTGGGGCCGGCGACGCGCAACTTCCTCGATCAATGCGGTGTCCAGCACGTAGTCCATGGCCCCGAAATAGCCAAGCACCGGGTGAGGAATCGCCGCTACTTCTGCGGCAAACTCGCCGGGAGTCTGCGCGAAATGGTCAAAATCCACCGCCTGCTCAAGAAAATACCGGTGGGGCACGCTGGACTCCTCAAAGAGCTTACGCCCAGAATACAACACCGCCGCAGCCATCTGCTTCAGGCGCGCATCGAGATGGCGGATGACGTCGCGCGAAAGGGCGCTATCCTCATTGGCGTCGTACTTGTCGGAGACCTGGTAGAGAATCAGCTTGGACCGCATCCGCTCCGCGACATCGGCCGCTGAAGGAATCGCCACCCAGAGAATCGGATCACGCATCCCGCAAATGCGCATGGCCAAGCGAATCTGAAAGTGCAGGAGTGCGCCGTTGAGCGCCCGGACCCAGCGCCAGCCATAGAAGGGCATGTTCACCGGCGTCATCACGTAGAGCCCTTCGGGAGCCTTGCGCAACCAGTGCAGGTGGCTCTTCAGCTTACGCCGAATTTTTAGGAAGAAATCGGGATTGGAAACTGCCGGCAATCCCATGCTCAGCGAATTTACGAACAAGACGCGATTCTGCCGTGCCAGCCGCTTCAGAATGTGATTTTTCGAATGGGGATGGTGGTACCACCAGTCTTCGCCGCCGAAACAAACGATGTTCTCTCCCGCTATGCCGTACTCAGCCGTCATGTACTCTTGAAGTGCGGATGACGTGATGCAGTCCGCCTTGACAAACCTCCACCACACGGAATCCATACAGTCACATGCCAGAGTCAGTCAGCGATGGGAGATTGTAGCGGAACCACGGGCCAAATGCACTTCGCTCCGCTTCCGTGACGGTAACCGGCAACCACTGTTGCGGGTTGTGCAACGATATTCTCCAGTGACTGTGGTGCGGAAATCTGGTATGGGTGTACACGTGGAATTACACCCGTCTCGAGTCAAGAGTCGGCGGATAAATTCTCTGCTCCGATCTCCTTGGACTGCCGGATCGGTCTTGCTCGCTCTGGCCGTAGCCATCTTTCTGAATCTTTCGGGTACAGGGTCCCGTGACCCTCTGGGGCATGCATCAGGCCGCTTTCCAGGGTGGGCTGGGGAACTTTTCGAGACACCCGAGGTCGTCGTCACGGAAGACACCCTTGAGTTGGCGGGGAAGGGTAGCGAAGAAAATGGCATCTATCTTCG
>Ga0209109_10001473_pt1 | contig 13039 bp, 10 predicted proteins | sample Rifsed10ft2_FD_184004 | JGI IMG/M metagenome (GOLD analysis project Ga0209109, IMG submission 184004) | Soil microbial communities from Rifle, Colorado, USA - sediment 10ft 2 (version 2) | ecosystem: Environmental > Terrestrial > Deep subsurface > Rock core/Sediment | place: Rifle, Colorado... | reverse complement strand
CCGCAGCATTCAGATGGCGGGACGGCGCGATATGCGGTATCGTTTTCAGTCTGAAGAGATTCTCATGAACCAGGAAAAGAGGAGAGGAAGTCGGACATGATCGAAGTCACGTTGCAGGAAGGCGACCGGCTGGACTGGGCGCTCAAGTCATTCAAGAAGAAGGTCGAGAAATCCGGGTTGCTCCAGGAGCTGCGTCGCCGGCGTCACTACGTGAAGCCCAGCGTCATGCGCCAGCTCAAATCAGCAGCAGCCCAGCGCCGCGCGCGCTCGCGTCGCAACGCCCGCTAGGACGGGAACGGGATGGCGAAAGAGGAATCGGTCGAGCTCGAGGGAGTGGTTTCAGAGGTCCTCCCGAGCACGACGTTCCGGGTGGCGCTGGACAACGGACATGCGATTCTCGCGACGCTCGCCGGCAACATGCGGCGCTTCCGCATTCGCGTTCTGGTGGGTGATCGGGTGAAAGTCGAGGTGTCGCCCTATGACCTGACTCGCGGGCGAATAACGTTTCGACATAAAAACTGAGCTCGCTGAAACACTGCGTCCCGCGCGCCCCGACAGGCGCGCTTTTGTTTTTTCGGGTTGCGGGTTGCGGGTTGCGGGACGGACTATGAACGTCGGCAGTGACAGCATTCCTCTTCTTTCACGCGACCCGCTACCCGCCGACCCGCCACAATGACAACTCGTCGCGATTTTCTCACGATTGGGGCGGCAGCGCTCGCCACATCGGCGGCCTCGTCTCGCGCCTTCGCCCTCGCTCCGGAACCAACCGCCGTCCTTCCAGCGCAGGGCGATCCACTCGCAAACGAACTGGCGCTCGAGGCCATCAGCGCGGCGAAGGATGCCGGCGCCTCGTATGCCGATGCCCGGGTCGGGCGGTACAGGCGGCAACAGATATCCACGCGGGAGCGCTCGATCAGCGGCGTGAACGATGCCGAATCGTATGGCGTGGGCGTGCGGACGCTGGTGAATGGATCGTGGGGCTTTGCGGCCACGAGCGAACTGACGCGCGACGGTGTCGTGAAGGCGGCACGTGAGGCGGCCCGTCTCTCGCGCGCGGCGCGAGCGGTGCAGCGTCGTCCGGTGCAGCTCGCACCCGTCGCGGCCGTGAAGGGCACCTGGATGACACCGATCCGCCGCGACCCGATCGACGTCCCGATCGAGGACAAGGTCGCGTTGCTCCTGGCGACGAACGAGGCCGCCCTGAAAGTGCCCCGCGTCCGCTTCGTAACCTCTGGACTCCAGTTGCTGCGCGAGATCAAGACGCTCGCGACGACGGATGGCACACTCATCACGCAGACCTTCGTGCGCGTGGGTCCGAGCTTCAACGCCACGGCCATCGGCGATGGCGACTTCCAGAGTTACGCCGAGGAGCTGGCGCCGCGAGGCACCGGCTGGGAGTACATCGAGTCGCTCGACATGCCGGGCAATGCTGAGCGATGGGCCATGCTGGCTGCTGAAAAACTCGGCGCGCGTTCAGTCGAGGCGGGACGGTATGACCTCATCATAGAACCGACCAACCTCTGGCTCACGATCCACGAATCGATCGGACATCCGACCGAGCTCGATCGGGCGATGGGTTACGAGGCGAACTACGCCGGCACGAGCTTCATCGCGCCGCCCGAAAAGCACATCGGCCAGCTCAAGTACGGCCCCGCGTTCATGAACATCCAGGGTGACCGCACGCAGGAAGGTTCCGTCTCGCGGGTGGCGTGGGACGACGAAGGCGTGCCCGCCGATTCCTGGTTGATCATCGAGAAGGGCGTGTTCAAGGACTATCAGACTACGCGCGAACAGGTGTCGTGGATCCAGAAGCTCACCGGCGTCAACAAGTCGCACGGCTGCTCCTACGCCGATTCATGGCGCAGCGTCCAGTTCCAGCGGATGCCTAACGTTTCACTGATGCCTGGTGATCAGGATCTTTCGGTCAACGATCTCATCGCCGCAACCGACCGTGGCATCCTGATCAGAAACATCGGCTCATGGTCGATCGACCACCAACGGTACAACTTCTCATTCTCGGGCCAGACGTTCCACGAGGTCCGCGGCGGCAAGATCGTGGGAATGTTCAGGGATGTGGCCTACCAGAGCAACACGCCGTACTTCTGGAATGCGATGGACATGATCGGCGGGAAGTCCTCTTACTGGCTGGGCGGATCGTTCAACGACGGCAAGGGCGAGCCCGGGCAGTCGAACTCCGTGAGTCACGGATGTCCGCCGGCGCGCTTCAGGCAGGTGAACGTGGTCAACACCGCGAGGAGCCTCTGATGAAGTCGCTCTTCCAGAGCGTGGACGCGCCGTTCCTCACCCGCGACCAGGCAAAAGCGCTCACCGACCGCGTGCTCGGCATGGCAAAGGCCGACGAGACTCGCCTGGGCCTGAACACCGGATGGAGCGGCAACACGCGGTTCGCCGGCGCCGAAATCACGACCTCCGGCGGAATTACCGACACGTCGCTCACCGTTACGTCTACCGTCGGGAAACGCCGGGCGTCAGCCACCACCAACGTGCTGGACGATGCGAGTCTCAGGCGGACGGTGGATCTCGCGGAGCGACTCGCCCGATTGTCGCCCGAGGACCCGGAGCTGATGCCGGAGCTGGGCCCTCAGCAGTACATGGCCGTGAGGGGATATGTCGACCGCACGGCGGCACTCACACCCGAGGCGCGCTCGGAGGCGGTTAAGCGCGCGGTGGACGCGGCGCGGGAAGCAGGGCGTGCCGCCGGTGACATGTTCGTGGCGGGGTTCCTCGAGGCGAACGCCGGCGCGATCTGCCTGGCGACGAGTCGCGGACTCTTCGCCTACCACCCGTCGACCGACGTCAGCCTGGGCGTCACTGCGCGCACCCCGGATGGTACTGGCTCAGGATGGTCGCAGGGCGCGGCCCGCGACTGGTCGCTGCTTGACTCCGCCGCGTTAGGCCGCCGGGCTGCCGAGAAGGCCGTGGCGAGCCGGAATCCCGTAGCCATGGAACCGGGAATGCACACGGCGGTGCTGGAAGCAGCGGGCGTGGCGCAACTGGTGCCAAACGTGGCCGGTGCCCTGAACGCCCGCAACGCGGATGAAGGACGCAACGCGTTCTCAAAGCCGGGCGGTGGCACCAAACTCGGCGAGAAGATCGTGGACGCGCGAGTGACGCTCTTCTCCGATCCCGCCGATCCGGACCTCCTCGCTCAGCCATTCGATGCCGATGGCTTCCCCCTCGCACGCCGGGTCTGGGTTGAGAATGGAGTGCTGAAGCAACTGGCCTACACCCGATTCTGGGCGCAGAAGCAGGGGAAGGAGGCCACTGGTGGTGGCGGTGGTGGCGGCGGTGGCGGCTTTGGCACGCCGGGCGGCCTCAAGTTTCCTGGCGGAACGCAAACGCTCGATCAGCTCGTCGCCGGCTGCCAGCGCGGCGTCCTGGTGACGCACTTCTTCTATACGAACGTGCTCGACGCACGAAGCGGTCTGATGACCGGACTCACGCGTGACGGAACGTTCCTGATAGAGGGTGGCAAGATCGTGCGCGCCGTGAAGAATTTCCGCTGGAACGAAGCGCCGCTGATCATGCTCAACAAGATCGAGGAGATGGGACGCTCGGAGCGGACACGCGTCGGCCAGGTGATGCCGTCAATGCGCGTGCGAGACTTCAACTTTGCGAGTTTGTCGGATGCGGTGTGACCGGCAACAGGCATCAGGCAACAGGCAACAGGCAACAGGCATCAGGAGCAACCAGTCCCGCGACGTTTGGGGGTCGCGGATTCCCGCGAATATGAGCGGATCGACGCCGGAGATTCGGGCGTCCGGTGCGGCGCCGTGCTGCCGGGATTCCGGGGTCAAAATCCGCGATGATTCGCGCGCGATTCGTGTTGATCCGCGTCCCAAATGTTCCGGGATTACCGGTGTCGCGATTTCGCGAGCTGGTCAGACGGCGTGTTCAAGCGGTACCGCGCCGCCTGACCGAAAGGCCTCGGTCCTCGACAGGAGCAGGAGCACGGCCGCGAGTCCACTGTACGCCGCCGCCCAGTGCCACGGCAACGAAGACGGCATTGTCCACGGCAGGTAGATCCCGCCACTCGGCAGCACAGAGTGGATGAAGCCGAACAACGAGAGCGCCGCGCAGATCAGCAAGGTGATACTGGCGGCGACCACTTGGCGATCTGTAAGAAAGGCCACCGCGGCACCCCAGAGCATGGCGGTCACGATGAAGCCCGACGCCAGCATGATCATGACACCAACTGTCTGGATGAACGCGGGGTTCGTGAGGCCGGTCGCCTGCATTGTGGCCGCGGGATCGAGCGCCGCCGACATCAGCGCGCCGTTGTAGACCTGCGAGAGGAGGATCTGCACAACCACAGCGACGCTGGGCAGCACCGCCACGGTCACGGCCGCCATGTGTCGCCGAGGGGTTGCGCTGTACGCCTGGCTGGTGATCTCGAGGCCGATGAAAAAGAGCACGGGAGCCAGCGCCGGGCGCGGCAACAACGCCGCCATGAACCCGATGTAGCCGAAGATGCCGCCCAGGCCGACAAAGAGGCCGGTGAGCAGCGTGTATCCGGCACGCCCACCCATCGCCTTGTACGCCGGGTGCCCGATGTACGGCGTGGTCTGGCTCATGCCGCCGCAGATGCCGGCCACCAACGTAGAGAGCGCCTCGGTCAGAAGGATGTCGCGCGTCTTGTAGTCGTCGCCGGCCAATCGCGCGCTCTCGGTGACATTGATGCCGCCGACAATCGTCAGGATGGCGAAGGGGAGGGCCAGCGGCAGGTAATCGCGTAGCGCGATCGGCATGCCAGTCAGGAAGCCGAGCGTTGGAGTCGGCAGCGCGAGGAGCATGTTCGCGTCAGGCACGGCCACTGGATGAACGGTCAGCCCCCAGGCGCCCAGCCCGTAGTACAACACGGCACCGACGGTCACGGCGACGAGCACGGCCGGTGCCTGGAACGGGAGGCGGATGCGGGCGACGAGCGCGTACAGGATCAAGCCGAGGGCGATCATCCCGACCACCGGCTCGGCGAGGATCTCACCGAGTTGAAGCGCGCCAAGGAGTGCGACGCCCACTCCGCCGATGGATCCGAGCAATCCCGCGGCTGGAATCACCTTGCCGATCCATCCACCGACGAAGCTCATGCCGACCTTGAACACACCCATCAGCACCATGGTGGCCATGCCCACCTGCCAGGCGAGGACCGCGGCTTCCCGCTCGGGCATCCTCGTTTTCGCGGCGATGAAGGCCGGCCCCAGCACCGCGAGCGCGATGCCGATGGTCGAGGGCGTGTCGGTGCCGAGCGGCATGGCGGTGACATCGTCGCGACCGGTACGGCGCGCGAGCCGGATCGCCATGACGGTGTAGACGGCGTTTCCCAGCAGAACTCCCAGGGCGGTGCCGGGGAACATCCGGGTGAAGACAATGTCAGTGGGAAAGCCGAATCCACCAACCAGAATCCCTGACAGCACGGCGAGGTTGACGACATTATCGAGCATCAGCCCGAAAAAGGCGTTGACGTCGCCGATGCTGAACCAGCGAGGAGCGCGTTGCGCGTTGGTCATGACGGTGGGGCGTTTGTTGGTGGACCCAAGCTGTGCCCTCGGTCACCCCATTGCCAGATGAGTTCGCAGCGCGAGCGTCGGATGGAAAGTCAGCGCGATTCCGGGGTTACATTCAGGAAACAACTCACTGAGCAGGCAACCCAACCGGAGGTCCTGATGAATACGCGAGTGCGCAAGGCGGCGAAGAAGGCGGGTCGAGTAGCGTCAGCCGCAACCAAGAGAGCGTCGGCACTGAAGAACTCCGCGACGAAGGCCGTCACCGCTCTGGTGAAGAAGCAGCAGCGCAAGCGCAAGATGGCCAAGATGGCCAAGACCGCGAAGCGCGTCGGAGCCGTTGTCGCCACGGCCGCAGCCGTTTCTGGCGCCGCGTTCGCGGTGCAGAAAGCGCGCAAGAGCAAGCGCTTCAGATAGCGAGCAAGCGGTGAGGGAGTTGGCGCTACGCTATCCGCCTGCTCCCCCAGGCTTGAATGGACGCATTGCCTAACGCTCCACGAGCGGCATCGATGCTTGAATGCGCAATGGGCTAGTGCGGGAGCCTTCTCGCCTGAGTCCGCACAAGGGAATCGCGGCCGTCGAACAAACCGATCACGGTCGCGGCGAGCCCGACGCGCACTCCAATGTCGGCTCCGTAGTGACGGCGTACATCCGCCAGGCGTCCGGTGCGGTGTGTGCTACCTCTTGATGTCGGCCACGCCTTGTGCCGCTTCTGCTGCTCGACGGTGCTTCGCCCGCGCTGCCTTCCTCGTTGCCGTGCTCGTGACCGCCGTTCCGGCAGCGTCCGCGCAGGCGCGCAGCCCCGTCGTCGAACAGGCGCTGAAGCACCGTGACGCCGGCGAGTTTGACGCCGCTGCCCGACTGCTCGAGCCCTATGTGGAGCAAACTCCGGGGGACCGCGAGGCGGCCCGGATTCTGGCGCAGACACTTTACTGGTTGCGACGGCCCGATGACGCTCGCCGTGTCTACGAACTGGCGCTCCTTCGGCACCCCGACGACGGAACGTTGAGGCTGGAGTACGGACGCATGCTCGCCGAGACGGGCCATCGGCGGCGGGCTCGCGAGGTGGTGTGGCCACTCCAGCAGGATCCCGTGATGCGCCCCTACTCCGACGCACTGCTCGGGACAGTGGCATACTGGGAAGGTGATTTCACAGCCGCCCGGCGTCTCTTGCGGAGTGCCCTTGCAGGAGACTCCACTCAACAGGAGGCGCGCCGTCAGCTCGGTGAAATCGCGGCCGTCGGGGCCCCTTGGTTCTTCGTCTCGGGTGATGGGCGCGCGGATGACCAGCCACTGAAGCGCGTGGACGTACAGATGGCGGGTGGCGTAAGCCTGACGCCGTTGCTGTCGGTCTCAGCGCGGGCTGGCCTGGGGCGGCTCGACTCAGCCGACTCTGTATCGCTGGACATCAGGAGCGCCGAGGTAGGGTTCGCCCATTTCGCGCCGGTCGCGCGGTTGGAGACCGAGGCGAGCGTGGGCGTGCTGCATCGCGGCACCTCGGGCGGCGGAGAGTGGACGGGCCACGCGCGGGTGGGGTTCCGCTTCCCCGGGCATGTGACGTTCCGCGTTGGAGTGCAGCGGGAACCCTACTTCTATACCTTGGCAAGCGTCCGCACGCCTGTGGTGACCAACACGGCGACCGCGCTCCTGGCGCTTTCTTCGCCGCGGGGATGGCTGGGCGAGGCGGCGGTGCAGCAGACCAGGTATCCGGACGACAACACGCTGCGAACGTTGTACGCCTGGCTCCTCGCACCGATCGTGCGGTCCGGCAGGAACCAGTTGCAGGTGGGCTACGGCGTGACGATGCAGGATGCAGCCCGGAACCGGTTCGTGCTGGCGCATCCCGGCCAGCCGTACCCTCCCGGCAACCCGCTCTTCGTCGCGGACGGGAGGTATGATCCGTACTACACGCCAGCCAGTCTGGCCGTCCACTCCCTGATTGCCGCCACCGAGTTCCGCGCCAGTCGCGCGACGCTGAGCGCCAGCGGATCGTACGGGGTCCGCGCGACCGACAACGCGCCAGTTTTCGGGGCTCCGGCCGTCGCGGATCCGGGAAACCCCAACGCAGTCGAACGAAAGTTCGTCTCCCGCTCGTTCTCGCCGTGGATCGTGCGCGGCGGCGTCGATTTCGCATTTTCCATGGACCTGACCTTCGGATTCTCCGGCGAATCGACGCAGACTGTCTTCTACACGGCGAACACCGCGCGCGCGTGGGTCATGTACCGGTTCGCCAGCCCGGCGACACGTCGCGCGACGAAGCCGTGAGCGCCCCCGCGCGCGATCTGTGGCGGTGGCGCAGCGCGCGTCCGGTGCGCGCACGCGACCGCCTGCTGCTCGGTGCGCTCGCGGGGTTCGGGCTCATCGCCGTCGGGCGGCTGGTGGATTTCTGGTTTCGCAACGAGCATGTCGCGCAGCCCGCGCTGTATGTGGTCCTCTCGATCGCGCTCTGGTACGGGGTGAGCCGCATTGTGCTGAGCTGGGTGGCGTACACGCGGGTGCGGCGCCCAGAGCATCGCGTGGCACCGCCCGGGTTGCGCGTGGCGATCTTCACTACGAGCTCTCCGGGCGAACCGCTGGCGATGTTCGAGCAGACGCTCGCCGCCTGCGACCGCATCCGCTATCCGCATACGACGTACCTGCTCGACGACACGCGCGATCCGCGCTTTCGCGAATGTGCCCAGCGCCACCAGGCGGTATGGCTCGAGTTGGTGGGACTGCCTGGCGCGAAGGCCGGCAAGATCAACGGCGCTCTCGCTCGCGTGACGGAGGATTTCATCCTCGTGCTCGACCCTGACCACCTTCCCTTTCCCGAGTTCCTCGAGCGCGTGCTGGGGCACTTTGACGACGAGTGGGTCGGGTTCGTCCAGGTGCCGCAGGCTTACTACAATCAGGCGCGCTCGTTCGTCGCGCGCGGCGCGGCCGAGCAGACGTATTCCTTCTACGGCCCCCTGCAGATGGGATTGCACGGCCTCGGCGCGACTGTGGCGATTGGCGCGAACTGCACGTTCCGGCGCAAGGCGCTCGAATCGATCGGCGGGCATGGAGTCGGACTCGCGGAAGATCTCGTGACGTCAATCCGGTTGCATGCGGCGGGGTGGCGCTCGGTGTACGTGCCGGAGGTGGTGAGCCGCGGGCTCGTTCCCGAGGACCTCGGCTCCTTCTACAAGCAGCAGCTCAAGTGGGCACGCGGCGTATACGAAGTGGCATTCAGCGAGCTGCCGCGACTGTTCCGCCGGCTCACCGGCTGGCAGCGGATCTCGTACTTCACCATCGGCACCTACTATCTCTTCGGCGTGACGGCGCTCGTCTTTCTCGTGATTCCCTACCTCTACCTGTGGGCGGGAGTGCAGCCGGCGTCGATGTATTTTCAAGGGTTCCTCGTCGACGCGGTCCCGGTGGCGGCAAGCGGTGTGGTGATGTACTTCGTCGCGCTGCGGTGGCTCGCGCACCCCGCAACCGAGCGCGGTACGCACTGGCGCGGCTTCGTGCTCAAGTTCGCGTGCTGGCCCATATTCCTCGCCGGCACCCTCCTCGCGATCGGGCGCGCGGAGATCCCGTACATCCCGACGGCCAAGGAAGCGCAGCGCGGCCGGTTCCTGCGCCTTGCCTGGCCACAGCTCCTGCTGTTCGCGCTGTACGGTGCGACGGTATGGCGCGTCATTGCGAAGCGACTCCACGAGACCGGTGAGGGCTCGCTGCAACTGAGCAGCCAGGCGGTCTGGGGAATGGTGGCGTTCGCCACGCTGCCGGTCGTGCTGTCCGCCGGCGCGGTCTACGCCGCGTGGCGGTCGCGCCACCCCGCTCCAGGCAATCCGTGGGACGCGGTGGACGTGACCCGGTTGGGTGGCACTGCATGAAGCGCCGCTACAGGCTTTTGGTGTCGCTCTCCGTCGTCGCCGGTGCGGTTGCGGCGATCCTCCTGCTCAACAGCTTGAGCGCCAACGCCCGCGGGCCGCTGAGTGGAATGCTCGAGCGTGTCGGAGCCGGGGTCGGTGCACTGGAGCAGAGCGTTCGCCGCCGCTTCTCCGGGCCGGGCCGGGCAGGCGAGCTGGCTTGGTTCGACCGCTACCGACAGGACCGCGAGCTGCTGCAGCGTCCGGACAGCATTCTGCTCGGCGCCTACGAGAGCGGACTTCCGACCACACTCGATGGCGTGGGCGCGCTCGAGCGGAAGGTCGGCTTGCCACTTCCGCTGATCCAGATCTACACCGCTTGGGGGGACAAGCCCGAGCAGCGGTTCCCGCTCCGTGTCGTCACCGCGATCTGGGACTACGGGTCCCTGCCGGTGATCACCTGGGAGCCGTGGCTCACGGATTTCGAGAACACGCTGCACCCGGAGCTGCCGTTGCGCGATGCGCGTGACCAGCAGGGAATGGCCGCGATCGCAAGCGGGCAGTACGACTTCTATATCGATACGTGGGCCGCGGACGCGGCGACGTTCGGCAAGCCGCTGATGGTGCGCCTCGGGCACGAGATGAACGACCCGTATCGCTATCCTTGGGGGCCGCAGAACAACACGAAGGAAGACTTTATCGCGATGTGGCGGCACGTGGTGGCGCGCTTCCGCGACGCCCGCGCCACCAACGTCCTCTGGGTGTGGTCGCCCCACGTGGCATACGGGTACTGGGAGTTGTATTACCCTGGCGACGAGTGGGTGGACTGGACGGCTACCGGGGTGCTGAACTATGGGCCGATCGCGCAGTGGTCGGAGTGGTGGAGCTTCGACCAGATCGTGGGCACGAAATACGCGGCGCTCGCCGCGTTCGGAAAGCCGCTACTGCTGGCGGAGTTCGGCTCCCTGGCCGTCGGTGGTGATCGCGCCGCATGGTTTCGAGACGCCCTCGAGTCACTGCCGAGCAGGTATCCGATGGTGAAAGGGCTTCTCTTCTTCGAAGTGGCGCGCGACCAGACCGTGACCTACCAACCCATTGACTGGACGGTCGGGCGGGACTCATCGGTCGTACAGGCGATCAGGGAGGCGGCGCAGCGGTGGGCGCCCGGAGTGCCGATGCGACCGCCGCCGTAGCCACTCTAGTGAGGAGATCTGGCGCCGTCGGGGCGACTCTGCCGATGAACCCGCGACGACGCGCGTCATTGACGGGACTTCCCAAGCGGCTCGAGGGTTGGTTAGGCAGCCTCATCTCGATGACGAGGGTCGCGAGCGAAAAAGCGTACTCTGCTGTCGTGCCCCCACCTTGCCGATGCTCCTGACAGGCTGAAGCGGAGATTATCCGCGAGACTGGGCGGGCGTCAAGAACGCTGCAGAAAGGGCAGGCAGCGGTGGCGACCTAACGTATCGATAATCCCGCCACAGCCTCTTGTGGTGGGCGTGGCATTCAGCGAAGATCGGGCGCGCGGGCAGCTCGCTCCCCTTACGGAGACTACAATGCACGTTCGGCAGATTCTGGTCGCGACCGCATCACTCCTCGTTGCCGCGTGCGCCGATCAACCCGCGCTCGGACCCATCGTGACGAATCGTCCGTCCCTGATCACGTCAGGGGAGTTTGACCAGGGAGCGCACCCGTACGTTGGCCTTCTGGTGTTCGACAATGCACAGGGACCCGCCTGGTTATGCACGGGCGCGCTCCTCTCGCCGACCGTTGTGCTGACGGCTGGGCACTGCACCGATGGCGCCGTCGCGGCGCGGATCTGGATGGACGAAGTCGTCCAGGGGAATTCCCAGTTCCCGCTCGGCGGCTCGACGTCGTACGAGGGAATGCCTCATACCTACACCGGCTTCTGCGTCGGGTGTGCGACCGGGTTCGGCATGTTGACGTGGCTGGAGGGCGACATCGGGATCGTCGTCCTGCAGGAACCGGTCCCGACGGGTGTTGTCTCGACCTACGTGCAGCTTCCTTCCGCTGGCCTCGCGTCCACGATTGCGAACGGTTCGTCCATTACCCTGGTCGGGTATGGCGATCAGTTCCGGCTGGTCGGCGGCGGACCACCAAGGACGGCTGGATTCCTCAGGCGCTTGATGACTCCCTCGACGTTCCTCTCAGGGCAGTTCAACAACAGCGAGCACCTGATCAGGCTCTCGCAAACCGCGGCCCGTGGCAAGGGTGGCCTCTGTTTCGGCGACTCCGGCGGGCCGAATCTCATCGGCGCGAGCAACGTCACGGTCGCCGTCAACTCCTACGTCACGAATGGTAACTGCGCTGGCGTGGCGTACACGACGCGCATCGACCTGCCGGACGTGCTGACCTGGATCCAGAGTTTTCTCGACTGACCGAAGTCAGGTCAGCGGTGGGCGGCGGTCGGCGCTCCCACCGCGAGAGCGGCACATCCGTAGCCAGCAACACCGCGATGCGGGACGTGTTCACGTCTATCCGCTGGTGCCGTTCCAACTTGATGTGCCCAACTGTTGTGAGGCACGAGAAGGGTCGCGTGCCGGTGCAGAAGTCACGCTTCTAGCCGGACAAGTTGGAACGGCACTAGAAGACCTTGATCCGCCCCCCGAGCGAGAACCACGTGACGCTGTACTCCGCCGCGCCCTGGGCAAAGGGCGACGCAACGGACGACGCGCCACCAGCGGCTTCCAGCTGGTAGCCGGCGAGTGGAGAGTAGCGGATCACGATCGAACCGCGGGACGTCAGGTTTCCGCTCGTCCGGTCGCCGGAGGCGAAGCGAATACCTTGTCGCCCCACCGCCCCCTCCAGCGTGCCACCCCATCCCCGATCACGTCCAAAGATCTTGCGGACGCTGCTCTCGACGATCGTGAAACGGTGCGGAGCGAAGTAGCCGTCGGTACGCCCGGTCGTGTCATAGGCCATGCCGCGCGCCGTCACCGCGACCGACAGCCCGGCCCGCATTCCCCAGCGCGCGGTGGCACCGACCGCTCGGCGCACGTTAGGTAGCAGCCCGCCCTTGATTGTCGTCCGGCCGCCCCCGACTCCCAGTGAAAGGTGCCCCGGGAGCGTGAGAGACATGTCGGCCTCGAGCCCCGTTGTATGAATGCCGCCGCCGATGAGCGTGGCCGTCTCGTCGAAGGGAACGGCGGTGAACGTCACACCGCCGGCGACGCGTGGCGAGAACCTGCTCCCCAGCCGCAATACGGCCCAGGGGCGCGTGCCGGTCGTCGCATTACGCTGGGCAATCCGGCTCGACAAGCGCGTGGCCCCGAACTCGGTGGCTGTGGAAATGCGGTTTCCCGGCGACGACCAGAGAAGGCCGGCCCGGATTCCGGCTGACGATCCCGTCGTGCCCTGATAGCTGGCCTCCCGCATCGCCGCCGTGAGGCGCAACCGTGCCGTTCCCACCGGCTGAGAGAGAACAGCCACCGTCAGGGTATTCACGCGGTTGCCATCGCTGTCCGTGGAATGCGTGCCTAACGGCTCGGCCGCTCCGGCAAGGTCCACGCGGACAGACTGCAGCGCCTCCTGTACCTCGGCAGACGCCGGGGCGAGGACCAGCGCACGACGGAGCGATGTGTCGGCGGCTCGGGTCTGTCCGGCCCAGCGCTGCAGGCGCTGCCGCTCTACGAGAACATCCTGGCGGCCGACCCCACGAACGTCACG
>Ga0209109_10001472_pt1 | contig 13041 bp, 10 predicted proteins | sample Rifsed10ft2_FD_184004 | JGI IMG/M metagenome (GOLD analysis project Ga0209109, IMG submission 184004) | Soil microbial communities from Rifle, Colorado, USA - sediment 10ft 2 (version 2) | ecosystem: Environmental > Terrestrial > Deep subsurface > Rock core/Sediment | place: Rifle, Colorado... | reverse complement strand
ATTCCCAAAAAGAGAAGGGAATGCTGTTGTTGTTGAATTCGGGGATTTTTTATGAATTTATAAAAAGCGACGAATTTTATACTGAAAATCCAAGACGTTATACAGTTGGTGAAGTAGAATTGAATGTAAATTATGTTTTGATTATTTCCACTAATGCGGGACTTTGGGGCTATAATATTGGCGATACTGTGCAATTTACTTCATTGAAACCGTGCCGGGTGATTGTTTCGGGAAGAATCAAACATTATATTTCGGCTTTTGGGGAGCACGTGATTGGCAAGGAAGTGGAAAGTGCTTTGCAGGAGGCAATAATTGGAACTACTATTCGGATTAATGAATTTACGGTTGCGCCTCAAATTACGCCAACTGAAGGGCTGCCTTATCATGAATGGTTTATAGAATTTGAGAATGAACCGGAAGACAGCACAGCTTTTGCGGAAGCGATAGACAATGCCATGAGAAAGCAAAACATGTATTATGACGATTTGATTGTGGGGAATGTATTGCGAAAAGTGGTTCTTACCAAAGTGGCAAAAAACGGGTTCCAGGATTATATGAAATCAATAGGAAAATTAGGCGGACAAAATAAAATCCCAAGACTTTCTAATGATAGGAGTATTGTAGATTTATTAAAACAATAAATAAAAGAATTACATTTACGGGTTAGAAAATAAAAAAGAATGAAAGAGACTAAAAATATATCAAGATCCAGAGCACAAGAATCATCGGCAGCTATTGAAAAAATGTACATCACGATGCGCCATTTATTCAATAGAGGTTTTTATAAACCAATGGGAATTTCTGGAGATACTTTAAGAGAAGCTTTATTGGCGCTACGCCCTGAAATATATGGAAATATTGGTGAAGAAAAAGTAGAATTAAACGGACTTTTGTATGTTATTGAACGTCTTCCTATAGGAATTGAAGAATGTCGTTTTATCAATTTAACTTCGGAAGAAGGATATTCTAAATCTCATTTTCAAGCCATTGTTCCGCCAAAAAGAAGAAGAAATTGTTACCGAATTGATGAGGAACAAATGAACGTGGAAATTACACGTGGACGTTCGGATATTTATGATATTTTGACGCATTTGACTTTTATTTTCATCGAATCCCATAAAATCAGAAACAGAGTTTTGCTGGATGATGCCGGTGAAGTATCGCGCGATTGGTTTAAATTGGAACAAGCTGTTTCGCAAAATAAAAAACTGACTCTTATCGAAAAAGAGAAAGCAATTTCACACGCAGCAAACATCCTTGGACGAACATTTGAAGAAGTTTTAGATATTTACGATGCATTTGGTTCGGCTGCTTCGCCGGATCGCTTTTTACACGTGATTTTTTGGTTGGGAAAATTAGCAATAGAAGAAGTTGTTGATGATAACAAAAGAACGATAACGTTCAGCCCTATTTTGAGAGAACGTTTGGGACATCATATTCATGGCGAAATATGGGCAACTAACATCAAGGAAGTTTTGAAAGAAAATAATCTTTTAGGCCGTCCAATTCATGTAATCAGTGCCAATATGCACAGTGTGATGAACTCTATTTTTGCAACAGAGGTTTTGAAAACCAAATTTAAAGGCAAAACAGATTTCTTTATTTATGAAGAATTAAGTAAGTCGGGCGCAAACGAGGTTCGCAATCAAGTGGAAGAAGTCGCTTTGAAATGCGGAATGATTTCATTGCCGGACACCTCTGGAACAAATATCGATGTTCAAATTTTTGATACAGCGAAAATAGACTGGGCTAAAACTTCCTTTCCAAAATCTAATTTAGGCGATAAACAGCCGGTTTTAATAGTTATGGATTATGCCTTTGGTGAGCAAGCGTATGAAACGATTGACGAATTATTGAAACCATTTAAAAAAGATACTTTATTGAATGTTGAATCAGTATCGATAATGGGAAAAGCAGGAATTCTCGAAGGCGGAAAAGGAGATATTATGATCCCAAATGCCCATATCAATGAAGGAACGGCGGATAATTATTTTTTCGAAAATGAATTAACGGCTGACATGTTTGAAGGAAATGGGATTTCAGTTTTTGCAGGACCAATGGTTACAGTTCTTGGAACATCATTGCAAAACAGGGATTTATTGAAGTTTTTCCACGAATCAACTTGGGGTATTATTGGTCTGGAAATGGAAGGTTCTTATTACCAAAAAGCCATTCAGTCAGCCTCTAAAATCAGAAAAAGTGTTCCCCATAATGTGAAGGTCAGATATGCTTATTATGCTTCGGATAATCCATTGGAAACCGGAAGCACATTGGCTTCTGGCGGATTAGGAACAACGGGAGTAAAGCCAACGTATTTGATTACCATTAAAATATTGGAACAAATTTTCAACGTAAAATAAAAATATAATATGAGTGGAAACTTACCCCAACATAATCCCGAAGATCAAGAAATTGATTTAACACAAATTTCCAAAAAGATAAGAAGTTTTTTTGAAGGAATTAATACATTGATATTCAAATGCATTCGGTTTTTTGTAAAAAATGCAATTGTAATTGTCATATTATTGCTTGTTGGGATAGGTTTGGGTTTTTATTTGGATGACAATCAAAAAAGATATGACCATCAAATTATAGTTGCGCCAAATTTTAAATCAACGGATTATCTGTATTCGAAAATTGATTTATTAGCTTCTAAAATTGCTGAAAAAGACACTTTTTTTTTAAAATCAATCGGAATCAAAAAACCTTTAGAAGTAACTAAAATTTCAATAGAACCTATTGTTGATGTTTATAAATTAGTAAGCAATAATGAACAAAATTTTGAATTGCTTGAATTGATGGCTCAAAATGGAGATTTAAAAACTGTGGTTAAAGAAACCACCACTAAGAACTATAACTATCACACCATTGTTATTTCGACAAAAGGAACGACGAATCAAAATGATATCGTTAAACCTATTTTGGACTATTTAAATACCAGCAATTACTTTGGCCAAGTCCAAAAAATTTCGGTTAGTAATATTCAGCAAAAAATAAAAGAAAAAGAAGGTATAATTGTTCAAATTGATGGAATATTGGATGAGTTTTCAAATGGTAATGCAAATACTAATAAAAGTGATAAACTGATTTATTACAATGAAAATATTCAGTTGAATGATATTATCAAAACAAAAGACTCATTAGTAAATGTACTGGGAACATTGAAAATTGATTTATTCAATTCCAAAAGAATTATTAATGAAAACGCCATAAGTCTGAATATTAAAAACAACAAATCTATAAATGGTAAACGTAAAGTTATATTGCCAATATTATTTATTTCCCTATTTATTTTTATTCGTTTTTTCATGTCATTTTATAGAAAACAATCCATGAAAGCGCAGTAAAAATCTGTTTTTCTTGAATTTAACCGAAATTAAATAGATTATAAAAATTTGAAAATAATTACGCGCTATCTTCAGAAAAGTGAACAAAACCCATTTATTCTCCAAAGTTTAATTACTTTAGTTTTGAGAGTTTTAGGTGTACTCATTTTGTTTGGATTTACTTTATTTCTCACTAAAAATTTTACCCCAAAAACAGTCGGACAATATGATTTTGTCCGTTCATTTCTACTAGTAATAGGCAGTATTTGTTTATTGGGATGCGATCAATCGATTTTATATTTTAGAGGAAGATTAAAAAACTCAACGACTCTGTGTGAATTAAAAAACATTTACAGGAAAATGGTCGGAATTGTGTTTAGTATGTCAATTATTTTATTTTTGATTGTTTTATGCATAAATAAAGATTTTGTAAACAGTTTTTTTTCCGATCAAGGAGTCTATCAGATTCTTTTAAAATCTTCAGGAATTTTATTTTTTTATGCATTAACAACGTTAAATATTGAGGTTTTTAGAGCGTTAGACCATTTATATGTGGCAGAGTTATTTAGGAATACCATTAAGTATATCCCAGTCATTATGGGAGCCATTTTTCTTTATTATTATTACAACGAAACCTATTTGGTCAATGTTTTTCTCTTTGGATTTGTTATACTTTCAGTCCTGACATCGACGATTCTATTTTACTATTTTAGCAGAATAAAGAGCAACGATTCAGAAGCGTTTTTTTCTTACAAAGAAATAGTTGTTAAGTCTTATCCTATTGCCATAAGCGGGATGGCTTTGTTTTTATTGATGAGTTTCGATATCATGTTTTTAAAAAAATACAGAGATGATGCAACAGTTGCTTTTTATGCTTTGGCGGTGAAATTAATGACAATTCTTTCAATGGTAATCGTTACCGTTAATATCACTGTTTCCACAAAAATTGCCGAATACTTTGCGACTAAAGACAATTTCGAATTGAATAAAATATTGAGAAATAGTTCTCGATTAATTTTTATTTTAACCTTACCGGTCGCGCTATTAATCTGTTTTTTCTCCGAATATATTTTGGATTTTTTTGGTAAAGATTATGTCGCTGCAAAGGATGCATTACTTATTTTAATTATTGGTCAAGGAATTTGTTCCGCTTTTGGATCGGCTCCTGTTTATTTGAATATGACCGGAAGACAACATGTTTTTCAAGTAATACTTATATTAGCGGTACTCCTCAATTTTCTTTTAAACAGGTTTTTAATACCCGAATACGGAATGACGGGAGCGGCAATTGCCTTTGTTGTAAGTTCGTTTTTTTGGAACTTTATTTCTGCAGTGGTTATTTATAAAATGGACAAAGTAAAAGTATTTTTGAATTAGTATTATTCAACATTTATACTAGAAAAAACAGATGAAAATAATACATATTATAAATAGCTTAGAGTCTGGCGGAGCAGAAAAGTTACTATTAGAAACGCTACCTCTTTATAATGAAAGAGGTATTAAGGTAGATTTGTTGGTATTAAATGATATCGATTGTCAATTTATGAAGGCTTTAAAAGCAACTGAATGTTGTTCTATATATTCACTAGGTTCTAATTCTGTTTATAATCTGGTCAATATCTTTAAAATAATACCTTTTTTAAAGAAATATGACATTGCACATGTCCATTTATTTCCCACTCAGTATTGGGTTGTTTTAGCAAAGTTGTTTTCATTTTCTAAAATAAAACTTGTATTGACAGAACACAGCACAAAAAATTCTCGGATGGAGAGTTTATTTTTAAGAAAAATTGACCGTTTTTTTTATCTTCCTTATCATAAAATAATATGCATATCTACTGATGTTTTAAATAGATTTCAAAATTACACAAAATTACAAAAATCTAAATTTTGTATGATTGAAAATGGAATTAATTTAAAAACCGTTTATGCGACTAAAGGATATTTAAAGAGTGAAATTTTTAGTAAATTGAATGAACAAGATGTAGTATTAATTCATGTGGCAAGGTTTAGTAAACATAAAGACCAGAAAACAGTACTTGAAGCTTTAAAATATTTACCTTCAAATGTTAAGTTATTACTGGTAGGAGATGGCCTTTTTCGAAAAAGCTGTGAAAATTTGACACAAAAACTTGAATTACAAAACCGAGTATTATTTATGGGATTACGAATGGATGTACTACGCCTTTTAAAAACAGCAGACATATCCATTTTAAGTTCAAATTGGGAAGGATTTGGGTTAGTTGCAGTAGAAAGTATGGCTTCAGGGATACCTTTTATAGCCTCTGATGTTCCCGGAATGTCAAATATAGTAAAAGGGGGAGGTATTTTGTTTGAAAAAGGAAATGTAAAAGAACTGGTATTTCATATTGAAAAGTTAATTAATGATCAGAATTATTCTAATGAAATATCGAATGCATGCAAAGCAAGAGCCAAACAATATGACATACAATTTATGGTAAATAAACATATACAGTTGTATCAAACATTACTATCTTAACCATGGGATTTTTTATTAAAAAGAGCAGAGCAACCTTTATTGGGTTATTTATCATTAATTTATTTGTGGCGGTAATAGCATTCTATCTTTTACCAAAACGCTTTTTTTATGACGCAACACTTATTGCTTTCGACAAAGGAAATGAAATAGGATTTTTAGGCAGTTATCCTATTACAATATTATTTTATAAAGTAACAGGATTACGTTATTTACCTTTTCCTTTGATTGCTTTGATACAATATCCAATTCTTGTATATACTTTATATAAAATAGGAATACCAAGTAATTTTTATAAAATAAATGTAATAAACATTTTGATTTATTTAGGTTTTTTTATGATGGCTATTTTTATGTCGATGCCTTCAAAAGAATTTATCACTTTTTTATATTTGGCACTCATAGTATTTTTCTACAGGAGTAATCGCATTTCTTTTAAAAAAGTTATTTTTTTATCGATGTTTCTTTTAGTTCTTTTCGGTGCTTTTTATCGTCCTTACTTTTTATTAATACCAATTATCGCTTTTTCAATGTATTTGGCGAGTTTCATTAACTTTAAAAACAAAGTGATGTCAACGATTTTTTACGGACTTGTCATGGCTATTTGTTTGTCATTAAGTTATGGGTTCTTGAAAGGACATTATCTCTCAGAAAGTAGCAGAGAAGTGGTTAACATTGGAAGGATAAATTCTCCGGATGCCAATTCTATGATTGTTTCTCCTGTCAAACCAGACACTTGGTACGGAGAAACAGTAGCCATTGTCTATGGTTTTTTTACGGTTAATATCCCGTTAAACGGTCTGAAATATATTTTTTCACCTCAAATTATTGCTTTTATTATTTGGCAACTTTTTTTGTTTTATATACTTCTTGTACGCTTGTCAAAATGTTTAAAAGATAGAGAAAAGTATAAATACGAACTTTGGATACTACTTATTTTATTTTCTTATTTTATTGTTCAAGGTATATTTGAACCCGATTTAGGAACTGCAATTCGTCATAAAATAGGCGTTTTTCCTCTAATTTATTATGCTTTATATTATGAACATTTCAGAAAAGAACTTCAATAAAATTTTCAATATTTTTTTATTTTTGATTGCAAGTACAATGATTTTTCGAAAACCATGTACTGAACTAATTATACTATTTGTGGCATTTAATTTATTTTTTCTAAAAAAATTAAAATTCACTAAAACATCTTTGTTGCTGGCAGCGGTTATAGCCTCACCGATATTGATAGAAATTTTGTTTTTCTGGAACAATGACTCATATCCAATGGGGTTGAAATCTATTGAAAAAAGTTTTTCCTTACTGATCTTTCCGTTGTTTATTCTGGGGAATTTTCAACGGGTACAATTTTATAAATTACTTCGTTTTTATAGTTTTACCACAACGGTTATTATATTATTTTTCTTTATTCGTTTTATAATTGAAGCTCCAGATTTAATGAATAAATACCTAAACGGAATTGATTTGTGGGAAATGGGTTATCAGTTTTCTAATAGTATCGGAATTCATGCACCAGCACTTAATATGCACCTCGCTTTTGTGGCCATTATTGCTCTTTATTTTGTTTTAAATGCCTTTCGCGAAAGAAAAAGTACAATAATTAAAATCGCCAATTTTACCATTTTTATACTAGCATTTTTCTTTGTTCTTTTTGTGAATACTCGGATGGCTTTGTTTAATATGCTAATTGGTTTTATTTTGGTTTTTTTCTACGAAGTGATCCGAAAATATAATTTTAAAAAGGTTGTCTCAATATCGGCTGTTGGATTGGTTTTATTGGGCAGTATCTTTTTGTTGTTTGTCCAAAAAAACCCCTATATGAAAGAGAAATATTCCTCAGTGACATTTGCTTATATGGATAAAGTAGGGAAACTTGACGAGATTGAAAATCCAGAAATTAAAGTATTTAATTCATTTGTTACTCGGGCATCCATATGGAAATCTGCCTGGGAACTTTCGTTAAAAAGCTTGCCTTTTGGTGTTGGAGCTTCTGATGGGAAACCGGAATTAATTAAATATTACAAACAAACCAATCAACATTTTTTAGCTAAATATCAATTTCCCACTCACAATCAGTTTATTGATTTTTTATTGAAATACGGGTTTTTAGGTCCAATAGTGGTCTTTTTGTACATTTTTACTATTGGCTATTTAGGTTTTGACTTAAAAAATGCAATAGTTATTTCGTTCTTTTTTATCTTTTTCACTTCTAATCTTACCGATGATTTTCTGCTTCGTTTTGACGGAATTGCATTCAGTGGTTTGTGGTTTTCTATTTTTGGAAGTTATTGGCTGCAAGATAAATTTACTGCTGATAAAGGGAAATTAGTTGTTTAAAATTCTTGTTTTTATCATATAAATCATAGCATCGTTCTAATGCTTTTTCTCCAAATATTTTTCTTGTCTTTTGGTCCTTTAGAATTTCTAAATAGTTGTCGAGTTCATCGATTTCATCAAAAAGAAATCCAGTTTCATTATGTCGTACCACATCTTTATTGCCAATTATATTTGTTGCCAAAACAGGTTTTTTCATTGCCATAGCTTCTAAAACCGCGATAGGTAATCCTTCCCAAAGCGACGTTTGAATATATATGTCAATAGCATTGAGTTCTGTCAATGCATTATCTCTTTCCAGGAACCATCCGGTAATTCGGATATTTGGGGCTGTTATTTCGCACCTTAATTCGCCATCACCAATCCAAACAAAATTAAAATCAGGAAACCTCAGAGCAATAGCGTTGAAAAGTTTAGGATTTCTTGCAAAAGTAATTCGGCCAACAATACCAATTGTTAAGACCTCATTTTTATGTTCTGCAATCTTATTATTGACATATTCAATATCGATTCCGTTTCTGACCAAAGAAGATTTCCCTATAGTTTTTGCAATTTCATATTCAGTATCGCCACAAGCAATTGTTTCGCCTCCAAATAGTTTTTGGAAGTTTTTTTCTATCATCCAATAAACTTTTTTATTCCAATTAGAAATGTCTGTTCGAAGAAAAGAATAACCATGAGGAGTATAGAACAGTTTTTTTTTGTTAAATAATAAAAAACAGACAAATCTTCCAAGAACTCCTGCTTTTGAAGAGTGCAGATGAATGACATCCGGATTTAGTTTTCGAAGTACCGCGGCTAATTTTAGTGTTGATTTTAGGTCTTCAATTGGAGAAAAATTACGGACCATGCTTAATTCAATAAGCGAAACCCCATTTGAAAATTCCTGCTTTATTTTTTCCGAATCAATTTCTTTTCTATTGCCGCTATAAATAATCGTTGTATCGATAGTCTTATTTATTTCAGGATCTCCAAAAAAGAAGGATAAATCTTTGAAATAGGTATGAACTCCTCCGGCTACGGCTTCAACAACATGAACAACTTTCAAAATAAAATATTTTTAGTTTCACAAAAATATATAAAATTCAACTGGTAACACCTTTTTTTTAAGGGACAAAATGTTGAGAAAATTAACTCTTCCAAAGGGAATCAGCAAATAACAACAAGATTTATAGCTAAAATTTATTGAATCTAAAGCGTGTAAAAACACAATAATTTCCTCGATAATTTATACCTTGCAATCGTAAAATTGATTTATGAAAAGAATACTTATTACCGGAGCCGCTGGATTTTTAGGATCACATCTTTGTGACCGTTTTATTAAAGAAGGCTATTTTGTCATTGGAATGGATAATCTCATCACTGGAGATTTAAAAAACATAGAACATTTGTTCAAACTGGAGAATTTTGAATTTTATCATCATGATATTACAAAATTTGTTCATGTTCCGGGTCAACTGGATTATATTTTGCATTTTGCTTCACCGGCAAGTCCAATCGATTATTTGAAAATCCCGATACAAACCTTGAAAGTAGGCTCTCTTGGGACACATAATCTTTTAGGTTTAGCACGTGTTAAAAAAGCTAGAATCCTTATTGCATCTACTTCTGAGGTTTACGGAGATCCATTGGTTCACCCACAAACCGAAGAATATTACGGAAATGTAAATACCATAGGACCAAGAGGTGTTTATGATGAAGCCAAACGTTTTCAGGAATCAATCACTATGGCGTACCACACTTTTCATGGCGTAGAAACCAGAATAGTTAGAATTTTCAATACGTACGGACCAAGAATGAGACTAAATGACGGTAGAGTAATTCCTGCATTTATAGGTCAGGCGCTTCGTGGCGAAGACTTAACTATTTTTGGCGACGGAATGCAAACGCGTTCTTTTTGTTATGTAGATGATCAGGTGGAAGGAATCTTCAGATTATTGCATTCTGATTATGTTCTTCCCGTAAATATAGGAAATCCGGATGAAATTACCATTAAAGATTTTGCTGAAGAAATTATAAAACTGACAGGGACCAATCAAAAAGTGGTTTATTTTCCGCTGCCAATAAATGATCCAATGCAAAGACAACCCGATATTACAAAAGCCAGAAAATTGTTAGGTTGGGAAGCCAAAGTAGATCGCGCCGAAGGAATGAAAATAACTTACGATTATTTTAAATCATTGTCCAAAGAAGAACTTTCCAAAGAAGAACATAAAGATTTTTCGGGTTATATAAAATAGCAAAAAGAACAACATAATTTTGTCTTTGTATTTAAATTAATGGTATGATTAGGAGTAATAGAATATAATTACTAATTATGACTGCATCTCAAACAGGAAGATATTCGAAATACATACGACCAATGAGTGTTACAATAGACTTATTAGTTATTTCTATTATGAGTCTATCTTTTTTTAAAGGGCTTAATTTAAATACGGAAATTTATCTTGTTTATCAAACGATTGGGTGGATTAGTACAGCTATTTTCATACAGTTTTATGAAGTATATCGTTTTACTACACCAATAGAAATTATTTCAAAAATAGTTAAGCAGTCTGTCTTGTTTTTATTGATTGTTATTGCCTATTTTCCATTCGAAAAACAAGTTGTTTTCAGTGGCTCTGCTATCGCTTTTTTTATGATTTCTAGTGTTACACTAATCTCTTTATCCAAATTTTTACTGTTTTATTATCTAAAAGAATACCGAATAATAACAGGGAATAATTATAGAAGTGCCGTAATCATTGGATATACACCAGAAGCGATTCGACTTAAAGATCTTTTTGAAACAAGAAATGATTATGGGTATCGTTTTTTCGGATATTTTTCAGATAAGAAATCAAATCAAAATATTAAGGGGAAATTAGCTGATTTGAAACCTTTTGTAATTGAAAATGGGATTGATGAAATTTATTGTTCATTGAATGAAATTTCCAATGCGCATTTGAAAGATTTAATTGATTTTGCCGATGAAAATAATAAAAAAATAAAATTCATACCTGACACGAAAGAAATTTTTTCAAAAAATTTAAAAATAGATTATTACGACTTTTTTCCGGTGCTTTCATTGAAGAAAACTATTTTGCATGAACCTGTGATTAAAGTCATCAAAAGATCTTTTGACATTGTTTTTTCGTTATTAGTGGTGGTGCTTCTTTTGTCGTGGTTAATGCCAATATTAGCAGTTTTAATAAAATTAGAATCAAAAGGACCTATTTTTTTTAAACAAGGAAGACCCGGAATAGACGAAAATGAATTTTTTTGTTATAAATTTCGCTCGATGAAAATCAATAAAACGACTGAAAATGAGGCCTCAAAAAATGATCCGCGTGTAACCAAAATTGGTAAATTCATGAGAAAAACTAGTATAGATGAAATGCCTCAATTTTTAAATGTTCTACTTGGTGATATGTCCGTTGTAGGCCCTCGTCCACATCTTTGGGCGCAAAACAAGTCGTATGGAAAAAAAATAAAAAAATATATGGTGCGTCACTGTGTTAAACCGGGAATTACAGGTTTAGCACAAATTAGCGGGTGTCGAGGTGAAATCAAATCCGAAAAAGACATGATTAACCGTATAAAATTTGATGTTTTTTATATCGAAAATTGGTCACTTATTTTAGATTTGAAAATAATTTCACAAACGGTTGTCAACGTTTTAAAAGGCGAAGAAAAAGCATATTAAAATGGAATTAGTATCTATTATAACGCCTTCTTTCAATTCTGAAAAATTTATCGTAGATACGATTCAATCTGTCCAAAATCAGACTTATCATAATTGGGAAATGATTATTGTAGATGATTGTTCTACTGATGCGACAGTTGCTATTGTTGAAAAAATGACACTTTTAGATAATCGAATCCAACTTTTTCAATCCAAAAAAAACTCAGGAACAGGAATCGCCAGAAACAGAGCTTTGCAAAAAGCCAAAGGAAGATATATTTCTTTTTTAGACGCAGATGATTTGTGGAAACCAGAGAAACTGGAAAATCAAATTGATTTTCTAAAAAATAATAATTTACCTTTTACTTTTTCTTTCTACGATTGCATTAATGAACAAGGAAAGGAATTGAACAAAAGAGTGGAAGCACCGAGAAATCTTTCTTATAGACAGTTATTTTTTTGCAATTATGTCGGGAATCTTACGGGTATTTATGATGTGAATCATTTCGGGAAAATAGCTATTTCTTCGATCAGAAAACGCCAGGACTGGATGTTATGGCTTATAATTTTAAAGAAGGTAAAATCTGCAAAGCCTATTCCTGAAAGTCTTGCTTTTTACAGAATTAGAGAAAACTCGATATCGGCTTCTAAGCATGATTTACTAAAGCACAATTTTGGAGTTTACAGAAGATTTCACGGGTTTAATTTAGCGTATTCATTGCTTTGTATGACTGGATTTCTATTCACGCAATTGCTTATTAAACCTCGGTACATAAAAAACATTAAAGCATCGATTTAAATTGTTTTAATTTTCCACGATTGCTTCTTTCCAAGGCTTCTTTTCTTGTAAACTTAAAGTTCAAATCAGGCTCCAGATATAATTTAATCGCTTTTTGAATTTTTTGAATTTGTGCCAAATTTAATTCGGTTTCACTGACATATTCAATTTCAAAAGAATCAATTTTTGTTTGTTTAATAATGAATTCTTTTACGTTTCCATCGTCTTCAATAAAGCTTTTGGTCACATAATAAAAAGTCAATCCAGGCGATTTTTTTCCGCTTGGTAAAATAGCAACATCGTTTGTTCTCCCAATTAATTTCTTGAGAATGGTTTTTTTTAATGTGCTGTTTTTTTCTAAAATTCCAATATCGCCAATATCATATCGTATAAACGGATGCGCTTTGTTGAATAAGGAAGTAATCACAATTCG